>Ga0073934_10005853_pt1 | contig 18522 bp, 20 predicted proteins | sample LarsenN4metaG_FD_76834 | JGI IMG/M metagenome (GOLD analysis project Ga0073934, IMG submission 76834) | Hot spring sediment bacterial and archeal communities from British Columbia, Canada, to study Microbial Dark Matter (Phase II) - Larsen... ... | reverse complement strand
TCCTGCTGGCATGGTGGCTGGCCCTGGGCGGACCACGACAAGAAGTGCGGCTGGTGGTCTCGGCGGTCTGTTTCGCGTTGAGCGTTGCCACATACCAAAGCTTCATCCTCGCCGGACCAGCGCTGGCATGGCTCGTGGCGGACGGAAAACGACGTTTCTGGACCTGGACGCTGGTTTGCGCAGGCAGCGGGGTGACATTGTTCGTGATTCCCGCGATGGCGCTGGGCGCGGATTCGGTGGACGAGGTGATGCAGTATCTCTTCCGGCTGGAAGGTGGCGGCGCGTGGGGGCGATGGAAGCTGGATCGTCTGGCCGCGCTGCCCGTTGGGCTGGCGCACGCGCTGTGTCCGCTCTGGCTGGCGGAAAACTGGCCGGGCTGGCGGCTGGGCTGGCGCTTGCTGGAGCCCTGGCAATGGGCTTTGAACGGCCTGCAACTCGCCGTGGTTCTCGCCCACGGCGGATGGCTGCTCAAGGTCTTGTTCAAGGCATTTCGCCGTGAGCGGGTGATCCAAGCCGCCTTGCTCGCGCTGATCGGAGGATTGTTCGCGCCATTCTGGTGGGAGCCTTATTACTACAAACTCTGGCTGCTGCCATTGGCCGCGGTGGCCGTGCTTGCGGGCATGGCCCTCGCCCGGCGCCCCGTCGCCACCAAGGTGTTGCTGGCACTGCTGGCGCTGATGCTCGCCCGCAATGCTTTCGCCGTCTGCTGGCCGGTGACGCGCGCGGACAACCCGCAGGCCCGCACCGTGGCACTGCTGCAGCGGGAGTTGCGCCCTGACGACCTGCTCGTATGCGACGGCTGGGACCACTGCGGCGCGTATCTGGCGCAAAACCCCGGGCAACCGGCCTTCGTGCTGGCCAACCAGCGTCCCGCCTCGGAGGAGGCCTTGCGGCGCGCGGCGGAAACAACCTGGGCAAAGGGCGGGCGGGTGCTGTGCTTCAGCATTCTGGAGCGCGACGACAAGCAATGGGCGGCCAGCGCCAGCCGCTTTCACGGCTGGGATCACGCGGCCTTCAACGCGTGGCGCAAAAAAGCGAAACTGCTGGCCAAGGGGGCCGATCACGGCATAACCGGGGATGTGTTCGTGGTGCCGCCGTGATGAGCGCAGGAGGTAATGGAGTGCAAGCGCCGCGTTCTCGGGGCCAAGCCCGCGGCTAGACCTGCCGGACAGAGACGGGCCCGCTGGCTCACCGGGAGTGGAGTGCCGGCCATAAATCTGGCCCGGTTAAATGACCCTCGGAGAGGGCGTGGCGCTGCGAAAGCACCCAAGCCCAAATCTACCCACACTGAAGCGCCCAAGCAGACCAAGACGCCCCCCGTCCAGCCACTTGAATTGAGGAAGCACCAGCGAATGCGCGATTCAACACCCAGCCCGGCGCGACTGCCTGCTCAATACACCACCAGGGCGCTGACCTTGGTGTCGTTGAGACGCTGGCGGCCGTTGAGGAAGGCCAGTTCAATGAGGAAGCGGGCTTCCACCACGTCCGCGCCCAGCCGCTTCAGCAGCGCCATCGCCGCGCCCGCCGTGCCGCCCGTGGCCAGAAGGTCGTCCACCAACAGGACCTTGGAACCCGGATGCACGGCGTCCGTGTGGATCGCGATGGTGTTGGAGCCGTATTCGAGGTCGTAACTCTGCTCATGGCTCTGCCAGGGCAGCTTGCCTTTTTTGCGCACGGGGACGAATCCGGCGCGCAGTTTCAGCGCCACGGCGGAGGCGAAGATGAATCCGCGCGCGTCAATGCCCACCACGGCGTCCACCGATCCGGGCGCGTGTCCGGCGGCGAGCAGGTCAATGGCCCCCGCGAAAAGCCGCGGGTTTTGCAAGACGGGCGTGATGTCCTTGAACTGGATGCCCGGCTTGGGGAAGTCCGGCACGTTGCGCACGGCGCGCGTGATTTCGTCAACCGAGACCGGGGAATGGCTCATGTGCTGGAGTGGTTGGCAAATGTGCGATCAATCAAAACCGTTTTTAACCACCGATGGACACGGATGCACACGGATAAGCAGGCCCGCCGTTTGTTGAAAACGCATTCACTGCGCTGAATGAATGCCCCGGACTGAGCTTTCATTTGGGTCTATCTGTGTCCTTCCGTGGTTCTTAAATTCATCTGCGCAATCCGCGCTCAATACTTCGGCACGCTGCGGTCAATCTCGTCGGACCATGCGCCGATGCCGCCCTTCACGCTCTTGAGGTGCTTGTAGCCCTGCTGGCGAAGGAAGTTAAGGGCCTTCATCGAGCGCACGCCGGCCTTGCAATGGAGGTAATACTGCTGGTTCGGGTCCAACTCGGTGAAACGCGCCTCCAACTGGCTCAACGGCAGGAGCGTCGCGCCCTTGACGCGGGCGATCTCGTATTCGTCCGGCTCGCGCACGTCAATGACCTTGATGCCGAGGCTCGGATCATCGAGCGCCTTCTTCATGTCCAGCACGGTCACCTCGTCGGGGTTGCTCCCCGGCTCGGCGGACGCCGGCGGAATGCCGCAGTACTGCTCGTAGTCAATCAACCCCTTGATCGTCGGGTGGTCGCCGCAAACCGGGCACTGCGGGTCGCGGCGCAGCTTCAGCTCACGGAACTTCATGTCCAGCGCGTTGAACAGCAGCAGGCGGTTCACCAGCAAGTTGCCCTTGCCAAGGATGAGCTTGAGAATCTCCGTCGCCTGGATGCAACCGATGATGCCCGGCAGCACGCCCAGCACGCCGCCCTCGGCGCAGCTCGGCACCATGCCCGGCGGCGGCGGCTCCGGATAAAGGCAGCGGTAGCAAGGCCCGCCCAATGTGGGCGCGAACACGCTGGCCTGGCCCTCGAAGCGGAAGATGGAGCCATAGACGTTCGGCTTCTTCAGCAGCACGCAGGCATCGTTGGTCAGGTAGCGCGTGGGAAAATTGTCCGTGCCGTCCACCACGACGTCGTAGTCCTTGATGATGTCGAGGGCATTCTCGCTGGAAAGGCGGACGCTGTGGAGGATTACCTGGGTATTGGGATTAAGTTGGGCGATGGTTTCGCGGGCGGACTCGCCCTTGTGCCGGCCCACGTCGGCATCGCCATGCAGCAGCTGCCGCTGGAGATTCGAGTAATCCACCGTGTCGAAGTCCACCAGGCCCAGCGTGCCGACGCCGGCCGCCGCCAAATACATGGCGATCGGTGACCCCAGCCCGCCCGCGCCGATGCACAGCACTTTCGCGGCTTTGATCTTCTTCTGCCCCGCCAGCCCGACCTCCGGAAGGATCAGATGCCGCGAGTAACGCCGGATTTCTTCATTGCTCAGTTCCATAAGTCACAAAGGACTGGCAGCGTAGTGCGGATGCGCAGGAAATCAAGCAGGTCGGTGAAAACAGAGCCGGTTCATGGGGATATCCCGAGGTTCGACTGGTTCCCTGAACTCAGGCAAAGAATGCTGTCGGATTTCTGGATTCGGCGACGATATGCTTGCAAACAATGAGCGACACTGACCTGCAATTGCTCACGCGCTACGCCCGATCCCGGACGGAGGACGCCTTCGCCGAACTGGTCCGCCGCCACCTTGATCTCGTTCATTCCGCCGCGCTGCGCCAGGTGCGCTCGCCCCAGCTCGCCGAGGAAGTTGCCCAGTCCGTCTTCACGGACTTGTCGCAAAACGCCTGCAAGCTCAAGCCTGATTGAACAGGCTACTGACACGTACGCATTGGAGAATAGACAGCCGCAGGGGGCAGCAGTGACGGTATAAAAATAGACTGCCCTATTTGGGGGCAAGTGGGTTAGCGCAATGTCCTTCGGGTGGATCCGATAATTTGGGAACGGCGGGAAAACAGCCATCTTGTTCGATCAACGGGCATTCAGCGCCTTCGCCGCGATGTCCCTCCGGAACTGCGCACTGACGAACGAATTCTGTCCAAGGCGTTCAGGTCGTCAGCTTGACGCAGCGGGATCGCTGTCTTAATCTGTCTTACATGAGAGCGACCCTGACCATCAGCCTGCCGCCGCCGCTGCGCCGCGACGTTTCCCGCGCCGCCAAGGCCAGGCGCATCAGCGAGAGCGAATTCGTCCGCACCGCCGTCCAGCGGCAGCTCTGGGTGGAGGCGTTTGAGGAAACCCGCCGCAAGGCGGTCCCGCAGGCGCGCGCCGCCGGCATCTACACCGACGAGGATGTCTTCAAAATCGTCTCTTGAAGCTGGTCGTTGACACCAACGTCCTGGTCGCGGGACTCGTCGCCGAGGGTCTCTGCCGGGACATCGTCAAACGCCGCCTGCCCGCCTGCGAGCTATTCACCTCGCGGGCATTGCTGGATGAACTGGCGGAAACACTGCGCGACAAATTCGGGCTGAATCCCGACGAGCTGCCCTTGCTGGTCATTTACGAAAGCACGGCGACGGTGGTCAAATCCAAGCCCCTGTCCAAAGCCGTCTGCCGCGACCAGGATGACGACGAAGTTCTCGCAACCGCGCTGACCGCCAAGGTTAAAATCATCCTCACCGGCGACAAAGACCTGCTGGTTTTGAAGGAATTCCTGGGCATCAAAATCCTCTCGCCGCGCCAGTTCGTCGAGCGGATGGACGGACAAAAGTAAGTCACCTCATCGCCTTCGCCGCGATGTCCCTTCTGAACTGCGCCCCCTCAAACCGTATCTCCTCCACCGCCGCGTAAGCCGCACCGCAAGCCACTTTCAAAGTCGGTCCCCAGGCCGTCACACCCAGCACCCGCCCGCCATTCGTCACGATCTGGCCGTCTTTCGCCGCCGTGCCCGCGTGAAACACTTTCGTGTTCGTCAGCTTCGCCGCCGCCTCCAGACCGCTGATCGCTTTGCCCTTGGTGTAGTTGCCGGGATAACCACCGCTGGCCATCACCACGCATACGCAGGCATTGGTACTCCACTTCAATTCCACGCCGCCCAGCGTGCCGGCCAAGCTCGCTTCCAGCAGTTCCACGAGATCGTTTTCCAGCCGGGGCAGATACACCTGCGTTTCGGGATCGCCGAAGCGCGCGTTGAACTCCAGCACCTTCGGCCCGTCCTTCGTCAACATCACGCCCGGATAGATGATCCCGCGAAAATCAATTCCCTCCGCCGCACAGCCGGCGAGCCAAGGATTCAGAATCGCGTCGCCGACACGGCGCAACTCGTCCGCGTTCAAAAACGGCGCGGGCGAATACGTGCCCATGCCGCCGGTGTTCAGACCTTGATCGCCGTCGAGCGCGCGCTTGTGATCCTGCGACGTGGGGAACAGTTTCGCGACTTTGCCATCGCACAGCGCGTGGAGGGAAATCTCCATTCCTTCGAGCAACTCTTGGATCACCACGCTTGAACCCGCCTCGCCAAACACCCGGCTCACCATGATTTCGTCAATCGCCTGATGCGCCTCGCGAACGCTGTTGCAGAGGAGCACGCCCTTGCCCAAGGCCAGTCCATCGGCCTTGACCGCAACACATCCACCCAGGCTTTCCGCAAACCGACGCGCCTCGGAGGCAGCTTTGAAAGTGCCCGCCCTGGCGGTGGGGACGCCGTGCCTTTCCATGAACTGCTGTGAGAAAACCTTGCTGGACTCGAATTGAGCGGCGCGCTGGTTCGGACCCCAGATGCGCAGCCCGGCGGCCTGGAACAAATCCACGATAGCCGCGCCCAGGGGATTGTCCGGTCCAACCACGGTCAAATCCACCCTCTGAGCCTGGGCGAAGTCACGCAACCTGGGCAGATCGTCCGCCGCGATGTTCACGCACTCGACCGCCTGCTCCGTTTTCCCCGTTCGCTCCTGTTGAATCCCCGCATTGCCCGGGGCGCACCACATCCGGGTGACGTGTGGCGACTGCGCCAGTTTCCAGACCAGCGCGTGTTCGCGTCCCCCCAAACCAATGACCAGCAGTTTCATGCGGTGGATTCAACCAGCCTTGGAAGCGAACGGGCAAAGCAATTCATCGGGCGAGGCCGGTCCCGCTCGGCCAGCCGCGCGGTGTGGCGCAAGACGCGCCCCCCAGGCTTGATGGCCATCGAAAGGCTTGCCAGCGAACCCCGTTTCCGTTGAGCTAACAGCCGCGCAGGCAAATGCCGGGCAATTTTTGAATTATGGATCGCGAAACGAAACCGATTGACCGCACCCCACGGGAATTGGCCCTGTTTGCCATTGGTGTGGCCGGGCTGTGGATGGCCGGCGCGGGAATCGTCCTCTGGAACTACTGGCTGGCGGGCGCGGGCGCGGCGATTCTGCTGGTGATCGTAAGCCTCTTCATCCGCGCGGAATCGAAGTGACGGTGGACAGGCAGAAGTCTCCCGCCTGATCCAAGCAAGGTTTGACCGTGCTTTCAACGAGCGTCGGCCCGTTGCTGGCAGCCACTCAAACCATTCGCGTCTCTCCCCTCCCCTTCACCACTTCACCGATCAGCCAGGCCGGGTGCTTTTGCGCGTGGACGCATTTCAACACGGCATCCGCCTTCTCCGCCGCGACAAGGGCGACCATGCCGATGCCCATGTTGAAAACCTGGTAAAGCTCGGCTTCATCCACGCCACCCTTCGCCTCAATGAGTTTGAAGATGGGCAGCATGTCCCAGGAGCCTTTGCGGATGACGGCGTCGCAGTTCCCGGGCAGGACGCGCGGGATGTTGTCCACAAACCCGCCGCCGGTGATGTGGGCGAAGGATTTGACAGGAAGTTTCGAGTTTGGAGTTTCGAGTTTGGAGTTGAAGCGTTTGAGCAGCGATTGCACAAGCGGGCCGTAGCTGACGTGGACCTTGAGCAGTTCGTCGCCAATGGAGTTGCCGAGTTCGGCCACACGGCTCTTCGGCTTCAGCTTCATCCGTTCGAAGAAGATTCTCCGCGCCAGTGAATAGCCGTTGGTGTGCAGACCGCTGGAGGCGATGCCGATGATGGCATCGCCAGGCTTCACGGACTTCTGGCCGTTGAGCATTCGCGCCTTGTCCACAACGCCGACGATGGTGCCGCTGACGTCGTATTCGCCCGCCTGATAGAAACCGGGCATCTGCGCCGTCTCGCCACCGATCAAGGCGCAGCGGTTGTAGGCGCAGGCGCGGGCGAAGCCCCGGATGATTTCGGTGAAGACATGCGGCTCCAGTTTGCCGGTGCCGAGGTAATCGAGAAAGAACAGCGGCTCGGCGCCCAACACGGCGATGTCATTGACGCAGTGGTTCACCAGGTCCTCGCCAATGGTGTCATGCCGGCCCATGGCGAAGGCGATTTTCAGCTTGGTGCCCACGCCGTCCACGCTGCTCACGAGCACGGGCTGGCGGTGTTTCCGCACATCGAGGGCGAACAGACCGCCAAAGCCGCCGACCTTGCCGAGCACTTCGCGGCGGTGGGTGGAGGCGAGTAGTTGCGGGAGGGTGGCTTTGACCCGGTTGCCGAGGTCAATGTCCACACCGGCGGCGGCGTAAGCTTTCTGGCTCATGTCGAATGGTTCGGAAAAATCGGAAAGGGAGATCAGCGCGTGCCGGGGCGTCTGGAATCGTACACTTCCGCGCGCCGGAGGCAGCCACAGGAAACGCAACGGATCAGGGTGTATTTGCCCTTCGAGTATGCCTTGTAGCGGATGCCGCCGACGTCCCAGATGGATCTTTCCGCGCCACAGGTGCAGCAACGGATTTTCCACGCCCGGGAGTGGCGTTCCATGTCCTCGGCCAGTGAACGGGGCACCAGCGACGTGATGAAACGCTGCGTGAGCGACAAGCGGGGCGGGCTCAAGGGCGGTTTCATAGCAGCTTGGCTTGCAGTTCCTCCTTCGCCAGCGCCTGGCCCAGGCTTTCGACTCGGGCCTTGCGGCTTTCCATGATGAGCTTTTCCAAAGCCGGATCATAAGGCACGGGGTAATTCCCGTCGTAACAAGCCATGCAGAAGGCCTCGCGCGGCAGGCCGGTGGCCTTGACCATGCCCTCCTGGGAAAGGTAGGCGAGGGAATCGGCGTTCAAGTAGCGGCGGATTTCGTCCAGCGTGCAATTGGCGGCCATGAGCTTCTTGCGGTCGGGGAAATCAATGCCATAAACGCAGGGGTTCATGTGCGGCGGACAACTCACGCGGACGTGGACCTCCCTCGCGCCGGCGTCTTTGAGCGTCTTCACGCGCGCCTTGCAGGTCGTGCCCCGCACGATGGAATCGTCCACGATCACAACGCGCTTGCCCCGCACAAGCCCGCCGATGAGGTTGAGCTTCACGCGCACGTTGAAGTCGCGAATGAGCTGGGAGGGCTGGAGGAAGCTGCGCCCAACGTAGTGGTTGCGCACGAAGGCCATCTCGTAGGGAATGCCCGATTCAAGCGAGTAACCAAGTGCCGCGCAGTTGCCGCTGTCCGGCACCGGCACGACGATGTCGGCTTCGATCTTGTTCTCCCGCGCAAGCTGTCGGCCCATCTCGACGCGCGCCTGATAGACGCTGCGGTTGGCAATGGTGCTGTCCGGCCGTGCGAAATAGACGTATTCAAAAATGCAGAACGCGCGCTTCTCCTGCTCCGGGAACGCCTGCACGCTGCGGACGCCGCTCGCGTCAATGATGACAATCTCCCCGGGCTCCACGTCGCGGACAAACTTCGCCTCAATCAGGTCAAACACGCAGGTCTCACTGGCCAGCACCCAGGCATCGCCCACCTTCCCAAGGCTCAAGGGGCGGAACCCGTGCGGATCCCGCACCCCAATCAGCTCTTGTTCGGTCATGATGACCAGCGAGTATGCGCCCTCGATGCGGCGCATGGCCTGAACCACGTTGGTATCCGGCTGGGCGAGCAACATGAGGATGATCTCGCTGTCCACCGTGGTCTGGAACACGCACCCCTGCTGCTCCAGGTCGTCGCGCAGCTTGGACGCGTTGGTAAGATTGCCGTTGTGAGCGATAGCAATGTGGCCCTTGGCACAATTGACCGTCAGCGGCTGGGCGTTTCGCAAATGGCTCGACCCGCTCGTCGAGTAGCGCGTATGGCCCACAGCCATCCGGCCAACCAGGCCGTGCAAAACGCTGCCGTCGAAAATCTGCGGCACCAAGCCCATCCCGTGGTGCTTGTAGGAATCACGCCCGTCCCAAGTGACGATGCCCGCGCTCTCCTGGCCGCGGTGCTGGAGCGCGTAAAGGCCATAGTACGTCAACTCTGCGGCGTTCGGATGGCCGTAAATGCCAAACACGCCGCAGTAATGTTTCGGGTAATCCTGCATGAGCAAGCGCGCGTTGCAAAACTCAACCGGACAAGAGGGGGGTTGGCAAGCGGAGATTGGGCGGGCATGCGCGCTCCATCTCGCAGCACAAGAGCGAGAGACTGTGGTGCAACTCTTCGAGTTTCACTCTTAAGAATAAGTGCTCAAAATGCAATCCGATCCGCAGCCAGTTGACGTCCAGGTCGGCCCCCAAGGATTCACCCCATCGCGCTCGCAATGCTGTTCCACCACGTGTCGTGCAATTCAGTCACGGGCGCGGTGAACTCGCCGCCCGCGGTCTTCACGGTCAGCGTGTCGCCGCCCACGGTGCCGATGCGCACGGCGGGCACGCCCATGAGCCGGGCGCGCTCGATGACCTTGGTGGCGTTCAACGGCGCGCAGGTGATCACCACGCGGTTTTGCGTCTCGCCAAAGAGCAGGGCATCGAGGCGCGTGGCTGCCGCCCCCTCACCCCGGCCCTCTCCCCCGGTGGGGGCGAGGGAGGAAAGGTCAATTTGCGCGCCGATGAGCCGGGGCGTCTGGCGCGCGACTTGTTGGGCGATGCAACTCTCGGCCAGCGCCACGGCCAGCCCGCCTTCGCTGCAATCGTGCGCGCTTTTCACCTCGCCGGTGTGGATGAGGCCGAGGAGCGTCGTGTGCAGAGTCTTCGCGGCTTCGAGGTCCACACGGGGCGGGAGGCCGGTCTTTTTGCCGTGCAGCGTTTGCAGATACGCGCTGCCGCCGAGGCCCTGCAGCGGGTCCGCCGTGTCCACGGGCGCGCCGAGCAGGAGGATGGCGTCGCCGGCATCCTTGAACCACGCGGTGGTGATGTGCTCCGGCTTTTCGATGAGGCCGACGACGGCGACGGTGGGCGTGGGGTCAATCGCGCCGAGCGCGCCGCGCTGGTTGTAGAGCGAGACGTTGCCGCCGGTGACGGGCGCGTTGAAGGCGCGGCAGCCCTCGGCGATGCCGCGCACGGATTCCTTGAGCTGCCAGAAAATCTCCGGGTAATGCGGGTTGCCGAAGTTGAGGTTGTCGGTGGCGCCCAGCGGCACCGCGCCGGCGCAGGCGAGGTTGCGGCACGCCTCGGTGATGGCGGCTTTTCCGCCTTCGTAGGGGTCGAGATAGACGTAGGTGCCGTTGCAGTCGCAGGTGAAGGCGATGAACTTGTCGGGGATGGGGAGCGCAGGCGCCCCGCCTGCACAGGTTGGCGCCTCGCCAACCGTTGAAACCGACGGCGAGGCACCGTCGGTTGCACCCGGGGCGGGCGCGCTCCCCTGCTTCGCCGCATACTCGGCGCGGGTGATGGGCAGGCTGTCGCTTTTGATGCGGATGACCGCCGCGTCGCTGCCGGGGCAGACCACGGAGCCGTCGCGGACCATGTGGTCGTATTGGCGATAGACCCAGTTCTTCGAGGCGATGGAGTGATTCGCGAGGAGCTTCTTCAGGTCGCCCGCCGCGTCGGTCGTGTCCGGGATGCTGTCGAGGCGGAAGGCGCGCACGGCTTCCATGTAGGCCGGTTCCTTTGACTCGCGCTGATAGACGGGCGCTTCGTCGGCCAGTTTTTTGGCCGGCACGTCCACGACCACTTTGCCGCCGTGCCGCACGACCATGCGGCCCGTGTCCGTCACCACGCCGATCTCGGCCCACGGCAAATCCCATTTGTCGAAAATCTTCTTCACCTCTTCCTCGCGGCCCTTGTGGACCACGATGAGCATGCGCTCCTGCGACTCGGAGAGCATGATTTCGTAGCTGCTCATGTTCGGCGCGCGCTGCGGCACCTTGTCCAACTCGATTTCGATGCCCGTGCCGGCGCGCGCCGCCGTCTCGCACGTCGAGCAGGTCAGGCCCGCCGCGCCCATGTCCTGCATGCCGGCGACGCAGCCGGTGGCGAGCAGTTCGAGGCACGCTTCGCAGACGAGCTTTTCCATGAACGGATCGCCCACCTGCACCGCGCCGCGCTGTTGCTCGGCGGATTCCTCGGTCAAGTCCTGCGAGGCGAAGGCCGCGCCCGCGAGGCCATCGCGGCCCGTGGCGGGGCCGACGTAGAAGACCGGGTTGCCGACGCCTCTGGCCGCGCCGCGGGTGATCTGGTCGTGGCGCAGGACGCCGAGGCAGAAGGCGTTGACGAGCGGATTGCCCTCGTAGCTTTTGTCGAAATAGACCTCGCCCGCGAGGGTCGGGATGCCGAAGCAATTGCCGTAGTGCGCGATGCCGCTGACCACGCCGGAGAAAAGCCGGCGGACTTCGGGATTCGACAGTTCACCGAAGCGCAGCGAGTTCAGCGCCGCGACGGGCCGCGCGCCCATGGTGAAGATGTCGCGGATGATGCCGCCGACGCCCGTGGCCGCGCCCTGGAACGGTTCGACGGCGCTGGGGTGATTGTGGGACTCGATCTTGAAGGCGATGGCCACGCCGTCGCCGATGTCAATGATGCCGGCGTTTTCCTCGCCCGCGCCGACGAGGATGTTGGCGGCCCTGGTCGGGAAGGTCTTCAGCACGGGCCGGGTGTTTTTGTAGGAGCAATGCTCGCTCCACATGACCGAGAAGATGCCCAGCTCGGTGTAGGTCGGCGGGCGGCCGAGGATGTCGAGGATCTTCTGATACTCGTCGGGCGTGAGGTTGTGCTTGGCGACGAGTTCGGGCGTGAGGGCGGGTTCGGTCATCGGTGAAAATGGGATTGCCGGCTCAGGCGGCCCTGGCCCGGCGGCTTTGTTCGAGCGCGGCAATCATGCTCTCGAAAATCCACCGGCCGTCGTCGCTGCCCAGCAGCGGTTCGCAGGCGCGTTCGGGATGGGGCATGAGGCCGGCGACGTTGCGGCGCTCGTTGCAGATGCCGGCGATGTTCAGCAGCGAGCCGTTGGGGTTGGCGGCATCGGTCAGTTCGCCCCGCGCGTTGCAGTATTGCCAGAGGATCTGATTGTTGGCCTGGAGGCGGGCCAGGGTTGGCTCGTCCGCGAAATAACAGCCTTCGCCGTGGGCGATGGGGACGCGCAGGATCTGGCCCTCCGGAGTGCGGCTGGTGAAGGGCGAGTCGTGGGAGGCGGTCTTGAGGAAGACGTGCTCACAGTGGAACTGGAGGTCGCGGTTGCGGACGAGCGCGCCGGGCAGCAGGCCGGCCTCGGTGAGCACCTGGAAGCCGTTGCAGATGCCCAGCACGAGGCCGCCGTTGTCGGCGAACTGCTTCACGGCCTGCATCACCGGACTGAAGCGCGCGATGGCTCCGCAGCGCAGGTAGTCGCCGTAGCTGAAGCCGCCCGGGACGATCACGGCGTCGGCGTCGCCGAGCGAGGCCTCCTTGTGCCAGACGAAGCGGGCGGCGTGGCCGAGCAGGCGGATGCCGTGGCAGGCGTCCTGGTCGCAGTTCGAGGCGGGAAACTGTAAGACGGCAAAATTCATAAGGGATCAGGCGTCGCGATGGACGGTTTGCGGCGAGAACGCAGGAAGGCATACGGCGATGTATTCCGCGCCGTCAGGGTGGGGCGTGCTGTATTGCACCCATTCGCCGCGATGGGCGATGACAGCCTGCCCCGCGCGCACGTCGAGCGACCCGCCTTTTGAGGCCACACGGAGTTCGCCGCGCAAAACAATGGTGAACTCGTCGAACTCAGGTGTCTGACCCGGCTCAACCCAACCCGATGGGCTTTTCATGCGGGCGATGCTGAGTTCCCCGGTGCGCGAGTTCACGCGGCCGATGAATTCTTCGATGAGCTTGGGCTTGTTGCCCTCGGCTTTGATGACGGTCGGGGTGATGAGCAGCGTCGGCATGGCTAGTCGGCGATCTCGAGCTTGTAGTCCTCGATGATCGGGTTGCTCAGGAACTTGCGGCAGGCGTCATTCAACGCCTGCTGCGCCGTCGCCGCGTCCGTGCCCGGAGCGAGATCGATCTCGATGTATTTGCCCACGTGCACGCCGGTCACGCCCTGGTAGCCCAGATGCGCGAGGGCGCTCTCCACCGTCTTGCCCTGGGGATCAAGCACGGCTTTTTTGGGAGTGATGATGATCTTCGCTTTCATGTCGGGAACGCCGCCTTCCGGCGCGCGGAAGCGGGATGTTGGGGAAAGCCAACCTGGCAGGCCAGTCCTTTTTGCAAAGCTGGAATGTTACCAGGGTTGCCCAGACCCGGCTGCCCGCGTAGGCTCGGCCCATGAAACTTTACTTCCTCCGCCACGCGGATGCCCTTCCGGCGGAGCGCCCGGACCTGGACGATGATCGCCCGCTTTCGCCCAAGGGCCACAAGCAGGCCAAGTCCATCGCCGAGTTCCTCCAGGAGATCGGGGTCGAGTTCGACACCGCCTACAGCAGCCCGTTGCTCCGCGCGAGGCAGACGGCGGAAGGGATCCTGCCCATCACCAACGACAATGTCTGGGTGAAGCTGGAAATCGTCGAGGAACTGCGCAATGAGACTTCGTCCGCCGCCTTCGAGAAGTGGCTGCGCACCCTGCCCCGCGAAAAGCACATCCTGCTTGTCGGCCACAACCCCTCCCTGAGCGAGCGTGTCGCCCGGCTGCTGAGGGTCGCAAACGCGGAATCCTTTCACATGCCCAAAGGCGGACTGGCCTGCCTGGAAACCGACGACTGGCGCACGGTCACACTCGAATTCTTCGTTTCTCCGAAGATGCTCGTGGATTGAGCCGGGCGGAATGACGGAACTGGCCGGTGGAGCATCATTCCCATCGCGTGGCTTCGACACCCCATCACCCCATCACCCCGCCACTCCATTCCCTGACCGTCTCCCACCGCTGGCTGCATACCGGTGATGAGGCGGTTGCCGCCATGTGCCGTGCTATTGACACGGCGCGACAGTCGGTGCGACTGGAGATGTACATCTACCATCCGCAAGGACCGGGAGCGGTGGTCCGTGAGGCGCTGGTCTCCGCCGCCCGGCGAGGGGTGACGGTCAAAGTGCTGGTGGACGCCATCGGTTCAGATCAACTGGATGACCCCTTCTGGTCCCCGCTGGTCGGCGCGGGCGGGGCCTATCGCTGGTTCAATCCCTTCCATCTGCGCCGCGTCGCCATCCGCAACCACCGCAAACTGCTGGTGTGCGATGAACGGCTCGCCATCGTCGGCGGCTTCAATCTCATGCCGGAAATCGAAGGCGACGGCCTCGCGCGCGGCTGGCGCGACCTGGCCATCGAGTTGGAAGGATCGCTGGCGGGTGAATTGGCGGTGTCATTCGACGAGATGTTTGTGCTGGCGGATTTCCGGCACGGGCGCTTTGCCCGCTTTAGCCGCAACCGTGCCCGGCACGCCAGCACCATGCCGCAGGCGGAATTGCTGTTCAGCGGCCCGGGTCGTGGCCGTCATCCCATTAAAGCCGCTTTGCATCGCGACCTGGCCCGGGCGCGGGACGTGGGCATTGCGATGGCGTATTTCGTTCCAACCTGGCGCATTCGCCGTCTGCTGGCGCGGGTCGCGAGGCGCGGCGGGCGTGTCCGACTGCTCCTGCCCGCGCGATCCGACGTGGCGCTCGCGCAACTGGCCTCCCGCCGCAGTTATGCCGGTTTGATGCGCGCGGGCGTCGAGATTCACGAGTTCCAGCCGCAGGTGTTGCACTCCAAGCTGATTGTCGTGGACGACGTCACCTACGTCGGCTCGGCCAATCTCGATCACCGCAGCCTGCACATCAATTACGAGCTGATGCTGCGGTTCAGCGATCCCACCATGGCTCGCGAGGCACGGGAGCGTTTTGAACTGGACCTGACACATTCGGCGCGCATTGACCCGCGCGCCTGGCGTCGGACGCGCACATTCTGGGAAAAACTCAAGGAGCAATGGGCGTGGACCGTGCTCGTCCACTGGGACGCCACGCTCGCCCGCTGGCAGTTGAAGCGGCTGGGCAAGGGCTGAATGGCGCGCGTTGACGCTCCGCCGACGAGCGCCTAACTTGCTCGCGTGATTGCCACGCCTGCCATCACCGCGCCCGCCGCCCGCCCCGCCTTCCGCGTGGGCGACGAGCGCCTCATCAAGCTCACCGCCAATGCCTCGCGCAAGGTCCAGACGCTCCTCCAGCGCCAGGGCCGGCCCGGCGGCGTGTTGCGCGTGGCGGTCGTCGGCGGGGGCTGTTCCGGCTTGCAATACAAGATGGACCTGCAGGACGGCCCGGCCAGCCGCGACATCCTGGTGGAAACCGCCGGAGTGAAGGTCGTGGTGGACCCCAAGAGCGCGCTTTACGTCACGGGCAGCGAACTCGACTACCTCGACGCCCTGCAAGGCGGCGGGTTCAAGGTCACCAATCCCAACGCCGCCACCTCCTGCTCCTGCGGAGAGAGTTTCAGCGCTTGAGCGCGCATCCTTCTACCTCGCCGGGCCATGACTGACTGCTTCGCGTTGCTTGGAGTGCCGCGCCGTCCGTGGTTGGACGCTGCGGCGTTGAAGGCGCGTCTCCACGAGCTTTCCCATTCATGTCATCCTGACCGCGTGCATGGGGGGCCACCGGAGGAAGTCGCCGCCGCCACGGCGCGGTACACGGAGTTGAACGCCGCCTACGCCACGCTGCAATCGGGCAAGGAACGCCTGGCCCATCTGCTCGAACTCGAACGCGGCGCGAGGCCACAGGTGGTGCAAGAGATTCCCGCCCCGCTGATGGACTTGTGCCTGGAAGTGGGCGCGGCTTGCCAGCGAGTGGACGCGTTCCTCGCCGAATCAGTTCCTTGCGAGTCGCCCATGCTCAAAGCGGGGCGGTTTGCCCGGGCGCTGGAGCAGCAGGACGCTGTGGCGGCCATGCTCGCCCGTCTGCGCCCGCAAGTGGACGCTGTGGAAGCAGAATTGCGAAACTTGAACCGGTCCTGGGAAACGGCGGAAACACTGCCCGCCGCCGCGCGCACCGGACACCTTCCGCTGGCGCGTATTGAGGAACTCTGGCGGTGGTTGTCGTATCTCAACCGCTGGACGGCGCAGTTGCAGGAGCGCAACGTTCGCCTGACGCTTTGAAGGCCATGAATGCGAGCCTCTCACGCCTCTTGTCCTCACTGTGTTTCATCCTGGCTGCGACCGGCCATCCACTTCGCGCCGCCGAGGCCTGGCAGGAAGCCCTGGCCGCCATGCCACTGGCTCGCAAGGCGGATTTCCTGGACAAGTCGAACGCCGGACCGCTGTTGCTGGACAGCTTCCGGTCCAACGCCGTGATCAAGGCATTCATTCTCATGCCAGGCTGCACGGATGAGATCTATTTCTTCAAGCGCGCGAAGGTGGAGTTGACCAACGCCGTGCCGACGTTGCTGGACGCCGTCACCGCGCTCACCAACCGGACAGCCATCCAGGCGCGGTTCGATCCGCCGTTTCTGCTGTTGCACACCACGTTCGACCCGTTGACGCCTGGAGAAACAGTGCTGGACCAGGCGGCTTTTGCCAAGCTGCGCGAGGCGCGGTTCATCCCGCACCTGAACAGCTTTGATCGTGACTGGGACTACCTGCTGCCCCGGCTGGAGAAGTCGTTGAAGGCGCAATTCTGGCCGGGACGGCGCAGCTTTGATTCGTGGCACTTCTACCGGCACTCGCTAGCCGCGTATGGCTTGGACGGCGTGGAGGCGGTGCGCGCGGTGTCGCTGGCGGGCAAGACGATTTACACGGTGAAAGGGCGCACACTGTTCGGGCGTCCGGTGGTGGAGTTCAAGCCTGACGTCCGGCCAGGCGCGGAAACCGAACTTTGAGCGGGGGCAAGGAAATGCCTGCTTGCCCGGTCACGAGGCCGGTAGTTGAATGCGCCGCATGAAAGCCCTGCAATTGCTCGCCCACGGCAAACCCGGGACATTTGAGCTGCGCGACCTGCCGGAGCCCGCCCCCGCGCCGGATGAAGTGGTCGTGCAGGTGAAGGCCTGCGGGGTCAATCACCTTGATCTCTGGACCGAGGAGGCGGGCCTGCCTATTCCGATATCCCTGCCCCGCACGCTGGGCTGCGAGGTGGCGGGGGTGATCGCCGCGCTGGGCGAAGACGTGGACCAATGGCAGGTGGGCGAGCGGGTGGCCGTCCAGTCGAACTTGTTTTGCGGCACTTGCGAGTACTGCCGTAACGGGGAGGAGGCCATCTGCCGGAACGCCGAGTTATTGGGGGTGCAGCGCGACGGCGGGTTCGCGGAAAAAGTGGTGGTGCCGTCACGCGCGCTGGCACGGTTGCCGGAGGCGGTGTCGTTTCAGACTTCCGCCGCGTTGACGCTGGCAGGCAGCACCGCGATGCACATGTTGGTGGACCGCGCGGAGGTGCGCGAGGGGCAGTGGGTATTGGTGATGGGCGCAGCCAGCGGCGTCGGATCAGCAGCCATTCAGATTGCGAGACGGCTGGGCGCGCGAGTCATCACGACGGCTTCTGACGAACGCAAGCGCGTGCTCGCGGCGAGGCTGGGCGCGGAGTATGTCGTGGATTTGGAACATCAGGACTGGCCGGCGGAAATTCGCAAGATCACCGGCAAGCGTGGAGTGGATGTCGTCATCGAGCACATTGGCGGCGCGGTGCTGGAGAAGGCATTCCACTGTCTGGCGCGCGGAGGCACAATCGTTACCTGTGGAGCCACTGGCGGCCGGGAGGTGAACCTGCATCTCTGGCCGTTGTTTGTAAAACAGCAACGGCTGATCGGCAGCTACGGACGCAATCGTTCGGATTTCTCCGCCACGCTTGACTGGGCGGCGCGCGGCAAGCTAAAACCCGCCATTGATGAGGTATACACCCTGAATCGCCTCACTGAGGCGCTGGCCCGTCTGCGCGCCCGCGATGTGCTGGGCAAACTGGTGATTGAACCATAGGCAGATCGAGTCTCCCACTCAGCTTTGGCGCAAACAGCAGCCCAGCGTCTCAATCTTCTGGCAAAAGCAAAGGGCCGGATGACATCCGGCCCTTTAATGAAAGAATTGGCGGCAACCTACTCTCGCGGAGGCTATACAACCACTACCATCGGCAAGGCTGCGTTTGACGGCCGTGTTCGGGATGGGAACGGGTCGGACCACAGCTTTATGGCCACCAAAAAATCCAAAGAACTAAAGTTCTCTGAAAACTGCACATAATTCAAAGCCTCAGTCCGCTGGGTTAAATCGCTTCCCTGAAAACGGGAAAACGACCAAGCCGCACGACCGATTAGTATCAGTCCGCTGAACGGATTGCTCCGCTTACACGCCTGACCTATCAACCCGGTGGTCTGCCGGGGGTCTTTAGGGACTTGCGTCCGGGAGACATTATCTTGGGACGAGCTTGGCGCTTAGATGCTTTCAGCGCTTATCTCTTCCGCACATGGCTACGCAGCGTTGCCCCTGACGGGACAACTGCCATACCAGAAGTGCGTCCAACCCGGTCCTCTCGTACTAAGGTTGAAACCCCTCAAGTCTCCTGCGCCCACAGTGGATAAGGACCGAACTGTCTCACGACGTTCTGAACCCAGCTCGCGTACCGCTTTAACCGGCGAACAGCCGGACCCTTGGGACCTTCTCCAGCCCC
>Ga0073934_10005852_pt1 | contig 18523 bp, 21 predicted proteins | sample LarsenN4metaG_FD_76834 | JGI IMG/M metagenome (GOLD analysis project Ga0073934, IMG submission 76834) | Hot spring sediment bacterial and archeal communities from British Columbia, Canada, to study Microbial Dark Matter (Phase II) - Larsen... ... | reverse complement strand
CTCATTCGGAGGGTCCTGACGCGCTGAACCGGCTCGTGGTCATAAGGAGCTAAGGCCGCTGTGGGCCGCACACCCGTGCGCACTGCAGCTGAGCCAAAAACTCCTGGCTCGCCAATCCGGGACACACGGTCGATTTCGGGGCGCGTTTGACGCGCGCGTTGTTCGAGCGATCGAACAACGCATTCGGTACTACCCCGGCGCGTCCGACGCGCCCCGCCTCCCTCGGGAGGGCAGTAAGGCAATAGGGCAGTAGGGCAATAGGTTGTCCGCTGATGATATCGCGCGTTCATTTCTCCGCCCGACTGCCGACTGCCGATTGCCGACTACCGTCGCTCGCCAGCGCATCCAAATGCTGGCGAATATGCGCCGCTTCCGCCGGCGTGTTGGCGAGCGCAATCGCGCGATTGAACGCCTCGCGCGCCTCGCGCGTGCGGCCAAGCTCTTTCAAATACGAGCCGCGCACGCCGTGAAAATAGAAGTAGCCGTCCAGCCGATCCGCCAGCGGCGCAATCAGCTCAAGCGCCGCTTCCGCGCCCTTGGTTTTGGAGACCGCAACTGAACGATTCAAAGTCACCACAGGCGACGGCGTATGCACTTCGAGCGCCTGATACAGCGCCTCGATCTGCGCCCAATCCGTCTCCACAGCCTTTGCGGCTTGCGCGTGCAACCCCGCGATCGCCGCCTGGATCTGATACGGCCCCGGCTTACGCGCGCGCATCGCCTTGTCGATCAGCGCCAAGCCTTCCTGGATCAGCGGCCGCTTCCACTTGCGGCGGTCCTGATCTTCGAGCAGGACCGCATTGCCCGCAGCATCGAACCGCGCCGCAAAGCGCGAATGCTGCAGCAGCATCAGCGCCAGGAGGCCCATGATTTCAGGCTCAGCCGCAAACATCCGCAGCAGCAACCGCGCCAGCCGAATGGCTTCATCGCACAGGGCTGCACGCTCTTCGTCCTGCGGCCCGGCGGAATAGCCCTCATTGAACACGAGATAGATCATCGCCGCGACCGCCGCGAGCCGCTCGCTCCGCTCGACCGCGCTCGGCGCCTCGAACGGCACGCCCGCGCCCGCGACTTTCGCCTTCGCGCGCGTAATGCGCTGCTCCATCGCGCTCTCGCCGACCAGAAACGCGCGCGCGATCTGTTTGACGCTGAGCCCTGAGACGATGCGCAGCGCCAGCGCGATCTGCTGCGTCTCCGGCAGGTCCGGATGGCAGCAGATGAAGAGAAGCCGCAGCACGTCGTCGCGATAGTCCGAAGCGTCGAGCCGCTCGACCGCATCGGCTTCGACATCGCTCAGATCGGAGAGCTGATCTTCATCCGGCAGCTCGGTCTGCTTCGCGCGCCGGCGCGTGACGTCGATTGCCGCGTTGCGCCCCACCATGATGAGCCACGCCGCCGGATCGCGCGGCGGGCCTTTCTCCGGCCAGGATTTCAGAGCCCTGAGGCACGCGTCCTGGAACGCCTCCTCGGCCAAGTCGAGGTCGCGGAAGTAACGAAGCAGCGCCGCCACGGCTTGCGGCCTGGCCGCGGTCATCGCGCCGTCGATCCAGGCAAGGTCTGTCATCTAAGCGGCCTGACCGGGCTCGCGGTAGAGCATGATCGGCCGCAGCTCGTACGCGCCGCCCGGATTCGCCGCGGTGAGCTCGCGCGCGAATTGCAGCCCCTCCTCCAGGTGCTCCACATCGATGATGTAGAAGCCGAGCAGCTGCTCCTTGGTCTCGGCATAGGGCCCGTCGAGGACCAGACCGTCCTTCTTGCGCAGCGTGGTCGCCGCGGAGGTCGGCAACAGGCGCAGCGACGGCTTCAGCTTGCCGGCCTTCTCCCATTTTTGGTGAACGACATCGAGCCGCGCCATGACCGCGTCGTCCTCTTCCTTGGTCCAGGAGAAGACCTGCGCCTCGTCATTGTAGCAAAGGACGGCGTACATCATGCGGTAAGGCCTCATGGTTCCCAAAGGACGCAGGCATACGGCTCCAGCCGACATGACGTCGAGATTTTCCTCGCATGAGCGAGGCGCGGCTTAAGACGAGGCAATGTTCACTCCGCGCGCTTGACGCTGGCGCCTGGGCTTCGGTTGAGTCGTAACGAGGCGAGGGATCGGATGGCGGAGGTGTTTGTTGCGGCGGCGCCGGGCGAGGAGCCCCAGGCGCGAGGTTTTGCCGAAGCTCTGGCGCTGCTCGGCTACAAGGCCGAAGCCGGCGCGCCGAACGAGAACGACATCGCCAAGAAGGCCGACGAGGCCAAGGTCGTCCTGGTCCTCTGGTCGGTCGCGGCAGCCGCCGCCCCTTGGGTGGCCGCGCGGGCGATCCTGGCCCTCGACCGCAAGAACCTGGTCAACGCAGAATTGGAGACCGGCACCACTCCCGTGCCCTTTCACGGCGCGCCGAAAGTGAACCTGGTTCCAAAGGACCGCGCCCGTTTCAGGAAAGGCTTCGAGGCGCTGGTCGGCGAAATCGACAAGCTCTCGCCGACCAAAGCTGATCCCAGCAAGCTGCTCGATGCGGTGGCGAAGGCGCGCGCCGCGCTCCTGATGAAACCGCGCCCGGAGCGCAAGCCGCAGTGGCGGCTGCCGGCCATGATGGCGGCTGCGGTTGCAGCGCTGTTTGTGGTCGGCTTCGGCGCCGGGCGCCTGATGCAGGCGGTCCGCCCGGGCGAGCTATTCGCGACGCTGCCGCAGGTGGATGCCGCACCGACTTCCGCGCCGACCGAAGCGCCTGCTGCCTTCACGATCGGCGATCTCGAACAGCGCGGTTGGCGCGACATTGCCAGCGGGATCGACGAGACGATGGCCGCGCGCATCAAGGCCGATGCACAAGGCGGCGACGCGCTGGCGCAAACGCTGGCCTGTATCGGGCATATGGCCGGCGCTGCGGGGTTTCTGCCCAGCCCGACGGCGGCGCGCGAGCAATGCGATGCGGGCGCCGCACAGAACAATCCCGCGGCGCTCTATCTGTCGTGGGTGTTGCAACACGAGTCGCCGCACGCGGGGATTGGCGCGAGCGTCGCCCGCGAGCGCCTGGCGCAAGCGGCCGCGATGGACTGGACGCCCGCGCAGGTCGACTACGCCTTGCTGCTGGCGCCGGACACGAGCGCGCCACTGGAAGCGCAGGCCGAAGCGGGCCGCCTCCTCCTTCGTGCTTCGGACGCCGGCGATCCGCGGGGCCAGTATCATTACGCGCGCTGGCTGCGCGACAGTCGCGCCGGTCCCCGCGATCCCGCGGCGGCAGTCCCGTTCCTCGAACGCGCCGCCAACCGCGGGCAGTTCGAAGCTGCGCACATGCTGGCCACATTCTATCGCGACGGCATCGGCGCGCGGCGCAACGAGGGCCGGGCTCGCGCACTCTACGAGCAGGCGGCGCGCGGGCATTACGCGCCGTCGATGTTCAATCTCGCCGACATGCTGCGAACCGGGCCGGTGGAAGATCGGGCGCGCGCAATCGCGCTCTATCGTGAACTCGCCTGCATGCGGGACGAGCGGCAGATCCAGCCGCTGGCGGTGCAGCGTCTGCGCGCATTGCAGCAGAGCGCGACCTGCGGCTAACAAGCCGCGTGGCGTGGCGAAAAACCTATGACGGCGCGGAACCGCAGCGCGTGAACAAGTGGCTCGCGGCCGAGGGCGTGTGCTCGCGCCGGGAAGCCGAAGCGCTGATCGCGAACGGATTGGTTCACATCGACGGCGAGCGCGTCGACGACCCCGGACGCAAAATTGCGCCGGGGCAAGCGATCGAGGTCGGCGAATCGAGCACGCGGCCGCAAATCAGCGTCATGATCAACAAGCCGACCGGCGTCGTCTCGGCGCAGCCCGAGGGCGATCAAATTCCCGCGGCGCGCCTGCTCACGCGCGCAAACCTCGTCGGCAAACCGAGGCACATGCCGACGAAGCGCACCCGGCTCGCGCCTTTGGGGCGGCTCGACCAGGACTCGCGCGGACTTCTGCTCTTGAGCGAGGATGGCGTCCTGGCGAAGGCAGTGATCGGACCGGACTCGAAGCTCGACAAGGAATACCTGGTGCGAGTCGCCGGCCGCATCACCGACAGAAAGCTCGAGCTCTTGCGGCACGGCCTTGCGCTGGACGGTCGGCGCTTGAAGCGAGCGCAGGTCAGTGAGATCGGGCCGCAGCACCTGCGCTTCGTCTTGACCGAGGGGCGCAATCGTCAGATCCGGCGCATGTGCAAGCTCGTCGATGTCGAGGTGACCGATCTGCTGCGCATCCGCATCGGCCCCCTGAAGCTCGGCGAGCTCCCGGAAGGCAAATGGCGTCCGTTGGCCAGCGACGAGCGCGACGCTTTGATTATCGCCTCGCGCGGTTGATCAGGATCAAAACGCGGGCCGGAACCAAACTCATGTTGCCGCTGGGAGGCGGACATGCATTGGTTCGTATGGCTCGTAATTGGCGCTATGACAGCGTTCGGCGGCATCCTGGGACTAACGGCGCTGCTCACCCGCGGCGATTGATCATCGCCCGAAGCGGCGGCGCAATTCGGCGAGCAATTCGCGGTCGAATGCCTCTGCGGGCGCGCCGTTCAGCGCCTGGATGAACTCCGTCATATCTGAGCGGGCGTGCGCCTGGGCAAAGCTTTCGCCGGGAATAATGCCGCGACGGAAGAGATATTCGTCTGAGCGCCCCGTGAAGATGTAGGCCGGCGCCCAGTTGAAGCCGGCGGCCTTCGCCAGCTCGTTCGTGCAGTTCGAGGTGATCGTGTTGTAGTAGCGTGGCTGGCGTTCGAGCGCCTGCGTGCGCTGCAAGAGGCGCGTCAGCAGCGCGAGCTTCCGATCCTGCGTGATGGCGACAGGATAGACGAACACCTCGTGATCCAGCATCACGGCGCGCCGGACGAGAAAGTCGCGCGCCGTGCCCCAGACATAGGCCAGCTCGAACGCATTGAAGGCGCCGCGCAGCGCCGAATAGTCTTCATGCCGCTCGCGCCGCGCTTCGATCGTGATCCCGAGCAGGCGATCGCCTTCGAACTCGAACAGAAGCAGCGTGTGCGCCGCGAGGCGTGAGCCGGGCTGCGGCTCGAGCACGAACCACACGTCTCTCAGCTCGCTAAGATCGTAGGCGGCGGTGGCGTACGTCTCGTCGGTCGGGCCTTCGCGTGCGTAACTCCACGCGCTCACGGGCGTGACGGCGAAGCGCTCGCCGCTCAGCTCCACGTGAGCCGTGCGGGCAAGATACGGATACCAGTCGCGATCGGCACGGGGCGGCTGGGTGATCGAGCCGCCCGCGCCAAGCAGCAGGATGGCGGCGATCGAGGCTATTGCAGGCCGCAGCGGATTTGCACCAAACCAGGCCATCAATCGCATCAACGTCTCAGTCCCCGCCGGCTCGTATCCCGCGCTCCCTGAACACTTAGTCATCAGCACGCGAGGTCCTGTTTTCGTAGCCGCGCCTGAATCGTTGTGCTATCGAAACCGCGCTCTCAGCCCCAAACAGGAGACCTCCCATGGCGCTGCGCATTGGCGACAAAGCTCCCGATTTCGAAGCGGAAACCACGCAAGGCCGCATCAAATTCCACGATTGGATCGGCGACAGCTACGCCATCCTGTTCTCACACCCCAAGGACTTCACGCCGGTGTGCACGACCGAGCTCGGCTATCTGGCCAAGCTCGAGCCGGAGTTTGCCAAGCGCAACGTGAAAATCATGGGCCTGTCGGTCGATCCTGTCGGCGATCACGATCGCTGGAAGAAGGACATCCGCGACGTCACCGGCGGCGACGTGCAATACCCGATGATCGGCGACAGCGATCTGAAAGTATCGAAGCTCTATGACATGCTGCCGGCCGACGCGGGCGACACGTCCGAAGGGCGGACGGCGGCGACGAACCAGACTGTGCGCACGGTCTTCATCATCGGCCCCGACAAGCTGGTCAAAGCGACGCTGCAATATCCGATGTCGTCGGGCCGCAACTTCGATGAAGTGCTGCGGCTGGTGGATTCGATTCAGCTCACGGCCAAACACAAGGTGGCGACGCCGGTTAACTGGAAGCAAGGCGAAGACTGCATCATCGTGCCGGCGGTGAGCGACGAGGAAGCCAAAACCCGCTTCCCGGGCGGCTGGAAAACGGTGAAGCCGTATCTGCGCGTTGTGCCGCAGCCGCGGGATTGAGCACGCTCAAGGGCGCCCGCCGCGTCCAGCGCCAAGTTGAAGCGTTCGATGCGGCGGGACTTGCCGCGTAGAAGCGGCGCACCAAATCACTTGCCGCAAAGAGAAGGAGGCGTTCATGCGTGACAAGAACGGTTCGCCGCCTGTGCGGCGCTCCGAAACCCTTCCCGAAGCTCTGCGCGGAGACCCTCTCCTCGCCTTCAGGCACGAAATGGACCGGCTGTTCGACAGCTTCTTCGCGCCAAGCCGTTTCGGCCCTACCGGATTCGGCGGTCTTGGCGGGTTCCCGTTCAATCCAGCTGTCGACCTGACCGAGAACGAGAAAGAAGTGCGGCTGCGCGCCGAGCTGCCGGGCGTCGATGAAAAGGACGTGGAGATAAGCCTCGACGGCGACACGCTGACCATCCGCGGCGAGAAGCGCGAAGAGCGCACGGAGGATGGCGAGCGGCGCCGTTTTGTGGAGCGCTCCTACGGCTCGTTCGAGCGCAGCATCGCCCTGCCGTTCACACCGAAAGATGAGGACATCAAAGCCGACTTCAAGGACGGCGTCCTGACCATCACGGCCAAGAAGCCGCCGGAGCTCTCAAAGCCCGCCAGGCGCATTCCGATCCAACGGGTCTAGGCGGCGTACACATCTGCAGCGTCGGGGTGGCGGCGAAAATAGGCAACCGCGTAACCGCAGAGCGGAACCAGCTTCATCCCACGCATGCGGGCGTCGGCCACGATCGCCTCCATCAAACGGGCGGCGTGGCCGCGGCCGCGCGCGGGCGCGGGCGTCTCGACGTGCAGGATGGCGCGGGCGTTGCGCTGGTCGCGATAGCTGGCGAAGGATGGGCCGTCTTCGTGGTCGAGTTCGTAGCGGCGAGCGGCGACATTGTCACGAAAGCTACTCATGCCGCCCATCTGGCGCTCGCGAGCCGCCGCCGCTAGCCCTGATCCATGAATTATCGCCACGCCTTTCACGCCGGCAATCACGCGGACGTGCTGAAGCATGCCGTCCTCGTGTTCTGTCTCGACACGCTGAAGCGTAAGGACACGCCATTCGCGGTGCTGGACACGCATGCGGGGCGCGGGACGTACGATCTGCTTAGCGAGGAGGGGTTGCGCAGCCCGGAATGGCGCGAGGGCGTCGCGCGGCTGATGAAATGGCGCGAGCCGCCGCCGCTGATCGGGCGCTACCTCGAGGCGGTGCGCGCTTTCAATCTCGGGGGCGAGTTGCGCACCTATCCCGGTTCGCCGGCGCTGATCGCACGCGCGCTGCGCGCCGACGACGTGCTGATGGCGTGCGAGCTGCATGCGGAAGAGCACGCGGCGTTGCGCCGGACCCTGCCGCGCGCCGCGAACGTCCAGATCCATCTGCGCGACGGCTGGGAAGCGTTGAGCGCGCTCTTGCCGCCGCCGCAGCGCCGCGGGCTGGTGCTGATCGATCCGCCGTACGAGGCGTCCGACGAACTCGCGCTCGCTGCCAGCGCCCTTGGGACGGCGCTGAAGCGCTTTGGGCACGGGACGTATCTTTGGTGGCGTCCGCTGAAGAGCGAGAGCGCGGTGGCCACAGCGGACGCCGAGGCGCGCGGGCAAGGCGCGAGGAATCTTCTGCGCGTCGACCTGTGGACCGACACTCCGAAGCCCGAAGACAGGCTCGTGGGTTCGAGCCTTCTGCTGATCAACCCCCCGTTCGGTCTTGAAGACGCGCTGCGCGAGGCGCTCCCAGCACTCGTGTCCCGGCTGGCCATCGGCGCCTCAGGTTGGCGAGTCCAGGCCCACTGAACGGCAAAAGGGCGCGGATTGCTCCGCGCCCTTCCCCCTCGCCACGAGCGTCGCGCACTCAGGCGACGATCATCGCGGCTTGGTTGGCGACTGCGAACGCGGCCGGAAAAAACACGGCGGCCGCTCCTATCAGGCAGTAGAACTTCGTCATGGCGCGCTCCTCGGTCAAGAACTTCGTTGCGTCTCAGCGACGAGGCGAACCTAAGGGCGCAGGCACAGCGCAGCTGTTACACCCGTCACGCTGGACGAACCCGAACGGTGGCGACAGAAGAAGCCATGGGCGCGGAAGAAGTTTTCCTTTTCCTGCAGCGGCCGCAGATCGCCGTGCCGATCGTGCTGGCGACAATGGCTGCGTTCTTCCTCGGCCGGAGGCGATGGGCGGCGCTTTATGTCGGGCTGATGCCCTTCATCAATTGGTCGTTCGCGGCCGTGCCGACCTTCCCCATTCCCGAATGGCTCGGCGGCGGCATGTTTCAGCCGCTCGCGATCGTGACGGGCCTGGTGCTGGTCGTGCGCGACTTCGCCCAACGCGAACTGCGCCACTGGATCTGGGGCGCGATGATGGTCGGGCTTGCGCTCTCGACGCTCACTTCCTGGATCCAGGTTGTGGTGGCGAGCGGGCTTGCCTTCCTTGTCAGCGAGACCGTGGACTGGGCAGTGTACACCTTCATCAAGCGTCCGCTGTCGCAGCGCATCATGATCTCCAGCTTCGCGTCCGCCCCGCTCGACCAGGTCGTATTCATCGGCCTGGCATCGCTGGTGGTGCCCGGCATTTTCGCCTGGGGCACGATTTTGACCGGCGTTGCATCGAAACTTCTGGGGGCCTGGATCGTGTCGCAAGCGGTGGCCGCGCGCGAGCGGCGGGATGCGGGCGGCCAGATGAAACCCGCGTAAAGCGCCGACATGCCGCTTGCCTCGTGGGGACCGGTCCCTCATAAGCGGAGGCGTGAAGCGCCGGAGTTGACCGGCATAAGGTGCGAAGTTCCGCGGCGTGCGGCAAAGTATTAGTTCCCCAGCAAACCAGGAATTCGCGGTGACGTGCGTGCGCATGAGCGTGCGCGCGGCCGATGGCGCGTGCCACGGCATCAATCAGGAAAAGTGGAAATGAGTTTCGACGACGATTTCGGCGACGACGACAAGGGCGACGATCGCAAGAAGGACAAACGCCGCGCAAAGAGAGACGAAGGCGCACCGCCTGAATTCGAAGGCGGCGGCGGCGGATTTGGCGGCGGCGGCTACGGCGGCGGTGGCGGTTACGGTGGCGGCTATCGCGGCGGCGGCGGTGGTGACCGCGGCGGCGGTGGCGGCTACGGCGGCGGCGGAGATCGCGGCGGCGGCGGCGGCGTTGGGGGCGGCGGCGGCGGCTATCGCGGCGGCGGCGGCGGCGGCTATCGCTCGCGTGAAGGCGGCGGCGGTGGATACGGCGGCGGCGGTGGCGGTGGCTTTCGCGGGCCCCGCGAAGGCGGCTTCGGCGGCGGCGATCGCCCGCCGCGGCAGCCCCTGGGCGATCCTCAGGACGGTACTGTGAAGTTCTTCAATGGCGCCCGCGGCTTCGGCTTCATCACGCCGGACGGCGGCGGCGCGGACGTGTTCGTGCACGTGAGCGCCGTCGAACGGGCCGGTCTCACCTCGTTGACCGAAGGCCAGCGCATCAACTTCCAGACCTTGCCGGACACGAAGGGCAAGGGCCCCAAGGCCGTCAACCTGAAGCTGGTCGAGTAGGATCGCTTCCGCACCTGGAGGCAGAAGGCCCGCGGGTTCGCACCCGCGGGGCCTTCTCATGTTCCTTTGCACCGATTGATAAAGCGATCCAAGGCTGCCTGATCCGCGTCTGGCACAAGAGGAATCAGTATCTCGATCCGCGTCGGCGTGGCGTTTTCGGCCGACCAACGTCGATGCACAACTTCCCAAACCAGGCCATCGTCTCGTGTCGCGGCCCGATGAGCGCAAAGGTATGTGTACATCTGCCGATACGCCGCCTCGACCTGGGCGGGCGAACCTTCAACAAGGACATGCATCATTTGTCCGGTCGGTGTCTGGCCAAGCTGTGCGCCAACTCGTGAAGTTGGCGTGCCGCCCTGATACGGATACCCGACGTGGAACACCATTCGATTGCTTGTGCGATCGACGCTCACCCGCACGCGCATCAATGGGCCGGCCGGTGTCAGATTCGAGTCGCTCATGAACGTCTGCAATTGTTGGAGTGCGATGTTCTCTGCACGCGCGATCTCACTCTGGTCAGTGAGGGAAGTATCGACGTTAATGTAGACAAAGCTCTGTGCCGGGTAGCTGTCGAACCGCGGATTGAGACCTTCAAAGTCGACGTTCGGCAGTTGCTCGGTGAGCGTCTTGAGACGGCTCAGGCCGCTGTCTAGTTCGCGCTGAATCATGCCGCGCAGAACTAGGTTCATGTACCGGCACGGCACATTGATCCAGCCCTCGCCGCATCCGGCGGTGACGGTCCAGCCTACGGACGTGCCGCCGGTCATCGGGCGCAGCTCAATGCGGGAATTGAGCGTCGCGCGATCGCCTATCTCCAAGATCGCCTCGACCTGCTCGTATTCGATCGAGTCGATGATCGACAACCGGCCGCGGCCGACTTCGCGCACGGTCGAGACCCAGCGCATGCTCTGCCCCTGGCCCGGCTCGCCGGAGAACGAGTAATCTGCGTCGGGGTCGCGCGCGTAGAACGGCGACCATTCCTTGGCGATGCGCAGATCGTTGACCAGCGCGAACACGGAGGCGCGCGGCCGCTCGATGGCGACGGTGCGGGTGACTTCGAGATCGTTGGGCAGCAGAAAGCGGCCCACGCCGTAAAGCGCGCCGCCGACCAGCGCGATCACCAGCAACAGTCCGAGAAACCACCTCATGCGCCGCCCCAAGCACGTAAGCTCAAGGACCTAGCATCCAGAGGGAACCCCCGCCATGCGCGACCATGCGCGCTTGCATGGCGCACGCCGCCCTCGCGCTCGGCGCGAACATTAACCGTCCTTGGCGCCATCACCCCACCCCGGAGGACAGCCCTTCCCAGCCGCCGGCTGGTTACCACAGGGCAAGGCGGCGCGTCAGCCGCAGCGTGCAGCGCAGCAGATCACGGCTGTGAGCGCATCTTTGGCGCACGCAGCTCATCCCAGACGTCGAATTCATAGGCGATGCAGCGTTCCATCATCTGGCGCCACACGGGCTCGGCGATCGCCCAGGAAAGCCCCTGGCGCTCGGCTTCCGCCTTCACTTTGGTCAGCACCTCCTGAATGCGGGCTTCGTCTCGCACGACATTGCGGTCCGTTTTGATGCGGGCGGCAGCGTCCATGTAGCCCTGCCGCCGGGCGATCAGCGCCACCAGCATGCGGTCGATTTCGTCCACGCCGGCGCGCACGTCCGTCATGTCGCGGCAGTCGTCCGGATCGGGCGCGGTGAAGCGGCGAGCCGGCAGGCGCATGTCATCCATGCGGTAAACCTGAGGCGAGGGCTCGGCGCGGTCGATAAGGCATGGGGTCGCGCCTCAAAGCTCCATCAGAACGCGCTCCTCGGGCGTGTCGTAGCGAGCGATTCGCAGGCGAACCTCCCGCAGCGCGCTCAGCTGCGGGAGAAACGCCGCAATCGCCGGCGACAGCATGTGGGCGGCGACCGCCTCCTCGTCCGCCCAGCGCTCGACGATGTGGAAGAGACCAGGATCGTTGAAATCCTCGGCGAACGCGTAGGCGAGATTGCCCCGCTCCTTGCGCGTCTCCTCGACCAGAACGCGCGCCGCTTCGCGCAGCTTCTCACGATCGCCCTCGTGCACGTGCACCCAGCCTTGAACCACGATCATTGTCTTGCCCCACCCTGTTGCACTGCGCGGCGTCGCGCCCATCGAGGCTAGTGCGCCCATCGACCGCTACGTCCCGCCCTAGTGCCGCCTCGCCCTAGGATCAAGCCGCGGCGGACCCCATAGTCTGCGCTACACTGAACTGGAAATGACCGGCGCCGACAAACCCGCCCTGCCTCCGCTTGATGGTCTGCCCCGAGAGGATGCCGCATCGCTTACGTTGAAAGGCGTCGAGGCGATCCGCGACGCGTGGCGTCGGCTGCCGAACCGTCCGGGCGTCTACCGCATGATCGGCGCGGATGGGGAGGTGCTCTACGTCGGCAAGGCCAAGAGCCTGAAGAACCGCGTGGCGATGTACGCCCAGGGGCGCGGCCACACGAACGCAATCTACCGGATGATCAACCTCACGACCTCGCTCGAGGTGATCGTCACGGCCACGGAAACCGAGGCGCTGCTCCTCGAAACCAATCTCATCAAGCGCCTGAAGCCGCGCTTCAACGTGCTGATGCGCGACGACAAGAGCTTTCCGTTCATCGCCATCCGCACGGACCACCCGATCCCGGTGCTGCAGAAGCACCGCGGCGCGAAGACCTTCAAAGGCAAGTTCTACGGGCCGTTCGCCAGCGCCGGCGCAGTGAACCGCACGCTCAACACGTTGCAGAAGGCGTTTCTCCTGCGCTCCTGCTCGGACAGCGTATTCTCCGGCCGCACGCGGCCGTGCATGCTTTATCAGATCAAGCGGTGCTCGGGACCGTGTGTGGGGCTGATCAGCGAGACCGAGTATGCAGGTCTTGTGAAGGACTCCATGGATTTCCTCGAAGGCCGCTCAGTGCAGCTGCAGGAGCGGCTCGCGACGGAGATGCGCGAGGCTTCGGACAAGCTCGAGTTCGAACACGCCGCACGCCTGCGCAATCGCATTCGGGCGCTCGCTTCCGTGCGCGCCGCGCAGGGCATCAATCCGTCCACCTTCAGCGAAGCGGACGTATTCGCGCTGCACTGCGAGGGCGGACAATCGTGCGTGCAGGTGTTCTTTTTCCGCGCGGGTCAGAACTGGGGCAACCGCGCCTACTTCCCGCGCCACGGCGCGGAGGACGCGCCGGCAAATATCCTCTCCTCCTTCATCGCGCAATTCTACGATGAACGCGAACCGCCGAAGCTCGTCCTCACCAACGTCGAGCCCGCGGACCGCGAACTGCTCGAGGAGGCGCTGTGCGTGCGCGCCGAAAGCAAGGTGGAGATCCGCCGGCCCGAGCGCGGCGAGAAGAAGGAGATCGTCGATGCCGCGCTGCTCAATGCACGCGAGGCGTTTGGGCGGCGCATGGCGGAAAGCGGCAGCGTGGCGAAACTGCTCGACGGCGTGGCCGACGTGTTCGCGCTGCCGCAACGTCCGGAGCGGATCGAGGTGTACGACAACTCCCACATCCAAGGCGTGAACGCGCTCGGCGCCATGATCGTCGCGGGGCCGGACGGCTTCGTGAAGAACCAGTACCGCAAGTTTAACATGAAGACCGAAGAGTTCGGCGGCGACGACTTCGCGATGATGAGAGCGATGATCCGCCGCCGGTTCGCGCGGATGCTGGCCGAACGCGGCGATGAGCCGGAGCCCGGTGAAGAACAGATGCTAGCGGCGACGGGCACCGGCAAAGTCGAAAACGGCGGCGTGGACTTTTCGAAGGAGCGCGACGAGCCGGAGCGGGAGACGAGATTCGGCGTCTGGCCGGATCTGGTGTTGATCGACGGCGGCGAAGGCCAACTGCAGGCTGCGCTTGAGGCGCTGGACGAACTGGGTCTCAAGAACCGCATCGCCATCGCCGCGATCGCAAAGGGCCCAGATCGCGACGCTGGGCGCGAACGCTTCTTCGTACCGGGCAAGCCTGCGTTCCGGCTCGAAGAGAAGAGCCCCGTGCTCTATTACTTGCAGCGCCTCCGAGATGAAGCGCATCGTTTCGCCATCGGCGCCCATCGCGGCAAACGCAAGGCCGGCATTGCCAGGAACCCGCTGGACGAGATCGGCGGCGTCGGCCCCTCGCGCAAGCGCGCCCTGCTGGACCGCTTCGGTTCGGCGCGCGGCGTGGCGCGCGCCGCGCTTTCCGAGCTGGAAGAGGTGGACGGCGTCAGCAAAGAACTGGCAAAGCGCATCTATGACTATTTCCACGACAAGCGGTGAACAGGAACGCCCGTCTTCGGACGCGCAACGCGGGCCTGAAGGCCCGCGGTCCAAGAGCTTACTGCCAACGCTGCTGACGCTCTTCCGCATCGCGATGGGGCCGGCGATCGCCGGACTCATCTTGTGGGCGGCGCATGAAACTTATGCCGACCGCATGCTCGCCGGTTTCATCTATGCGCTCTGCCTCATTCTTTTCGTGCTCGCCGCGATCACCGATTGGCTCGACGGCTGGCTTGCGCGCAAGCTCGACGCGGTCACGCCGCTGGGCGCGGCGCTCGATCACACGGCAGACAAAGTGCTGATCGTGTGCGTGCTAGTTGCGCTCGCGTACGCGGCGCTGCCGCTTGGGCTGGTCGCGGCTGCAGTGCTCATCCTGGGACGCGACGTGGCGATAGCGGGCTTGCGCGAGGGCCTGTCGCGGAGCGGGCGCGCGCTGCCGGTGAGTCAGCTCGGCAAATGGAAAGCCGCCGCCGAGATGGCGGGCGTCGCCGCGTTTCTGGGATACCAATCGGCGGCGATCTTGTTGGGGCCGCAGAGCATCATCGATGGCTTGGATTGGGCCGCGCGCATCCTGTTGTGGGCGGCCGCGGCGATGGCGCTGATCAGCGCGGGCGTCTACGCGATGGCAGCCTTCAAGCGCGCCTAATCGGGCCGGCCGAACTCGACCACATTCAGGATCAGGATGGCGAGAACAAAAACGCCGATGGCGATGAGCGCGGCCATTGAATTCCCCGGGATTCGGAAAGCTTGGCCGGGCCTCTAGCTGATCCCCCGCCCCGCCGCCAGGGGCGCTTCGTCACACGTTCTGGACGATCGACAGGAGGTTGAGGTCAGGGTCGTGAAACCAGGCCACTTTCGTGCCTTCCGGCGCTGTCCAAATGCCCCGCGCGTCCTGCACGAAAAAGCCGAAGCGCGCGAACGTGACGCCCTTCGCAGTGAGGCCGTCGACCGTTTTCTCGATATCATCCACGGTGAAGGCGAGCACGGCGTATTGCGCAGGCGCGATCGCCGGAACCTTCGAGACGCGCACGCGTGCGTTCTTGCCCTCGAAGATCATCGCGAAACCATCATCGGCGATGAACTTGAGACCCAGCGTATCGGCGTAGAACGCCTTGGCCGCATCCGGCTTCATCGTGCCGACGAGCGGTGTGATGGCAGCTGATCCGAGCATGAGCGCCTCCCAATTGCGCGCCGGAAGCTAGGCCAAAACGAAACCGCCGGCCATTAGCCGGCGGTTTGTTGCGTTAGGCGCCTGCGGGCGCCGGCCCGCCGGCCCAGCCGCCGGGGTGGATCGGCTCTTCTTCCTCGTCGGTGACGGGCAGCGCCGGCGTCGGCGCGGCCGGCGTCGCAGGCGTGTCTTCCGGGCGATCGAGCTTCTCGCCGCGGATGACCTTGGCGATCTCTTCACCGCTCAGCGTTTCGTATTCGAGCAGCGCTTCGGCCAACCGCTTGTGCTGCTCGGCGTGCTCGGTGAGCAGCTGCTTGGCTTTGTTGTAGCCTTCGTCGACTAGCCGCTTCACTTCGGCGTCGATCTTCTGCGCGGTGGCTTCGGCGACGTTCTGCGTGCGCGTCACCTGCATGCCGAGGAACACCTCGTCATTGTTGTCGCCATAAGCGACGAAGCCGAGTTCGTCCGAATAGCCCCAGCGCGTGACCATCATGCGCGCCAAGCGCGTGGCGGCAGCGATGTCGGAGGCCGCGCCCGAGGTGACCTTCTCCTTGCCGAACACCAGCTCTTCGGCGACGCGCCCGCCCATCATCACGGCGAGGCGCGACGTCATCTGGGTGTAGTTCATCGAATACTTGTCGCCTTCCGGCAGCTGCATCACCATGCCAAGCGCGCGGCCGCGCGGGATGATCGTGGCTTTGTGCACGGGGTCGGATTCCGGCACGTTGAGCGCGACGATCGCGTGACCGGCTTCGTGCCAGGCGGTGAGTTTCTTTTCGTCTTCGCTCATCACCATGGAGCGCCGCTCGGCGCCCATCATCACCTTGTCCTTGGCGTCCTCGAACTCGCGCGTCGTGACCACGCGCTTGCCGCGCCGCGCCGCGAGCAGCGCTGCTTCGTTGACGAGGTTGGCGAGATCGGCGCCGGAGAAGCCCGGCGTACCGCGCGCGATGACCTTGAGGTCGACGCCCTGCGCCACCGGTACGTTGCGCGTGTGCACGCGCAGGATCTTTTCGCGGCCGGCAACATCCGGATTCGGCACGACGATCTGGCGGTCGAAACGGCCTGGGCGAAGCAGCGCTGGGTCGAGCACGTCGGGGCGGTTGGTGGCGGCGATCAGGATGATGCCTTCGTTGGCTTCAAAGCCGTCCATCTCGACCAGCAACTGGTTGAGCGTCTGTTCGCGCTCGTCGTTGCCGCCGCCGAGGCCGGCGCCGCGGTGGCGGCCGACCGCGTCGATTTCGTCGATGAAGATGATGCACGGCGCGTTCTTCTTGGCCTGCTCGAACATGTCGCGCACGCGGCTGGCGCCGACGCCGACGAACATTTCGACGAAGTCCGAACCGGAGATGGAGAAAAACGGCACATTGGCTTCGCCGGCGATGGCGCGCGCGAGCAGCGTCTTACCGGTGCCAGGCGGGCCGACCAGCAGCGCGCCTTTCGGGATCTTGCCGCCGAGGCGCTGGAACTTGCCGGGGTCCTTCAGGAACTCGACGATCTCGCCGAGTTCTTCCTTGGCTTCGTCGATGCCGGCGACGTCATCGAATGTCACGCGGCCCTTGGCTTCAGTGAGCAAGCGCGCCTTGGAGCGGCCGAAGCCCATGGCGCCGCGTCCGCCGCTTTGCATCTGGCGTAGGAAGAAGAACCAGGCGCCGATCAGCAGCAGCATCGGCAAGACGCCGAGCAGGATGTCGCCGAAGCTGGGGCCGCGCGCCGGCGCTTTGGTGTTCACCTGCACGTTCGCCGCTTCGAGACGCTCGACGACATTGGCCATCGAGCCGGTGGGCAAATAGGTCACGTAATGTTTGCCGTCGCGCGTGCTGCTCAACAGCATCTCGCCCTGAGTGGTGACCTCCGTGACATCGCCGTTCCCGACACGGTCGAGCAGCTGCGAATAGCCGAGTTCCTGCGCGCCGCGCGTCCCGCCGTTGCCGCCTTGCATGGCGGCGAACGCGACGACGAGAATAAGCGCAACGACACCCCAGATGAGCAAAGAGCGGATCGGCATGAATGGACCTTCTGGCCGCGCGCCAACCTCATCTCGGGCGCGGAAATACTTTCTTCAGCAAGATAGGGACCCCTGCCCCGGCTGAACACCCCTCACCCTGCCACGGGGCGGGTCAAGGCGCGGTGAACGCGGGAAGCAGAAAATTCACCGTCGTTTCCGCGGTCAATCCATCCCCAGCACGTGCCGAACGCGCTCTCTAAGCAGCCAATGCGGCGAGGCCGCGGCTAGGGCGCGGCGTTCCTCGCCCCGCTGCAGCAGCGGCGTCTTGCCATCGAACACGACCGACCAGCCAGACTCATCCGCGTTTAGCGCCACGCGTCCGTCCCAGATGGTTTCCTCGCCCATCCTCAGCGGCAGCGGCGGCAGCGGCCCGGCGCCGCCCGCGCGACCCGTCAGTGCGCCTGGATCGCGGCGGATGACGATGCGGGCCCCACGCGCCTGCAGCCAAGCGCCGCCGAGCGTCGCGCCGCTGAACTCAGCTTGCTTGAGCGCATCGCTGAGGCTCTCGAGCTGGATCGGCGATGGGCCGCGGGCTTCGCCCGATACGGCGGTAATCAGCGCTTCGAGGGCGCGCCGCTTGACCGTCTCCGCGTCACGCCAACTCTCGAGGTCGAGCACGACCTCAGCTTCCTTGAATTCGGCTGCTTCCGCGATAAGCGCTGCGGCTTGTTCGTCGATCCGATGCGCGAGCAGCTGCAGGCGCTCCGCCAAGGCCGCGAAGCGCATCGGGTCGAGACCTTCGCGTTCGACTCGCGCAAGGACATGGCGCGCTCGCACGCGGGCATAGATCTCGCTCTCATTCGCGGGATCCTCGAGCCACGATGCGCCGCGCGTCGTGAGATATGCGCGCAACTGGTTTCGGCGCGCCGACAGGAGCGGGCGTGCGAGCCGCAGGGCCCGTCCCTCGGGCCACAGGGGCGCAGGCGCGTAGCTGCGCATGCCGGCGAGCCAGCGCAGACCGGAGCCGCGTGCGGCGCGCAAAAGCACTGTTTCGGCTTGGTCGTCGCGTGTGTGGCCGACCGCGATGACGCGCGCACCGAGCTTGCGCGCCTGCGCGCATAGAGCCGCATAACGGAGCGCGCGCGCGGTCTCGTGCGCGCGACTGCTGGACTGAGGCCAGCTGAGTTCTAGAACGTGCGCCTCGACACCGGCCGCCTGCGCGGACTCCGCCGCTGCGCGCGCGTCTCGATCCGAGCCTTCGCGGAGCTTGTGGTCGACGACGGCGGCGCGCAGACGCGCCGCGCCAAGGCGCTCCGTCAGCAGATGTAGAAGCGCCACGGAATCGCCGCCGCCGGAAAGCGCGACAACGATCGGCCCGTCGCCGGCTGCCGCTTGCATGCGCTCGATCGTCAGCGGATCGAGCATGACCAGCGCAGCGAAAAAGGAGTATCCGTCTTGATCAAGCGGGTTTCGGGCGCCAGTGGCGCTCCTCCCGGAGCAGGACGTTGGCGAGGATGACCAGCTTTCGCATGACGGCGGTCAGCGCGAGCTTTTTTGGTTT
>Ga0073934_10005851_pt1 | contig 18526 bp, 18 predicted proteins | sample LarsenN4metaG_FD_76834 | JGI IMG/M metagenome (GOLD analysis project Ga0073934, IMG submission 76834) | Hot spring sediment bacterial and archeal communities from British Columbia, Canada, to study Microbial Dark Matter (Phase II) - Larsen... ... | reverse complement strand
CGCGCCACGATCCGTGGCGGCGGCGTGGTAGTGGCGGCCGAGGGCGGCCGCGTGGCGGGCTTCGGCAGTTGCGGGCCGACGCGCTTCCCCGCCCTGCCGTTCTCCGGCGAGGTCTACACCCTTTACCTGCTGCCTGAGGCGCGCGGCGAAGGCACCGGGGCTCGCCTGCTGCGTGCGCTGTTCACGGGCCTGATGGCGGGCGGGCTGTGTTCGGCCCTGGTTTGGGTGCTGGCTCGCAACCCGGCGCGGTTCTTCTATGCGGCGGCGGGCGGGCGGCCGGTCGCCGAGCGTACCGAGACGCTGTGGAACACGCCGCTGCCGCAGGTTGCCTATGGCTGGCCCGACCTGACGGCGGCGCTGACCCCCGCCGGGCGGCGCGCGGCACCCTGAGTCAACGGGAGGAAGCGGGGCATGCTCGAGATCCTCGGCGTGATCGTCATCGGCCTCGTCGTTGGCCTGATCGCGCGCTTCGTCATGCCTGGGAAGGATCCCGGCGGGCTGATTGTCACGATCGCCGTGGGCATCGCGGGCGCGGTGCTGGCGACCTATGGAGGGCAGGCCATCGGGCTGTATGCGCCGGGCCAGCCGGCCGGGTTCCTGGGCTCGGTGGTGGGCGCCGTGGTGCTGCTGGCGCTGCCGCGCGCGGTGCGGCGCGGTTAGAGGGCGCAGTGGCCGTCGTGCGCGAAGGAACGCACGGGCGGACTACTTGACCGTGACGCAGGTGCAGTGGGCCAGCGTCGTCACCTTGTGCGATACGCTGCCCAGAAGTAGACCCTCCACGTCGCCCAGGCCGCGGCTGCCCATCACGATCGTGTCGATGTCGTGCTCGCGTGCGTACTCGACGATGCGGCGTGCCGGCGGCCCCTCGCGCACCGCGGTCTTGATCGTGGTGACGCCATGGTCGCGCGCCTTGTGTTCGGCCTGTGTCAGGGCCGAGCGCGCCATGTCGCTCAGCACATACTGCGGCTCGCCCACCATGTGCTCGGCCTGGATGTAGTCGCGCACCGAGGCGGACATGGCACGCAGCGGCTTGGCGACGGTCAGGATCACCAGGCGGCCTTGGTGACGCGCCGCCAGTTCGGCCGCAACCTCGGCCGCGCGCAGTGCGTGCTCGGATCCGTCGACAGCGACGAGAATCTTCTTGAACATGCCGGCCCCTCCCTGAGCGGGCGGTCGGCGCCGCCCGTCCTGTGCTGCCGGGCGGTGGAGCCCGCCCTTGTCCGCCCAGGTTAGCCCGTCCGGGCGTCGGGCGCGACCTCGGGCAGGTCGCCCAGTGCCTGGTCCGCGTAGAAGGCGGCCAGATGGTCGTCCAGACGCCGTTCGCGGATGGCGATACGCAGACCGGCCATCAGCTCCTGGTAGTAGTGCAGGTTGTGCCACGTGAGCAGCTGAGCACCCAGGATCTCGCCGGCCTTGACGAGGTGGTGCAGGTAGGCCCGACCATAGCCGCGGCACGTCGGGCAGGCGCAGGCGGGGTCCAGCGGGCGGGGGTCGTCGGCGTGGCGCGCATTTCGAAGGCTCACTGTGCCGCGCCGCGTAAAGGCCTGGCCCGTGCGGCCAGAACGGGTGGGCAGCACGCAATCGAACATGTCGATGCCGCGCGCAACCGCGCCTACGATGTCCTCGGGCCGGCCCACGCCCATCAGGTAGCGCGGCCGGTCAGTGGGCAGCAGTGGCACGGTGGCATCGAGCGTGCGGAACATCACCGCCTGCGGCTCGCCTACTGCGAGGCCGCCGATGGCGTAGCCGTCGAAGCCGATACCGATGATGGCGGCGGCCGAGCGGGCGCGAAGGTCATCCTCGGTCCCGCCCTGCACGATGCCGAACAGGCCGTAGCCCGGCCGACGCCGGAAGGCTGCGCGGCAGCGCGCAGCCCAGGCGTGGGTCAGCTCCAGCGACCGTGCAATGGTGTCGCGGTCGGCCGGCAGCCTCACGCATTCGTCCAGCACCATCGTGATCGTGGCATCGAGGAGATCCTGGATCTCCACGGCGCGTTCGGGCGTAAGCTCGTACCGGCTGCCGTCCAGGTGCGAGCGAAAGACCACGCCCTGCGCATCCACCGTGCGCAGCTGAGCCAACGACATGACCTGGAAGCCGCCCGAATCCGTCAGGATCGGCCCCGGCCAGTTCATGAAGCGGTGCAGCCCGCCCTGCCGCGCCACGCGCTCGGCGCCGGGACGCAGCATCAGGTGATAGGTGTTGGCCAGCACAATGTCCGCACCGGTGGCGGTTACCGCCTCCGGGGACATGGCCTTGACCGTGGCGGCGGTGCCCACCGGCATGAAGGCCGGCGTGCGAACTGCACCGTGAGCCGTCCGGAGCGTGCCTGCGCGAGCCTGCCCGCAGCGGGCCTCGACGGAAAAGACGGGTCCGTCGTCGCGGTCGATCGGCGCCATGGTGCCCTGTTCCCTTGTTGCGTGTTTCCTTAGGCAGGCGGCAGCAACACCAGCTTGCCGACATGTGTCTTGGCCTGGAACTCGGCCTGGGCCTCGCGGATCGACTCCAGCGGATACGTACGCGCCACGAGGGGTTGCAGCGCGCCGTTCTCGATGGCCTGGACGAGTGCGGCGAATACCTCGGGCGGTTGCCAGGTGCAGCCCAGGAAGGTGAGGTCCTTGAGGTAGAGCGTACGCACGTCGAGTGGCACGACCGGGCCGGCGATGGCGCCGGCCACCGCATAGCGGCCGCCGGGCGCCAGCACCTCGGGCAACTCGGGCCAAGCCGGGCCGGCGGCCACGTCGAGGACCACGTCGACGCTGGAGCGGCCGAGCGCCGCCACCAGGCTGGTGCCGCGCGCGACCGTTCGCACGGCCCCCAAGGCTAGCAGGGCCTCGGCCTTGGCGGCCGCGGCCACGGCGATGACCCGGGCACCGCGTGCGCGTGCCAGTTGCACCGCAGCCGAGCCGACCCCACCCGACGCGCCGGTCACAAGCACCCTCTCGCCGGGCTTCACGGCGGCGCGGTGCAGCATGTTCTGCGCGGTGGATGCGGCGCACGGGAACGATGCCAGTTCGGCGTCCGACAGCGGGCTGTTCACACGGTAGGCCTCGGGCGCGCGAACGCGGGCGTACTGGGCGAAGCCGCCGTCGATCTCGGAGCCGAAGGTCAGGCAGGCGACGGGGGACGAGGAGGCCGGATCGGCCTGCATCGGACGCACCAGGACGCGCTCGCCAAGGCGAGCAGGCTCCACACCCTCTCCCACCGCCACGATGCGGCCGCAGGCGTCGGCTCCCTGGATGCGCGGGAACGCAAGCGGTACGCCGGTCCAGCTGCCGTCCTCGGCCGCCGCGCTCGCTGCCGCTTCCTCGCCGGTCGCGCCGGTCACCGATTTCGAGTACCAGCCCAGGCGCGTGTTGATGTCGGTATTGTTCACGCCGGCTGCGCCAATGCGGATCACCACCTCGCCCGGTCCCGGACGCGGCACCGGCACGTCTTCGCGGTAGATGAGCCGTTCGGGCCCGCCGTGCCCGGTAAGCTGGACGGCGGCCATGCGGTCGGGAAGATCGTGCGGCAAGGCATCCTCCAGAGCGGCAGGCAATGGCGGCGACCATAGCGCGCGCAGGCCGCGGGATGCGCAAGCCTTGTGCAGCGGCCACGCGCATCTGCCTAGGACGCACGCAGAGCGCTTGACTCGCAATTCAGCGTCAGGGCCGATCTGGATTTCAGATCATCTAGTTGCTGCGATGCGGCAACTTGGCATGGAGCTTGAGAAGCGGAAGGCCCGGGCGTCCGCAGCAAGACGGCCGCCCGTCGGTGCGCAGTGCGCCGGCAGGATCGACCGAGGAGGGGTTCGCCATGCCAAGCTTGTCGAGCGAAGTCGCGTCTGCGACGCCGCGCCTGCTTCACGCCATCGCCGGCGGCGAACGCGGCGGTGGCGGCGGACGGCGGAACCCTAACGCCAAGGTCGCCATTGCCGAGGCGGTTGCGGCCGACTCGCCCAGGAGACGGCAGCGGACGTCTGCTCCAGGGTCCGCGGCGGCGCACGTGCCACAGGCAGAGGCGGTATGGGATTCGGAGGTCGAAGCCAGGGCGACCGAGGCGAGCCGTGCGGGCACCTGGTCGGGGTGGATGGCCGCCACTCTGGCGCCGGCCACCGCCGCCGCAGGCCTGGTCGTGGCGACGGCGGCCTGGGCACAGGACGAGGCGGCGGAGGCGACCGCGGAAGCGGTTGCTGCGGCGGTGCCGCTCATCGACGCCGGCAGCACGGCCTGGATGCTGACGGCTACTGCCCTGGTGCTGATGATGACGATTCCGGGCCTAGCGCTCTTCTATGGCGGCATGGTGCGCAAGACGAATCTGCTGGCTACCATGATGCAGAGCTTCGTCACCGCCTGCGCCGTCACCATCGCCTGGGTCGTGCTGGGTTACAGCCTGGGCTTCGCACCCGGCGGCTCGCTGATTGGCGGGCTGGGCCAGGTCTTCATGCAGGGGGTCGACGTCGGCTCGGTCGTGGGCGTCATTCCCGAGTCGGTCTTCGCCACCTTCCAGCTCACCTTCGCGATTATCACGCCGGCCCTGCTGGTGGGCGCCTTCACCGACCGAGTGAAGTTCTCGTCCATCCTGCTGTTCGTCGTGCTGTGGCTGCTAGTGGTCTACGCCCCCATCGCCCACTGGGTCTGGGGCGGCGGCTTCCTGATGACGGCGGGCGTGCTGGACTACGCCGGCGGCACGGTGGTGCACATCAACGCGGGCGTTGCGGGCCTGGTGGCCGCCGTCGTGATCGGCAGCCGCAAGAAGGACGTGGCGACCCATTCCATGCCGCACAACCTGGCGCTCAGCATCGTCGGCGCGGCGCTGTTGTGGGTCGGCTGGTTCGGCTTCAACGCGGGCTCGGCGGTGGCCGCCGACGGCCGCGCCGGCATGGCCATGCTGGTCACGCAGATCGGAGCGGCCGCGGCGGCCTTGGGCTGGATGGCCGCCGAGTGGATCGCGCGCGGCAAGCCCTCGGCGCTCGGCCTCATCTCGGGCGCGGTCGCCGGCCTGGTGGCGATCACGCCGGCCTCGGGCTTCGTCGGGCCGGGTGGCGCGGTGGCGATCGGGGCCGCCGCCGGACCGCTGTGCTTCGCCTCGGTCATCGTCATCAAGCGCATGGCGAAGGCCGACGACTCGCTCGACTGCTTCGGCATCCACGGGGTGGGCGGCATCATCGGCGCGATCCTGACCGGGGTTTTCGCCCGCGAGGGGATCGGTGGCGCACCCGGCCTGGTCGACGGCAACCCTGGCCAGGTGCTGACGCAGCTCTACGGCATCGCCGTAACGATCGCGTACTGCGCGGTGGCGAGCTTCGTCCTGCTCAAGATCGTGGGTGCGCTGACTGGCGGCCTAAGGGTCGGCGAGGATGCCGAGCGCGAAGGCTTGGACGTCGCCCTGCACGGCGAGGCCGTCCCGTGAAACGCGGCACGCCGTCCGCGGGGGAGATCCGCAAACGATGCCGGGGGGCGGGCCAAGGGTGGTCCGCCCCCCTGTTTTGAACGGTCGGGTGCTTGCGCCCATGCCGCCGTCGTGCGACGTGAGGGCATGACGGACAAGAAAGAGAGAAAGCCGCGCTTTCGTGCGGTGAAGGCCTACGCCAACGAGGAGTTCCTGGCGAGCCGTGATGCCCGCGCCTTGCGCATCCTGGCGGAGTATCTGGAGCCGGCCACGCGCTTCGAGCGGCTGGGCATCAAGGACACCATCGTCTTCTTCGGATCGGCCCGCATCGCTTCGCCCGAGCGTGCGGCGGCCGAGCTTGCCGCCGCCGAGTCCGGTGAGGGCGACCTTGAGCGGGCGCGCACCAAGGTCGATCTCGCGCGCTTTTACGAAGCGACACGTGAGCTCGCCTACCGCCTGACGCTGTGGTCGAAGGGCATGGAGGGTAAGGAAGGTCACGACCGCCGCTTCGTGGTGTGCTCGGGCGGCGGGCCGGGGATCATGGAGGCCGCCAGCCGCGGTGCCTCGGAAGCCAGGGGCGCCAATGTGGGACTTGGCATCTCGCTGGCCGACGTGGAGCCGGCCAACACGTACGTCACACGCAGCCTGGCGTTCGAGTTCCACTACTTCTTCATGCGTAAGCTTTGGTTTCTCTACTTGGCCAAGGCGGTAGTGGTGATGCCGGGCGGCTTCGGCACGATGGACGAGCTGTTCGAGGTCGTGACCCTGATCCAGACCTTCAAGATCCGAAAGCGCCTGCCCATCGTGCTGTTCGGCACCGACTTCTGGCGAGAGGTTGTGAACTTCGAGGCACTGGTGCGCTATGGCACGATCTCGCCCGAGGACCTGAAGCTCATGCACGCGACGGATTCCGTGGACGACGCCTACGCCTACATCGTGCGCGAGCTGACCAGCCACGCCATCGGCAACCCCGGGCCGTCGCTGTAGGGACGGGAGAGAGGAGGGGACCATGCCGCTGCAAAGCGGGTGTAGGGGCGTCTGGGGCGTTGCGGCACTGGCCCTGCTCGTGGCGCTGGCTGCGCCCGCCAGGGCCCTCGAAACGCTGAAGGCCGAGGCGATCGAGACGATCATGTCCGACGCCACCCTGCAGGGCAGCATGAGCGACGGGACGCCGCTGAACGAGTACTACGACCCCGATGGCACGCTGCGCGGCGTGGACTTCACTGGCACCTGGTCGGTCGAGGACGACACGCTGTGCGTCGAGCGCGCCGGCCCCGAGTCGAGGGTCTGCTACGGCGTGGGTGGCAACGAACTCGCGATCTTCTGGGTGCTCGAGGGCAAGATCGTCGGCCAGGGTGCCGTTCTGCGCGGGAACGTGAACACGCAGTAAGGCGCCGGCCTAGCGCCGCAGCAGCACCTCGGCCGCGGCATCGAGAATGGCGTCGGCGTCCAGGCGGTGGGTGCGATAGAGGTCGGGGAGATCGCCCGACTGGCCAAAGTGATCCACGCCCAGCGGGTGGACGCGGTGGCTGCCCACCGAGGCGAGCCAAGCCAGCGCGGCGGGGTGGCCGTCCAGAACGGTGACGATCCCTGCATCGGGGGCCAGCGGGGCCAGCAGGCGCTCGACGTGCGACGGAGCTCGCCCGCGGCCTTCAGGCCCGGCCAAGGCCCTGCGCCAGCCGTGGAACAGGCGGTCGGGCGAGGTGACGGCCAGGAGGCCGGCGCCCGGCACGTCCTCGCGGATCGCGTCGAACGCCTCCTGCGCCTCCGGCAGCACGGCGCCCATCGCTGCGACTGCCAGCTCGGCGCCCGGCGCGGGTGGCACCACCCAGTAGCCACCGGCCACCACGTCGGCGCGCAGGGCATCATCCAGCGTCCTCGTGAGCTGCTCGACGGGGCGCGTGGAAAGCCGCAGGTACACGGCGCCGCCGTCCTCGGCCTGCAGGTGCGCAAAGGACCACGCCATGATCGCCGCCAGCTCGTCGGCGAAGGCCGGCTCGAAGGTCGTCAGCCCGTCCTGGGCCAAGCCGATCAGCGGCGTCTTGATCGACTGGTGCGCGCCTCCCTCGGGGGCCAGCGTTAGGCCCGAGGGCGTGCCGACCAGCATGAACCGCGCGCCCATCGAGCAGGCGTAGTTGAGGGCATCCAGCCCACGCTCGACGAACGGGTCGTAGAGCGTGCCGATGGGCAGCAGGCGCGCGCCGAACAGCGGCCCGGCCAGGCCCAGCGCGCCCAGCAGCAGGAAGAGGTTGTTCTCGGCGATGCCCAGCTCGATGTGCTGGCCGTCGGGCGACATGGTCCAGCGCTGGGCCGACACCACCTTCTCGGCGCTGAACACGTCCTCGCGCCGTGTGCGGTCGAAGATCTGGCGGCGGTTCACCCAGGGACCGAGGTTGGTCGATACCGTCACGTCGGGCGAGGCGGTGACGATGCGCGCGGCCAGCGCATCCTCGCCCCGCGCGATCTCGTTCAGGATGCGGCCGAAGGCCTCCTGCGTCGCCATGCGCTCGCCGGCGGGGGCCGGCAAGGACGCCGGTACGGGCACTGCGGGCGCGGCATGCACGCGCGGTGCGCCCGGCGCGAAGGCGGTCGCGCGCAGGAACCGTTCCAGCCGCGCCGGCGCCACGTCCAGCCCGGCGAAGCGCTCCCACTCCTGGCCGGCCGCCACGCCCATCGCGCGCTGGAAATCGGCCATCTGCTCGGGCGTCATCAGGCCGGCGTGGTTGTCCTTGTGGCCTGCGAAGGGCAGCCCGTGGCCCTTCACAGTGTAGGCGATGAAGCAGGTCGGGTGGTCGTCGTCCTCGGCCGCGTGGAAGGCGTCGCGCACCGTCTCCAGGTCGTGGCCGGCCAGGTTGGTCATCAGCGCGTGCAGGGCCGCGTCGTCGTGGTCGGCCAGGATGGCGGCGATCCCGGCGTCGCCCGCCAGGTCGCGCGTCAGGTGCTCGCGCCAGCCGGCGCCGCCCTTGAAGCACAGCGCCGAGTAGAGCGAGTTGGGGCAGGCGTCGATCCAGGCGCGCAGCGCAGCGCCGCCCGGACGCGCGAAGGCGGCTTCCAGCCGGCGGCCGTACTTCAGGGTGACGACTCGCCAGCCCATCATCTCGAACAGCCTGTCGATGCGGTGAAACAGGCGGTCGTTCACCACGCTGTCCAGGCTCTGACGGTTGTAGTCGATGACCCACCAGACGTTGCGCACGTCGTGCTTCCAGCCCTCGAGCAGGGCCTCGTAGACGTTGCCCTCGTCGAGCTCGGCGTCGCCCGCGATGGCCACCATGCGCCCCTGCCGCGAACCTACGGGGGCCAGCTTCTTCAGCCGCACATAGTCCTGGGTTAGCGACAGGAATGTGGTGATGCCCACGCCCAGGCCCACCGAGCCGGTGGACACGTCCACGTCGTCCGTGTCCTTGACCCGCGAAGGGTACGACTGCGCACCGCCCAGCGCTCGGAAGCGCTCCAGCTTGTCGCGCGTCTGGTTGCCCAGCAGGTACTGGATGGCGTGGAACACCGGGCTGGCGTGCGGCTTCACCGCAACGCGGTCCTCGCGGCGCAGCACGTCGAAGTAGAGCGCGGTCAGGATCGTGGCGCACGACGCGCTGCTGGCCTGGTGTCCGCCCACCTTCAGGCCATCGCGCTTGGGCCGCACGTGGTTGGCGTGGTGAATCATCCACGATGCGAGCCACAGCACCTTCTTCTCCAGCGCGGCCAGACAAGCCGCTCGCTCCCTTTCGTCGAAGGCGGCCGGCGCGGAGGCGGGATGGGGGACTATCGTCATGGCGGCGGCCCGGGCAGGGTGCGAGGCACCATCAACTATATGTCAACTTCCCGGGTACGGTGTTGCGTTGATGTGCGAGAACCAGGCCGGTTCAGAGACAAAGTTGCGCAAATCGAGAGATCTGCGCAATGATGTTCCACGCAGCCAACGCTTCTGGCCGTCATGACCGAACTGGACGCCATCGACCGTCGCATCCTGGCACGCCTGCAGGAGAATGCGCGCATCGCCAATGTCGATCTGGCGCAGGCGGTAGGTCTGTCGCCCTCGCCCTGCCTCAGGCGCGTGCGCGACCTGGTGGAGAAGGGGATCATCCGGCGCTTCGCGGCCCTGGTCGATCCCAAGGCCGTTGGCCTGCCGGTCAGCGTCTTTGTGCAGGTCAGTCTGGAAAGTCAGGTGGAGGAGGCGCTTCAGGTCTTCGAGGCGGCCGTGGCCAGCCGCCCCGAAGTCATGGAGTGCTACCTGATGACCGGCGACGCCGACTACCTGTTGCGCGTCGTGGTCAGCGACTTGGCGGCCTACGAGCGCTTCCTCATGGAGCACCTGACGCGCGTGCCGGGCGTTTCGTCCATCCGCTCCAGCTTTGCGCTGAAGCAGGTGGCCTACCGCACCGCCCTGCCACTGGCGGGCTAGGCTTATGCGGCGTCGCGGTCGCGCTTGCGGTAGGCGACGGCGCAGTGCTCGGTGCAGTAGGGCCGGCCGGCCTCGGCCTTGGCCCCGCAAAAGCGGAAACTGGCCTCGGCGGGGTCGCCCAGCGGCCAAACGCACGTGCGCCCGCCCCAGGTTTCGGCCGCAGCGGGACGCGACTTGATGGGCGAGGGCCGCGCCTCCAAGCCCAGCCGGTGGGCCTTGCCGATGACTGCGTTGCGACTGATGCCCCCGAGGCGGGCCGCGATCTCGCTTGCCGAATGGCCGGCAGCCCAGAGTTCCCGCAGGGCCGCGATGCGTTCGTCCGTCCACATCGATGACCTCACCACACCGGAACGTTGCAGGTACGCGACCTACATGTAGGGCGCGAACCCAATCTGTCACACAAGATAGACGAACCGCCAGGGGGAGTCACGCGGGCCGAGTCGAGCGGCCACCGGGTGGTCGCGGAAAAAAAGTGGCTCGCCCGTTGCCGGGCGAGCCGAAGGTATCCCTTGGGAGAGAAAACACCACGTTGGGGGGAACCTCCGTGGTCACCGCCGGCGACGAAGCCTCGGGGGGCCATGACCCCGCCGTCAGCGGCAGGGAGAGCGGAGCAACCGGCATGCCAGCGACGCTCCCAAGGCCGGCAGGGAGGTCGGTAGAGGCGGGGAATCGGCCCGGAATCCGTGCGATGGACGTACCGGGCCGACGAGCACTGCGCAGGTGGGCGGCGGCGCGACTCGGGCGGCCGCGGCATGCGGGCCGACAGTACGCCCCGTAGGGTGTTCCGGATCGGGACGGCTGCCCTAGCCGGACAGGCAGCGGCTGAGCTGGTTGACCAGGGCCTTCATCAGGGCGTCGTAGGCGCGCGGGCCCGGCGTGACGCCGCCCTCGGGGTCGAGCATGCCGATCTTGGCACCGGTGCCCTCTGCGATGGTCTCGACCAGGCCCGCGTCGAACTGCGGCTCGGCGAAGACGCAGGCCGCGCCCAGGCCGACGATGCGCCGCCGCAGGTCGGCCACGCGCTGGGCGCTGGGCGCCTGGCCGGGCTCCGCGCCGATGGCGCCCAGCGCGGTCAGGCTGAAGCGGACCTCGAGGTACTGGTAGGCGTCGTGGAAGACCACGAAGGGGGTGGGCTGCACGGCCGCGAGCTGGCCCGCAAGGGTGGTGTCGAGGTTGGCGATGCGCGAGCGCGTGGCGTCGACATTGGCCCAGTAGGCCGCGGCGTTGGCCGGATCCAGCGCGGCCAGCGCGGTGCCGATGGCGTGGACCAGCGCCTGGGCGTTCAGCGGATCGAGCCAGATGTGGGGGTCCGTCCCGCCCTCGTGGGCGTGCTCGGAACCGGCCCCGGCGTGGTCGAGCACATCGCCGTTGTGGTCGAGCACATCCTCGTTGTGCTCCGCGGCGTGCGCGTCCTGCCACGCACCGCCCGCACGGCGCGCCAGGAGCGTCACGCCGGGGGCCTCCATCAGGGTCAGCAGGGGGGCGCCGGCGGGGCGCGACGCCACGGCATCGACCAGGAAGGTCTCGAGCGCGGGTCCGACCCACACGACGAGGTCGGCGCCGGCAAGGGCGGCGGCATCGCTGGGCCTGAGCGCGTAGTTGTGGGGCGAGGAGCCGGGCGGCACCAGGAGGTGCGGCTCGCCCACCCCCTCCATGACCGAGGCCACCAGGCCGTGGATCGGCACGATGCTGGCGACGACGGCGGGAGCGGCCAGCGCCCGCGCCGCCGGCGCGAGGACAAGCGCGGCCAGGGCGGCGGCCGTCACGAGGCGGGGAAGCATGGCGGCGGACCCGGCGGCTGTTATGTTATCTCGTAACGTCCATCCCGATATGTTATAACATAACACATGTCAAGGGCAGGCCGCACCCGCGACGCGGGCGAAGGAGCGCCACCCGACGGCGGCCGCCGCGGCCGCGGCACGGGCGGGAGCGTGCGCGCCAGCGCACCTGGGACCGCGGAGGCCGCGCGCGCGGCGGGCGCGTTCAAGCGTCCGGGGCACGACCACGGCCGCTGCGTGGCGGACGCGGTCGAGGCGGCCGAGGGCCTGTGCGCCAAGCGCGGCGCGCGGCTGACGCCGCTCAGGCGGCGCGTGCTGGAGCTGATCTGGCAGGGGCACGGGCCGGTGGGCGCCTACGCGGTGCTGGACGCGCTGCGGCGCGAGCGCAGCGGCGCGGCGCCGCCCACGGTCTACCGCGCGGTGGACTTCCTGCTGGCCCACGGCCTGATCCACCGCATCGCCTCGCTCAACGCCTTCGTGGGCTGCGAGCATCCGGCCGAGCGCCACGCCGGGCAGTTCATGATCTGCCGCACCTGCGGCGAGGCGGCCGAGATCGCCGACGTGGGCGTGGCGCGCGCCATCGCCGCCAGCGCCCGGGTCGCGGGCTTCGCCATGGACGACGCGAGCCTGGAGGTGCGCGGCCTTTGCCCGCGCTGCACGGCGCAGGCGCTGGCCTGACCATGCAGGAGGCGACCGGGCGGCGCGAGGCGCTGGTCGAGGCCGAGGCCATCGTGCTGGAGCGCGGCGGGCGCGCCGTGCTGCAGGACGCGGGGGTGCGCGTGGCGCCCGGCGAGATCGTGACCCTGATCGGCCCCAACGGCGCGGGCAAGACGAGCCTCCTGCGCGTCGTGCTGGGCCTCGCCCGGCCGCGGGCGGGGCGCGTGGTGCGCCGGGCGGGCCTGCGCGTGGGCTACATGCCCCAGCGCCTGGCCGTCGATCCCGTGCTGCCGCTGACCGCGGGGCGCTTCCTCTCGCTCGCGGGGCGCGGGCTGGACGCACGCATCGCGGGCGCCCTGGAGGAGGCGGGGGCGGGGCACCTGCGCGACACCCCCATGCAGGGCCTGTCGGGCGGCGAGACGCAGCGCGTGCTGCTGGCCCGCGCGCTGCTGCGCGAGCCCGACCTGCTGGTGCTGGACGAGCCGGCGCAGGGCGTTGACGTGACCGGCCAGGTGGAGCTCTTCGAGCTGATCCGCCGCGTGCGCGACCGGCGCGGCTGCGGCGTGCTGATGGCCTCGCACGACCTGCACCTGGTCATGGCGGCGACCGACACGGTGGTGTGCCTGAACGGCCATGTCTGCTGCACCGGGCATCCCGAGGCGGTGAGCCGGCATCCGGCCTACCTCGAGCTGCTGGGGCCGCTGGCGAAGGGGCTGGCCGTCTACACCCATGCGCACGACCACCGGCACGACGTGCACGGGCACGTGGTGGGGGAGGGGAACGCGCCCGGGCACGAGCACCATGACCATGCGCACGGGCACGGGCATGGGCATCACGGTCACCAGCACACGCATGGAGCGCGGACGTGAGGGCGGGGATCGGCCCGCGGGGTTTGCCGTGATGGACGCCTTCCTGGTGCGGGCGGGCGCGGCGGGCGTGGGCGTGGCGGTGGCGGCTGCGCCGCTGGGGTGCCTGCTGGTGTGGAACCGGCTGGCCTTCTTCGGCGACACGCTGGCGCACGCGGCGCTGCTGGGCGTGGCGCTGGGGCTGCTGCTGGAGGTCGGGCTGACGGCGGGCGTGCTGGGCGTGGGCGTCGTGGTTGCGTTGGCCCTGGCGCTGATGGGGCGGGAGCGGCGCGTGTCCTCGGACACGACGCTGGCGATCCTGTCCTACAGCTGCCTGGCCTTCGGGCTGGTGGCGCTGGGCTTCCTGGAGCGCGTGCGGGTCGACCTGCTGGGCTACCTGTTCGGCGACATCCTGGCGGTGACGGCGGGCGACCTCTGGTGGATCGCGGGCGGGGGCTCGGCGGCGCTGGCGGCGGTGGCCCTGCTGTGGCGGCCGCTGCTGGCGCTGACGGCACACGAGGAGCTGGCGGCGGTGGAGGGCGTGCCGGTGGAGCGCGTGCGCACGGTCTTCCTGGTGGCGCTGGCGGTGGTGGTGGCGGTGGCCATGCAGGTGGTGGGCGTGCTGCTGACGACCGCGCTGCTGGTGATGCCGGCGGCGGCGGCCCGGCCGTGGTCGCGCACGCCGGAGGCGATGGCGGCGCTGGCGGCAGGGCTGGGCAGCCTGGCGGTGGTGGCGGGGCTCGCGGCCTCGTGGTTCGCGGACAGCCCGGCCGGGCCCTCCATCGTCGCGGCGGCGGCGGTCTTCGTGCTGGCGAGCCGGGTGGCGGGGAGGCTTGCGCGGCTCTAGCAGCGCCGCAGCCCGTCGGGATTCCTTACTGTGCGGAACAGTTCCAGCGGCAAGCCGCAGATAGTTGCAACGGAAGCGCCTTTTCAACCGCCGTGGGCAGGCCGCGGCATCGCAGACGCCCGTCGCATGCGTTCAGGTGTCGGCGCGGCTTACATACCGGAATGTTCGCTCCACCATAACTATAGGATATAATTATCATATTGGCGTTGGCATGCCATGTGCTGAACAGGGCGGGGACCTTCTTCGCCGGAGGAGCAGATCATGCGTCTTCGCTTCATGCTTGCCGCCGCCGCCCTTGTCGCGGGCACCCTGGCGGTGTCCGCGGCTTCGGCCGCGCCCGTCTACATGCGGTCCACGGTGGAACAGCCGTGGGGTGTGAACACCAACGAGGACGCGATGGACGCGGTCTTCGGCGCCGGCAACTGGGACGACCTGCGCTACGAGACGGCCGATGCCGCCAGCGTGTTCTCGGGCGCCAACCACTTCGTCTTCATGGAAGGCGGCGACTCCAACGCCGACGAGCTGGAGACGTTCCTGACCGCCAACATCGCCGCGATCGAGGCATGGGTGGCGGCAGGCGGGCGCCTGCTGCTGAACTCGGCGCCCAACGAGGGCGACGGCATGAGCTTCGGCTTCGGGGTCACCCTGAACAGCAATTGCTGCGACGACGCCTCGAACCCGGCCACAGCCACGGACGGCACCCACCCGATCTTCGCCGGCCCGGCCACGCCAGTGGCGACCGACTACACGGGCAGCTTCTTCGCGCACTCCATCGTGACGGGGGCCGGGCTCTCCTCGATCCTGGAGGGCGATGCCGGGACTATCCTGGCCGAGATGAGCGTGGGCTCGGGTTTGGCGCTGTTCGGCAGCATGACGACGGACAACTTCCACGATCCGCAGCCGCAGGCCCACAACCTGCGCATTAACATCATCGCCTACACGGCGGGCGCGACCCCGCCGCCGCCTCCCGACGGCGACGTGCCGGAGCCGATGACCGTGGCGCTGCTGGGCCTGGGCGTGCTGGGCCTGGGCGCCCTGCGCCGGCGCGCGATCTAGCACAGACGCTGGAGCTTCGACGCAGGCGGCCGCCCTTCGGGGCGGCCGCCTTGCGCTTGGGGGAAGCCTGCTTGCCTTGCGCCCGCTGTGGGACGCTCGCCTTGCTCGCGCCCTCACCCTGCCATTGCTGCGCAACGGGCCCCTCCCTCTCCCACTCGCGCGGTAGAGGGGATCTGTCTGCGGCGTCGGGAGCGTTCCCTCTCCCGCGCAACGGGAGAGGGACAGGGTGAAGGCGCGAGCGGGAGAGCCGGCTACTGCAACCCGGTGCGGCCGACGGTGCGTTCCTCCCTTGGGCTCCTGCTGAAGTACTCGCGGTAGCGGCGGGAGAAGTGGGAGGCCGAGATGAAGCCGGTGGCCAGCGCCACCGAGAGGATGGAGTTGCCGCCCTGCATCAGCATGAGGCGGGCGTGGTTGAGGCGCAGCTCGCGGTAGTAGCGCAGCGGGCCGCGGCCGAAGTGGCGACGGAACAGGCGCTCGAGCTGGCGCACCGAGATGCCGGAGCGCCGCGCGATGGCATGCAGCGGCAGGGGCTCCTCGAGGTGCGCCTCCATCGCGGCGATGGCGGCGATGAGCTTGGGCTCGTTCACGCCCAGGCGGGATTGCAGCGTCATGCGCTGCTGCTGGCTGGGGCCGCGGATCTGGTCGTGGATGAACTGCTCGCTGACCTGGCCCGCAAGCTCCTGCCCGTGGGCCAGCGCGATCAGGTGCAGCATGAGGTCGAGCGCGGCCGTGCCGCCCGAGCAGGTGATGCGGTTGCGGTCGATCTCGTAGAGGTCGTGGGTGACGTCGACCGCCGGATGGGCCTCGGCGAAGGCGGGCAGATCCTCCCAGTGGATGGTGGCGCGGTAGCCGTCGAGCATGCCGGCCTTGGCCAGCGCGTGGCTGCCCGTGCAGATGGCGCCGAGCCGCGAGCCGTTGCGCGCCAGCTTGCGCAGCCAGGCGAACAGGCGGCGGTCCTCGTAGCGGTGCCCGTCGATGCCGGCCACGACGTACATCGTGGGGAAGCGGTCGATGCCCGCGATGCCGGCGTCGGGGACGACCTCGATGCCGTTGGAGGCGGCCACGGGCTTGCCGTCGATGGAGAAGAGCCGCCACTCGTAGAGGGTGCGGCCGCTCATGCGGTTGGCGGAGCGCAGCGGCTCGACCGCCGAGGCGAAGGCCAGCATCGAGAACTGCGGGACCAGGAAGAAGCCCAGCGTCTCGGGCACGGTGGGGGCGGCCCCGTTGGCGCCGTTGCCGGGGGCGGGCGCGCCGCGCTTCTGGGCGAGCGAGCCGGGACGCGGCGCGTGCGCGGCGGGGCGGGGGGTGGAGGACATGACGCATTCTACCCCGAATCCGTCGCTTTTGGGACGGGTGGGGCGGGGCGGGGGCGGCGATGGTTCGGCCGGTCCGGACCCGTGGGCCGGGCCCTTCGCCCTTCGAGACGCCTTCCTGCGCCCCGCTCGGGAAGGCTCCTCGGGACGAACGGCCTCGAGGGGCCGCGCGGGAAGGGCGATGGCAGGCACGGCCACGGAACGCCGGTAAAGCAAGGGTGGAGACGCCATGAGCCGCGAGCGCACGCGAAGGAGACCGCAACCCGCCGCCGAGGCGCCGGCCGCGCCGGTGGCGCCCGGCGGGCTGCCGGGCGGAACCTACAAGCCGCTGTCGGAGCGCGACGTGGGACGCATCCTGGAGGCGGCGCGCACGGTGCTGGAGCGCACGGGGATCGAGGTCATGGCCTCGCCCTGCCGCGAGGTGTTCCGCAAGGCGGGCTGCCGCATCGACGAGGACGCCAACCGCGTCCACATCCCGGGCCACCTGATCGACAGGGCGCTTGGCGTGGCGGCCAACGAGGTGCTGCTGGCCGGACGCACGCCCGAGCACGACCTGGTGCTGGGCGGCACGCGCGTCTACCTGGGGACGGGCGGCCAGGCGGTGAAGATGCTGGACCTGGACGGGACCGTGCGCGAGACGCGGCTGGCCGACAACTACGACATCGGCCGCCTGTGCGACACCCTGGAGCACATCCATTTCTACATGCGACCGGTGGTGAGCCGCGACGTCGCCATCGAGGACATCGACATCAACCAGTTCTACGCGTGCCTGGCGGCGACACCCAAGCACGTGATGGCCAACAGCTATCTGCCGGGCAGCGTGCCCTCGTTGCGGATGCTGGGCGAGATGATCGCGGGCGGGGCCAACGCCTTCGACGCGCGCCCGCCCATCTCGTTCACGGCGTGCTGGACGGTGAGCCCGCTGCGCTACGCCACCGAGACCGTGGAGATCCTGGACGCCATCGTGGCCCACAGGATGCCGGTGGTGATCTCGTCGGCCCCGCAGGCGGGGGCGACCTCGCCCGCCGCGCTTGCGGGCACGCTGGTGCAGATCATGGCGGAGCAGCTCTCGGGCATCGTCTACGTGAACCTGCTGAACCCGGGGCACCCGCTGATCGTGGGCTGCGTGCCGGCCCAGGCCGACCTGCGCACGGGGGCGTTCACAGGCGGCTCGGCCGAGTTCACGCTGCTGAACGCGGCGTGCGCGCAGCTCTCGCAGGCGCTGAGGCTGCCCATCTACAACTCGTCGGGCATCTCGGACAGCAAGGTGCCGGACGCCCAGGCGGGCGCCGAGAAGGGCGTGACGGGGCTGGCCGCCGCGCTGGCGGGGTCGAACTACATCCACCATTCGGCCGGGTTCCTGGAGAGCCTGCTGACGGTGGCGTTCGAGCAGTACGTCATCGACAACGACATCAACGGCGTGATCATGCGCACGCTGCGCGGCATCGAGGTGACGGACGAGACGCTGTCGCTGGACGCGATCGACGAGGCGTGCCGCGGGCCGGGGCACTTCCTGGGCCACCCGCAGACGCTGAAGCTGATGAACAGCGAGTACCTGTACCCGCGCTTCTTCGACCGCCAGACGCGCGACGACTGGGAGGCCAAGGGCGCGCAGGACGCCCGCGAGGTGGCGCGGGCCTATGCCAGGAAGGTGCTGGCCGAGCACTTCCCCCAGGTGATCGAGCCCGGGCTGGACGCCGACATCCGCAAGCGGTTCAACGTGCTGCTGCCGCGCGAGGCGATGCGGGCGCCGGGCTAGGGGCGGGGCGGGGCGGCGCTCACGCGCGGGGCAGGAGCCTGGCCGGCGTGTCGAGGTCGCCGAGCCAGGCGTAGAGGGCGAGGAGCGTGCTGCTGCCCGTGCGCATGGCGTGGACCGCCATGCTGGGGTGGAAGACGAAGCTGCCCGCGGGCTTGTCCTCCCAGGGGCCGCCGTCGACCTGCCAGCCGGGCGTGCCGGCCACGACGTGGTAGAGCTCGACCGCCGGGTGGTTGTGGGCGGGGTAGAGCAGGCCCGGCCCGATCACCAGGAAGCCGAGCGAGAGCTCGGGCGTGGCGATCATGCGATGGCCGGGGCCGGCGATGTCGAAGTAGGCGTAGCCCCGCATGTAGGCGGCACCCAGCTCGGCCTCGCTGTAGGTGCGCACCCAGTCCACGGCCGGCAGCACGGCGGGCAGCGCGGCGGCGATGGCGGCGGCGGGGCCTTGGCCTGCCTCGGCCAGGGCGGCGGGCATCAGGTCGGCGGCGGGGAAGCGGGTGGGGCT
>Ga0073934_10005850_pt1 | contig 18527 bp, 19 predicted proteins | sample LarsenN4metaG_FD_76834 | JGI IMG/M metagenome (GOLD analysis project Ga0073934, IMG submission 76834) | Hot spring sediment bacterial and archeal communities from British Columbia, Canada, to study Microbial Dark Matter (Phase II) - Larsen... ... | reverse complement strand
GTAACGACAACCGACCGCTGGCACCCAGGCTGCAGAACGGATTCTCCTCCCGACTCGCGCCGCCAGTGACAGGTTGTGATCAGTGGTAGCGATATCGCTGAAAGGCATCAGCCGAGTGCTGAATCAGAATTGACTGATGCCTCGTACATCCGGGGATTGTGTACGAGGTTTATTCCTTGGATTCCCCTTACGAGCGTTGTTAGGCCGGCTTTTTAGCCGGCTATTTTTTTGCCCGTCGCCGGCGGATGGCAGACGCACGGCTCGCCGCTGGAGGCGTCTTCCAGCGTTTTCAGGATGCCGCAATCGGCCAGCGTATGCGGGCTGTGGCAGCGTCCGCGCAAGGCCAGCAACTGCTGCTCCAGCTGCTGCAGCGTCTCGATCTGGCTGTGCACGCGGCGGATCTGGTCGTCGATCAGCGCATTGACGCGGTCGCACGGCTCCGGTGCCGGATGCTGGTGGTAGTCGGCCAGCTGGCGGATGTCGGTCAGCGACATGCCCAGCGAACGGCAGTGGCGGATGAAGTTGAGCTGCTCGACGTGGCCCGGCTCGTAGCGGCGATAACCGCTGGCGCTGCGCGCCGGTGCCGGCAGCAGTCCCTCGCGCTCGTAGTAGCGGATGGTTTCCACCTCGCAGCCAGTCTGTCTGGCCAATTCCCCGATTTGCATCAGCCTGCTCCCGCCATCATCAATTCGTGCTTGACCCTATAGTAGCTACAGGGTGTGCAATACACGAATGAAATCTGCGGGAGTCCGCCATGTCCTCTTGTTGCAAGCACCAGCCCGCCGCCGGCGCGGCCGCATCCTGTGCCACGCCGGAACACCACGGCCATGACCACAGCGGCCACGATCATGCCGCCCACACCGAGACCCCGCCGCCGGCCAACACCGCCGGTGAGCGTCTGCAGCTGGCGATTCCGGCGATGGATTGCCCCACCGAGGGCCAGCTGATCGCCAAGGTGCTGCGCCCGCTGGCCGGCGTCAACGACCTGTCCTTCAACTACATCGAGCGCACGGTGACGCTGCACCACGACGGCGTGGTCGAGACCGAGGTGCTGGTGGCGCTGTCCGCGATCGGCATGCCCGCCACGCTGCAGCCGGCGGCCAGCCCCGCCACCGCGACCGCGCACGGGCAAGCCGGCTGGCAGCTGTGGCTGGCCGGCGCCCTGGCGGCACTGGCCGAGGCGTTGGCCTTCGCTGGCGCCGGCGACGCCAGCGTGCCGGTGGTGGCCTGCGCCGTGCCGGCGATGCTGCTGGCCGGACGCAGCACCGCGCGCAAGGCCTGGTTCGCGCTGAAGACGGCGACGCTGAACATCTATTTCCTGATGAGCCTGGCGGTGCTCGGCGCGATGCTGCTCGGGCAGTGGCCGGAGGCGGCGATGGTGCTGTTCCTGTTCGCGCTGTCGGAAAAGCTGGAGGCAAGGGCGCTGGCGCGCGCCGGCGACGCGGTGAAGGCGCTGATGGCGCTGCGGCCGGAAACCGCCTGGGTTGAGCACGGCGACGGTTGGCAGGAGGTGGCGGTGGTGGCGGTCAAGGTTGGCCGCATCGTGCGCGTGCGCCCCGGCGAGCGGGTGCCGCTGGACGGCGAGATCAGCGCCGGCCACAGCCAGTTCAACGAGGCGCCGATCACCGGCGAGAGCCTGCCACTGGACAAGGGGCCGGGCGACGCGGTGTACGCCGGCGCCATCAACGGCGGCGCGCTGGTGCAGCTGCGCGTCACCGCGCCGGCCGACGGCAGTGTGCTGGCGCGCATCATCCGCAGCGTGCGCGAGGCGCAGGCCGGCAAGGCGCCGACGCAGCGCTTCATCGACCGCTTCGCCGCGCGCTACACGCCGCTGGTGGTGGCGCTGGCCGTGCTGCTGGCGGTGGCGCTGCCGATGCTGGGGCTGCTGGGCTGGCAGGCGGCGTTGTACAAGGCGCTGGTGCTGCTGGTGATCGCCTGCCCCTGCGCGCTGGTGATCGCCACCCCGGTGACGCTGGTGTCGGCACTGGCCGCCGCCGCACGCCACGGCATGCTGATCAAGGGCGGCGCCGCGCTGGAAGCCGCCGCACGCATCCGCACCGTGGCACTGGACAAGACCGGCACCCTCACCAGCGGCACGGTGGCGGTGACGCGTGTCGAGTTGCTGGCCGACGGCCACGACGAGGCGACGGTGCTGGCGCTGGCGGCGGCGCTGGAGCAGCACTCCACCCATCCGCTGGCGCGCGCGGTGTGCCGGCGCGCGGCGGCGGCCAACGTTGCCGCCGCCGCGCTGCACGGCGCGGTGACGGAGCGGCCGGGGCAGGGCATGCTGGGCAGTGCCGGCGGCCGGCAACTGGCGCTGGGCAATCGCCGGCTGGCACTGGCGCAGGGTGTGGCGGCGGCGCAACTGGACGCGCTGCTGGCGCCGCTGGAAGCGCAGGGCGAGGGCTATCTGCTGTTGCTGGCCGATGGTGCGCTGCTGGCGCTGCTGCACGTCAACGACACGCTGCGGCCGCAGGCGGAACCCACCATCGCCGCCTTGCAGGCGCAGGGCTTGCGCGTGCTGATGCTGTCCGGCGACCAGCCGGCGGTGGTGCGCCGCGTCGCCGCCGAGTTGAAGCTGGACGAAGCGCACGGCGGGCTGTTGCCGGAAGACAAGCTGCAAAGCTTGGCCGCGGCGCAGCGCCTCGGCGCGGTGGCGATGGTCGGCGATGGCGTTAACGATGCGCCGGCGCTGGCGCAGGCGGATCTCGGCATCGCCATGGGCGCGGCCGGTTCCGACACCGCGCTGGAGACGGCGCAGGTGGCGCTGATGGACGACCGCCTCGACCGGCTGCCCTTGCTGTTCGCCCACGCGCGGCGCAGCATGGCGGTGCTGCGCGCCAATATCGTGATCGCGCTGGCGATCAAGCTGCTGTTCTTCGTGCTGGCGCTGGCCGGGGTCGCCACGCTGTGGATGGCGGTATTCGCCGATGTCGGCGCCAGCCTGCTGGTGATCGGCAACGGCCTGCGCCTGGCGCGGGCGCGGCTGGGCGACAAACATGGAAAGGAGACAACATGATGCGCTGGCTGGAGTGCCGTATCCCGCCACCACTGGTGGGACTGACGTGTGCCGCGCTGATGGCGGCGCTGACGTGGTGGCGTGGTGGCTGGCCGCCGGCGGCGGCGCTATCGTGGCCGCTCTGGCTGCTGCTGGCGCTGGCCGTGCTGCTGGACGGCAGCGCGGTGCTGGCTTTCGTGCGCCAGCACACCACCGTCAATCCGCTAACGCCGCAAAACAGCTCGACGCTGGTGGTCAGCGGTTTCTATCGTGTCAGCCGCAATCCGATGTATCTGGGCATGCTGTGCCTGTTGCTGGCCTGGGCATGGTGGCTGCAGCAGTGGCCGGCGCTGCTGGGGCCGCTGCTGTTCGTGCTGTGGCTGAACCGTTTCCAGATCGCACCGGAGGAGCGGGCGCTGGCGGCGCGTTTCGGCGAAGAGTATGCCGCCTATTGCCGCCGCGTCAGGCGCTGGTGCTGAGCAGCAGCCCGCTGGGCAGTGCCTCGTCGGCGCGGTAGGCGCGTTGCAGCCGGGCCTGTTGCACACTGCCACTGCTGGCTGTATCGCTTACCCGCAGTTGCTGTTCGGCCTGCTGCGCCATGCGGGCGGCCTGCTGTGCGACGGCGAGATCTTGCGCCGACGGCTGCGCCGGTGCCAGTGCCGCGTTGCGGATGGTGCGCGCCTTGTCCAGCGTCTGCTGCGGGGTGCGGCCGGGGCTGACCTCGATGCTGACTTCGCCAGCGACGGCGTAGCGCTGGCCGTCCGGCCCGGTCTGGTACTGGTAGCTGGCACCGCCGCGCGCCAGCCCGCCGCTGGCGGCCAGATGCGCCTGCTCGTGGCGGTGGACCTCGTCGTCGCGCTGTTGCAGCCGGCTGAGTTGCTGCTGTTCGGCACGGCTTAACGGCTCGCCGGCGCGGTTGCGGCCAACGTTGGCCGCAACGGTCGCAGCCTGGCGCTGGCAGGCCGGGCACGGGCAACCCGCCGCGTGGCGGGAGAGACTGCTTGTCGCGTAAGGGGTGCCGGAGCCGGAGATGTCCATGAGCGCTGCCCGCCAGACGGATACCGGCTTGCAGTATAGAAAACAGCCCGGCGACATGCCGGGCTGTTGTCATGGAAATGGCTGCCGGATCAACGGCTTGCCGTGCGCGGCGGTTTACGCAACCTTGTCGGCGCTGCGCTCGCCGGTCTGCAGCCGCCACAGCGCGGCGTAGCTGCCGTCCTGCGCCAGCAGCGTGTCGTGGGTGCCGGACTCGATCAGGCGGCCGTGCTCCATCACGTGGATGCAGTGCGCGTGGCGCACGGTGGACAGGCGATGCGCGATCACCACCGTGGTGCGGCCGCGCGACACCACGTCCAGCGAGCGCTGGATGGCGGCCTCGGTCTCGTTGTCCACCGCGCTGGTGGCCTCGTCCAGGATCAGGATCTTCGGGTCTTTCAGGATCGCGCGCGCCAGGGCCAGCCGCTGGCGCTGGCCGCCGGACAGCTTCTGGCCTCGTTCGCCGATCGGCGTGTCGTAGCCCTGCGGCAGGCGAGCGATGAACTCGTGCGCCTCGGCGGCGCGCGCGGCGGCGACGATGGCGTCGCGGCCAACTTCCGGCATGCCGTAGGCGATGTTGTCCGCCACGCTGCCGTCGGTGAGGAACACGTCCTGGCTGACATAGCCGATGGCGCGGCGCAGGTCGGTCAGCGCCAGTTGGCGGATGTCCTGGCCGTCGAGGCGGATCTCGCCGTGCTGCGCGTCGTAGAAACGCAGCAGCAGCTTGACCAGCGTGCTCTTGCCGGAGCCGGTGGCGCCGACAAAGGCCACCGTGCGCCCCGGCGGGATGGTCAGCGAGATGTCGTGCAGCACGGTGAGATCGCCATAGCCGAACGACAGGTGGCTGAAGCTGAGCTGGCCGCTGACGCTGTCGTGCGGCAGCCCCTTGCCGTGGTAGTCGATGGACAGCGGCGCCTGCAGGATGTCCAGCACGCGGTCGATGGCGGTCATCGAGCGCTGGTACAGGTCGGCGATGTCGGCGAGGCCGGTCAGCGGCCACAGCAGGCGCTGCGTCAGGAATACCAGCACCGAATAGCTGCCGACGCCGATGGTGCCGGTGAGCGCCAGGTGACCGCCGTACACCAGCGTCACCACGAAGCCGGACAGGATGGCCATGCGGATCACCGGGATGATGGCCGACGACAGGCGGATGGCGGCGGCGTTGGTGGCGCGGTAGTGCTCGCTGGCGTCGCGGATGTGCGCCGCCTCGAACGCCTCGGCGGTAAACGCCTTGATGGTGGCAACGCCGAGCAGGTTGTTGTTGAGGCGGCCGCTGATCACCGCCGCCGCCTCGCGCACCGCGGCGTAGCGCGGCGCGATGCGCTTCTGGAACCAGAAGGTGCCGTACAGGATCAGCGGGATCGGCGCCAGCGCGATCATCGCCAGCGTCGGCGCCAGATAGAAGAACACCGCGCTGACCATCACCGTCGAGCACAGCACCTGGATGATGCTGTTGGCGCCGCCGTTGAGGAAACGCTCCAGCTGGTTGATGTCGTCGTTGAGCACCGACATCAGCTTGCCGGTGCTCTTGTCCTCGAAGTAGGACAGCGGCAGCTTCTGCATGTGCTGGTAGGCATCCAGCCGCAGGTCGTGCTGCAGGTTCTGCGCCAGATTGCGCCAGCGCAGCTGGTACAGGTACTCGAACAGCGATTCGCCACCCCAGATCAGCACCGTCAGCAGACCCAGCCACAGCAGCTGGCTGAAGGCATCGGTCACCCCCAGCGCCGCCAGGAAGGACGCGTCGCGGTTGACAACCACGTCCACCGCCACGCCGATCAGCACCTCGGGCAGGATGTCGAAGAACTTGTTGACCACGGAAAAACTGCTGGCCAGGTAGACGTCGCGGCGATATCGCCGCGCGTACTGGAACAATCGGGACAGGGATGACATGATGGCGACAGCACAAACAAGAGGGCGGGCAACGATTGTACGCTGCCGTGCCACAAAAATGCATAAAGGATAGGAAGCAATGCTTGAACACACTGTAAACCAGCGCGAACTCACCATGTCGGTGCTGATGACGCCGGATATGGCCAATTTTTCCGGCAACGTGCACGGCGGCGTGCTGCTGAAACTGCTGGACCAGGTCGCCTACGCCTGCGCCAGCCGCTACGCCGGCTGCTACGTGGTCACGCTGTCGGTCGACCAGGTGCTGTTCAAGCAGCCTATCCACGTCGGCGAGATGGTGACCTTCCTCGCCAGCGTCAACCACGTTGGCCGCACCTCGATGGAGGTCGGCATCAAGGTGATCGCCGAGGACATCCAGAAGCGCAGCGTGCGCCACACCAACAGCTGCTACTTCACCATGGTGGCGTTCGACAACGGCAAGGCGATGCCGGTGCCGGCGCTGTCGCTGGACAGCGATACCCACAAGAAGCGCTTCCGCGAGGCGGAAATCCGCAAGAAGATGCGCATGGAAGCGGAGCAGCACATGCAGGCCGCCGCGCAGTGACTCACGGCGGCGCGCTGCAACCGCTGCTGGCCGGTGAGCAGCAGGCCGCCTACGCGCTGTACCGCAACGCGATGATGGCCGGGCTGCGCCGCATCGCGCGCTGGGACGAGGCGCTGCAACGGCAGCGCTTCGCCGCCAGCCACCAGGCCGCGTCGCTGTTCTGGTTCCAGGATGGCGGCGCCAACCGCGCGCTGCTCAGCCTGCGCCGTGACGATGCCGGCCTGATCGTGGACCTGCTGGTGGTACCGCCGGCGCAGCAGCGTCGCGGCAGTGGCCGCCGCGCGATGCGACTGGTGCACGCGCTATGCCGTCCCGGCGAGCAGGTGCGCCTGAGCTGCCTGCGCCGCGACCGCCGCGTACGCGCCTTCTATGCCGCGCTCGGCTACCGCATTGAGCACGCCGGCGCCGATTTCCTCGAACTGGTGTGGCAGGCTCCGGCCTGAAGCGTTGCGGCCAACCTTGTTCCGCTCGCCCGCCGCTAGCCGTACAATGCCCCCCTTACCGCCCACCTGTTTTCCCCGACCATGACCGCACCGCTTGCCGACTTCCAGCTCACCGCGCCCGAACTGCCGTCGGCACTGCCGATCGCGCACGTGTTCGGTCAGCCGGTACTGGAAATCCCGCAGGACCTGTTCATCCCGCCCGATGCGCTGCAGGTGATCCTGGACAGCTTCGAAGGCCCGCTCGACCTGCTGCTGTACCTGATCCGCAAGCAGAACCTGGACGTGCTCAACATCCCGATGGCCAATGTCACCGCGCAGTACATGGGCTATGTCGAGGTGATGAAGGCCGGCCAGTTCGAGCTGGCGGCGGAATACCTGCTGATGGCGGCGCTGCTGATCGAGATCAAGTCGCGGCTGCTGTTGCCGCGACCGCCGGTGGAAGGCGAGGACGACCCGGACGACCCGCGTGCCGAGCTGGTGCGCCGGCTGCTGGAGTACGAGCAGATGAAGCTGGCGGCGCTGGCGCTGGACAAGCTGCCGCAGGCCGACCGCGACTTCGCCTGGCTGGCGGTGCTGGTGGAGCAGTCCGCCGAGCAGCGGCTGCCGGAAGTCAGCGCGCTGGACCTGCGCCAGGCGTGGCTGTCCATCCTGTCGCGCGCCAAGCACAACCGCCACCACAAGGTGAAGCAGGACGAGCTGTCGGTGCGCGAGCAGATGAGCTGGATCGTGCGCTACCTCGATGGCCGCGACTATGTGGCCTTCGAGGAGCTGTTCGACATCGGCAAGGGCGTCGCCCACCTGGTGGTCAACTTCATCGCGGTGTTGGAGCTGGTGAAGGAGGGCATGGTCAGGGTCAGCCAGGACGAGCCGTACCAGCCTATCTATGTGAGGTTAGCGTTGGTGTAGGGGAATTGGGAGTGAGTGGCTAAAGTTTGAACTCACCGGCCTGCGCGGTTCTTCGCGCAGGCCTAGTGGAATGAAGAGTTAGGAATTGGATGCGTCATTTGGTTTTCTGATTGCCCGCAACGTCATCATCGCGGTTTCGCCAGCCGGTGTAAGCATCCAATACGCTGCCCTGTCGTTAACGCTTCGTGTCTTCCTCTTGGCACTCTTTGTCATCAGCCGAAGCGCCAAAAATTGAATCTTGATAGTGTTGAAAACGTCATCATTTACCTCGAATTTCTTAAGCGCATAACCTTCTAGCTGCTTGTTTTCGCGGAGGCGACTAAACTCTTTCGACTCGACGAATTTATCCAACCGCTTCTTGATGGTATCTTCAGATGCTTCGTCAATCAGCAAGGGAGAAATGGCGGAGAAGATGTCATTCCATGTTGTATTAAACGAATTTTTATAAGTTGTATCTGGACTCCATTCAGATTTTTTGAACGCACCGAATGAATACCGGATTTCGAGAGTGTCATTACCTTGGGCAAGATGCTCGGTTCCAATCGTCGAAGTTTGCTGCGACTCGGTAAGTTGGTCTTGAAGGTCTTCGATTTGCTGTCTGAGCCGAAGAATTTCTTCCGTAGCACTTTTTTCAGGGAGTAGATCTGCTTTCACCCAGCCAACAGCGGGGTTTGTTTTAATCAGTTTGACAAGACTGCGACTAACAGCGGACCCCAAGTCCGCAGGAGTCGTCCAGAATTTGCACATTTTCTGTTGTGCTAATGAGCGGAAGGCGTCTAGCTTTTCCTTCCCTTGTTCCGTCTTCTCGACATGCTTGGCTGGAAGTGAGCTGGGGTCTTTGTGCAGGAATGCAATCAAGGGCTTATTTTGCGCCACTGCATACTCGTATTCCATTTGAGTGTAGCTAATCCCGGAGGGGCCGATTGATCCGTAGCGACCACCGATAACGACAATATAGTAGTCGCAATCGTCAATGACCTTCTTTATTAGCGTCCACTGATCTTCATTCGCGGCGGGGAATAGCTCCATGCCAGCAGGAATGCTATCGAGTTCAAGAAGAGCTTGCATTATCTCTTGGCGTTCATCCCGAAGATCCTCGTATGTCGAGCTAACAAATACTTGATATCGTTTATCCATGGGAAAAGATTCCTAACGTGAAGTGTATGCACACCAAAGTATGCATAACAAGTTGGGGGGCTAGCTGATTTTGCTCATGTGGAGTTCACCGCCAAATCAAGACGATGCAGCGTCGCATCCCGGCAAGTACACCGTGAAACGGGATACCCACTAATAGTGAGTCATCAATATAAAAAATGGTCAGTAAATGATAATGGCAAATGCCACTCGTGTGAAATGATTGAGCTTGCCGGTTGTCTAGCATCAATCCTTGCTGCCAACCTTTAGGCGATTGAACACCCACGACACGCCATCCACCCATACGCTGTGGCCTCATGCCAGCCCACCGCAAGCGACGTCGCCGGCAAGCAAGGTTGGCCGCAAGCCCCATCGCCATGCCGGCCATCGCTCCCGCAATCAACATGACATCAGTAAAGGAAACCCATGCACACCTTCGGCCTGTTTGTGCTGACGGCGCTGGCCGAGATCGTCGGCTGCTATCTGCCGTGGCTGTGGCTGAAAAAAGGCGCTTCGCCGTGGCTGCTGCTGCCGGCGGCGGCGAGTCTCGCGCTGTTCGCCTGGTTGCTGACCCTGCATCCGGACGCGTCGGGGCGCATCTACGCCGCCTATGGCGGGGTGTATGTCAGCGTGGCGCTGGTGTGGTTGTGGGCGGTGGATGGCGTGCGGCCAACCTTGTGGGATGTCGCCGGTGTCGGGCTGTGTCTGGCCGGCATGGCGGTGATCATGCTGGCGCCGCGCTCGTGAATAAATGCGCGGTTTGGCAAAAAATCGTGTAAAATCCGCACCTTCCGTTCTGTTGTGCCCGTTGTTCCGGGGCTGTCATGTCGACCATTACCGACCTTAATTACCTCAAGATCGTGCTGGAAACCGCGCTGTTGACTGCGCAGGAGCCGCTCACCGTCGGCCAGCTGAAAAAGCTGTTCACCGAAGACGTGAAGGCGGCGCTGATCAATGACATCCTCGACGAGATCCGGCAGAACTGGAAGGGCAGGGGCGTGGAGCTGGTCAAGCTCGCCTCCGGCTGGCGCTTTCGGGCGCGCGCCGAGTTCACCCCCTACCTTGCGCGACTGACGCCGGAAAAACCGCCGCGTTATTCGCGTGCCGTGATGGAAACACTGGCCATCATTGCCTATAAACAGCCGGTCACCCGCGGGGATATCGAATCCATCCGCGGCGTGTCGGTGTCGACCAGTGTGATGCAGACCCTGCTGGAGCGGGGCTGGATCGAAGTGATCGGGCATAAAGACGTGCCCGGCCGTCCTGGGCTGTACGCCAGCACCCACAAGTTTCTCGATGATCTGGGTTTCAACACCCTGCGTGACCTGCCGCCGCTGGCGGAGCTGGGCACGCTGGTGTTGCCGGAGCAGCTTGCGGCCAACGTGGATGAGGACGGTGAAGTGCCCCTCGCTGATGAGGCGCCCCAAAATACTGAACAGGAATCATGATGTCTAAAGGACAACGCAATCACGCGCGCCAACCCGTCGCCCGCGTCCGTGGCCAGGAATCCGGCCAATCCCGCAACCCGTCCAGCGATCGCCCGGCTTTCGGCGGCAAACCGCTGCAGCCCAAGGCCCCGGCCAGCTTCAACCCGCGCAGCACGCCTGCTGCGGCACCAAGCGGCAAGCCGCTGCCGAAAACCGTGATGAAAACCCGTCGTGACGGCAGCACCTACCCCGCCGATGCCCGCAACGTGGCCCCGGCCACGCAGAGCCGCCGTGACACAACCGCATCGAGTCCCGATGGCCGCCACGCACCGGCTACCAGCCGTCGTGACGGCAAGCCGCTGGATCCGGATACCCGTCCGGCCACCCGCCGTGATGGCCAGGCCTTCCACCAGGACGACCGCCGCAATGCCGGCCGTGGCGAAGCCGCGTTCAAGCACGAGCGTCAGTTCGGCAACAAGAATTTCGCGGTTCCGGGCGGCGCACCGTCGCCGGATGGCCGTGGCAGCAACGAATTCGGCAAGGCGCGCCGCGAGGCGCCGGCGGTGAAGGTACCGCGCGCCAAGAAACTGGCGCTGCGTGCGCCGAAGCAGGAAATCGCCGAGCGTTCCGCCCGTCTGCGCGAAACCCGCGTCGACTACAGCAATATCGAGCCGGTACGGCTACAGAAGGCGCTGGCCGCCTCCGGCGTCGGTTCGCGTCGCGAGATGGAAGAGTGGATCGAGGCCGGTTTCATCACCGTCAACGGCAAGAAGGCGGAGCTGGGCGACAAGGTCGGTCCGCAGGACCGCGTGACCGCCAAGGGCAACCCGATCAAGCTGAAGTGGGCCGACCGCCTGCCGCGCGTGATCATGTACCACAAGCAGGAAGGCGAGATCGTGTCGCGTGACGATCCGGGTGGCCGTGTCACCGTGTTCGACCGCCTGCCGCAGGCCAAGTCCAGCCGCTGGGTGGCGATCGGCCGTCTCGACGTCAACACTTCCGGCCTGCTGCTGGTGACCACCAGCGGCGAGCTGGCCAACCGCATGATGCACCCGAGCTTCGAGTTCGACCGCGAGTACGCGGTACGCGTGCTGGGCGAGCTGACCCGCGAGCAGATGAAGGAAATGACCGCCGGCATCGAACTGGAAGACGGCACTGCCCACTTCCAGCGCATCAGCGAGCAGGGCGGCGCCGACGAGGGTGCCAACCGCTGGTACAAGGTGGTGATCCGCGAAGGCCGCAACCGCGAAGTGCGCCGCATGTTCGAGCACTTCGGCATTACCGTCAGCCGCCTGATCCGCGTCCGTTTCGGCAATATCGGCTTGCCACCACGCCTCAAGCGCGGTCAGTATTACGAACTGAACGAAGCCGAAGTGGCGGCGGTGATGAAGTGGGCCGGGCTGACCTCCACCGGCCAGGTCAAGGTACGCGGCGGCGACGCGGCCAAGTAAGCCTGTTGCCGACCATCAACGCCTCCTGCTCCGGCCGGGGGCGTTTTTTATTCCGGGATCTCCATCATGAGCAAAGCCTTTACCCGCGAGCAGGACGACGAGCACGACGACGAGCTGCCGGCGGAACAGCGGCTGCCGGGCGCGACCAAGAACTACATCACGCCGGCCGGCTGGCACCGCCTGCGCGAGGAGCTGAACCAGCTGGTCAAGCACGAGCGCCCGCACATGACGCAGGTGGTGAACTGGGCGGCCAGCAACGGCGACCGCTCGGAAAACGGCGACTACCTGTACGGCAAGCGCCGTCTGCGCGAGATCGACCGCCGCATCCGTTTCCTCACCAAGCGGCTGGAAATCGCCGAGGTGGTCGATCCGGAGCTGCGCGAGGCCACCGACCAGGTGTTCTTCTCTGCCACGGTGCTGATCCAGCGCGGTGACGGCAAAGAGCAGCTGCTGCGCATCGTCGGCGTCGACGAGATTGATCTGGCGCGCGGCCACATCAGCTGGATTTCGCCGATCGCGCGCACGCTGATCAAGGCGCGCGAGGGCGACACGGTGTTCTTCCGTGGCCCGGACGGCGAGGAGGAAATCGAGATTCTGGAGGTGCGCTACGAGCGCATAGCCTGAGTATCGGGGAGGGCGCCGTTGCGGCCAACGTTGGCCGCATGGCGAGTTAGCTGCGCGGAATGTCGGACTTGCTGAGCAGGCTCATCGCCTGGTTGACCTTGAGCCAGCCTTCGGTGGCGTCCTGGCCGGCCTCGGCAAACGCCTGCATCAGCAGGCGCGCCTGTTCGCGGTGCAGCGCCTCTTCCAGCTTGCGGCCTTCCTCGGTCAGGCGCAGCTCCTTCACCCGCTTGTCGTGGCTGGCGGTGTCGGTGGCGATCAGCCCCATCTCGATCAGCTGCCGCAGCGGGATGTTGATCGCCTGTTTGGTGACGTCGAGACAGGCCAGCAGGTCCTTGATCGACAGCGCGGGATACAGTGCCACGAAGAACAGGATGCGGTGGTGCACCCGCGCCAGGCCGCGCCGAGCCAGCATTTCGTCCGGCTTGTCGGTAAAGGCCTGGTAGGCATGAAAAAACGCCTTCATGGCGTCGCGCAAAACAAAGGAATCTGGCAAGGAAATCATGGTTGACGTAAAGGTCATTAAGCGTTAAGTTGGTCAAACAATTTGACTAATAAATACCTGTCTTCCAGAGGAGAGTAACATGTTTTCAGAGCGCGTCGAACGCCTGTCCGGTTCACTGATCCGCGAGATCCTGGCTGCGGCACAACGCCCGGAAGTGATCTCGTTTGCCGGCGGCCTGCCGGCCGCGGATTGCCTGCCGGCACTGGATTTCAAGGGCGTACCGCCAGCACTGGCGCAGTACGGCACCAGCGAGGGCGAACCGGAACTGCGCGAGCAGATCACCCGTGAAGCGGCCCGTATCGGCCTGCAGTGCGACCCGTCGCAGGTGCTGGTGCTGTCCGGCTCGCAGCAGGCGCTGGACTTGGCCGCCAAGCTGTTCATCGATCCGGGTACACCGGTCATCACCGAAGGCCCGACCTATCTCGCGGCCCTGCAGGTATTCAAGCTGTTCGGTGCCGACATCACCACCGTGCAGCAGGTTGACGGCCAGTTGCCGGCGGCCACGCTGGCCGCGGCACTGGATGGCAGCAAGGCGCGCCTTGCCTACCTGATCCCGACCTTCCAGAACCCGTCCGGCGCCTGTTACAGCGTGGACACGCGCAAGGCGCTGGCCGAGGTCATCGACGCTGCCGGCACCGTGTTGATCGAGGACGATCCGTACCGCGCGCTGTCCTACGACGGCGATGCGCCGGCTCCGCTGGTCACCCACCTGAAGTCGGCGTCGTGGATCTACTGCGGCTCCTTCTCCAAGACGCTGGCACCGGGCCTGCGCATCGGTTACCTGATCGCCTCGCCGGACCTGATGCCTTACCTGCTGAAGCTGAAGCAGGCGGTCGATCTGCACTCCAACCGTCTCGGCCAGTGGTTCATCAGCGAATGGCTGAAGAGCGGCAACTACCCGGCGCATCTGGCCGGGCTGCAGGCCAAGTACAAGGTTGGCCGCGACGCGATGCAGACCGCGCTGGAAAAACACTTTGCCGATCTGGCCGACTGGCAGGTGCCGCAGGGTGGCCTGTTCTTCTGGCTGAAGCTGAAAACCACGCGCGACACCCGCGAGCTGCTGAAGGTGGCGCTGGGCGAGCACAACGTGGCGTTCATGCCCGGCGAGCCGTTCTACGCCAACCAGGCCGACGGCATCGGCCGCCTGCGACTGAACTTCAGCCACGCCACGCCGGATCGCATCGAGGAAGGCGTCGCCCGTCTTGCCAAGCTGATTCGCGACACGCAGTAAGCGCCAGCCTCGCCGCCAAGGCAGCCAGCAAAAAAGGCACCCGTCCGGGTGCCTTTTTCGTTGCGGCCAACCTTTGTTGCTGGCGGCTTATTCCTCGTCGTCACCGTGATGCAGCGCGGCGTCCACTTCCTTGCGGTGCAGGTGCGGTGCGAACAGCTCGATGAAGGTGTAGGCGTAGCCGCGCAGGTAGGCGTCCTTGCGCAGCCCGATCTTGGTCACCGAGGCGTCGAACAGGTGGCTGGCGTCGCGCGCCTGCAGCCCGATGTCGCGTTCGGCCTCGAACGCCATGCTGGCGATGATGCCGATGCCGAGGCCGAGCTTGACGTAGGTCTTGATCACGTCGGTGTCGATCGCGGTCAGCACCACGTTCGGCGTCTTGCCGATGCTGGTGAAGGCCTGGTTGATCTTGGAGCGGCCGGCAAAGGCGAAATCGTAGGTGATGATCGGGTGCGCGACGATGTCGTCCAGCGTCAGCGGCCGCTGCAACGCCAGCAGCGGATGGCCGTCCGGCGCCACGATGCTGCGGTTCCACTCGTAGCAGGGCAGCATCGCCAGTTCCTTGTACAGCGAGATGCCTTCGGTGGCGATGGCGAGGTCGGCCTCGCCGGACACCACCATGTCGCAGATTTGCGTCGGGCTGCCTTGCTTGATCGACAGCCGTACCTTCGGGTAGCGCTGCACGAATTCGGCGATCACCTTGGGCAGCGCGTAGCGGGCCTGGGTGTGGGTGGTGGCGATGGTGAGCGCACCTTCCGCTTCCTTGGAGAATTCGTCGCCGACACGCTTGAGGTTCTGTGCCTCGCGCAGGATGCGCTCCGAGATGCGCAGCACTTCCTTGCCCGGCTCCGACACCGCGACCACGCGCTTGCCGTTGCGGATGAACACCTGGATGCCGAGTTCGTCTTCCAGCAGGCGGATCTGCTTGGAGATGCCTGGCTGCGAGGTGTGCAGCTTTTCGGCCGCCTCGGACACGTTCAGGCCCTGCTTGGCGACTTCGACCAGATAGCGTAACTGCTGGAGTTTCATCGTGCGCTCCTTAAAACCTAAAGTAATTAAATACTAACACAATATTCTTTTCGGCTTTAAAGGCTTTCGCTACCATGGCAGACTTCAGACCGAACGCCCATGGAGGCCCCACGATGAGCCTTGCCGACAAGCTAGCGCATACCGAAGCCCTGCTCGATACCATCGCCCGCGACCACGCGCCCGTTGCGCTGGCCAACAGCTTTGGTGCGGAAGACATGGTGCTGATGCACCTGATCGCCAGCCGCAACCTGCCGATCGGCATTTTCAGCCTCGATACCGGGCGCCTGCCGGTGGAAACCTACACCCTGATGCAGCAGGTCGGCGAACGCTACCCCGGCCATCCGATCCGTGTTTACTATCCGGATGCGACGGCGCTGGAAGCCTACGTCAACAGCAATGGCATCAACGCCTTCTACCAGAGCGTGGAGCTGCGCAAGTCCTGTTGCCATATCCGTAAGATCGAGCCGCTGAAGCGCGCGCTGGGCGGCCTGTCGGCGTGGATCACCGGCCTGCGCCGCGAACAGTCGCCGACGCGGCAGGATCTTACCGACCGCGAGTTCGACGCCGACAACGGCCTGATGAAGTTCAACCCGCTGATCGAGTGGACCGAAAAAGAAGTGTGGGAATATATCCGCACCAACGACGTGCCCTACAACAGCCTGCACGACAAGCATGTGCCGTCCATCGGCTGTGCGCCCTGTACCCGGCCGATCGCGGTGGGTGAGGACATCCGTGCCGGTCGCTGGTGGTGGGAAAACCCGGAATCCAAGGAGTGTGGCCTGCACGTGAAGGCCAGTCCGCTGAAACGCCCGAATGCCTGACAAGGTTGGCCGCAAGCACTGCGGCCATGACCGTTTGAGGAAACAGAAGCATGTACAAGTACGATGAAGTGGATCACCGCCTGGTGCGCGAGCGCGTCGAGCAGTTCCGCGACCAGACCCGCCGCTACCTGGCCGGCGAGCTGTCGGAAGACGAATTCCGCCCGCTGCGGCTGATGAATGGCCTCTATGTGCAGCGCCACGCGCCGATGCTGCGTGTCGCCATTCCCTATGGCCACCTGTCCAGCACCCAGCTGCGCAAGCTGTCCCACATCGCCCGTACCTATGATCGCGGCTATGGTCACCTGACCACGCGCCAGAACATCCAGTTCAACTGGCCGGCGCTGGAGCGGGTGCCCGACATTCTCGCCGAGCTGGCCGAGGTCGAGATGCACGCGATCCAGACCTCCGGCAACTGTGTGCGCAACACCACCACCGACGCCTTTGCCGGTGTCGCCGCCGACGAGTATCTGGATGGCCGCGCCTACTGCGAAATCATCCGCCAGTGGAGCACGCTGCACCCGGAATTCGCCTACCTGCCACGCAAATTCAAGATCGCCGTGTCCGGCAGCGCCGACGACCGTGCCGCCACCCAGGTGCACGACATCGGCCTGCACGTGGTGAAGAACGATGCCGGTGAAGTCGGCTTCAAGGTCATCGTCGGCGGCGGCCTCGGCCGCACCCCGCTGGTTGGCAAGACCATCCGCGAGTTCCTGCCGACCCGCCACCTGCTGACCTACCTCGACGCCGTGCTGCGTGTCTACAACCGCTTCGGCCGTCGCGACAACAAGTACAAGGCGCGCATCAAGATTCTGGTACAGGCGATGACGCCGGAAGCCTTCGCCGCCAAGGTGGAAGACGAGTGGGCACACCTGAAGGACGGCGCGGCGACGCTGCGCGACGAGGACGTGGCGCACTACGCCAGCTTCTTTACCGACCCGGCCTACGAGCAGCTGGCCGCCAACCCGGAAGCGTTCACCGTGCCGCTGGTCAGCGATGCCGCGTTCGCCAAGTGGGTGGCGCGCAATACCCGCAGCCACAAGCAGACCGGTTACCGCTCGGTGGTGTTGTCGTTGAAGAAGACCGGCGTGCCGCCGGGTGACATCACGGCCGAACAGATGGACGCCGCCGCCGACTGGGCCGACCGTTTCGGCTTTGGCGAGCTGCGCGTGGCGCACGAACAGAACCTGATCCTGCCGGACGTGAAGGAAAGCGACCTGTACGAAGTGTGGCAGCTGGCACGCCAGCACGGTTTCGCCACCCCGAACGTCGGCCTGCTCACCGATATCATCTGCTGTCCGGGCGGCGACTTCTGCTCGCTGGCCAATGCCCGTTCCATTCCGGTGGCGGAAGCGATCCAGCTGAAGTTCGACAACCTGGACTACCTGTTCGACCTCGGCGACATCGACTGCAACTTCTCCGGCTGCATGAATGCCTGTGGCCATCATCACATCGGCAACATCGGTATTCTTGGCGTTGATAAGAATGGCGAAGAGTGGTACCAGATCACCCTCGGCGGCAGTCAGGGCAACCACACCGCCATCGGCAAGGTGATCGGGCCGTCGTTTGCCCAGGCCGACGTGCCGCTGGCGTTCGAGAAGATCATGAACCTGTATGTGGAGCAACGCCTGGCTGGCGAACGCTTTATCGAGACCGTACGCCGTATCGGGCTGGAGCCATTCAAGGAGCGCGTTTATGCAAAATCTCATTAAGAACGACGCGGTCACGGAAGATGCATGGCGCCTGATCCGCAGCGACGACGAAAGCTATGACGCGGCGGAGGATGTCATCCTGCCGCTGGCCGCCTGGCTGGCGCTTGATCCTGCCGCCCGCAGCGGCCAGAGCGCGGTATGGCTGGCACCGGATGCCGACCTGACCGTGCTGCGGCCGGCGCTGGCGCAGTTGCCGCTGATCGCCATTGATTTCCCTGCCTTTACCGATGGCCGCGGCTATAGCCTTGCCCGATTGCTGCGCGAGCGCTACGGTTATCAGGGAGAGTTGCGTGCCATTGGCGACGTGCAGCGCGATCAGCTGGCCTACTTGGCACGGGTCGGTTTCACCGTGTTCGCGATTCGCGACGACCGTCCGGCCGAGGCGGCACTGGATGGGCTGCGCGATTTCAGCGACCAGTATCAGGCCACCGTACTGCAGCCGGAGCCGTTGTTTAAAAGACGCACTCAGCGCTAAATTGTTGCTTGTTAGCAACTGAAAGTGTGGTGTTCCGATAGAATGCTCCGCTTTTGTGTTGCTTTTTTTGTCGCATTCCATTGAGCTAAAGTTGACATGGTGGTGATCGACTACCTATAGTCACTCCAACTATCTGGCAACGGATGAATTTCGCGTTTGTCTTAAAGCTTGACGTGCTGTGCTTGTCATGAGCAGTTTTGCGAAGCTGGTAGACTTATCCAACAAAGAGGAAATGCTATGAATAAATCGATCAAACTGAGCGCACTGGTTGTTGCCATGATGCTGTCCAGCGG
>Ga0073934_10005847_pt1 | contig 18545 bp, 18 predicted proteins | sample LarsenN4metaG_FD_76834 | JGI IMG/M metagenome (GOLD analysis project Ga0073934, IMG submission 76834) | Hot spring sediment bacterial and archeal communities from British Columbia, Canada, to study Microbial Dark Matter (Phase II) - Larsen... ... | reverse complement strand
GCGCGCGCAGAGCATGGACGTGCTGTCCTCGCAGGCCAACATCGCCGGCTACAAGGCCGTGATGATGGCCGCCGACAGGTACCAGCGCCTGTTCCCGATGCTGATGACGGCGGCCGGCACGATCAAGGCGGCGCGCGTCGTCATCCTCGGCGTCGGCGTGGCCGGCCTGCAGGCGATCGCCACCGCCAAGCGCCTTGGCGCGGTGATCGAGGCCTCCGACGTGCGGCCGAGCGTGAAGGAGCAGGTCGAGTCGCTGGGCGCCAAGTTCATCGACGTGCCCTACGAGACGCCCGAGGAGAAGGAAGCCGCCGAGGGCGTGGGTGGCTACGCCAGGCCGATGCCGCAGAGCTGGCTCGACCGCCAGAAGGTCGAGGTGGCCAAGCGCGTGGCGCAGGCCGACGTGGTGATCTCCACCGCGCTGATCCCCGGCCGCGCGGCGCCGGTGCTGATCACCGAGGAGATGGTGAAGAGCATGAAGCCCGGGTCGGTGATCGTCGACATGGCGGCGCCCGCCGGCGGCAACTGCCCGCTCACCGAGGCCGGCAGGACGGTCGTCAAGCACGGCGTCACGATCGTCGGCGAAACCAACATCCCGGCGCTCGTGGCGGCGGATTCGTCGAGCCTCTACGCGCGCAACGTGCTCGACTTCCTGAAGCTCGTGTTCACCAAGGAAGGCGCGTTCCAGGTGCCGATGGACGACGACATCGTCGCGGCCTGCCTGATGACCCAAGGCGGAGAGGTCAAGAGGAAATAAGCATGGAAGCGATCAGCCCCACCGTCATCAACCTCATCATCTTCGTGCTCGCCATCTACGTGGGCTACCACGTGGTGTGGACCGTCACGCCCGCGCTGCACACGCCGCTGATGGCGGTGACCAACGCGATCAGCGCCATCGTCATCGTCGGCGCCATGCTCGCCGCCGCGCTCACCGAAGGCACCTTCGGCAAGTTCATGGGCGTGGCCGCGGTCGCGCTGGCGGCGGTGAACATCTTCGGCGGCTTCCTCGTCACGCGCAGGATGCTCGAGATGTTCAAGAAGAAGGAGAAGAAGGCGCCGGCCGCGGGAGACAAGGCATGAGCCTCGACGTCGTCACGCTGCTGTACCTCGTCGCGAGCGTCTGCTTCATCCAGGCGCTCAAGGGCCTCTCGCACCCGACCACCTCGATCCGCGGCAACCTGTTCGGCATGGTCGGCATGACCATCGCCGTGCTCACCACCGCGGCGCTGATCGTCAAGCTCGCCGGCACGGGCTCGGGCCTGCTGTGGGTGCTGCTCGGCGCCGTCATCGGCGGCGGCTACGGCGCCTGGCGCGCCAAGACCGTCGAGATGACGAAGATGCCCGAGCTGGTGGCCTTCTTCCACAGCATGATCGGCCTGGCGGCGGTGTTCATCGCCATCGCCGCGGTGGTGGAGCCGCAGGCGCTGATCCCGGGCCTCGGCAAGGGCAACCCGATCCCGGTGGGCAACCGCGTCGAGCTCTTCCTCGGCGCGGCCATCGGCGCCATCACCTTCAGCGGCTCGGTCATCGCCTGGGGCAAGCTCAGCGGCACCTACAAGTTCCGCCTGTTCCAGGGCGCGCCGGTGGTGTTCGCGGGGCAGCATGCGCTGAACGCCGCGCTCGGCATCGCCTGCATCGCGCTCGGCCTGTGGTTCGCGGCCACCGAGAGCTGGATGGCGTTCTTCGTCATGCTGGCGATCGCCTTCGTGATCGGCGTGACGCTGATCATCCCGATCGGCGGCGCCGACATGCCGGTGGTGGTGAGCATGCTCAACAGCTACTCGGGCTGGGCGGCGGCCGGCATCGGCTTCAGCCTGAACAACTCGATGCTGATCATCGCCGGCTCGCTGGTGGGCTCCTCGGGCGCGATCCTGAGCTACATCATGTGCAAGGCGATGAACCGCTCGTTCTTCAGCGTCATCCTCGGCGGCTTCGGCGGCGAGGTGGCCGGCCCGCAGGGCGGCGCGCAGCAAAGGAGCGTGAAGAGCGGCAGCGCCGACGATGCCGCGTTCATCCTCGGCAACGCCGAGACGGTGATCATCGTGCCCGGCTACGGCCTGGCCGTGGCGCGCGCGCAGCACGCGGTGAAGGAGCTCGCCGCCAAGCTCACCGAGAAGGGCGTGAGCGTCAAGTACGCCATCCACCCGGTGGCCGGCCGCATGCCGGGCCACATGAACGTGCTGCTCGCCGAGGCCGAGGTGCCCTACGACCAGGTGTTCGAGATGGAGGACATCAACGCCGAGTTCGGGCAGGCCGACGTGGCGGTGATCCTGGGCGCCAACGACGTGGTGAACCCGGCCGCGCACACCAAGGGCAGCCCGATCTACGGCATGCCCATCCTCGAGGCCTACAAGGCCAAGACCGTGATCGTCAACAAGCGCTCGATGGCCTCCGGCTACGCCGGCCTGGACAACGAGCTCTTCTACATGGACAAGACGATGATGGTGTTCGGCGACGCCAAGAAGGTGGTCGAGGAGATGGTCAAGGCGGTGGAGTAGGCGCGGCACGCGGCGCTCCGTTGCCGCGCCCAAGCCTGTTCGCGGGCCTTCAGCGCGGCTCGGCCTGCCACTGGACGCTGCACTCCCAGCGCGCGCCGCGCGCCGGGGGTGCGCCCTCGTGCAGGGGCACGGCGCGCAGCACGAGCTGGCCGCCGTCGGCCGTGCGCGCGAGCCGCTCGCGCACGGCAGCCGGCACACGCACGGTGAAGCGGGCCGGCCGGTCGGCCGGGTGCAGCGCGAAGCGGGCCAGCTCGACCTCGTCGTGCCCGATGCGCACGCTGGCCGCCAGCACCTGAGGGATCTTCGCCTCGTCGTTGCGCGGCACGACGCCGATGCCCAACACGCTCTCGGCAGCGGCCGGTGCACGCAGCGGCAGCACCGCCACCTCGAGCGCGCTGCCGGCCGGCGGCACCGCGGCACACGCGCAGACGGCGACGCAGACGGCCAGGCCGGCGGCCAAGGCGCGGCAGATCGCACCGCCGATCCCGACCCCGTGCGTGCCGCCGGGTGCGCGACCGCTTGCGCGCAGCGCCCTCACTTGCGCGGCGCCTCGCCGAACGGCCGCGGTTCCGGCGCCGTGCTGTCGACCAGCGCGAGCTCGAGCCCGCCGATGCGCAGCACCGCTGCGCGGCCCGTGCGCTCGGCCTGCTGCGGCACCACGACGAGTTCCACGCTCGTCACGTCCGCCCCCCGGCCCAGCACGCGCAGCCTCTGCAGCGTGGGCGTGAGGTCGACCAGGAAGGCCGCGTTCGCCGCGGCGGCCTGGCCGCGCGCGGCGCCATGGTCGTGCCCGCCATGGCCGGCGGGGTCGTTGAAGAAGGCGAAGCTGCCCGCGTAGTGCGGATCGTCGGTGCCGGTGCCCGGGTCGGCCTGCGGCCGGTTCAGGTACACGCGCACGAAGAAGTCGCCAGTGGCCGGCTGGGCCACATCGAGCACGCGCAGCAACAGCCGGCGCGCACCGCGTGGGGTGGCCTGGACCAGGGCGGCCGGGTTGGCCAGGGTCAGGGCCTGGCTTGCGGCGCGGCCCACCGGCAGCTCGCGCGCGCCGCTGCGCGCCAGCGTCTCGATGCGCTCGAGCTTGACGCGGCCGCCTTCTTCGAGAAGGCGGCGCAGGGCCGCGCTGTCGGCCAGCGAGCCGACAAGGCGCGGCGTGCAGGCCGTGATGCCCACGTCGTCGAAGCGGTAGCTGAGCAGCGGCGCCAGATTGAACAGGCTGACGCTGACGTTGTTCACCGGGTTGCCCTGGCCGTCGACGAACATGCCGCCCAGGCTGAGGTTGTTCCACGTCGGGTCGTTGGTGTTGGCGTGCCCGCGCACGACGTTCCAGTCCCACCAGATGCGCTCGATCATGTTGTGGTGCATCCAGAACACCGGATCGCGCGGCGAGCGGAACGAGGACATCACGCCGCCGACGAAGCCGTGCACCGTGTTGTGCGGCGTGCCTTCGAGCTTGCCGTAGCCCACCGGGGGGCGCAGCGCGCCGGCCGCATCGCTCGCGAAGAGCACGAAGTTCGGCTCGTCGAGGATGGCGTCGATCAGCGCCGGCCCGACCACGTCGTCGCCCAGCGCGGCCGGCGGCACGCCGAAGCGGCCGGGCTCGAACAGCGGGTTGGCGGCACCGCCGGGCAGGGTGGCGTCGAGGAACGGCTGCGGAATGCGCCGGTTGCAGGTCCAGTTCCAGTAGGGCAGCGCGAAGGCCTTGTTGCCGGTCAGTTCGCGGCAGATCTGCTCGAAGTACAGCAGGTAGGCCCGGTGCCAGGGCAGGAAGTACCAGTTGCCGTGCGGACAGAAGTTGAAATGGATGTCGGCCTGCGCAAACCAGCTGCGCGGGTTGGAGGCCGGCAGCGCGCGCATGGCCGCCACCGCGTCCCGGTAGGTCTGTACGACGGGATCGCTCGGACCCAGGGTTTCGAGGGCGCGGCGCATCGGCCGGTTGCGGATGCGTTCGAGCAGCGACTCGCAGCCTCCGAGGGCCAGCGCGCCGGCGCCGAGCGCCGCCAGGCGCCCGAGCGTGGCGAGCAGGTCACGCCGGGTGGGGTTCGCGTCGACCATGGCTTTCTCCTGGGTGGTTGGGCCCAGTGGACACCGCGCTTGCGTGCCGGTCATGAGTCCGATTGTTGAGACGCCGGTGGCCCGCGGCAACGGCGCGCCCGGCTTCAAGCAGGGGAGGCGCGCTCTGAGCCGGGTTGTGAATGCGTCACACCGGCCCTGTGACGCAGCCCCTTGGCCGCACGCCCCGGCGCCTGGACAGTGGTACCCATCGACACCGAAGGAGACCGGCCCATGAGCCCCGTCAGCGCCCTCGCCGAGGCCCGCACCCGGCCGCCGCAGCGCGAAGCGTTGTTGCGCGAACCCTCGGTGGACGACCGCACGGGCTACCTGCTCGCCTGGGCCGCACTGGCGCTGAAGAACCTGCTCTCGCCGCATCGCCTGCGCGTGGATCGCGCTCAACCGCTGGCCAGCCTGGTCTGGCTCACCCCGGCACAGACCGGCAACTGGCGGGCCCTGTTCGGCTGCCTCGGGCGGCCCGGCGCGCCGCTGCTGTGCACGCAAGCCACGAGCACGCTGCAGGTGCTGCGCCTGTTCAACCAGCTCGGCGTCGACCAGCGCCAGGTGCTGCAGCTGTCGCACCGCGTGCACCATCCGGCCGGCCCGGCCGCCCTCGGCACGGCCGGCGTGCGCGTGCTGCGCGCGGCGCTGCAAGGTGCCTGGCGCGTGGGCGCCGGCAAGGCGGTGGTGGTGCTGCGCTCGGCAGTCCACGATCCACACGGCAGCGTGATCGCGGCCGTCGAAGACGAGTTCATCGTGCGCCGGCTGCCGCCGTCCGACCTGGCGCTCCTGCCGGAGAACCCGGCCCTGATCGCCGAACTGTTGCGGCAGGCGCGCCGGCGCGCCCAGTTGCACGAGGACACGCCGGGCGCCGCCGTCGCCGCGCTGCACCTGGCGCCGCAGCTCGAGCGCGATTTCGCCGCGCTGAGCGGGCAGTTCAGCCCCCTGCACCGCTCCCGGCTTGGCGCGCTCGTTGCGGGCTACGCGCGGCCTTTCGCGCAGGGCGCCGCGCTGCGCAACCTGGTGGTGGCGCGCCTGCACGAGATGGGGCTGCCGCTGGCACGCCTGTCGATCCACTTCGCGGCGCCGGCCTACCTCGGGCAGACGTTGCGCCTGGTCGTCAACAGCGGACGCTACGAGCTGACCGAGGCCGGCGGCACGCTGGTGGCCTGGGGCGAGTGCTGACCCACCGCGGACAAACCGTGCCGTCGCCCGGGCCGCGCGCTGCCTACTTGGCGGCGATGACCGCGATCTCGATCTTCACGTCGCGCGGCAGCCGCGCCACCTCCACCGTGGCCCGGCTCGGCGGGTTGGTCTTGAAGAACTCGCCGTACACCGCATTCATGCGCGCGAACTCGTTGAGATCCTTCAGGAACACGGTGGACATCACGACGTTGTCGTGCGTCATGCCCTGCGACTTGAGCACTTCGCCGATGTAGCCGAGCACGAGCCGCGTCTGCTCCTCGATCGTCGTGCCCTCGATGGCATTGCCGGCCTTGTTGAGCGGGATCACACCCGACAGGTAGTACGTGTTGCCGGCCTGCACCATCTGCGAATAGGGGCCGATGGCGGGGTAGATGTTGGGCGTGGAATGGATCGCCTTGCCCCCGCCCGGCACGGCGCAGCCGGCGAGCAGGGTGGCGGCAAAGAGCGCGGCGGCAAGGGTCGGTCGGGTACGGCTCATCGAGGCTTCTCCTGGGGCAATCGGTTGAATGGACAGGTCGGCGCGCGCGCCGGCGGCCCGGCGGTGTGTCGACCAGAGCGCCGGGGCCGACGACTATGCGGCCCGGCACCGGGCCCGTAAACCCGAGAGCGGCCGTTTGCCGATCGCGCGCGCTCAGGGAAAGCCCGGGGAGCGCGGCGAACGGTGGCGCATCGAGGATCATCGCCACGATGCGCGCCGGACCCGTTCTGCTGCTCGTGGTGCTGTCCCTGCTGGGCCTGCCGGCTGCGGCGGGCGGCCAGTCGGAGCCCAAGGTGCTGCGCGTGGCCAGCCTGTCGGAGACCGGCTTCGATCCGGCGCGCGTGGGCGACGTGCCCTCGTTCACCATCCTCGCGCACATCTTCGAGCCGCTGCTCGGCTACGACCCGCTGGCGCGCCCGGTCAAGCTGCGCCCGCGCACGGCGCAGGCCATGCCCGAGCACTCGGCCGACTTCCGCACCTGGACCGTCAAGGTCCAGCCCGGCATCTTCTTCACCGACCACCCGGCCTTCGGCGGCAGGCCGCGCGAGCTGACCGCCGCCGACTACGTCTACGCCTTCAAGCGCCTGGCCGACCCGGCCAACAAGAGCACCGCCTGGAGCGGTCTGGAGCAGAACGCGATCAGCGGGCTGGCCGCGCTGCGGCGCGAGGCGGTCGAGGGCCGGAAGCCCTTCGACTACGACAAGCCCCTCGAAGGGCTCGCCGCGCCGGACCGCTACACGCTGCGCTTCAAGCTCGACGTGGGGCGCCCGCGCTTCGCGCAGCAACTCGCCGAGGCCGCCACCGGCGCGGTGGCGCGCGAGGTGATCGAGGCGCACGGCGAGCTCTCGATGCAGCACCCGGTGGGCACCGGCCCCTTCGTGCTCGCCGAGTGGCGCCGCGCCTCGCGCATCGTGCTCGAGCGCAACCGCGCCTACCGCGACGTGCGCTACCACGCCGAGCCGGCCCCCGACGACGCCGAAGGCCAGGCCATCCTGGCGCGCCTGCAGGGCCGCCGGCTGCCGATGGTCGACCGCGTCGAGGTGGCCATCATCGACGAGGCGCAGCCGACCTGGCTGGCCTTCCTCAACGGCGAAGCCGACCTGGTGGCGCTGCCGCCCGAGTTCACCGAGGTGGCCCTGCCCGGCGGCCGCCTGGCGCCGCACCTGGCGCGGCGCGGGCTGCGCGCCGAGCGCGTGGTCACGCCGGCCACCTACTACACGATGTTCAACATGGAGCACCCGCTGGTCGGCGGCTACGCGCCGCACCAGGTGGCGCTGCGGCGCGCCATCGGCCTGGCCATCGACGTGCAGCGCGAGATCGACCTGCTGCGCCACGGCTCGGCGGTGCGCGCGCAGTCGCCGGTGGCGGTGCACCTGTCGGGCTACGACCCGGCCTACCGCAGCGAGATGGGCGAGTACAACCCGGCGCGCGCGCGCGCGCTGCTCGAGCTGTACGGCTACCGCGACCGCGACGGCGACGGCTGGCGCGAGCAGCCCGACGGCCGCCCGCTGGTGCTGGAGATGGCCACCCAGCCGACGCAGCAGACGCGCCGCTTCGACGAGCTGATGAAGCGCGACATGAGCGCCATCGGCCTGAAGATCGAGTTCAGGGCCGCGCAGTGGCCCGAGCAGTACAAGGCGGCGCGTGCCGGCAAGCTGATGCTGTGGAGCGTGCAGGGCCGCGCCAGCTCGCCCGACGGCATCGAGGGCCTGCTGCGCTACAACGGCGCGGCCAAGGGCGGCATCAACCTGGCGCGCTTCGACCTGCCGGCCATGAACGCGGTGATCGACAAGCTGCTCGCGCTGCCCGACGGCGCCGAGCGCGAGCGCTGGTTTCACGAGGCCAAGCGCCTGACCGCCGTGTGGATGCCCTACAAGCTGCGCACCCACCCCGTGCAGGTGACGCTGACGCAGCCCTGGCTGGTGGGCTACCGCCGGCCGCTGTTCTGGAACGGCTGGTTCGACGTCGTCGACGTCGAGCGCACCGCCTCACACTGAGCGCAGCACCTCGTCGGCGGCGCGCGCGCCCGACAGCAGCGCGCCTTCCATGAAGCCCTGGTAGCTGTAGAACGAGTCGGTGTGCTCGCCGGCGAAGAACAGGTTGCCCACCGGTTGCGCGTACAGGCCTTCGAGGGTGGTGAAGTAGCCGGGCTGGTTGTTGGTGTAGCCGCCGCCGAAGCCTTCGAGCCGCGACCAGTTCTCCACGTGCGCCAGCACGCGGCCGCGGGCGTCGCGCCGCGCCAGCACCGCGCTGCCCGGGTAGACGCGCTCCAGGTCGGCGAGGAAGGCCTCGGCCTCGGCCTGCGTGCGCGCCGGATCGAGGCGCGCACCGCGCGCGCCGCCCGAGAAGTCGGTCAGCACGCCGCGCGCGTAGGCCAACGCACGCGACGGGTTCGTCTCCCAGGTGCTCTGGTGGTTCGGCAGGTCGCTGTAGCTCGCGCCGTTGCTGCCGTTGCGCTCGAACCAGGGCCGGCCGGCGAAGCCGATCATCATCTTGCTGCTGGTGCCGTAGTCGAGCTCGGCGATGGCGCGCCGCTTGGCCGGTGGCAGCGCGGCGCTGGCCGCGAACTCGACGCCGCGCATCGCCGGGGCGGGCAGCGTGAGCACCGCGGCGTCGTGCACCGTCTCGACGGTGCCGGCTGCGCTGGCGAAGGCGAGCACCACGCGGCCATCGGCGCGCCGCGCCACGCGCAGCAGGCGGTGGCCCAGGCGCACCGGTGCCGGCAGCCGCGATGCGAGGCCGCTGGCCACCGCGTCGTTGCCCTCGACGACGTGGAAGCGCTCGTCGCTGAACACGCCGAAGGGCGTGAAGGCCTGGCGCCGGTTGGTGGCGATGAAGAACAGCAGCGCGAGCGCGCTCTGGCGGTCGATCGAACGGCCGAACTCGATCGTGTAGGCCACGTCGAGCACGGCGCGGATCAGCGGCCCGGCGCCGCGGCTGGCGAGGTAGTCCGACAGCGGCGTGAAGTCGAGCGCCCGGTCGGCCTCGTTCGACGCGAAGGCGGTGGGCCCGTTGCTCAGCCGCGCCAGGTCGTCCTTCAGCGCGGGCACGAAGGCGCGGAACTCCTCGACCACCTGCGCCTCGCTCCAGTGGCGGCCGAAGAAGTGGAAGGCCTCCTCGCCCGGCAGCTTGTTGGCCGCGTAGCTCTCGAGCGTGAGGCCGAAGGCGCCCGCCAGGCCGCGCAGCGTGACGTGGGTGGTGTCGATCAGCTCGGCGCCGCGTTCGGCCACCTGGCCGGGGAAGAGGCCGCGCAGCGACCAGACGCGGCCGCCGACGCGCGCGCCGCTGTCGAACACCGTGACGCGCGCGCCCTTGCCGGCGAGCAGCGTGGCGGCGTGCAGGCCGGCGAAACCGGCGCCGACCACGGCCACGTCGGCGCCGCGCGCGCCCGGCGCCGCGCGCAGCGGCAGCGCGGCCGCGAGGCCCGCGCCGGCCAGGCCCTGCAGCACGCGCCGGCGGGCGCGGCCGGCCTGCCGCGCGGCAGCCAGGCGCTGCACGGCCTCGGCGGCCGGCTCGCCGGTGCGTTCGCAATGGGCGGCCAGGCGCAGCCAGCGGCCGAGATGGCGGAAGGGTTCACTGCGCGACATCGTGGCGGTCTCCTGACTGGTGCTTCAACGCGGGCTGAACGGCGCCTGGTACGGCCGCCCGAACACCACGCCGGCCGTCACCGTGCCGGCCGGCTTCAGGTAGACCTTGCCGTCGCGGAAGTTGTTGCGCGTGTCGACGAAGCGCACCGGCCCCTCGACCACTTCGAACATCGACAGGTCGGCCGGCGCGCCGAGGGCCAGCGTGCCGTGCTTGGGGATGCGGCCGATCACCGAGGCCGGCGCCTGGGTGGCCATCTGCACCACCTGCGCCAGCGTGAAGCCCAGGCCGATGAACTTGCTCATCACCCACGGCAGGTAGGGCATGCCCGGCGTGTTGCCCGAGAAGACGTGGATGTCCGAGCTGATGGTGTCCGGCGGGCAGCCCTGCGCGATGGCGGCCTCGGCGATCGTGTAGTCGAAGCTGCCGCCACCATGGCCCACGTCGAAGACCACGCCGCGCCGCTTGGCGGCCAGCGCCGCGGGCAGCAGCTTGCCCTCCTGCACGATGTTCGTGCCCTGGCCGGCGAGGTTCGGCGCGCCGGAGTAGCAGTGCGTGAGGATGTCGCCGGGGCGCAGCAGGTCGAGGATCTGCGACATCAACGCCGGGCTCTGCACGCCGCCGATGTGGCACATCACCTTGGCCGGCACGCCGCTTCTCTCGCAGGCGGCGATGGCGCGGCGCAGCGGCTCCAGGCCGTGCTGCGCGACCACGTTCTCGCTCATGCGCACCTTCACGCCGAGCACGATGTCGGCGTTCTCGGCGACCGCGCGCGCCGCGGCGTCGGGGATCGCGAAGTCGATGTTGTAGAGCTCGGGCACCGGGAAGCCGACCAGCCCGCCGACCGCGATGTGCACGAAGGCGAACTGCCGCGTGCGGTTGCCCGGCACGATGAAACGGCGCCAGGCGGCGATGTTGTTGGCGCCGGCGTCGCCCGCCGAGACCACGGTGGTCGTGCACTGGTGCGCCACCAGCTCGTCGGCCGGGATGCCGATGGCCGAGCCGAAGGGGAAGCTGTGCGCGTGCAGGTCGATCAGGCCGGGCGTGACGAGCTTGCCGCCGGCGTCGAGCACGCGGTTGGCGCGCTCGGGTGCGATGCTGGCGTCGAGCGCCGCGATCACGCCGTAGCGGATGCCGATGTCGCGCTTGCCCGTGAGGTTCTGGCTCGGGTCGAGCACGTTGGCGTTGCGCACCAGCAGGTCGAACTTGTCGTTCGGGCCCATCGCCGCGTGCGCGGCCAGCGGGGCGGCGGCGGCCGCGGCGGACACGCCGGCCAGCATCAGATCCCTGCGCTTGATCATGTCGTCTCCTCGTCGTTGTGCGCAGCGGCGAGGGCCGGCGCCGGTTCAGTGTAGGAGCGCGCCGGCGCGCACGACAGGGGGGCTGCCCGCCCCCCGGTGCTTCAGCCGCGGCGTGCGCGCGTGGCGTCGCGCGCCATCTCGATGAACTCGCCGGCCGCCGGCTTGAGCCCCGAGCCGCGCCGCCACACGAGGCCCACGTCCACCGTGGGCAAGGCCTCGCGGAGCGCGCGCACCTCCACGTGCTCGGCGTCCAGCGTCCACGGGCGGTACAGGAAGTCGGGCAGCACGGCGATGCCGGCGCCGGCGCCGACCAGCGAGCGCACCGCCTCGAGCGAGCCGGTGCGCAGGATCGTGCGCGGCTTCAGCTGATGGCGCGCCCACACGCCGGCCAGCAGCTCGTCGATGCGGTCGGCCTCGAGCACGATCTGGTCGCAGGCGGCGCACTCGGCCAGCGTGAGCTCGTCGCGCGCGGCCAGCGCGTGGTCGCTCGCCAGCCAGACGCGGTTGGGGCTGCGCGTCAGCGTCTCGGCCACCAGCGCCTGCGGCTCCGACAGCGCGTTGCTGAGCATGATCGCCACGTCGAGCTCGCCGTTGATCAGCAGGTGCTCGAGGAAGCGCGGCGCGTCCTCGGTGACGAACACCTCCACCTGCGGGCAGGCGCGGCGGTAGCGGCTGAAGAGCTCGCTCAGGTAGTAGCCGGCCACCAGGCTCGTCACGCCGATCGAGAGCACGCCCGAGAGCACCGCGGCGGCGTCGGTGGCGCGCTCGCGCGTCGCCTCGGCCACCGAGGCGATGACCTTGCGCGCGCCGGCCAGGAAGCGGTGGCCGCGCGGCGTGAGCACCATGCCGCGCGAGCTGCGTTCGAAGAGCTGCGCGCCGAGTTCGTCCTCCAGCTCCTGCATGCTCTTGGTGAGCGCGCTCTGCGCGATGGCCAGCATGCGCGACGCGGCGGCCACCGAGCCGCTCTCGGCCACGGCGATGAAGTAGCGGAACTGGCGCAGCGTGATGTGGGTGGACATCGCGCGCCGCGCGGCTAGCCTTCGCCGGCGCCGAGCTTCTCGAGCAGGCCGTTGAGCTCGTCCAGCGAGTCGAAGCGGATCGCGATCTCGCCCTGCTCGCCGCGCGTGGTGCGGCGCTTGATGCGGATGTCCACCGGCGCGGCCAGCACGTCGGCGAGGCGTTCCTCCAGGCGCGCGATGTCGCGCGGCTTGGTGGGCTTCTTCGTGCGCGCGCCGGCACCGTCGCCGCGTTCGCGGCCCTGGCGCGCCACCAGCGCCTCGGCCTCGCGCACGCTGAGCTTGCGCGACGCCACCTGCTGCGCCGCCATCGCCTGCTGCGCGGCCGGCAGCGCGAGCAGGGCGCGCGCGTGGCCCATCTCCAGGTCGCCGGCCAGCAGCATCTGGCGCACCGGCTCGGCCAGGTTGAGCAGCCGCAGCAGGTTGCTCGCCGCGCTGCGCGAGCGGCCCACCGCCTGCGCCGCCTGCTCGTGCGTGAGCTTGAACTCCTGGATCAGGCGCTGCAGGCCCTGCGCTTCCTCCAGCGGGTTGAGGTCCTCGCGCTGGATGTTTTCGATGAGGGCCATCACGGCGGCCGCTTCGTCGGGCACCGCCTTGACGAGCACCGGCACCGTCTGCAGCCCGGCCAGCGAGGCGGCGCGCACGCGGCGCTCGCCGGCGATGATCTCGTAGTGGCCTTCCTTGGGGTCACCCACCGGGCGCACCAGCACCGGCTGCATCACGCCCTGGCTCTTGATGCTCTCGGCGAGCTCGTACAGCGAGCCCTCGTCCATGCGCGTGCGCGGCTGGTAGCGGCCGGGGCGCAGCTGGCGCAGCGGCAGCTCGCCCGGCGCGCCGGTCGGCGCCTCGTTCACCTTGGGGCCGAGCAGCGCCTCCAGGCCGAGGCCCAGGCCCTTGGGTTTCTTGGTGACCATGGGGCGCGATTCTCGCCGAGGCTCCGCAGGGCTCAGAGACCGCGTTCGCGCCGGCGCGCCGCCGGGTAGAGCAACTCGCGCTCGATGTAGCGGCGCAGCCGCACGGTGCGCGGATCGGCGCGGCCCGGCATCGTGGCGAGCAGATCGACCACGGCGTCGGCGCGCAGCCACAGGCGCCGGTGGTCGTCGCGCCGCCAGCGGCCGGCGTGGCGCGCGGCGAGCACGTCGTCGCTGTCGCGCAGGCGCAGCAGCGTGCGCAGCCCGGCGCCGGCGATCCAGACGTGGCGGCCGTCTTCCTCGACCTCGAGCGACACGCCTTCGAAGGCGTGGTGCCGGCCTTCCTCGTCGCGCCAGCGCCATTCGCGCAGCCTGGTGAGCACGCCGTCGAGCAGCCTGACGCCGAGCCACGGCGTGGCCAGGGCGACCAGCGCCACCGCCACGCCGAGGCCGAACAGCAGCAGCAGGCCGACCCCCATCCAATGCAGCGTGGCGAGTGCCACGGTGAGCAGGACGATGAGCGCCGCCGTGCGCCACTGGCGCGGGCTCATCGGGTTGTCCCTGAGGGCATCGCCTGCTTGCCTTATGCTTGGGGCCTCCCCCTGATTCTCGCGGCCGGAGCCCCCCATGAGCGCCAAGGTTTTCGTCGACGGACACGAAGGCACGACCGGCCTTCGCATCCACGAGTACCTGGCCGCGCGACGCGACGTCGAGGTGCTGCGCATCGACCCCGAGCGCCGCAAGGACCCGGCCGAACGCGCCCGCCTGCTCAACGCCGCCGACGTGGCCTTCCTGTGCCTGCCCGACGCCACCGCGCGCGAGGCGGTGACGATGGTGACGAACCCGCGCACCTGCGTCATCGACGCCAGCACCGCGCACCGCACGCAGCCCGGCTGGGCCTTCGGCCTGCCCGAGCTGGCGCCCGGCCAGCGCGAGGCGATCCGCAGCGGCAAGCGCATCGCCAACCCGGGCTGCCACGCGAGCGCCTTCATCCTGCTGCTGCGCCCGCTGGTCGACGCCGGCATCGTGAGCGCCGCGCAGGCGCTGAGCGCGAGCTCGATCACCGGCTACTCCGGCGGCGGCAAGAAGATGATCGAGCAGTACGAGCGCCAGCCGGCCGACGCGCTGCTCGCCTCGCCACGGCCCTACGGGCTGACGCTGGCGCACAAGCACCTGCCGGAGATGATGGCGCACACGGGCCTCACGACGCGGCCGATCTTCATGCCGATCGTCGGCAACTTCTACAAGGGCCTCGCGGTGACGGTGCCGCTGCACCTGCAGGCGCTGGGCACCACGCCCGAGGCCGTGCAGCGCTGCTACGAGCAGCGCTACGCCGGCGAACGCTTCGTTCGCGTGATGCCGCTGCGCGATGCGGCGACGCTCGAGTCGGGCTACTTCGACGTGCAGGGCTGCAACGACACCAACCGCGTCGACGTCTTCGTCTTCGCGAGCGACACGCAGGCCATCGTCATCGCGCGCCTGGACAACCTCGGCAAGGGCGCCAGCGGCGCCGCGGTGCAGGCGATGAACGTGCACCTCGGCGTCGACGAGGGCCTCGGGCTCTAGCCTCCGCCTGCCGGCGCGGCCCTCGGCGTCGGCCGCCGCGCGCCGCGCCATCGCGCTTCCTCCGCGTGGGGGAGGCGCACCCCCCAAGCTCTCGGGCCTCGCCCACCCCAAGCAGCGGGAAGCGCGCGGTGCCCCTGCGCCGCGACACTGCCGCCCATCGTGAACGGTCCGGCGCCGCAAGGCCCGGCCCGCGAGCGCAACAGGCGACAGCTCCGCGTTTTTCCGAGGCCGGCGGTGGTGTCCCTTACCTCCATCGGGCCTCGTCTTTCGTAGGGAGCAAACATGAACGCGATTTCCAAGACCCTTCTCACGATGGCCGTGTCGATGGCCGCCTTCGCCGTCGTGGCGCAGGAGTCCAGCGTCGACCTGAAGAACGCCCGCCAGCAGCAGAGCGGCGCGCTCAACAGCCAGAGCGCCAACCTGGGCAACGCCAGCGGCTCGGGCAAGAGCAAGGTCAAGATCGACAACTTCCGCCAGCAGCAGAGCGGCGCCCTGAACAGCCAGCGTGCCGACATCGGCAACGCCAGCGGCTCGGGCCAGACCGACGTCGACGCCAAGAACATCCGCCAGCAGCAGAGCGGTGCGCTGAACAGCCAGACCCTGGCGCTGGGCAACGCCAGCAAGGGCAAGAGCAACGTCAAGGCCGACAACGTGACGCAGAACCAGAGCGGCGCGCTGAACAGCCAGAGCCTGAAGGCCGGCAACACGAACTGATGCCGTTCGTGGCGGGCCGGGCCGTGGCGCCCGGCCCGCACCGCAATTCGTCGCTGGGAGAACAAACATGCGTACCGCCTTCATCGTGCTGGCCGCTTCGCTCGTGGCCGCCACGCTGCCCGCTGCCGCGCAGCGTGCCGCGCGCTCGGAGATCATGGATCTGGAAGACCAGGAGCGCGCCCTCGTCGCCAAGGAAGGCGTCAAGCAGCGCCGCGAGCAGCAGGCCGCACGCCGCCAGGGCGTGGACTTCAAGGCCAAGGCCGACTGCGGCTCGGTGGACATCGGCAACGAGGACAAGAACAAGAAGGGCTCGGGCCGCATCGCCGAGCGCGAGAAGACCGTGATCGTCACGGGCAACGTCATCAACACCGCCAGCTGCCGTTGAGACCGACGATGTCGCCGTACCTCGTGCTCGCCCTGCTCGTCGCTGCGCTGCTCGCGGCCGCGCCGGCCGCCGGGCAGGACCCGGGCAAGCCCGACGAGAACGTGAACAAGGCGCTGCAGCTGTCGGTCAAGCCCTCCACCGGCGGGCCGCGCGCCAACAGCACCGGCTTCGGCACCGCGTTGCGCTGCATGGACGGGCTGTTCCGCAGCTACGGCGTGAAGAACGTGCCGGTCATCATCGAGGACATCCCCGACCAGACCAAGAAGGTCAACGTCGGCGCGCGCGAGATGTTCGTCTCGGCCACCTCGCAGATGACGCGCTCGAGCCGCGCCGTGCGGCTGATCCCCTACGACGGCAACCGCCGCGTCTTCCAGGACCTGTTCAAGGGCCAGGCCGACATCGCGAGCAAGGCCGCCTTCGCGATCCAGGGCTCGATCAGCCAGTTCGACGAGTCGTTCCTGCGCAAGCAGCGCGACGGCGGCATCTGCCTGGGGCCGCTGTGCATCGGCGGCGCCGACTCCGACGCCTTCTCGGGCATGAGCGTGGACATGAGCGTGCTCGACGTGCGCGACGACCTCACGCTGGTGCCCGGCGCGATCAGCAAGAACTTCGTGCTCATCCGCCGCACCGGGCGCGGCGCCGACGCCGACCTCAACTACAAGAAGTTCGGCATCAACTACAACTTCGTCACCAGCCAGAGCGACGGCCAGGGCCAGGCGCTGCGCAACCTGGTGGAGCTGTCGGCGATCGAACTGTTCGGGCGCCTGATGAAGGTGCCGTATTGGGCCTGCCTGGGCGTGCCCGAGGGCGACGAGGGCGTGAAGGCCGAGATCGAAGACTGGTGGGAGATGCTGCACGCCGACGTGCCGTCCCTGGTGAGCTGGCTGCAGATGCAGATGGCGGCGCGCCAGCTCTACACCGGCGAGGTCAACGGCGAGATCGACGACGAGCTGATGCGCGCCGTGCGCGCCTACAAGCACGCGCTCGGCATGAAGGACGACCTGGCGGTGGACGCCGAGTTCTTCCGCCGCTACCTGCGTGCCGACCATGGCGCGATGCAGCCGGTGGCGGCGGCGCGGCTCAAGGAGATCAACGAGGCCGAGGGGCCGCTCGAGAAGCCGGCGCCGGCCAACGACGGCGCGCCGGCCGCCGCGCCGGCGGTGGTGGTGCAGGGCTCCAAGGGCGAGCAGCATGTCTACCAGCGCGGCGAGGCGCTCGACGTGGACGTGGCGGTGGCGACCCCGGGCTTCCTGTACTGCTTCCTGATCGACGACAACCGTGCGGTGACGCAGTTCTTCCCGAACCCGGTGCAGCCCTCGGCGGCCGTGGCGGCCGGCACGCGGCTGCGTTTTCCCGGGCGTTTTCCGTTCCAGCTTCTGGCCAGCCAGCGTGGGCTGACCGAGACCGTTCTTTGCGCCGCCACGCCGCGCGACCTGGGGCCGAACGTGGCGCTGGCCGGCGGCGTGCGCGACGCCGCGGCGCTGCGCGATGCCCTGGCCCAGCGCGCGGGCGGCGCCGTCGAAGTGGGGGTGTTCGATGTCAAGACGCGTTGAGACCGGCGTGCGCTCGGTGCTGATGGGGGGCGTGCTGCTGCTGATGGCCGCGCTCGTCGGCGAGCCGGCGCGGGCCGACGACGGGCCGACGCCGAGCCCCTCGGCCGCCTCGATCAAGAACCTGCAGGCGGCGCGCGAAGCTCGTGACGGGCGCGACCCTCGTCCCGCCGCCGCGCCCAAGGACCCCGCGGTGAGCACGAGCGCGCCGCGCGCACGCCGGCCGGTGCTGCGCTGCTGGCAGGAAGGGCGCCTCGTGTTCGAAGGCGCCGGGGTGGCGGCACCGGCGGCGCTGCCAGCCGGCGCCGTGGAGATGCGCGGCGCGGGCGGTTCGCCGCTGCTGCTGCTCGATCTGAAGTCGGGCCTGTGCCTGCTCGACGCCGGTGCCGACGAGGGAGTGCGCTGATGAGGACGACCTGCATCGTGTTCGCCTTGGGCCCGCTGCTCGCCGCGGGCGCGCTGGCGCAGACCGCCGAGGTGCGCATCGACGAGGTGCGCCAGCAGCAGAGCGGCCTGGCCAACCGCCAGAAGGCCGAGGTCGGCAATGCCGAGGGCGCGGCCAGCACGCGCGTCAACCTGGGTTCGCTGCGCCAGCAGCAGAGCGGCCTGGCCAACAAGCAGGAGGCGTCGATCGGCAACGCCTCCGGCCATGCACGCGCCAAGGCCACCGTGGGCAGCGTGCAGCAGCAGCAGTCGGGCCTGGGCAACAAGCAGAAGGTGGAGATCGCCAACGCCAGCGGCAGCGGCAGCAGCGACGTGCGCGTGGACAGCGTGCGCCAGCAGCAGGGCGGCCTGGCCAACAAGCAGGTGGTGGAGATCGGCAACAACTCGGGCAGCGGCCACACGCAGGTGCAGGTGGGCCGCGTCGTGCAATCGCAGAGCGGCCTGCTGGGCGACAGCAAGGTGCGCATCGGCAATCGTTGATCGAACGGAACTGAGTTCAGGGAGAACGTGATGAACAAGCGCTTGGCCCCTCTGTGGCCCGTGATGCTCGCGCTGGCCGCGCCCGCCGTGCTGGCCCAGGTGAAGGTGTTCGACCGGCCGCCGACGCTGGAGGAACTGCGTGCCAGCCTCGCGGCGCCGGCTGCGGCGCGGGCGCCCGCGGCGGCACCGGCGGCTCCAGCCGCAACGGCCTCACCAGCCATCGCGGCCGAGCCGGCTGGCGACGGCGGCGACCGCGTGCGCACGCGCGGCATCGTGTGGACGCAGCCCCGCCCGGCCCCGGCGGCGGCCGTCACGGCGCAGCTGGCCGCACCGGCTGCAGCAGCGGCGGTGGCGCCGGCCGCTGC
>Ga0073934_10005846_pt1 | contig 18547 bp, 14 predicted proteins | sample LarsenN4metaG_FD_76834 | JGI IMG/M metagenome (GOLD analysis project Ga0073934, IMG submission 76834) | Hot spring sediment bacterial and archeal communities from British Columbia, Canada, to study Microbial Dark Matter (Phase II) - Larsen... ... | reverse complement strand
CACTTCACGCACGCCACAGCCGACGACTACAACGAGATCGGCAGCTGCGCGCCCGTGAACCTGCAGGCGGCGACCTGCCTCTCCGCCGTCGTCACGATCGGCAGCGGCGGGCCGCCGACGAACACGCCGACGCCGACGATCACGCCGACGCCGACGAACACGCCGCTGGCGCCCACGGCGACCTGTCAGCCGGGCACGCAGGGCTGCGCGACGGCGACCTCGCTCGCGTTCGCGACGGTCACGCCGACCGGCAGCCCGACGCTGACGGCGACGGCGACCACGGCGGGTGGCGGCGGACAGACGCCGGCGACGGGCGCCACGCAGCCGGCGGGCGGCGGCACGGCGCCCGGCGGCAACGCGGGCGCGGGCTCGCGCAGCCCCATCCGCCTGCCGGATACCGGTGACGGCGGCTCCAGCCCGCTGCTCGGCGGTGGCTGGCAGACGGTGGCCATCGCGATCGCGGCGGCGCTCGTGGTCGGCGGACTGGCGGGCGGCGCCTGGTACGGCGCGGCGGGTGCGATCGCGCGCCGCCGGGGCCGCGGTTAAGAAGGGAGGAGGACGAGAATGAGACTCATGACGTCGCTCAAGCTCGCGCTCGTCGGCCTCGCGGCCGCCGGCGCGGCGGTCTTCGCCTCAGTGGCGAGCGGCCCCCAGCCCGCCCACGCGGTGCCGATCAGCGTCGTCGCGCTGAACTCGGAGATTTGCGTCACCCTCGGCGTCGCCTTTGGCGGCATCCCGGCCCTGAACGCGGCGGTGGACTGCACCGGCATGGAGCAGCAGTCGCGCTATCAGGACTATGCGACGTCGCTGACGAAGCGGCCGCTCCCGGTCCACACGACGGCCAGTGACTTCGCGGGCATTGACCGCGACCAGAATCAGGTGCACGAGCAGCAGCAGCTCATCGTCATTGCCTTCGTCGATGACCAGCAGAGCGTCCGCTTCACGTCGCCGGTCGGCAACTGGAACGGCCTGACCGGTGGGAAAGAGGCCTTCTGCGAGTCCTTCACGTACGACCCGGACTGCGACGCGGCCGGTGCGCCCGGGGCGGGCGACGGGGTGGTCGTGGCGCGCCTGATCATCCAGGACCCGTCCATCGACCCGACCGGCGCCTACACGCTGCACGTGGTGCAGGAGGGGGTGGCGATCCCGGTCGACTTCACGATCGTCGGCAAGCCGGAGCAGATCACGCTGACGCCGCTCTTCGGCAAGGACACGATCTCCGTCGGTGCGACGCCACCGACCGCGCAGGCGGACGTGAGAGCGCCCGAATCGACGCCTGACTCACCCGGCTTCGTCAAGGCGGACCAGGTGCAGCCGACCGACTGCAACTTCGAGGCGACCGTCTCCGGCGTGCTGGGGGCGAACTCCCGCCCGGAGAAGGTGGTGGTGATCGCCAAGGCGCTGGACAACGAGGGCAACGAAGTCGTCGGCGCGCTGCTCGAGTGGGAGCATCCGATCATCCCCACCACGTACAAGGGGTCGCTCGACCTACCGCCCTTCGCGCCGTCCGGCGCGACGTATCTCCACGTCGGGCCGACCCTCCAGGCCGGCGTCGCCCTGCCGCAGACGCCGACGCTGGACCTCGGCAGCGGCATCGGCATCGGCTTCCCGCAGTTCGTCTGCGGGTTGCAGGAGCCGGGCACGTTCGAGACGAGAGTCTGGTTCTCAGGCACCGGCGACAGCTCGGTCACGCAGCCGCCGGGGCGGAATGAGGTTGAGACGCTGAAGATCAAGGTCGTGGGCCCGGCGGAGAAGATCACGCTCACGGCGGACCCGCCGCAGATCGATTGCAATGGGACCAACAGCTCAAAGGTGACGGCGACGGTCACGACGGCCGACGGCGAACCGGTGGCGAACGGCCTTGATGTCAACTTCTCCGTCGTGGCGCTCGGCACGGCGAACCCGCTCAAGGCGGACAGCAGCGGCGGGTCGGCCAGCACGACGGTGACGCCGCTCGCCGGGGCGGGCACGCTGGGGCCGAAGGGCGTGACGGTGACGGTATCGGTGGACGGTGCGCGGCGGGGAGACATCTTCACGCGGACGCACGACCTGGAATTGCCGCTGACGGACGCCCTGCGTGGCTTCGCGGGTGAGCCGCTGGCGCCGCCGCTGTACGTGTTCCCGCCGCCGGAGGTCCAGAAGGTGGAGAGCTCGATCCTGGTGGCGTGTAGCGGCTCGCTCGGGCCGGGCGGCGAACAGCCGGCGGGCGGCGCCGAGGCCGGGGCCGCGCCGAGCGGCGGCCGGGCTGGCATCCGCGGGCCGGACACGGGCTCGGGCGGCGCGTCGGCACCGGGCGCGGCGGGCTGGCTGACGCTGGTCGCGCTGGCCGCTGGCGCGGCGGTGCTCGGTGGTGCGCGGCTGGCGCTGCGCCGGGTGCGCTAGCGGGACTCGTTTCGACATAACGAAAAAGGGGCCCCCTCAGGGGCCCCTTTTTCGGTGTGGCATTTCCCATAGGGGAAATTCGGGTGCCATCCCGGTTAACCTCGTGCTTTGGCGCGACGTTATATGGCCGGAAGCGCGGCGAGAAGCCGCGTTGCCACGTATCGGGCAGGCCCCGCAGGGACGCGGATGGAATCCCAGCAGGAGGAGGAAAGGAGGGAGCAGCCGCCGGGCACGCGTCGAGGTGGCGTCACGTCGCCAACACTCGGCCGAGGACGACGTGGAAGAGATCCCTCGGACATGTGGCCAGCGGCGCCGGTAGAGACAAAGGATGAAGCAGCAGTCACGGAACGAATGGGGTCGCCAGAGGCGGCCCACACGCAGGAGGGATTGAATTGAAAGCACTCGGAATCGCTGCCGTTGCGGCGCTCGTGGCCCTGGTTGTGGGCTTCGGCGGCCGCTTCGGCTCCACTCCGACCGCTCACGCCGACGTGACGGATGTCGCCGTCGTCGGCTGTGAGTTCATCGTCGGCGCCATTGACGGCGACACGACGGATACCCCGACGGTGGGTGATGTCGACGCGGCCTGCGGCTTGGCGCCGCTGCCGCCGACTGCCGTGCCGGGCAGCCCGAGCGTCGAGAACCTCGCCAAGGCGATCGGCGACGAGGACGGAAAGCTCGAGAAGTCCGACTTCGCCGACATCGAGGGCTGGGACGACAACCAGGTGGCGAACACCTGCACGACGGAATCGCTGTACTGCACGCTCGTCGCGTTCGTGTTCGTGAACGACGAGAAGCCGGTGACGCTGGACCTGCCGTCCGGGCTCGACTCGGTCGAGGGCGGCGGCATCGGGCTCGACTTCACCTGCAACTCTGAGGGTGCGGGTTTCGGGAACGACAACGACTGTGACGATGGCGCCAACGGTGGCGCGCCGAACAACGGCGACGGCGTCGTGGCGTTCCACATCTTCAACGGCAACGCCAGCCCTGGCCAGGTCAAGAACGTTTCGGTCAGCCAGGAATCGATCGCCGAGAACTTCGACGTGAACGTCGTGGGCGAGGCCAACGACGTGAAGCTGACGCTCGTCGAGAGCACGATCTCGACCAGCGGCGCGAGCGCGTCCAGCCAGGCGGACGACCCGTGTGAGACCGACGTCAACGTCACCGAGGGTGTTGCCCCGGCGAACGCGACGCTGGCCTACGCGCAGGCGTTCGACGCGAGCGACACAATCCTCGCGCGCGTGCCGGTCGACTTCTCGATCGACCCGCCGTCGGCCGACCAGACGGTCGTGTCCTTCGGCATCGGCAACCCGGACGAGGCGATCGTGGGCGGCACGCAGGTGACGCTGAAGCCGAACACGCCGGACACGCCGATCGCGGTCTACCAGGTGCTCTGCGGTGGTACGGGCACGGGCACGGCGACGATCGTCGCGACCATCCAGGACACCGACCCGATTACGTTGGCATCGCGCCTGAACATCGGCCCGTCAAAGGACACGTCCTCGGCCGACATCACGGTCGTCGGCGCACCGAACGCCATCACGGCCACGGTCTCGCCGGCGCAGATCAGCTGCAACGGCACGTCCTCGGCCACGGTCTCGGTGACCGTCACCGACGCCAACGGCAACAACGTCGCCGACGGCACGCCGGTGAACTTCTCGGTCGTCGCGCTCGGCACGGCGAACCCGATCAACACCGTGACGAAGGACGGCAAGGCCTCGACGACGGTTACGCCGCTCTCCAACGCGAGCGCGGGTGTGACGGTGATCGTCACCGCCGGTGACTCGTCGATCGCCACGCCGGTCCAGACGTCCACGCGCGTCGACTGCGCGCTGCCGATCAGCACGCAGCCGACCGCGCCGGCGGCCTCGCCGACCCGCACCGGCATCTCCGGTCCGGACACCGGCAACGGCGGCTACCTCGGTCAGGACAGCGCCTCTGGCTTCCCGATGTGGACGCTGGTCGTGCTGGCGGCCGCGAGCCTCACGCTCGTCGGCGGCGGCCTGGCCCTGCGCCGCTCGAAGTAAGACGCGATAGCGTCGTCGGGACACGGATGTCCCGAGTCCGGAGGGGCCCCCTCGCATGAGGGGGCCTCTTCGCGTTTGCGGAGGACGGTGAAGGGTGAAAGGTGAAAGGTGAAAGGTGAAGAGTGAAGGGTGAAGAGTGAAGGGCGCTGGCCGCCGGTGCTGGCCTCTGACGCTCCGGCTCTAATCCCCGGCCGTTGACATCTGCTGGGACGCTTGGCGTCGTATCGAACATGCGGGCTGATTCCTACGGACTATGTCGAGGAAATGTGGCATTATGGGCCGCGGCGGAAGGGCAGCCCCCGCCGTGGCGGGGGATGTGTGTGGAGGACGAGGGACCGCGCGATGGCAGGACAGATTCAGCGATCAGGGATGGCTGGGCTGGCGCGCCCGCGCGCGTGGGCGCTCGCCGCCTGCGCGGCGCTCGCGCTCGTGGCGACGCTCGCGGTCGCCTGCGGAGGTGGCGGCGGCAAGAAGGACGATGCGACTGAGACGCCGACGGAAGAGGCGACGGCATCGCCGACGCCCGGCCAGAACGCCGGGCTGAAGACACCGATCCCGATCAGCCCCGGCGAAGAGCTGCACCCGGGTGACCTCGAGGCGCGCGGCACCGGCGCGCCTGGCCGCGGCGAGTTCACCGGCCAACGGCTGGTGATCCCGAAGATCGGCGTGGACGCGCCGTTCTCCTACAAGGTCGTCCCGGAGTCCGGCCAGATGCCCAACCCCGATGGCCCCGAGGACGTCGCCTACTACGATTTCAGCGCCTTCCCGTGCTGCGGCGGCGTGCCCGGCAAAGGCGGCAACATTGTCATCGCCGGCCACGTCGACTACATCCGCTACGGCCCGGCCGTCTTCTGGCGGCTGCACGAGCTGGCGCCGGGCGACATCGTCGAGATCCGCCTCGCAGATGGCAGCAGCGCGCGGTATGAAGTGCAGTTCAACAAACGCATCATCGCCGGCGATGAGGACTGGACGCCCATCGTGCAGGCGACGGCGGATGAGTCGGTGACGCTGATCACGTGCACCGGCGAGTTCGAGGCCGGCCACTACAACCAGCGGCAGATCGTCTGGGCGCGTCGCGTGTGACGTGCGGCGGCCACGCACGGGAGGGCGACGATGGAGCGGCGCCCCGCCCGCGCATCGGCCGCGATGGGGAGAAGGAGGGCAGGACACCATGCGCGCATCACTCGAGACGTTGTGGCGCGAAGCGAGCCCGCTGAAGCGGGCGCTGCTCGCCGGCGTGCCGGCGCTCGTCATCGCGCTCGGCGCCGTCGGCATCACCTTCGCGGTGATGGAGGCGGGCGGTGGCTCCACGGACAATGCCCAGGCGCTCGCGCCGACCGTCCCGGCCGACACGGCGACGCCGGTGCCGACGCTCCAGCTGCCCTCTCCGACGGCGGCGCCGACGGAGCCACCGGCGAGCGCCGGCCTGCAGGACGGCGGCGGCGGCGGCGGTGGTGGCGGCGGTGGCGGCGGCGGCGGCACCTACACGCGCGTCGGCCCGCCGGCGCCGCAGCTGACGGGCCCCGGCCCGATCCTCGGCACGGACATGACGCTCTCGATCCCGAGCATCGGAGTCAACGCCACGGTCTACTCGCGGGCGATCGGCACGAACGGCGTGATGGGGAACCCGAGCGGGCCCTGGGACGTCATCTGGTACGACTTCGCCGCGAACGGCTGGACCGGCCTCGGCGGCTACCCGGGCCAGCCCGGCGCCAACGCCGTCTTCGCCGGCCACGTCGACTACATCCGCGTCGGTCCGGCCGTCTTCTGGAGCCTGCGCGACCTCCAGCCCGGTGACACCGTCACCGTCTACACCGGCAACGGCCCGATCACGTACGCGATCCAGTGGAGCCGCTGGGCGGCCCCCGACGAGGATTTCACTGGCTTCGTCGCCCAGACGGGGCAGGACAGCATCACGCTCGTCACCTGCATCGGCGGGTTCAGCGGCGGCCATTATTCGAACCGCCTCATCGTCCGGGGCGTGCGCGTGTAAGGGTCAGCGGCCCTGCGGCGTTTTGCTAAGGTGAATGCGGATGGGCGCGTCGGCGACGCGCCCGTACCGTGAGCGGGAGGGCGCCCGCCGGCGCCCGCAGGATTGGTTGGGTGGTGGAGGCCCGTTGAACTCGAACCGCATCTCGATCGCGCTGATCTCGCTCGGCACGGTCCTGATCATCACCTCGGTCGTCCTCTTCGCCCTCGTCGCCGCCGACGTCTTCGGGGGGACGACCGGCAACAGCAGCCTCGAGACGGTTGCCGGCTTCGGCTCGATCGAGACGCCGACGCCTGGCCCCTCGCCGACGCCGACGCACCGCTTCCCGCCCGGCTCGAACGCCCCGGTCACGCGCCTGATCATCGATAGCGTCTCGATCGACGCGCCGGTCGTGGAGAAGGGGGTCGACGCCGCCGGCGTCATGGAAGCACCGGACAATGCGTATGACGTCGCGTGGTACGACTTCAGCGCGCACCCCGGCTTCGGCTCCGGCAACGCTGTCTTCGCGGGCCACGTTGACTACATTCGCGTCGGCCCGGCGGTCTTCTGGAACCTGAAGGATCTCAACCCGGGCGATATCATCCGCGTCCAGCTCGCCGACGGCACGGAGTACCGCTACGCCGTGACCTTCAAGAACCAGTTCGACGCGGCGACAGCACCCGTTGCCGATATCGTCGGCCAGAACACGCCGACGGAGATGCTGACGATGATCACCTGCAGCGGCACGTTCAACTCCGCCACGCACCAGTACGACAAACGGCTCGTCGTGCGTGCCGAGCGCATCCCGGAGACGCCGCCCGCGGAGCTGCCGCCGGGCGCCTGATTCCGAACCACAGAGACGGGCGAACCACAGAGACACAGAGGCTCTTTGGGATTAAGGCCTGCGGCGATCGTCGCGTACTGTGCCAGGAGCACGCGGGTACCATGTCCCTTATAAACGGTGATTCTCTGCGCCTCTGTCTCTGTGGTTCCAGTGAAAGGAATCGCCGTGAACATCGTCGCTCGCGGCCCCGAGATCTCGATTCCTTTAGACTCTGATTCTCTGCGCCGTCTCTGTGGTTCCAGTGAAAGGGATCGCTGTGAACATCGCCTTCGTGCTGTTTCCGGACTTCGAGGAGCTCGACTTCGCCGGGCCGTGGGAGGTCTTTGGCATGGCCACGAAGTACATCGATACGACGTGGCGGCCGTACACCGTCGCCGCCGAGCGCGAGGTGCGCGGCTTCCTCGGCCTGTGCGTGCGGGTCGACTACACCTTCGCCGAGGCGCCGAAGCCGGATCTCGTCGTCGTGCCGGGCGGTGTTGGCACGCGCGCGGGCATGCAGGATGAGGCGCTGATCGGCTACCTGCGCTCAGCGGCCGCAGGCGCGCAGCACGTGGCGTCGGTGTGTACCGGCGCGCTCCTGCTGCGCGCGGCCGGCGTACTCGAAGGCAAGCGCGCGACGACGCAATGGGGCGCGCGCAAGGAGCTCGCCGGCCTCGGTGGCGTGGAGATCGTCGACGCGCGCTGGGTGCAGGACGGCAACATCGTGACGGCGGCCGGTGTCTCGGCGGGGATCGACATGGCGTTGTACATGGTCGGGCAGCTGAAGACGCCGGAGGACGCGAAGAAGGTGCAGCGGTTCATGGAGTACGACCCGCAGCCGCCCTACGCCGACGTGCCGGCGCTGTTCTGAGGGGCTGTCGGCTGCTGACCGGTGGTCCGTTCGCTGCTGGCGCGACGGTAATCGCGACGCTTCAGCTCGGACGCCCTTGCTCGGCGCGACAGCAGCGGCGGGACTGTAGCCGCGCCCGATGCATCGCCGAGCACGGGCGCCAGAGATCAACTGCGCTGCTTCGGTCGCGTCCCGCCCGGTCGCGCATCGTAATACGGCGAGTGCATGCGGTCGCAACACATTCGAGTGAAAGCGGACAGATCTAAAGACCTGTCCTTACGTGACTGCGAGGTGCCGCGGCGGGCGCCGAGGCGTCCCGCAGGCGATCGGCACGTGGTACAACGGATCGGCTCCTTGGCGCAGGAGGTCCGGTGAGAGACGAGACCGCATCAAACACCGCCCCGCGCGGCTTCCTGGCGCGCTGGGGCCGCATCTCCTACCGGCACCGCGGCAAGATCATCATCGCCTGGGTGGTGGCGCTTGCGGCGCTCTTCGGCGCGTACCGGGCGTTCGGTGGGACGTTCGTCTCCGAGTTCCGCGTGCCAGGCTCCGAGGTCGAGAAGGCGCAGAACCTGCTGAACAAGCGGTTCCCCGCGCGCGCCGGCGACAACGCCGACCTCGTCTTCGAGGCGCCGGCCGGTGTGCGGGACCCCGCCGTGCAGCCGCGTATCCAGGCCGTGCTCGACCGCGTCGCGCAGCTCGACGGCGTCGTCGCCGTGGAGTCGCCGTACGACCAGCCGCGCTTCATCTCGGGCGACGGCACGATCGCCCGCGCCGTCGTCCACTGGTCGGAGAAGGCGACGAAGATCGAGGCAAGCAAGGTCGACCGCTTCCTCGCGGTCGTCGATGAGGCGAACGGCGACGGTCTACGTGTCGAGGCGGGCGGACGCGTCGTACAGGCCAGCGAGCGTCCCGAGTTCGGCTCCGAGCTGTTCGGTCTGTTCGCGGCGGTGCTGATCCTGCTCGTCGCGTTTGGTTCTGTCGTGGCGATGGGGCTGCCGCTGCTCGCGGCGATCTTTGGGCTCGGCGTGGGCTTCGCGCTCATCGGCCTGGCCGCGAACGCGATCACGTTTCCCTCGTTTAGCCCGCAGTTCGCCGCGATGATCGGCATCGGGGTCGGCATCGACTACAGCCTGCTCATCGTGACGCGCTTCCGTGAAGGCATCCACGCCGGCCACTCGGTGGAGGAGTCCGTCGTGCGCGCGGTGGAGACGGCCGGGCGGTCCGTCGTCTTCGCGGGGATGGTCGTCGCGGTCGCGTTCCTCGGCCTGTACATCGTCGGCCTGCCGTTCGTTGCCGCGCTGGGCACGGCCGGCGCGATCGTCGTCGCGACGGCGGTGCTCGTGGCGTTGACGCTGATCCCGGCGGCGATGGCGATGGCGGGGCACCGGATCGATAGCCTGCGGTTACCGGTGCTGCATGCGACGGAGGGCGTCGACCCGCGCAGCGTGTGGTACCGGCTGAGCGAGGCGATCCAGCGGCACCCGCTGCCGTACTTCCTGGGCGCCGCCGCGCTGCTGCTCTTCCTCGCCTCGCCGACGCTCTCGATGCGCCTCGGCTTCACCGACGCGCACAACAATCCAGAGTCGACGCACACACGCCGCGCGTACGACCTGCTGACGAAGGGCTTCGGCCCGGGCTTCAACGGCCAGCTCTTCCTCGTTGCCGACCTGTCCGCCGGGGGCGGCGACGCGGTCGAGCGGCTGCGCGCGCGCGTCGAGGACACCGAGGGCGTCGCGCAGGTGTCGCCGGCGGTGCTGAACCCCACCGGCGATACCGCGCTCGTCACCGTCATCCCGACGACGGCGCCGCAGGACGAGGCGACGAAGCGCCTCGTGCACCGCCTGCGCGAGGACGTCGTGCCGGCGGTGACGGCGGGGAGCGGGGCGAAGGTGTATGTCGCCGGAGGACTGGCGGGCTTCATCGACGCGCAGGATCGCATCGGGCAGCGCATGCCGCTGCTGTTCGCCGGCGTCATCGGCCTCAGTTTTGTGTTGCTGACCGTCGTGTTCCGCTCGCTCGTCGTCGCGGCGAAAGCGGCGGTGATGAACCTGCTGTCGATCGGCGCCAGCTACGGCGTGCTCGTCGTCATCTTCCAGTGGGGCTGGTTCTCCGGCATCGTTGGCATCGAGAAGGGCCCGATCGAGACGTTCCTGCCGATGATGATGTTCGCCATTCTCTTCGGCCTCTCGATGGACTATGAGGTGTTCCTGATCAGCCGCGTGCGCGAGGAATACGTGCGCACAGGCAACAACGCCGCCGCAGTCAGCCACGGCCTCGCGGCGACGGCGCGCGTGATCACGGCGGCGGCGGCGATCATGGTCGCCGTGTTCATCAGCTTCGTGTTTGGGCCGGAGCGGACGATCAAGGAGTTCGGCATCGGCCTGGCGACGGCGATCTTCGTCGACGCGACGATCGTGCGGTTGATCCTTGTGCCGTCGACGATGGAACTGCTCGGCGACCTCAACTGGTGGCTGCCGCGCTGGCTCGACCGCCTGATGCCGCGCGTCAGCGTGGAGGCGCCGCCAGAGACGCGCGAGCCGGAGGCAGCCGTGGCCGCGGGCGGTGGAGGGTCGTAGGCCGCAGCAGCGGCGGACGACCGTGGGCCGCAGTCGTGGCGGTGTGAACGCGTTCACACACGCGCTGGCGCGCCGGCCGTACGATACGCATGCGTGACCGCGACGCCTCCGGCGCACGAGGGTTGCGCGGGGCGGCGCGGCGGCGGGAGGTGCACATGAGTGAGCGAGCGCAGCAGTTGGCGGCGCGGTTCGAGCAGGCCGTCGAGGACTTCGCGGCGGCGGTCGAGGCGTGCCCGGAGGACGTCTGGCGTTCCGTGCGCGGGCCGGAGGGCTGGACCGTGGCGACGGCGGCGCAGCACGTCTCCGGGCAGTTCCCGCTGGAGATGGAGTACGTGACGGCGTGGGCGGAGGGGAAGCCGGCGCCGGCCTATACCTGGGCCGACGTCAACGCGAAGAACGACGCCCGCGCGGCGAAGAACACGAATGCGACGAAGGCCGACGTGCTGAAGGAGCTGCGGGCCAGCGCGCCGGGCATCGCGTCGTACATCCGTGGCCTCAACGATGAGCAGCTCGACCGCAAGATGGGCCTGCCCCTCGCCGATGGCGCGGAGGTGACGACGGAGCAGGTGCTGCTGAGCGGGATCCTCATCGACCACCTCGACGCGCACCGCAAGGCGACGGTCGAGGCGTCCACGACACCCGCCTAAGCGCCGGCATCGCCGACCGCGCAGCGATCATCGCAACGCGGGCTTTGAGCCCGCGCGGGGTGGCGGAGACGCGGCAATCTCCGAGCGCGGGCTGAAAGCCCGCGCTCAGACGCAGCTGCGCGTTACGAAGACGGCGACTGCCCGCGGGTGGCCGCCGTCTTCGCGTCCGGCGCCCACAGCTTGCACCACCACGCGGCGCCGACGACCATATCGACGTCGCGGTGCGCGCAGTAGCCGATGTCTTCCTTCAGCACGCGGTAGAAGCGGCAGTTGTCGCAGCGGTCCTCGTTGGTGCTGTACGCCCAGAGGTCGATGTTCTCGACGCGCTGCTTGAGCTCTTCGACGGACTGCATCGGCGGACTCCCTTCACCGCGCGGGCTGAAGCCCACGCTACGGGATCGTAGCGGTGAAGCCCGCGCTACGGGATCGTAGCGCGTCCACGCCGCGGGGGATGACTGTTCACTCCTCGTTTTGCCTCCATCCCTTCACCCCCTCCTCGCCTCGCCCTCTTCACTCTTCACTCTTCACTCTTCACCCTTCCCTCTTCCCCCGATCTACCCTGATCCGGCATGGACCTCCGCTTCGAAGACCCGTGGTGGCTCCTGCTGCTGCTCGCGCTGCCGGTGCTGCTGGCGCTCGTGCTCGCCGGGCGGGCGGCGGTGCCCGCCGTGCGGCTCGGCTCCCTCGCGCCGGCCGGCGCGGCCCGGCGAACCTGGCGCGGGCGGCTCGAGCCAGCCGTGCTGGTGCTGCGGCCCGCGGCCGTTGCCCTGCTGGTGATCGCGCTTGCGCGGCCGCAGCAGGGACAGGCGACGGCGGTGACGCGCGGCGAGGGCATCGACATTGTCCTCGCGCTCGACACGTCGTCATCGATGACGCAGCCGTTCGCGCGCACGACGACGCGCCTGGGCGCCGCTGAGGACGTCATCGCGCGCTTCGTCGAAAGCCGCACGACGGACCGCGTCGGCCTCGTGTCATTCCGCGCTGCGGCGCTGACGCTGTCGCCCCTGACGACCGACTACGCCGCCCTTGCGCAGCAGGTGCGCGGCGCCGGCGCGTTGCGGATCGAGGACGGCACGGCGATCGGCGTCGCCATCGGCCAGGCGCTGAACCTGCTGCGCACGTCGGATGCCGCGAGCCGCATCGTCGTGCTGCTCACGGACGGCGAGAACAACGTCCACGACATCGAGCCGGAGCAGGCGGCGCAGCTTGCGAAGGCGCTCGGCATCCGCGTGTATACGGTCGGCGTTGTCAGCCCGGGGCCGGACCCGCGGCGCGCGACGATCGCCGTCGATGAGGCGTCGCTGCGCTTCATCGCTGACACCACGGGCGGCATCTACAGCCGCGCGGAAGACCCGCAGGCGCTGAACGCGATCTACGCGCGCATCGATGACCTCGAGCGTTCGCGGTTCGAGGACCGCACCGTCGTGCGCTACGAGGAGGTGGCGCCGTGGGTGCTCGCTGCGGCGGCGGTGGTGCTGGCGCTTGACCTCGCGCTGCGCTCGACGCTGTTCCGGAGGGCCTCGTGATCGCCGTCGTGGGCGGGCCGTATGGCTTCGGGGCGCCGGGGTTCCTGGCGCTCATGGCGCTTGCGCTCGTCGCCTGGGGTGCGACCGTCTGGTGGGTGGTGTGGCGCGCACGGGCGCGGGCGCGTTTCGGTGGGCTCGCCCCAGAGCGCGGCGCACGTTCGTACCTGGCGCCCGCCGCGGTCATCGTCGCCATCGCCCTCGCTGCCTTCGCCGCCGCGCGCCCGCAGGCGGGCGAGCGCGACGTCGCGGCCGACGAGCAGGCTGTCGACGTGGCGGTGGTGCTCGATGTCTCCGACAGCATGCTCGCCGGTGACGTGCCGCCGACGCGCCTCGCGCTCGCGCAGCAGGAGGTCGACGCGCTGCTCGACCGCATGCGCGGCGGCCGCGCCGGGCTCGTGATCTTCGCCGGCAACGCCTTCGCCCGCGCGCCGCTTACATCCGACCTCCGTGCGCTGCGCGCGATCGTCGATGCTGCGGGCAACGAGCGCGGCCTGGTGCAGCCGGGCTCGGACCTCGGCGGCGCCATCGTCGCGGCGCAGCGCATGCTGACCGGGAGCGGCGCGGCGCGCGCCGGCGACCGCCCGCTGGTCATGCTGATCGTCTCCGATGGCGAGGACCGCGCGGCGCGCGTGACGCAGGCGCTGTCACTCGTGCGCGGCTCCGGCATCCGTATCGACGCGGCGGGCGTCGGCACCGGCGACGGCGCGCCCGTGCGCGACATCGACCCCGCGACGGGCGCGCTGCGTGACCGGACCCGCCCGACCGGCGAGGTCGTGAAGACGCGCCTGAACGAGGCGACGCTGCGCGAGGCGACGGAGGCGGGCGGCGGCCGCTACATCGCCCTCGGCGCGCCGGGGCAGTCGCTCGCGTCGCTCGCGGCCGACTACGACGGCCTGGCGCGGCGCGTGGCGTCCGCCCGCGCGGCGCCAGAGCGCGTTGAGCGCTTTCAGTTCGTCGCGGCGCTTGCGCTCGTGCTCGTCGTCGCCGTCATCGCCGTGCCGCCGCTGGTGCATCGCCGGCGCGAGAGCCTGCGCCGGATGCTGCGCGTGGCGCCGCTGGCGGGCGGCGCGGTGCTCATCGCCGGCCTCTGCACGACGAGCGTCGCGACGCTGAACCGCCGCGGCAACACCGAGTACGCGCTGGCCAACTATGACCGGGCGCTCGCGCTGTACCGCACGGCGCAGGCGCGCGACCCGGACGCGCCGGAGCCGCGCGTCAACGCCGGCAACGCGCTTGACCGCCAGGGCGCGCTGCAAAGCGCAATCGACGAGACGCGCCGCGCGCTGCCGGCGAAGGACAAGGCGCTGGAGGCGATCATCGAGTACCAGCTCGGCAACCACTACGCCGGCGCCAGCCTCTTCGCCGACGCCCTCGAGGCGTACAAGCGCGCGCTCCTCGCCGCGCCCGGCGATGAGGACGCGAAGCACAACCTCGAGATCGTGCAGGCGAAGATCTCGCCGACGCCGGCGCCGAGCGCGACGGCGACCTCCGCGACGGAGCCGCCGGCGCCCGGGGCGACGCCGCAGCCGGACCAGACGCCGGCGCCCGGCTCCTCGCCCGGCCCGGCGCCGCCCGGGAGCAGCGGCAGCAACGGCCAGGTGACGCCGGGCCCCGGCCAGCCTCAGCCGTCGCAGGGCACGCCAGCGGCCGGCACACCCGAGCCCGACCCGCGGGGCGCCCTCGAGCGCGCGCTGGGCGAGCCCGGCCGCGCGTACAGTGAGGAAGAGGCGCGCCGCATCCTCGACCTCCTCCAGCAGGCGAACCAGGGCGCGCTGTCGCGCGACCTGCAGCGCGTCCCCGGCCCGTCCACCGCCAGAGACTATTGAGGGACGCGCGTCGAACGAGACATCTGCAGGCGCAGGCGGCGAGTCTGGCGCCGGCCGGAAGGGCAGAGCCGTGGCGGCATGCTGCCGTGTTCGTGTCCACATCGCGCCGTCGGCTGGACGTCCGCCCGTTCTGTGACGCGAAACGCTTGGCGCGAGCCCATGTCCGCTCCATGCTCACGCCAACATGCCGCTCACGCCCGACATCACACACCCGAGCCCGCATACGGCCGTCATCCGCCTGCGCGACGGTGCCGGCGATGTCATCGCCGATGTCACCTGCGTCTACAGCCGCGCCGCCGCGACCGGCGCGCTTGGCGAGCTGCGGGTCCGGCGCGCCGGCCTGACAGCGCGCGAGCGCGTCCGCGCGCTCGTCCTGCTCGTGCGCGAGGCGCTCGCGCTGGCCGATCACCTCGGCCTCACGCGCGTCCTGACGGAGGCGTCGGCGGAGGCGGTGCCGCTGGCGCGACGGCTCGCCGGCAGCGACGGCGCGGAGGCGGGCGGACGGCGGCTGTTCCTGGCGGAGCTCGCGACCGTCCGCACGCACGTGCTCACCACCACCACGCCCGCCGGCGACCTCACTGGCGCCCGCGATGACGATGCAGCGATCGAGGAGGCCGCGCGTGCCGCAGTCGACGTTCGCCGCTGACGGCACGCAGTTCATTGACGGCGTCAGCCAGAGCTACGCGCCGGCCGGCTTCTGGTGGGTCGGCACCGGCTACCTCGGCGGCTCGAAGTCGTTTGTGCGCCGTAGCCTCGCGTCGTTCGACGTGTACGGCCGCGCTGTCGCCGGGCGCCCGCTCACGCCGTCCGACACCGTGACCGCCGCCGAGCTGCTGCTCTCGCCCGTGACGGCGGTCGGCCCGGCCGGCTGGAGCGCCACCATCGACCGCGTCGCCCGTGCCGACTGGGACTATGCGTCGGCCGACTGGACGCACTACAAGGCGGGCGGGCTCTGGACGACGCCGGGCGGCGATGCCGGCACCCCGCCAGCGCCGGTGACGATGACGGCGTCGCTGGCCAGCGAGCAGGTCGTCCCGGGCATGCTCGGGTTCGTGACAGACGCGATGGCGCTGCGCTCCGGCCGCGTGCTCCTGCGCGTGCGCGCCGTCAACGAGGCGCCGGCCGACTCGACGTGGGTCTCGTACGACGCCGCGCTCACGTCACCGGCGCGCCCGCGCCTACGGGTGACGTACGTCGCGACGGAGCCGTCGCCGATCGCGCACGAGGCGCCGCCGACGATGCGGGGCACGCGGGCCGTTTCGGCGGCTGATGCCGCGCGACCGGCGCGATCAGCTGATGTAGCGCGGACTTCGGTCGCTGCGTTGTCGCGCGACGAGGCCCGCGCGGACTGAAGTCCGCGCTACGAACAAGGACAAACGAACGAGCGAACTTCATGCCAACCACCATCGCCACCATCCGCGCCCGCGTCCGCCAGGACCTGCACGACGAGGACTCCAGCGTCTACCGCTGGACCGACGCCGTGCTGGACCGCCACATCACGCGCGCCGTCGGCGAGTACAGCCTCTACGCGCCGCTCGAGCAGAAGAGCACGCTGACGACGACCGCGGGCAGCCGCGACGTCAGCATCGCGTCGCTGACGAACCTCGTCGCCGTCGAGGCGGTCGAGTGGCCGGTGGGCGAGTTCCCGCCGCGGCTTGTCGGCTTCGCGAAGTGGGGCACGACGGTCACGCTCGACAGCGTCAACGCGCCGGCGGGCGTCGAGAACGTCAACGTCTACTGGACGAAGACGCACACGCTCGATGGCTCGTCGTCGACGCTGCCGGCCGCGCACGAGGACCTCGTCGCGATCGGCGCCGCGGCGTACGCCGCGCTCGACTGGACGTCGTTCGCGACGAATCGCATCAACACCGGCGGCGACGACGTCTGGGGCCGCTACAAGGCCTTCGGCGACGAGCGCCTGCGCGACTTCCGCCGCGAGCTCGCCCGCCTCGGCCGCGCGAACACGGTCCGCCAGCGCCGCCTCTACGCGACCGACGCGCCGTCGATCTTCGAGCAGTCGAGGGTCAAGTACTGACCGAGTCTTCATACCGCCCCGCAGCGCGGGCAGCCCCGGCAGCCCCGCAGCGCGGGCTTTAGGCGGGCCCCGCAGCGCGGGCTTTAGGCGGTCCCCGCAGCGCGGGCTTTCAGCCCGCGCGGTGTCGCGATGTCCGAACGCGCGGGCTGAAAGCCCGCGCTGCGGAAAGGAGAGTCGGCATGACGTACTGAAATTGCGAAACCCGAATCTGGAACGCGTACCGTTTCGCCTCAAAACGCGCGCCAACATCCAACATCGAACATCCAACATCGCCCGCATCTCGCTGACGGAGTCCCGATGCGTACCCTCCCCGCCGCCCTCACCACCGCACAGCGCGCCGCCAGCGCCGAGCCCTATGTCGACGTCGTTGTCGAGAACTCCGCCGGCGGCGTGCGGCGGCTCGACTTCACGCAGCTCGACGCGACGGCGCAGACGATCGCCCGGCACGATGCGGCGGTCGCGGCTGACGGCAGCGTCACGCGTGTGCGCATCGAGGGCGGCGCCGTCAAGCAGCAGCGGGTCGCGAACCCGGGCGCCGGGCCGTGGACGTCGTGGAACACGCTCGTCTCAGGCGTCGGCACGCAGGTGGCGTGCGCGGCGAAGGGCGCGCGCGTGGCCATCGTCTACACCGACGCCGCTGGCACCGGCATCAAGCTCCGCGAGTCCACCGACAACGGCGCGACCTACGGCGCGGAGGTGGCGGTGACGACCGCTGCCGCGTCGGTCGCAGACCTCGCCGTCGCCTACAAGAACACGTCCGGCGACCTCGCCATCGCCTGGGGCGCGGGGACGTCGCTCGCCATCATCAAGCGCACGGCGGGCGCGTTCGGCGCGGCGGCGAGTACCTCGCCGGGGCTGAGCAGCGTCAGCGGCGTCGCCATGACGTACGGCTTCGACTGGGACATCGTCGTGACGGGCGTCGAGGCGACGACGCTGCGGCCGACGCTCTGGACGATTGTCTACGGCGACGGCAACGACGCCGCAGCGAACACCTGGGGCGCGCTGCTCGCGCAGCAGCAGGCGGAGAGCGACGCGCAGATCACCTACCGCGCGCCGTCCGTCGTCTACACCGACACCTACCGGATCGACTTCGTCGAGGCCGACGCCTTCGCCGGCGGCGTCACGCGCGTCAACCGCTCGTGGCTGCACCCGGCGGTGTCGTTCGTCGCCGGCGCCTTCACGCTGCGCGCCCCCGTGCCGGTGAACTACGCGCAGGCGGAAGGCCTCGCGCTCGCCGCCGACGCGGGCGCTGGCGGCTACGTCTACGAGTGCGCGCCCGACGCCGTGTACCGAGCGGCGCAGTCGCAGCAGCTCGCCGTGCTGACGCCGAACGTGCTCGCCGCGAGCATCGACGAGCGGTCGTACGCGACGGGCGGCTGGATCGACGTCGACAACAGCGGCGGCGCCTACGCCGGCCCGCCCGCGCCGATCGCCGTCGGCAACCTCGTTGCCGTCTCGTGGGGGTACCGCACCGCGTCCGGCCCGCTGGCGTCGCGCATGGCCGACCTCTGGATCGCCGGGATCGAGCACCGGCGCGAGGGCGGCGTCTCGGTGCTGCGGCTGCGCGTCGAGGGCGCGTGGGAGGCGCTGCGCCGCAACCGCCAGCGCACGCAGGTCGTGCACACGTCGGACACGTACCTGGCGGTGCTCGTGCGCGCGTTCTCGCGTGCGGGCCTGCAGCTCACGGCGTCGGGCGTGTCGGCGCGCGCGTCCACGGTCGCGCCGAAGTTCACGGTGCACCCGCAGACCTCCGGCTACGACGCCGTGCGCGCGGCGCTCGCGTCGCTCGCCGACCGCATCCGCCTGCGCAGCGCCGCCGGCGCGACGATCACCGAGCCGCTGGCGTCGCAGGCGAGCGACTACACCTACGGCGCGGCGCACCCGCT
>Ga0073934_10005845_pt1 | contig 18550 bp, 21 predicted proteins | sample LarsenN4metaG_FD_76834 | JGI IMG/M metagenome (GOLD analysis project Ga0073934, IMG submission 76834) | Hot spring sediment bacterial and archeal communities from British Columbia, Canada, to study Microbial Dark Matter (Phase II) - Larsen... ... | reverse complement strand
GTCAAAAAATTATCACAGAATTAATGCGAATTAGAAGGAATAAGCTCCCATTTTTTCAGCGGGGTCTGAGGGCTATGTCCTTGATTCTATCAGGCTTTTGAGGTGGTTGTCACCCCGTCAGTTCCCAACCCCTAGGTTTTTCTTTATATTTATTTTATAAACTAGCTCTTACCGATAGTGAAACGGGCATCAGCGTCTTTGAATCGGGGGCGATTTTGATTTACTTGGCCGAGAAATTTGCTAAATTCATCCCCACGGACAAAAAGGGGCGTTATCAGGTGATTGAGTGGGTGATGTTCCACATGGCTAATCAAGGGCCGATTCAGAGTCAGCTTTTTTATTTCCAGCGCTATGCTCAGGAAAAAATTCCTTTGGCGATCGAGCGCTACGAAAAGGAAAGTTTGCGGATCTATGGGGTGCTGGATCAGCAAATAGCTGATAAAGAGTTTATTTGTGGCGAATATTCCATTGTTGATATGGCGGTCTATCCTTGGGTGGCTCTTCACGATTTCCAAGGTTTAAATATAGATGAATTTGCCAATTTAAACCGGTGGATGGCAACGGTGGCGCAGCGTCCGGCGGTAGCCAAGGGGATGAAAGTACCAGAATAATGTGGTTATAATTGATAATTGATAATTGATAATTATTGATTAATTATTAATTGACAATTGACGATTGACGATTGTCAATAAACGTTAATTATCAATTATCAATTGTCAATTATCAATTGTCCATTACTAAACTTTGCTCAGGACAAATAAGTTACCTTTGTGACCGCGACAGATGCGTAAGTCTTCATCCAAATAAGTGAAATCGAGCCAGTTATCTTGGTTACTTTCGTCGATCGGGATGTCCAGAGCGGTAAATCTCTTGTCAGCTTCGATTTGCTCGATGAGTTCAGCGGGTGATTGATATTCTAGCAAGCCTTGCAGTCCCACAATCCACCGCTGAAATTTCACATCAACCCGCTTTTCTGAAATTGCCTGAAATTTGGCGGCGGTGGCGACTAAGCCATCTAAATAGGGTAAACCGATGATTTCGGCGATGTTGTATATTTTACTGGTGCTGGGCCGCAGGCATTGATAGACTTGTCCGAGGCGGGTAAAAGGGGGTAAGTCGATATTGAGTAAACTGGTGCTGGTGGTGTACAGTAAGCGCCAGTCACCTTCGAGGAGGTCGAGGGCTTCGGTGGGAGTTGGGGTGGGGTTGATTTCTTCGAGCCGATCGACGACATCAAGAACTACTTGAGCCTCCCCTGGCTTCAGCAACAAACCGCGATTTTTTCCCGCCAGCGTTGCGAGCAGTTTTGCTTTTAGAGTCATTTTTTACAATCTCCTTGACTAATTTTCTTTTTTAATTAACTATCTCACTAAGGATTAAATCTGCGGCTTTTTCGCCGATCGCGACGATGGGGGCGTTAGGATTGCCACTGACGATCGTGGGCATCACCGACGCATCCGCCACCCTCACCCCCGCCACTCCCCGCACCTGTAAACGCGAGTCCACCACAGCCATCCCATCACTTCCCATCTTACAAGTCCCCACCGGATGGTAAATAGTTTGCGCCCAGTCCCGCACATACGCCGCCAAATCATCACCATATTTTCGTCCTGGGAACACCTCCTCACCGCGAAAAGGCGCCAACGCTTTCCCCTGCATAATGCCACGGGCCAAATGCAATCCCGCTACCATACAGTCTAAATCCTCCGGCGCCGTCAAATAATTGGGTTGAATCAGGGGCGCCACCAAAGCATCCCTAGAGCGCAGACGGATATAACCCCGACTTTGAGGGCGCAAAGGCATCGCCCCCAAAGTCAAACCCTGGCCCTTCGGTTTTGTAAAACCGTGGTCGATAAAATACGCCGGAGCAAAATACAACTGCACATCAGGCAAAGGCAAATCCTCTCGAGTTTTCACAAACCCCCCCGCTTCCGCCACATTAGAAGTGAAAGGGCCGCGCTTGAATAACAAATATTGCGCTAAATTCCACAGATTCGCCGCTTTATCCAGAGTCCTCCCCCCGCGACAAGAGTAAACTATCCCCGCCACCAAATGGTCTTGCAGGTTTTCCCCCACTCCTGGCACATCCGCCACCACGGGAATTCCCAAATCTTGCAAGTGTGACCCCGGTCCCACCCCCGACAGCATCAACAGTTGGGGTGAATTCACCGCCCCAGCGCTCAAAATCACTTCCCGCGTCACTCGGGCTTGGTGGGTGCCACCCTCCCACAGATACTCCACCCCCACAGCTCGCCTCTCCTCCCACACCAGGCGCGTCACCTGCGCCTTAGTCAGAATCTGGAGGTTAGGACGATCGCGGATACCCAGTAAATAAGCAGTAGCGGCGCTAAACCGCTGACCATTTTTCTGCGTCACCTGATAAAATCCCACCCCTTCCGGCTCCGGCGAGTTTAAATCCGCCACCGCAGTTAAACCCACCTCCGTCGCCGCCGCCACAAAAGCCCGCGTTATCGGGTTGACACATGGCAAATCCGCCACATTCAGCGGACCGCCAATATTGTGGAATTCTGACAAGCCCCGCTCTTGATGCTGAGCGGCTTTAAAATAAGGCAGTAAGTCAGCATAACCCCAGCCATGATTGCCCAACCCTTGCCAATGGTCGTAGTCCCACCGGTGTCCCCGGATGTAAATCATCGCATTCATCGAGCTAGAGCCACCGAGGACCTTGCCCCGAGGCCAGAAACACCGGCGCTGGTTAAGCTGGGGTTGCGGTTCCGTGTGGTATGCCCAATCGTATTCGGTTTTAAATAATTTGCTGAAACCCGCAGGCATTTGCATCGCCAAATTACCGTCTGGTTTCCCCGCTTCCAAGAGCAGTACAGTTATGTTAGGGTTAGCGGAGAGGCGGTTGGCTAGGACGCACCCCGCCGAACCAGCTCCCACAACGATATAATCGTAGGTCATTAGTAGTTTGTCCTTGGTCATTTGTCCCTGGTCATTTGTCCCTGGTCATTTGTCCCTAGGTAGGGATTCTTTTGTCCCTGGTCATTTGTACTGCTAACAAAGGACAAAGGACAAAGGACCAATGACAAATAAATTTTTTCCTATAATAACTCCCCATGCCTATTGTTTCCTTAACCCTCATCAGTTTTGTCGCTTGGTTCCTCAGTACCCTTTCCGGCGGTGGTAGTCCCTTCATCCTCATCCCGGTAATTAACTTGATTCTGGGGGCCGCCGCCGTGCCTCCGGTGATTACTACTGGGATGCTGTTGGGAAATCTGCAACGAGTGTTGATGCTATGGCGGGATATCAATTGGAAACTCACATTTTGGTATTTACCTGGAGGGATCACCGGCTCAGTTTTGGGCGCTTATACCTTCACCCATATCCATCTAGCTTGGCTCCAAGTGTTGATTGGGTTGTTTCTCCTCAGTAATATTTTTACCTTTGGTTTCGGCAAAAAAGAGCGCACCTTTAAAGTGGCTGAATGGTATTTTTTACCCGCCGGTTTTTTCAAATCTTTTATTTCGGGACTCATCGGTAGTAGCGGTCCTATTTTGAATCCTTTTTACCTGAATTATGGCTTGGTTAAGGAACAGTTACTCGCTACTAAGTCGCTGCATATGGCATCTATTCATGTGGTGAAAATTATTGCTTATGCGGCGTTTGGTGCCTTTACCCCTGAGTATCTCGGCTATGGTTTGATTATCGGTTTGGCGGCAATTCCGGCGAACTTATTAGGTAAACAGATTCTGGGTCATATGAATCCCGTGCATTTTCGTCAATTAGTTTTATGGTCGATGGCGATCGGCGGCGGTTTTATGCTCTGGCAAGAGCGAGCTTTCCTCAGTTTTTGGTAAGCCACGGCTGGCACAATTGCCGGGGGAAAATCAGGAGCGTCTCTGTACAATACCAGGACTTCTAAACTCACTCGATGTCCTAATCTGTCTGGGCTATAAAATTATCGCAGGTTCTGTAGGGTGGGCAGTAGGGGCAATTCGCGAATCGCCCCTACTATCTGGCGTTTTTTTAGGTTGACCTACTTACTAAAGCAGCATTCGGCTTTTAATTGGCATCTGGATCTACTCCAGTTGTAAACAGCCAACTCAAATCGTACCCGCCATAAGTCATGGCTTCGCCTTGGCGCATTAACTGTAAAGCATATTTTTTTAAAGAAGTGAAGTAATCATCAAAACCAAAAAGTTGCACAGATAAGGCAGCTTTGTACAGGCGGACTGGCCAATGTTGCCATCTTTGGTCTGGATGGGTATTTAATATTATAGCAGCGCTAAATAAATCCCAGCCCCATGATTTAGTTAACAGCTCGACTCCGCGAATATAGTTCCTGAGATAAACTTCATCCTGTTTCAGCTCAAAAATTTCCCCTTCGTAAACGGTCCATTTAAAGCCATGCCCACTGGGTTTGTTGATGGGAAACATCCACCAGTCATAGTGGCTGGAGTGAATCTGCATCCATTCGTTTTGACTGACCCAGGCTTCAAATTGATCTAGCTGCGATTTTTGTTTGGCTTTGATTTGCTTGATGCCGACAAATTCTGGCTTGGTATTGTATCTCATAATTCTTGTCATTAAAGATTTTGTCATTAAAGATTTTGTCCTAACTGCCGTGGCTGCTGCGATACTCTTCTGTATGCGTTTACCCTGCCTAACCAATAGGAAAAAACCGGATTTCCGATGAAAGGAAACCCGGTTTCAACGGCAACAGAAACCGGGTTTGTAACCCCGGTTTCAATAGCCCTAAATTAGCAATCGTAATAGAGCGCGAACTCGTAGGGGTGAGGACGCAGACGCATCGGGTTGACTTCATTATCCAACTTGTATTCAATCCAGGTGTTGATGAAGTCTTCGGTAAATACGCCAGTGGAGGTGAGAAACTCGTGATCTGCTTCCAGAGCCTTGAGGGCATCGAGGAGAGAGCCGGGAGTAGAAGGCACTTTGGCCAACTCTTCGGGGCTGAGGTCGTAGATGTCCACATCCAAGGGGTCGCCCGGATCGATTTGGTTTTTGATGCCGTCGATACCGGCGCAGAGCATGGCTGCAAACGCTAAGTAGGGGTTGCAAGTGGCATCGGGGCAACGGAATTCCATCCGCTTGGCTTTGGGGTTGTTGCCCGACAGGGGGATGCGGATGGATGCGGAGCGGTTGCCTTGGGAGTAAGCCAAGTTAACTGGGGCTTCAAACCCAGGCACTAACCTCTTGTAGGAGTTGGTGGTAGGGTTGGTAATGGCGAGCAGTGCGGGGGCGTGCTTGAGGAGTCCGCCAATATAATGAAGCGCCATTTGGCTTAAATTGGCGTATTTGTCACCGGCGAACAGGGGTTGGCCGCCTTTCCAGATAGACTGGTGGGTGTGCATGCCGGAGCCGTTGTCGTTAAATAGCGGCTTGGGCATGAAGGTGACGGTTTTGCCGTATTTTTTGGCGACGTTTTTGATGACGTATTTGTAAATCATCAGATAGTCACCGGAATCGACTAAGGGGGCAAAGCGGATCCCCAGTTCGTTTTGACCGCCAGTGGCCACCTCGTGGTGGTGCTTTTCAATGGGAACGCCGCATGCTGCCATTGTCAGCAGCATTTCCGTCCGAATGTCTTGCTGGGTGTCGGTGGGCGCTACGGGGAAGTAACCTTCTTTGTAGCGGGGTTTGTAGCCGAGGTTGGGCTTTTCTTCTTTACCGGAATTCCAGCGACCTTCTACGGAGTCCACATAGTAGTAGCCGGTATTCTGGGTTTGGTCAAACCGCACGTCATCAAAGATGAAGAATTCGGCTTCGGGACCAATAAAAGCGGTGTCGCCAATGCCGGTGGAAATTAAATAGTCAACGGCTTTTTGGGCGATCGTGCGGGGACAGCGGCTGTACCACTCGCCGGTACGGGGTTCTTTGATGCTGCAAATCATGCTCAGGGTCGGCTCTTCATAGAAGGGGTCGATCCAGGCGGTGGTGGGGTCCGGCACCATCGACATATCCGATTCGTTGATGGCTTTCCAACCGCGAATGCTAGAACCGTCGAAAGCAACGCCTTCGGTGAAGGCATCCTCATCAATCAGGTCACGGTAGAACGAGCAGTGTTGCCACGTCCCTGGCATGTCGATGAATTTGAGGTCAATGATTTTGATGTCTTTCTCTTTGATCAGGTTTAAGACGTCTTGTGGAGTTTGTGGCATATACGATTAATTCCAGTGGTTGTCTGTTTCGTTTGGTGGGAGCGATGCGGTTTGTAGGGGCAATTGATTAATTGCCCTTACCGGGGCCGGATGTGATGTGGTGGGTTGGTTAACCTTGGTTGGGCTCACCCCTGACTCTTTTCGCAGCAGCTTTGGTTTTGCTCTCTCGTTCTACTCTGTCTTTCCCGGTGTAGCTGTTGGTGTTTTGCTTCCCCACCGCTTCTGCTCTGAGAGTGTCCCAGGGGCAACTGCTCGCACCGCAGATCCGCACCACCGGGCTATCGGGAGCGCCTCTTGTGAGGTGCCCCACCACTTTTGGGCTCTATCCCTGAATCATCCTAGGGATTGGAGTTGGGATAATTTGTATCTTAGGCTACAAATTATCGCCTTGCCTTTGACCACACAAGGTATATAACCATAACTGAGAAGCTGACGCCATTGAGAAAAGATTAAAAATCACGGTTTGGCGATCGTCTGTAGCTGTCCAGTTCGCCGAAGGGGTTGGGTTTTGTAGGGGATCGGTTTGTAGTAAACTACTAGGGGCTGTTTCCAGAAGCCCAAGATTACCGATAGTACAAGCGGTAGGGGCAATTGATGAATTGCCCCTACAGATAGCACCCCCACACCTGGGACTATATTAGGTCCTGGGGATGGCCATCCCTCGGGTGCTGTGTGATGAGTAGCAAACCATTTCTCGATATTTTTGGGAGAAGAATTTAATGCGCGATGCAGTGACAAGCGTGATTAAAAATTATGACGTGACGGGTCGCTACCTGGACCGGAACGCGATCGAACAGTTAAAATCCTATTTTGACACCGGCATGGTGCGGGTGATGGCAGCGGCGGCAATTAATGCCAATGCGGCTGGTCTCGTCAAGCAAGCCGGTTTGCGTCTGTTTGCTGAGCAGCCAGAGTTAATTCGTCCTGGTGGTAATGCCTACACGACTCGGCGATATGCTGCTTGCTTGCGGGATATGGACTACTACCTGCGCTATGCTACTTATGCTCTGGTGGCCGGTAATACTGATGTTCTCGATGAGCGGGTCCTGCAAGGTTTGCGGGAAACTTACAATTCTTTGAGTGTGCCGATCGGCCCGACGGTGGTGGGAATTTCCATCCTCCAAGAGCTGGTGCGTGAAGAGGTGGCGCAAGCCGGAATTGAACCCGGAGCCTGGGTTGACCAGCCGTTTGAGCATCTGAAGCGCGAATTAAGCGAACAGGATATCTAAGGCCCAGCCGCTGTTGTGCTTTTGGTCTAACGCCCAGTGAACATTAAAAAAGTCCGCCACGGCGGACTTTACGTTTTTTTGGGGGTTTGATGGCGGTGGGATGAGTCCATAGGTGCTAAAGGGTGGCAAGGTCGCCCCATACTAGGCAGTTGGCGAGTAATTTTTTGTTCTGCAGGCGATCGAGCAGGGCAAAGGCGATCGCCTCTACAGCTCCATTAGGATAAACTATATAAATATTTTCCCCACTGAGAACCGCCAGCATATCTGCGTTCGCTTGCGGTGATTTTTGATAACTAGGGTTTGTCAAACTCTGCATATCTTAAAGCCCTACTTTTGTCAATCCGATTTTTGGCTTATTTTCCTTCCTCTATCTTCTGACAAATTCCTTCTGGTCTATGTGATCCTACTTAACCTGGTTTTGTGATAAAAATGCACTTTTTCTGTGATTTATATCACTGCTAAACGGCTTTAAATATGTATAGAAAAGTCAGGCGCACTGCCACAAAACCTCACACAGCTAATGCCACAAGATGCCTGGGCTTTTCCGCACTGCAGGTGAGAAACCAAAATCAATTTTTCATCGGGTTTGCTCAAAGTTCCGGAATATTTCCGGGGCTGTTTTTTTCGGCGATGATGCTTCCAGACAGACGATTGAGAAGGAACTGCTCTGGACCCCCACTCAAGCTGAGCCCAAAAGTGATGGGAATGAAGCCAAAAACGAAGGAGCTGAAAGTCGTCAGAAATAAGAGGATGAATGGATGGGGGGTTTGACTCTTGGGCAACAGGGCGGCTATGGGTGATACCATTGCAGCGGTAATTTCACCGTGGTTGACCCTGCAGATAACTTCCGTTCTGGCAACATCGAGGATGTGGAGTTGTTCTAATTGGACGATCGCCTGCAAAATCTCCCCAGAGGTGTAAGGCTGATCCCGATATTCCCCGGTTCAGGCTTGAAAGTCTTGGATGTCGATTTTGATCCCAGAGTCTTGGGGCGGTCTTCGCTCTATCCACTGGTAGAGCATACCAGCGCAGGGGGTGAGTTTCGGGGATGCCATATTTTTTTAATTTCTGTAAAAAATGTCTTAAGATTTGTGCCTTAGTTTTTAGCATCCTTTACTTCCGCCGGATCATCTGCGATCGGTCGAGACATTTGGCGTGAAAAATACCTGACTTAATTGTGATTTATATCACTGACAATATTAAACTTCATATAAACTGACACTGGGATAGTTCTCCCCAGCCCATTGGCGAACCCCAATTTAGCCTGAAACAGCAAAAAAACCCTTGTATTGGGGCGAACCAGACACAAGGCAAATTGATTGATGTCCCGGGTTGGGGTGAAACCGTCACGGAGAAACCCCCACCCGGCATATTTATGGGCTGTTTTTCTCCCCGAGGACACTCCAAGAACTGCTGAAGCTCAGTAAAGCAGGATTGGGGTAGTTGGCGAAAGCGAAACCAATCAGAATCGGAATCAACCCCAAGATAAACGCGCCCAAAATCACCAGAGATATGGTTTTGTATGGATTTGGGCACTTCTGAGGATGGGGGAACAACAGGGGCGCCAATCGAGGTAAGGTTTCTGGGACGCTCTCGGAACTGCTGATATCCAAAGTAACTTCGGTTTTGGCAATGGTGAGCAAGTGCAGATCTTTTAACTGCCCTAGAGCATCAAAAATCTCCGAGATACTGTAGGGATTTTCTCGATATTCGCCACTCCAGGCTTGAAAGTCTTGCAAATCAATTCTCAGCCTACTGCTAGGGTCTCGCCGCAGAATCCAGCGATACAGCATGCTAGCGCAGGGACTTAGTTTAGCTTCTAACATGGTTTGATTTTGGGACAAATAATTAAGATTTGTAACGGTGATTCTGATGCCCCACCGGTTGTGAGCATTCTCTCAGGGTTTGATCAGAAAATTTAGGATCTCTTAAATAATTGTAGCTTATGTTACAGTAAAAATTAGGAAAGTATGAGCCATGCTTAATAAAGATTAATTTAAGATTTGTCTAGAGTCGCTACCAGTCAAGGTGTGCTGTCCCGAAAGCCCCGACTCTAGCTCTACCAGTTCCATATCTATATGACCTAGAAGTAATATAAAATTATTCCCACCTCAAGGCAACCACCACCCAAAAATCAGGATCAGTGACCATGAAGACACCAAAAATCTTGTTCTTGGACCTGGGAGGCACGATTAGAAAACCTCCTGAGAAGATGGGGGATCCTGATGAGATAGAGGTAATTGTCGGAGCGGATAAGGTTGTAGATTATTACCATCACCAGCAATGGTTGATTGTGGGCGTTACTAACCAAGGGGGAGTGGCGGCTGGGTACAAAACCCTGGCAGGCTGTATCAGGAAACAGCAAAGAACTTTAGCCTTGTTTCCCCAGTTGCACGAGATTTTATTCTGCCCCGATTTCGAGGGGAGAGAGTGTTGGCGGGTCGATCGGTTCGGTGGTGTGGAAAACATTGCCCACCTCACCCCTGACCTGAGCGGCAGTTTCCGAAAACCGGGACCGGGGATGCTGCAATTGGCGCTGCGGCAATTCTCGGCGTTGCCACAAGACTGCCTGATGGTAGGCGATCAACCCGCCGATCGTGGGGCGGCGATCGCAGCGGCGATAGAATTCCAAGAAGCCCAAAAATGGCGAGCTTTAGAGGCGCCGCCCACCGGGAGGAGAAAGGAGGAATGAAATGAAACGTGCTACAGGGAAACAAAGACTGGATACCCTGTTAGTAGAATTAAACCTCTGTACCTCGCGACAGCAGGCCCAGCGGCTGATTCGCGCTGGAGAGGTGATGGTGAATCAGCAGGTAATTGATAAACCAGGGACTGAAGTAGATATCGGGGCGCAACTGCAGGTAAAAGAGCGATCGCCCTACGTCTCCCGAGGCGGCGAAAAACTCGCCAAAGCTCTGGCCGTCTTCCCCATTTCCGTCACGGGTCGTATTTGCCTTGATGGCGGGATCTCCACTGGCGGTTTTACTGACTGCCTCCTGCAAGCCGGAGCCAAGTTAGTTTACGGTATTGATGTGGGTTACGGTCAAGTTGATTGGCGATTGCGCAATGACCCTCGCGTGATTTTACGCGAACGGACGAACTTGAGATACTTAACCACAAGCGCGTTATATAGTGAAAACAGCCCCATCCCAGACCTAGGGGTGGCTGATGTTTCGTTTATCTCTCTCACTAAAGTGATGCCCGCCCTGTGGGATTTGCTGCAACCGCCCCGGGAATTACTCTTGCTCGTCAAGCCACAGTTTGAAGTAGGGAGAACTCGTGTGGGCAAAAAAGGGGTAGTCCGAGACCCCCAGGCTCACGGCGAAGCAATTTTCCAAGTATGTTTAACGGCACAGGAATTAGGATGGCAATATCGAGGTGTCACCTGGTCTCCGCTCACCGGACCGGCTGGCAATATCGAGTATCTGCTCTGGTTGAGTATGGAGGGCGAAACCCTCACCCCGGATTTGGCAGCTTTCCAGGAAATGGCGATCGCGGCGCAGAGACACCAGGGGTAGAGGATGACGACCATTGCCAACGTCAGGAGGGGGATAAAAACCGGGTTGATTTGCCAGTTTTTAGAGAAACCCGGTTGATTTGCCAGTTTTTGCTGAAAATATTCCACATCAGAAATATAGCAGTAGCCAGTTTAGTTAGGACAATCAACTTCTTGATTTCCTAATCTATATGGCTCTTGCTATCTATGAGAAATTATTAAAAATTTTCAAAAAATTTGAGATGTAGGATGGGGGTGGGAATAAGATAGTAATAAAAATCGGAAAAAGTTGGCTAATTGATTATGGATGGGATTGAAATTACAGGCATAAGATGCTATGGCTATACCGGGTTGTTGCCAGAGGAAAGGGTCCTAGGACAGTGGTTTGAGGTGGATTTAAAGATGAGTCTGGATTTGGCAGCATCGGGGCAAAGCGACAAGATAGAAGATACCTTGGATTATCGAGGGACGATCGGGCTAGTGAGACATCTGGTGCAAAAGTCCCGGTTTTCCTTGCTGGAGGCATTGGCGGAAGCGATCGCCGCTGCCATCCTCGCATCAGACCCAGTGGCGGAGGTGCAAGTCAGACTGAGCAAACTAGCGGCCCCCATCCCGGACTTTAGCGGCAAAATCACAGTAGAGATCCTGCGCCGCCGCGATGGATGGCAGGCACAAGACGATGTAGGTTAATCTAGGTGGGGAAAGGTTGGCTTTATCTACTTCTAGGGTGGTTGAGGAGGATAAAAATTGGCTTACAAGATTTTGAGCTTAGATGGTGGTGGTGTCAGGGGAGTGCTGGCGGCGCGGATGTTGGTACACCTGGAACAACAGCTCAACCAACCCCTGCACGAGTATTTTGATTTAATCGCAGGGACTTCTACCGGAGCGATGTTGGCGGCGGCGATCGCCTGCGGCATTCCCGCCCATCAGATTGTCCAACTATACCGGAACAAAGCCCAAATAGTATTTCCCTATGAAAGCGGCTGGAATTTTCAGCGATTGCCCTTAATCTTGAGATATGGACCTTGGGCACCCAAATTTTCTGAAATCGGATTAATCGAGGTAATCAAAGAACTGCTGGGAGATAAAAAAATCGGAGAAATTGCGCAACCACGACTGTTAATTACCAGCTATGATACAATTGAACGGGAACCAATAATTTTTAAAAGCTGGGGAGATAAATTTGCCGCCGTGCCTTTGTGGGAAGCCTGCGTTTGCTCCACCGCCGCTCCCACATTTTTTCCCGCGCATAAACTGGAAGTAGCGGGCAAAATTTACAGCGCGATCGACGGGGGTTTAGCCGCCAACAACCCCACCGCTTGCGCCGTAGCAGCAGCCTTAAGACTAGGCAACCAGATATCAGAATTGCGGGTACTATCCGTAGGCACCGGCGACCCCACCAGGGTGATTCCTTGGGAATCGGCAAGCAAATGGGGTTCCATTCAGTGGATTTGGAAAGGAAGGGTAGTCAAAGTAATGACCGATGCGCCTTCAGATATTTACGATTACATTACAAAGCAAGTAATAGGTGATGACGTGCGGTATTTACGCCTGCAATTTCCCCTAGACAGAAAGCTGACGAACAAAAGATTAAGCGATGATATGGACGATGCCAGTCCCGAAAACATCGCCAATTTAATTGAGGCAGCCGATGCCTATATACAGCTACCGGAAATCAGGGAATCCCTAGCCAGACTTTTGGCGATTAGTCAGGCGCAGTTAACCGAGTGAAAATTACCAGTTAGTTCTGCCTCCTGGTGAGCGGAACTGGTAAATCAAATACCAGCCAACGGGATGCGCAACACTTGGGGGAGAGCGATGGCAAGGGAAAAGTCAGAGTCAATCTTGAGCCCCCAGGTAGTAAACTGGCAAATATCCAGGGGTATGATCCAGTATATAAGCTGCAACCAAATATGATGAATAGCAATAACGCTTTTTTGGCAAAAGTGATTGTGGCATCGGGGGCAATTGCCGTGGCGATCGTCACTGGCGGACCAGCATTAAACATTCCTGCCACCAGCCCGATCGCCCTCACATTAGTGCTACTGCCCCCATTACTCATAGCCGCAATTCTAGGGTGGCGGGCATGGCAGCAGCATTAGCGTCAGAACTGGGGCAGCGGGGGTTAATCCCAGAAAAGATTCCCCTCGCCAGATTGAGACCCCCCCAAGGCGATAGAATCATCCGATAGATATTTGGGGAGCTAAGTTCGTGAACCTAGGTCAGTGGATTGGCTTGCTAGCTTTTATCCTTTCCCTATACATTTTGTGGCAGATTAAGCAAATACTACTGCTGGCATTTGCCGCCGTTGTTTTGGCTACAGCCTTAAATCGGTTAGCCCGATATTTGCAACGGCGGTTGACCATCAAGCGCAGCGGAGCCGTGTTCCTCGCCATTAGTAGCTTCATCCTGGTATTCGTCATCTTTGGATTGCTCATAGTTCCCCCATTCGGTCAAGAGTTCCAACAGCTCACCCAAAGAGTCCCTGAAGGCATCAATAAAGGCATCGAGAGGTTAAACGATTGGTTTGAACAGCTCCAATATCAGTTTTCCGGTGAATTAGGGCAATTGGTTCTAGAAAAAGTGAAAGTAGAAGACTTGCTCCAACAACTGAGAAATCTGGTAAATCAGCTAGCGGAGGGGTCTGGTTCCTTTATTGGCGGCACCGTGGGATTCGTTGGCAACACCGTCGCCGTGTTCTTCGGCTTTTTGCTAGTGGTAATTTTATCCATAATGATTGTGGCAGAACCCATAGTATATCGGCGCGCCTTCGTGCGACTATTTCCCTCATTTTACCGGCGACGGGTGGAGGAAATTTTGGATCGCTGCGACGAAGCTCTCGGAGGCTGGATGATTGGGATGCTCGTGAGTATGACCGTAATTGCTATCTGTAGCTGGATTGGGTTGTCGTTATTGGGAGTACGTCTGGCAGTGGCGAATGGAGTATTAGCGGGATTGTTAAACTTCATTCCCAATATCGGACCAACCCTTAGCGTCATCCCACCGCTCGCCATATCTCTCCTCGACGACCCCTGGAAATGTGGCGGGGTCTTGCTTTTATACATTGGTTTGCAGCAGGTAGAAAGCCAGTTTCTCACTCCCTTTGTGATGGCACAGCAAGTCTCCCTGCTCCCCGCTCTCACCTTGTTCTCCCAGCTATTTTTCGCCACCTTCTTTGGCTTTTTGGGGTTAGTCCTAGCCCTACCCCTGACTGTGGTGGCCCAAGTCTGGCTGCAAGAAGTCTTAATTAAAGATGTACTGGACCAATGGCAAATTTATCCCAGAACCGGGGGACCCGGCGATGGGGAGACGGGGAGTGTGGGGAGTGTGGGGAGTGTGGGGAGTGTGGAGAGTGTGGGGAGTGTGGGAAGCAATCTTTCTCCCCCACCTTCCACACCAGATACCCCGGATCCACCAGACACACCTCCCCCACCTCCAAGAGCAACTCCAGATGACCAGGCACAAAATACTGAAAATACCTAAACTGCAGTGCGCACTATTGCTGAAATTAACGATAAAATCAGCCGCCAGCGGGCGGTGATTTGGACTTTGGAAGAATTAAAAGCCCGGGTGGCGGAAATTGGGGTGGCGAAAGCGGCGCAACAGGTGGACGCGATCGCCACAGGCACCTTTGAGCCGATGGAATGTTCCGGGGCGATGATTAACCTCGGGCATACAGACCCCCCAATCAAAATTCGTCGCTGCTGGCTGGATGGAGTTTTAGCCTATAGCGGTTTTGGCGCCGTGGACCTGTATATCGGGGCTGGTCAAATGACCGAAGGCGAGGAAGGCGTTACCTTGGACGGGGAAGAAGCCCGGGAGCGGGGGGGCGGTCACGTGATCGAGGATTTGATTGCGGGCAAACCGATTCATCTGCGAGCGATTGGTCAAGCCACGGACTGCTATCCCCAAACTTCTTTTGAAGCCACTATCTCCCGGGAGACGATTAACCAGTTTTACTTGTACAATCCCCGGAATTTGTACCAAAATTTTATTGTGGGAGCGAACTCGGGCGATCGGACACTGTACACCTACCTCGGACCGTTGCAACCCCGCCTCGGTAACGCTGTTTACTGCAACAGTGGCGCCCTCTCCCCCCTCCTTAACGACCCGGAATTAAAGTTAATTGGCATTGGCAGCCGCATTTTCCTAGGCGGTGGTGTAGGTTACGTCTCCTGGGAAGGCACCCAACATAACCCCAAACAAAAACGCCTCCCGAATCAAACGCCGATCGGGCCAGCCGCCACCCTTGCCCTCATCGGCGATGCCAAGCTGATGCAGCCCAAATGGGTGCGCGGTTGCTACTTCAAAAACTACGGACCCTCATTAATGCTGGGAGTCGGCGTTCCCCTCCCCGTCCTCAACGAAGAAGTCATCCAGCGGTGTGCCGTTCGGGATGAAGACATCGTGGCTCCGGTAGTGGATTTCTCTATCCCCCGGCGGGTGCGTCCCACCTTCGGTCTGGTCAACTACGCCCAGCTCAAAACCGGCAAAATTAAAATAGAGGGCAAACCCGTGCGGGTTGCCCCCCTAGCCAGTATCTACTTATCCCGTCAAGTCGCCTTGGAATTGAAACAGTGGATGGCATCGGGCCAGTTTACCCTCACCGAGCCCGTAGCTCCCATTCCGATGGACCGGTCTTTTATGCCCCAAAATTTTTGGGGCTCTCAAATCAACCTCGATTGACAATTGATATCAATTGATATCAATTCCATCCTGTAGGGGCGAAGCACACCGGCGAAGAATCTCCGGATCTAACCGGCCACTGATGACTGGGGTGCTTCGCCCTTCTTTTTTCTGGCGCTAGCTATGTGGGCGATGCCTGAGAATCCTGCTGCGGTTGGTTCCGCTTCACCGTGGGTTTGGGCAGAGCTTCTTTACGCTCTGAGGAAGCATCGGGAATCCGTTTGGACTCATAATGGTCAAACCGCCTGCCCCCAGGTCTTTGACCCCCCGGACGCCCACCCTTGCGCATCGGCTTCCGGCGTGCTTGCACTTCTCCCATATCATTTCCCTGCAAGATGGTGAGGTCGTCACCACGCCGCTGCACATGGAAGTCCCAGAAATGACCTACAGCTTTCCCCTCGATCGTGCCATAGAGCTTTAATTTGAAAAACTTTGGCTTGTCGGGGTCTTTGCGGGGAGACTGCTTGATTTTGACGATCGCGTATCCCTCCTCCTGGGATTGATACACGATTTCCCCCCGAATCGAAAAATAACCATCTTCCACCGGCGGGTATTCATCAGCGGCTCCTGCCTCATTTGGGGTCAGGGCCTCTGCGGGGGTATCGGTAGCAGATGCGGGCACCTCTGGCGACTCACCAGCCGCCATTGCTTCCTCATCCTCCTGGCTCAGTTGCTCTGGCTCCCAAACCCCCATAATTTGGGCGTGCAAGTTGCCTTCTTTCTGCCTAGTGCGGGGATAGACAACCCATAGGTGGTCTTGTTCTAGATTTAGGTGGTTTTTGACCAAACTCATCACTCGCCCCAACAAAACCGCGTTAATTTCGGCGCCATCGGGTGTGACTAGGTTGCCTTTGGTGAACTGCTCTTCAGAAGCCAAGTAACGCCCCTTCACCAAGCCGATCGCTCGATATTGCTTGGGTTCAGAAGGCGGAGGAATCGGATGCTGGCGCATCACGGCCATTTCCCAGTTGTCTGGCGCCTCTTCTGAGTCAGGATCAGCAGTGACATCCCTATCCCCAGCCACCACCATCGGATCTGGGGATGTTTCTGGCGCCACCTCCGGAGTTGTAACCTCCTCGGCTGTCGCGTTGTTTGGCGGCTCTTCGGGTGGCGGGGGGGCGACGGCATCGATCGCCCCCTGGTCCAACGCCGGTGGCATCTCCGGCGAGTTCGTGGCTAACTCGGTAGAACGAGATTGGCCAGATTTTTTAGATTTGGACGAATCGGAAAAATCATTCACAGAGGAATTCATATAACCTCCTTGCGGCGGAGACACATCCAGACAGACTAAAAGTAAAGACACTTTTACCATACAGACTTGAGTCCTCAGCGGCTATTGCCGCCAGAGCTTTCCGAGAGAAAGCCCCTACAGTGAAGACCGAAGCGTTACTCCACCAGCCAGATGTCCTGACTCTTTTCGACCCCCGATCGGGAGAAAACAGAGCCATGACTTTCACGCCTCCCTTGAGGCTGGGGCTGCTGGGCATCAGTCTGCTTATTTTACAGAATCCAACCCAGTTACGGAATAATCCGCACAGTTTGTGCAGGGCAGGCGAAAAAGACTCCTGCCCTATTGAATCTACTATATCTTAGCGATCGGGAAGCCTGACAGTTTCCTGTTTCCGTTCTTCCGGATCCCACTGCCATTATGGCCGTTAGAGCAATATATGGACAATTAGCAATTTATGGAAATATTTATCCCTTGATTTTTTTGATTTTAGATGATATTTCCTGCCGGAAATTTATTGGATAATTTTTTCATAAATTCACTTGGGCTTGATTTTTTTCTGGGCGAAAATTTATGAAATCATTTGACATCAATATGGTATTTGCTCTGACCCAGACGCACCATCAACCATGTGAGCAACTTATCGTGATATTTCATCTCACTAAATTAAAGGTTTGATATGTGAGATACTCCCAGGGGAGTGGGAGCAATCCCCCCGGTTTCCCCTGAGCTTGCCGAACGGCGTCAGCCATCGCGTCAGCTAGGGTGGTTGCCCCGACTCCGGGGGGCAAGTGGCTCCAACTGGGGAATAATATTAAAATCAAGTCGAATGTGGTTTAATATTGTGTCAGAAAAACGCAATCGTTGGTTTGTTAACTTGGTGATGGCCTTGGGGCTAATCGCTTTTCTGGGGTTGGGAGCAGCTCCGATTATTAAAGGAGTAGTGGAGGCGACGGCGGATAATGCTCAGTCCACCCCGAATGCGACGCAGACAGCCCAAAAGTCGGAGAAGGAGCAGCTAGAAGCCACTGCCAAGGGTTATGAAATGGTTTTGCAGCGGGAACCGGAAAATAAAACGGCTTTGCGGGGACTGTTGGAAACCAGGCTGAAGTTAAATGATTTGCCTGGGAGTATCCTGGCTCTGGAAAAATTGGTGAAGCTGGAGCCCCAGGAAACTGATTATGCGGTGTTGCTGGCACAAGCGAAGCAGCAAACGGGCGATCGGGAAGGGTCAGCGGGGACCTACCGGCAAATCCTCAAATCTCAACCGGGGAATATTAAGGCTTTGCAAGGGATGGTTAACCTGCTGCAGGAACAAAAACAGCCAGAAACCGCGATCGGACTGCTGCAAGACACCCTCAAGACTGCCCCCCAAACTAATGAAATTCAGCCCGGAAGCATCAATATTGTTTCCGTGCAGATGATTTTGGCCGAAGTTTACACCAATGAACAACGCTATGCAGAGGCGATCGCGGTGTACGACGAAGCCATCAAAACCGACGCCAAAGACTTTCGCCCCTTTTTGGGCAAAGCTCTGATTCTGCAACGCCAAGGCAAAGGCGATGAAGCTACCAAGCTATTCGCCACCGCCACCGAACTATCCCCCGCTCGGTATCGCGACCAAATCAAACAGCTCGCCAGCGAGACTCCCACTCCCACTCCCACTCCCACTCCTACGGCTACACCATCACCCTAGGGGACGGGGGGAACGGGGGACGGGGGGACGGGGGGACGGGGGAGTGTGGGGAGTGTGGGGAGTGTGGGGAGT
>Ga0073934_10005844_pt1 | contig 18554 bp, 16 predicted proteins | sample LarsenN4metaG_FD_76834 | JGI IMG/M metagenome (GOLD analysis project Ga0073934, IMG submission 76834) | Hot spring sediment bacterial and archeal communities from British Columbia, Canada, to study Microbial Dark Matter (Phase II) - Larsen... ... | reverse complement strand
CTGCCGGCGCGGCGTTATGGACCGCTCACCCGACTTCTGCGACCTGACTTTCGACATCGGACAGCTCTCCTGGAGCCGTCCAGAATAAGAGAATCACCTGTCCGAAAAACCTGAAGCAGGTCATGAAGAAATCCTCTCGCTTGGAGCGCTTGTTTGTGTGAAACCACTCAATTGCCACTGCGCAACAGACTTCCGCTGCGTGCGCGCAGACCCTGCCTGCAGGCAGCACCGGGAAGTCAAAGAACCCCTTGGGAATCTAGGGGCGCGGCGGCGGAGTGTCTCCCGCGAGATACGGATTGGAGTGCATCAGCGAGGCCTCAACAATCCATTCGGTCAACTCGGTCAGGGGCGATGCCGGATCGTCATCTGTCACATCGGCCGGGAACTCCAGGGGGTTCCCCCCGGCGACTGATGCGCCCCCCGGTCATTCCACTCCCGCCCGCGAGCCCCACCTCCGTCAACTCAGGCCGCTTCTCCTGCGTGGGAACAGGGTCCGCTGGCACGTTGCTCGATTCCTGCGCCGCAGACGTGCCGCTGGACTGCGGCAATGATGATGACGGGTCGTTCCAGCCGCTGACAATCAGCGCCGCGTGCGAGTTGGTCATGAAAACCAGCTCGATGGTCGCAGCAACAAGGATCAGGCAATACCGGTTCACAGCCGAGCCTCGATGATGGAGACGCGCAGAAACCAGATGCTTGCAGTCCATCCAACCAACTGGAGTGGACCCGGTACTTGCTTTCAAAGGGTGTCAGCAAAAAACTTCGGTCTGGATTGGGACGGGACGATTATTCGATGAACGAGAGACTGGGGAGATGGAAACACTACTGCAAACGGTCGAATCTGCAGAAGCAGCACCTCCGTTCAGTGGGCGCTGTCAATGCACGGCCCACAACCCGCACGCTGATTCTCTGACTTGCGGTTCAGCAACTGGCGCGAATTGGGCTGACCTGCTTCGAGGGTCCCCCAAGGGCCACCCGCGTGCGTCACCGGATGGTTGTGGATGTCGTCGTCAGGCCGCCTGAAATCCGCTTCGTCCTCCAGCCCAAAGCTCGGGCCGTCCTGCGGCGGTTCACTCGGCCTTTTCCACGCCGCCGCGGCGCTGCAGCCAGCGGGCGACGAGCCAGCAGAGCAGGGCCCACGTCAGGCCGGCCATCCAACCGGCCAGGACGTCGGTCGGATAGTGCACGCCGAGATAGACGCGGCTCAGACCCACCACCAAAGGCAGGAACAGCGCCAGGCACAGGATGTACGCCTTGAGCCGCTTCCGGGACACGACCGTCGCCAGCAGCACGCCGAGGGTGATGTAGACCACGGCCGACACCATCGAATGGGCGCTGGGAAAGCTGCTGCTGGCCACGTGCGAGAGATGCGGGACGACGGCCGGCCGCGGACGTCCGAAGAACGACTTCAATCCAAAGGCCAGTCCCGTCCCGCTGCTGGCGGCCAGAAACAGGAAGGCGGCCATGTGTCGCTTGCCATCCAGCCAAAGGTAACCGGTGACGGCGAAGGTGAAGAACACCAGCCAGCCAATGCCCCCCAGGGCCGTGGCGTCGCGCCCCATTTCCTGGAGCCAGCGGGGACCGATCGGCTGCGTCGGATCGTCTGGTTCTCGCAGCGCGCGGACCGCCCACGCGTCAAAGTGATGGGTGCTGCCTTCCAGGACTTCGTCGGCCAGCTCGATGAACGCCCAGGCCGCGGCGATCGCCAGGAGGGTGCCGAGCAGTACCGCAGGCTCGCGGTCTCCCAACCAGGTTTTGGCCTGCTGCCAGGCCCACGACCACCTGCGATGGATGCCCATGCATCGGCCTCTGGAGACAGGACGACGGCCGCCGGCAGCCATCGCGGCCGTGGTTTGCCGTGGACGCAACAAGGCCCGCCGGAATTCCGACGGGCCTTGTCAGTAGCGGTGGAGGGACTCGAACCCACGACCTGCGGCTTATGAAGCCGTCGCTCTAACCGGCTGAGCTACACCGCCGAAGTGGCCGGACCACCGAAGTGACCGGCAGACGCTGGCGAGGACTCTGCCCAGTCTAACGGAGAAGTCCGTAGAGACAAGGGCCGCAGCCATCCAGAACCGGACACCGTACGTCTTGCCGAGGCCCAATTATGCCGAAGTGGCAGAGTGGGCAGGACTTCCGGAGCGATCTGCGCGACTTTGACCGACAACCGCCCGAGGAGCCTTGCCGGGGGTCGGGGATCGCCGAATACTACGGGGACGAACCATGCCGCGGGCCAGGTGGCCAACGCCGTTCCCCAGCAGGATCAACCCCGTGACCGCCTCTCCCACGCCGAACACCCGCACTGTGCTGACCGCGCTGCCCGTGTTCAATGAAGTCCGTCACGTTGGTCCCGTGCTCGATGAAGTCCTTCGCTACAGCCAGGACGTGCTGGTCGTGGACGACGGCTCCACCGACGGCACGTCAGAACTGCTGGCCGCCAGGAACGACCTTGTCACCGTCCGGCATCCGCAGAATCGGGGTTACGGGGCGGCCCTGAAGACGGCGTTCGAGTATGCCCAGACCCACGGTTACGACGTGCTGGTCACCATCGACTGCGACGGCCAGCACGAGCCGCGGCTGATTCCGCAACTGGCCGCGGAAGTGTTTGCCGATCCCAATGGGCCGGTGGACATCGTTTCGGGCAGCCGTTATCTGAAGACGTTTGACGGTGACAGCCGGCCGCCGGAGGACCGCCGGCGGATTAACGTGGAGATCACGGCCTGGCTGAACCGCGCGTTTCGCCTGGGGATCACGGACGCCTTCTGCGGATTCAAGGCGTACCGGGTGGCGGCGCTGTCGCATCTGAACATCACCGAACTGGGTTACGCGATGCCGCTGCAATTGTGGGTGCAAGCGGCGCGGTATTGCCTGAAGATTGTCGAGTTCCCGGTCCCCTTGATTTACCTTGACGAGTCCCGGTCGTTTGGCGGTTCGCTGGACGATTCGGGCCGGCGGCTGACACACTACTACACGGTGCTGCATCGGGAGATCTCGGCGCTGGAGTTCCCCTGTGCGGATCCGGCGACGGCGCTGCCCGTTCCGGTCTCCTGCGGCGGGTGAGGTCGGACGGGGTGTCGTCGCAAGGCACTTTGGCAAAAGGCGTTGCGAAAACTCTGGTCGGCGCTGCGCCAGCAGTCCGCCGGCTTGGCATTTTCGGCGCGACTGTCTATACTGCACGGCCCGGTTCATCGCGGAAGATCGTTGGCGTCTGGAACGTCCCCGAAGGAGGGCTGCGTGGTCAAGCTGCGGTTGCGAGAAAACGAGTACATTGCGGATGCCGTCAAGCGGTTCCGGAAACTGGTGGAGCACGCCGGCATCAAGAAGGAAATGCGGCGCCGCGAGTACTACGAGAAGCCCAGCGAGATCAAGCGGCGGTCGCGTCGTCGCGCTGAGCGTCGCGCCCGGATGCAGCGCCTGATGGGAACAGGCACCGGCGCCTGATTGCGATGCCGCTGCCACCGCGACACTGACCAGGCCGGTTTTCGCCGGCCTGTTTTCGTTGATGGCCGGAACGAAGTTCGCGAACCGCAACCGCGATCGGCAAGCGTGACGGAGCGCTCTCCCACCGAACGGTCGCTTCGTTGACTGTTGTCTTGCCTAACGCCTAACGCCTGCCACCTTCCCATGTTCGTCGACCAGGTCTCGATCATCGCGAAAGCCGGCGACGGCGGCGACGGCTGTTGCAGCTTTCGCCGCGAGGCCCACGTGCCGCGCGGCGGACCGGACGGCGGCGACGGCGGCCGCGGCGGCCATGTGATCATCGAGGCGGACGAAAACGTCAGCAGCCTCGTGCACCTGGTGGGCATCAAGCATTGGACGGCGGACAACGGCGTCCCCGGACAACCCTCCCTCAAGACCGGCCGCGACGGGGAGGACCTCGTGATCCGCGTTCCCCCCGGCACGGTGCTGCGCGACATGAAGCGCGGCTTCGTGCTCAAGGATCTCATCGAACACGGCGAGCGGGTGATCGTCGCCAAGGGAGGCGAGGGAGGCCGGGGCAACGCCCGGTTCACCACCTCCACGAACCGCGCGCCGCGCGAATTCACCCCCGGCGAAGAGGGGGAACAGCGCGAACTCGCTCTGGAACTGAAGGTGATCGCCGACGTGGGCCTCATCGGCAAACCCAACGCGGGCAAATCGACGCTGCTCAGCCGGTTGTCCCGGGCCACACCGGAAATCGCCAACTATCCCTTCACCACGAAATACCCCAACCTGGGGATGGTTCGCATCGGGACAGAGCGGCAATTCGTGCTCGCCGACATCCCCGGCCTGATCGAAGGCGCCCACGCCGGCGTCGGCCTGGGACACGAGTTCCTCAAGCACGTCGAGCGCTGCAAGGTGCTGGTGCACCTCGTCGAACCGGCCCCCGACGACCAGACCGACCCCCTCGACAATTACCGGCAGATCCGCGAGGAACTCCGGCTGTACGACGCGGAACTCGCCCAGCGGCCGGAACTGGTCGTCATCAGCAAATGCGAGCACCCCGATGCCGACGCCGTCGCCGAACTCTTCCAGGAAACCACCGGCGAGTCGCCACTGCTGATCTCCGCCGTCACCGGCAAAGGCCTGCCGCAACTGCTGCAGGCGACTGTGCGGCTGCTGGATGAACTCGAAGAAGCCCAGGGATAGCTATCCCTGAGCCTTCTGCAACCTGGCCGCGGTCAGCGTGTTTTGCAGCAGCATGGCGATGGTCATCGGGCCGACGCCGCCGGGGACGGGGGTGATGAGCGACGCGATTTCGCTCACCGGGCCGAAGGCGACGTCGCCGACCAGCTTGTCGTTCACGCGGTTGATGCCGACGTCGATGACCACCACGCCGGGCGGCACCATGTCGGCGGTGACGAACTGCGGCCGGCCGATCGCGGCGATCAGAATGTCCGCCGTGCGGGTGATCGCGGCGAGGTTTCGCGTCCGGCTGTGACAGACGGTGACGGTGGCGTCGGCGACGGCGGCCTTCTGCAGCAGCATCATGGCGATCGGCTTGCCCACGATGTCGCTGCGTCCCAGCACCACCACGTGCTTGCCGGCCGGATCCACCCCCGACTCGCGCAGCAGCACCTGGATGCCGTGCGGCGTGCACGGCAGAAACCGCGGCCGGTTCTGCACGAGCAGGCCCACATTCTCGGGATGAAACGCATCGACGTCCTTGAGCGGATGCACGGCGTCGAGCACCGTCGTCGTGTCGATTCCCTTCGGCAGTGGCAACTGCACGAGAATGCCGTGCACGTCGGCCGCGGCGTTCAGTTGCGCGACGAGATCCAGCAGCGCCCGCTGCGACGTGTCGGCGGGGAGACGGTGCACGGTACTTTGCATCCCGGCCCGCTCGCACGCCTGGTGCTTGTTTCGCACGTACACGGCGCTCGCGGGATCGTCCCCCACCAGCACCGCGGCCAGGTGCGGCGTCACGCCCGTGCGGGCCGTGAACTCCCGCGTCTCGGCGGCGAGCCGTTCGCGGTACTCCTGGGCGATCCGTTTACCGTCAATCAGGCGGGCACGCATGGGCAGGGAACCAATTGCAGGGGACGCAGGCGCATCCGGAACGTATCATGGCGGGATCGAGGAGTCCCGCCGTGCTGCCAGTGTACCTGATTGCCGCCGTCGTGACCGCTGAGCCGGTGCTGCTGGACCGGCCGCAGCCGACGTGCCTGTACGGCGACAAGTTTCGCGAGGCGCTGCGGCAGCCGCTGATTGCCTCGTGGGAACACGTCGAGCCGCGGGCATTGTGGCGGCGGCTGATGGAGGAGCGGCAGGTCGCCTTCCTGATTGACCGCCGCGTCGACCCGTCGACGCTGCTTACGCTGTCCCTGACGGGAGAGCCGCTGCAGGCCGGCTGCGAACGGATTGCCGCGGCAATGGGGGCCGCCCTGGCCGTGCCGGACAACGTGCTGTACGTCGGTCCGGCCGAAACGGTCAAATGGCTGCGGACCACGATCGAACGGCACGAACAGGCGCTGCACGACCCCCAGCGGAAAGTTCCGGCGCGACGTCGGCTCGACCTGACGGCCCGCCACACGGTGCATTGGCAGGACCTGGACTCGCCGCGGGAGATTCTCCAGCAGATCGCCAGGCGGCACCGGCTGACGATCGCCAACCTGGACGTTGTCCCGCACGATTTGTGGGCGTCGGCGACGTTGCCTCAGGTCACCGCGGCCGAGGCGATGACGATGGTGCTGATCCAGTTCGAGCTGGAGTGGGAGTGGGAGCCGGGCGGCGAGGGGATTCGCATCGTCCCGTGGCGTGAGCCGCCGCCGATCACGCGCCGCTACAAGCCCCGCGGCCGGCAGACGGCGGCGCAACTGCTCGCGGACTGGCAGCGGACCTGGCCGGACCTTGTCGCGAGCGTGGAAGGGAGCGAAGTCCTCGCCACCGGGCGCGTGGAAGACCACGAGGCGCTGCGGGCGACGTTGTCGGTCGGGAAGCCGATGCCCGCGGCCACCGAGCCGACGCCGCTCCGTCGCCGGCTGATCACGCTGCGGGTGGAGAACGCGCCGGTGCAGGGGATCCTGCAGGAGCTGGAGAAGTCCGGCATCACCGTGGCGTACGACGCCGCCCGGTTTCGCGCCGCGGGCATCGACCTCAACCGGCCGGTGACCCTCGACGTGCAGAAGGCCACTGCGGACGAGTTTCTGCAGAAACTGTTCGACGGCCTGGGCATCACCTTTGAGATCGACGAGCGGACGCTGCGACTCAAGGTGAAGGAGTAAGACTCCGACGCCGGACGTCACCGCACGCTCAGGAACTCGTTCGAGTTCAGCAGCACGAGACAAATCTCCGCCAGGGCACGCGTCTCGGCCGACACATCCGCCGGCTGAATGTCGGGCACAAACGGCTCCAGTGCGCTCAGATCTTCCTCCCAGTGCACCATCTCGCCGGTCAGCTCCTCGACCATGCCCCGCTGGACACGCTGCGGCAGAGTCCTGCGCGGCGGCGTGTGCCGGCGATGATGGGCCAGCATCGACTCAAAATGGGCCAGGCATGCCGTCAGTTCGTCCGCGTCGATGTCGCGTCCCAGGGCCTCCCGCCACGCCTGCCGGATCCGCGTTTCCGGGGAACCGTCTGTCCGATGCAACCGGTCGGCCCAGGCGATGGCCCGGCCATGCGCGAACTCGCTGTTGAACTGGGCGAACACCTGCGGTGTGACGGTGGTTTCGTCGCGGCGCTCGCAGGACGTTTCGCTGCCCGGGCGGTTGAAGACCTCCAGCCACGGATCGGGAAGCGTGCGGTAGCGGAAGGCGTAGATCGTCCGCCGATGCCGTTCCGCGGGCGTCCGCGACGGCAGATACGCCGGAGCCACCGATCCCATGATGTGCCGGGGCTGCAAAGCGACTTCCCAGTTCAGTTCGGGAAACACGCCCGGTCCGCCGGCGAGGGGGTTGAGTTCGCCGCTGACCGCCAGCATCGCGTCGCGCAGTTCCTCGGCCGCCAGACGTCGCGCGGGGAAATACGCCAGCAGGTCATTGCGCGCGTCGAGCCGTGCGATCGCCGCGTGATCCGGATGCTGACTGGCGAGCCGATACGTCTCCGACGTCAGCACCAGTTCGTGCAGCCGCTTCAGCGACCAGCCGTGTTCGACGAACCACGTCGCCAGCCAGTCGAGCAGTTCCGGGTGCGACGGCCTGGCCCCCATTTTGCCGAAGTTGTTCGGCGTGGCGACCAGACCCCGGCCGAAGTGCTGCTGCCAGACGCGGTTCACGATCACCCGGGCGGTGAGCGTGTTCTCCGGGCTGGCGATCCACTTCGCCAGCGCCAGCCGGCGGCCGGTCATCTCGTCGGGAATCGTGTTCCACGCCGTCGGCTGCACAAGTTCATTCGCGCCAAACATGGCGCTCAACACGCCGGGGGTCACCGCGTCCGCGGGGGATTCCAACGCGCCGCCGGTCAGGATGTGCACCACGGGCACCGTGCCGTCCAGTTTCTTCGGCATCTGGTACAGCGGCCGCGGCGAGGCGTACGCATTCGGCGGCCCGGAATACACCGTGAACGCATACGGCTCAAACCGCTTCAGCTCGCGCTCCAGATAATCCTTCTGCTTGTTGTAGACCTTGCGGAGCGACAGATCGACGTTGTCCAGTCCGAACGTGCCTCCCAGGTAATCCGCCTTCGGCCGCTTCTCCGGCGGCAGGTCGTCGAGCGACTGCACGCCATGCTTGGCGAGATACGCGGCGACGGCGTCGGCGCTCTTCTGACGGATGGCCGCCTGCTTGGCGTCGATCTCGGCGATCCGCGCGCGGATCGGCTCCAGGGCCGCCTCGAACCCCGCGGTGTTCTCGACGGCCAAAAACGCCAGCGGTTTTTCGACAAACTGCACCGGCGCGAACACCGCCTGCAGCCGATAGTAATCCCGCGTGGGGACCGGGTCGAACTTGTGATCGTGACACGACGCGCACCGCAGCCCCTGACCGAGCAGGCTCACGCCGATGTGGTGCGTCACGTCGTCGAGATACTGCTGCCGGGTGACGGCGGCCACGGTCATGCCGGTGTGTTCCCATGGCCCCATCCGCAGATAGCCGACGGCGATCTGCAGCTCCGGATCGTGCGGATCGAGTTCGTCCCCGGCGACCTGCTCGATGACGAACCGGTCGTACGGCTTGTCGGCGTTGAACGAGCGGATGACATAGTCCCGATACCGCCAGGCATTGGGCCGTTCGTAGTCGTTCGAGAACCCGCTGGTGTCGGCGTAGCGGACGACGTCCAGCCAGTGCCGGGCCTGCTGCTCGCCGTAATGCGGGCTGGCCAGCAGCCGACGAATGACGGTGCGGTGGGCGTCGGCGGAGTCATCGGCGAGAAACGCAGCCATCTCCGCGGGCGTCGGCGGCAAACCGGTCAGATCGAACGTCGCCCGCCGCAGCCAGGTCGGTTTGTCCGCCCGTGCGGCGAGTCGTGCAATCCCCTGCTTCTTCTGAGCCGATTGCAGAAACGCATCCAGCGGATTCGCAACCCGCGCGGCGTCGATCACGTCGGTGGGAACGGCCGGGCGTCGGATTGGTTGGTAGGCCCACAAATCTTCGGGGCGATAGAGGCGGTTGGTCCACTCGTCCGACAGCCCGCCGCTGGTCGCGACGGGGACGCCGTCGGCTGCCGACCACGTTGGCGGTTTCGCGGGTTTTTCGTTCGTCGCCTCGGGCCACGGTGCTCCGCGGCGAATCCACTCCCGCACCCATGCGACCTGCTCCGCGGTGAGCCGGTCGTTCTCCTTGGGAGGCATGGCGACCTCGGGGTCTTGCCAGGTGATCGCCCGGTAGAGCGGGCTGTCGTCGGGCTGGCCGGGGACAACGGCCGGCTCGCCCGACTCGCCCCCCTTCAGCAGCGCCGCCCGGGACCGCAGATCGAACGCCCCTTTGAGGTCATCCGGTTTCTGCCCATGACAGGCCAGGCACTTCTCGGCCAGCAGCGGGCGGATTCTCGTGCGGAACAGGGTGGCGGCATCAACCGGTTCGTCGGCGACGACGACGGACGCCCGACACATCGCCGCCAGAGCCGCGAGTGCGAGCGAGCGGAGCCACGACGGAGAATACCCACCGGCCATAAACACCTCCGTTCCTGAACGTAGGCAGCAAGCCGGGGAATGTCAACGACTTCGGCCAGTCGGCAGTTTGCATCTTGACAGATTGGTTGTGTTGCGTATGCTGATGACGCAACACAACCAATCGGAAACGATGCGATGCCGGGACAGCCGTGGCAGATCACCCGCGACATGTTTCTGGAGGAGGCGGAGCTGCAGCAGTTGCTCGCCGATGTTCGACGCCGCGCTTTGGCCGAGGACGGCCCCGGAGCGACGGTGGACCGCCTGATCGTCGAACTGCTGCTGTTTTCGGGATTGCGGCCGTCGGAGTTCTGTCGGCTGCGGGTTCAGGACGCTGTGCTGACTTCCCAGGAATCGTCGCTGCGGGTCACAGAGGGAGCGGGAGCGCATCGGACGGTGTTCATTCCGCGCTGGCTGAGCCGGGAAGTGTCCCATTACGTCCGGAAGACGCGGCCGCTGTTTCTCGATCCCCGCAACGGCCCGGACAAGCCGTCCTCTCCCCTGATCCTCAACGAACGGGGCCGGGCTTACGACCGGACCGCGCTGTATCGCCGCGTGACGCGCGTCCTGTCCGCCGCGGGGCTGGCCGAGCGGGCCAGCGTGCAGTTGCTCAGGCACACCTACGGTTATCTGGCCTACAAGCGCTCGGGGGGCAACCTGCTGTTCGTGCAGCGACAGTTGGGCCACGCCCACCCCATGGTCACGGCGATCTACGCGCAGTTCGTGGATGAACGTCCAACGGAACTGGCCGACGCCATCGCCGCTGCGAATCGTCCCAAATCCCCCATCAAGGAACGCCGCTGATGCCCGCCGCGAAATGGACGCACGCCGCCATCATGGAACAGCTCCCGGCGATCATCGCCGACTGCCTGGGCATTGATGAGACCGACGTGCAGCCGGAGTCGAATTTCAAGTTCGATCTGGGAGGCGAGTCGATCGACGAGCTCGACCTGTCCTTCCGCTGTGAACGGGCCTTCGGCGTGAATGGCCCGTTCCAACCGCTCATGCAACTGGCCGGTGGGCCCCGCGACGGCGACGGCTGTCTTGAGTCAGCTCATTTTCAGCAGTTTCTCCACGAGTTTCCGTTCCTGGCCGAGCGCGTGGCGGCCACGGGACGGTCTCGGTTCCATCCGGATGAACTGAAACAGTTCTTCACGACAGCAGTCATCGCCTCTTTCGTTGAGGCGGCGGTTCAACGGCAATCAGAGCCGGCTGACTGACGATCCGTTTTCACCGCTGCACGCGGCCGGGGGCCGTGCCGGCGGCGAGGGCTTTGACTTCCGCCAGGCTGACCAGCGCGAAGTCGCCGGGGATGGTGTGCTTGAGCACGGCGGCGGCGGTCGCGAACTCGACGATCTCTGCCAGCGGATCGTTTCGCAACAGGCCCCGGATGACCCCCGCCGCAAACGCGTCTCCCGCGCCGATGCGGTCCACCACGTTGATGTCGTACGCCCGGCTCTCGGCTACTTCGTTGTCCCGGGCCAGCAAGCCCCAATACCGGTTGACGCCGGTGTCGGTCACCGTCCGCTCGGTGAAGGCGACGACGTCCAGACCGTAGCGCCGCTGAAATGCTTCCAGCCCCTCGCGGCCGGTGGCGGTGATGTCGAAGAATGTCGCCAGGTCGGACTCGCTGCCGAAGTAGACGTCGACGAACTCCAGCAGCGGCGGCAACACGCGGCGGGCCTCCTCGACAGACCACAGCGTGCTGCGGAAGCTGCAGTCGAAGCTGACCGGCACCCCCTGCGACTTCGCTTGCGTGAGCGCCGCGGTGAGCGTCTGGCGGACGTTCTCTCCCAACGCCGGCGCCGTGCCGGAGAAATGGAACCACGCGGCGTTGGACAGGATCGCCGGCCAGTCGAACTCCGCGGCGTCGAGCGTGCGGAAGCTGGTGTGCAGGCGGTCGTAAATCACCTTGGAGCCGCGCTGCGACGCGCCGGTCTCGACGAACAGGATGCCCAGCCGGTCGCCGCCGCGGTGCACGTGCTGCGTGTCGACACCGTACCGCCGCAACTGGTTGATGCACGCTTGGCCGAGTTCGTGGGCCGGCACTTTGGACGCCACCGCAGCGGGTTGTCCCCACTGCGACAGTGCCACGGCGACGTTGGCTTCGCCGCCGGTGAAGGTGGGGACGAGCGTCGCCGCCTGCAGCAGCCGCTCCTGCCGGGGGGCATCCAGCCGCAGCAGCAATTCACCGAAACAGACGACGGGTGCAGTCATGACAGCGGGCTTCGTGCGCAATCAGGCGGACGGTTTGTCGAACAGGCGCTGCAGATGGTCCTCGGCGGGCGGTCGCGTGCACAGACTGACGCCCACGCCGCATACTGCGGAGGCCAGCAGTCCCCACAGAATCGGATCGAAGCCGAACAGGTAGTACGGTCGAAAGTCCGAGGCCAAGCCGATCATTGGATCGGGACCCAACCAGTCCAGCACCCTGCGGGCCAGTCCGACGGCGTTTTCCCCGCGGGCCAGCGCCCAGTTGTGTACCCAGCCGGTCGCGTACAGGCCGAAGTACACGGCGAAGCCGCCCAGCATGGCGGCGAGCGCCCCGGCGGCGGTGGCTCTCCGCCAGTAACACGTCATGAACGCGGGCGTCACGAACGCCGCCGCCCCGGCCGACCCGCTGAACACGACCAGCGCCTGCAGATACTGCACGGGCCGGATGTTGGCTGCGACGCCGATCAGCCCGACGATCACCATTGCCACGTTGGTCGCCAGCCGGATCTCCCGCGGGCTGGCGTGCGGATGCACGAACCGCAGGTAGATGTCCTGGACCAGTCCCGACGCGATCACCAGCACGAAGCAACTGACGCTCGCCATGATCGCCCCGAACGGCGCCGCGAGGATCAGCGACGTCACCAGCGATCCCCCCGGCATGTGCTCGGTGAGCGTCATGGCCAGCATGGGGATCACCTCGTCGGCCTTCTCCAGCTTCGGGAACAACGCCCGGCCGCAGATGGCGATCGCCACCAGCGGCAGGTAGATCAGGCAGTTGTATCCGCTCAGGAGCGCGATCGACTTCCGCATCACCTCGGTGTTCTGGGCTGCCATCACGCGGATCATGCTCGCCGGTGAGGCAAACCCGGCGTACACCCAGACAAAAAACATCGAAAACGCCAGCCCCGGCGCGAGGAACTGCCGGCCGTCCGGATGGTAACCCGGTCCGGTGGCGTAGGCAGCGCCGGTGCTCGAGATGGCGGCCTCCGTCGCGTGCTGCAGGCCCCCCGCCGCCGGAACAGCCAGGCCCAGCAGCACCGTCACGCCGATCACCATCAGCACGCTTTGGAACAGGTCGGTCCAGACCGACGCCAGGAACCCCCCGATCATCGTGTAGCCCACCACCGTCACACTGAACACCGCCAGACCGACGTAGAACTTGAAGTCGATGGCGGTGGCGGCGTCCTCGGCGAACGTGAACGGGCCGCTCCCCGGCCAGGCCAGCTTCATGATCGTCGCCCCGGCCTTGAACTGGGCGAACATCGTGAAACTCATGAAGAAAATGATCAGCAGCGACGTGCACAGGCCGACGCGGGGATCGGCAAACCGCTCGCGGAACAGCTCGGGGACGGTGATCGCCCCCGTTCGCCGCGAGATCTGCGCGATCCGCTTGCCGACCATCGCAAAGCCGGTGAGCGGCACGATCATGTACGAGGCGATCCACAGCGCCACGATCCAGCCGTGGCTGTAGACGAGCGCGGGGAATCCCATGAAGGTCCCGCCGCTCTGCACGGTGGCCGTGAGGGCCAGCGTCCAGGCTCCGAGGCCGCGGTTGCCCAGAAAGAAGCCTTCGAGGAACTTCTGCCGGTCCATGGCCTTTTGGGCCAGCGTGCCGAGCCACACCGACGCAGCCAGGAACAGGAGCAGCGTGATCAGGACGCTGAACCCGTGGGAGGAAATGGCATCGGTCATGGGGAGGGAGCAGTGGCTAGTGGGCCGAGGACGGTGGGCTGCCAGACAGGACGACGCACCCCTTGCTGGCACGTTCTGACGATCAACCGCCGACTAGCCGCTATCCACGCTGCAGTCCCCTCACTCCAGCGGCTGGTCGGTCATGACGCCCAGGGCATACCACGCGGAAATCAGCGTGCAGGCGGCCCAGGGGACCACGATGCCCCAGAACACCCAGTCGGGAAAGCCCAGCACGAACGTCAGGCTCTCCACCGGCCGGTTGTAGCCGTAGGTCCAGCACACGCCCAGCGTGTAGACCAAGGCGGTGACAAACATTCCCGTGGTGAACTTCGCATCGCGACGGGCGCCGGTCAGCAGCGGATCTTCGGTCCGATGGTCAGTCATTGGTCGTCCCCGTCCAGGCTGCGCGTGGACGTCATCAGCTTGGTAAAGCAATACAGCGTGCAGCCGATGATCACGGTCCACGAGATCAGCAGGAACGTCCAGGCCATCTGTGTCATGGGGACCCTTTCGCCAACGCCGCCCGCTTTCGCCACGCCGCGCTGACCAGCCCGGCGAACGCGAGAAACACGCCGATCAGCACCACGCGGTCGGAGGTGCGCATGAACTTCAGTTGCTCGTTGAACCGAACCTCCTCGGGCGACGCGCCTTCCGGGAGCGGCAAATCCTTGTGCAGCAGCTTCCCGATCATGCTGTCCGGCGCCCATTCCCACGCGGGGACCGACTCGCCGGCGGACACTCCCCCCAGGTACGTCTCCCAGCCGGCGGCCGGCTTGAAAATCGACGCGGCCAGAATCACCAGCAGAAACACCGGCGTGACGTACAGCATGATCCCGTAAAAGAAGCGCGGCACTTTGAGCTCGGCGCCCCGCATCATCTCGTCCCAGCCGTTGCGGATGCCGAACACCCACGAGAACAGGACCGCCTCGCACGCCGCCATCACCACCAGCGAGAACGTGCCGGCCCAGAAGTCGAACTCGTCGAAATAGCTCTTGGTATGCAGCATCGCCACGGGTACCGCCAGGGGAAGCAACATGCCCCCGAAGGCGAGTGCGCTTTGCCGCCGATTCAGTCCGAATTCATCCTGGAGAAATGCGAGAATGGGCTGCCCCATCGCCAGCGAGCTGGTGATGGCGGCGAAAAACAGCAGCCCAAACCACAGGAAGCCGGCCACCGGGGCGAAGGCTCCCCAGTAATTGAACAGCGTGGGGAACACGATAAAGCCGAGGCCGAACCCCGATTTGGCCTGCACCGCCTCCAGACCGAGGTAAGCGACGGCAATCGGAATCAGAATCGTGCCGCCGAGGACCACCTCGCAGAATTCATTGGTCCACGCGGCGGTCGCGCCGTTCAGGGTCAGGTCGTCGTTTTCGCGGAGGTACGAGGCGTAGCACTGCATCGACCCCATGCCGATCGAGATCGTGAAGAAGATCTGTCCGGCGGCGGCGAGCCAGACGGCGGGGTTCGTGAGCGAGTCGAACTTGGGATTCCAGACGAAGTTCAATCCCTCAAACGGGCTGGCGACGGCCTTGGGGTCCGTGGCCGGGTCGATCATCAATCCGCGGACGGCGAGGACGGTGGCAAACAGAATCAGCAGGGGCATGCCGATCTTCGAGACCAGCTCAATGCCCTTGGCCAGGCCCCGCGACAGGATGTAGATGTTGAGCACAATGCACACGCCGAACAGGGCCATGCCATGCCAGCTGGAGGCGAGAATGGAGTTCGGCTTCTCGCCGATCAGGTTGTTGTAGAACTTTTCGGGGTTCGCTTCCCTGAACCCGTTGAACAGCGAATACCCCGCGTACCCCAGGCACCACGATTCGATGTACAGGTAGTACGAGGCGATGATCAGGCAGCTCCACAAGCCGAACACGCCGAGATATTTCCAGTAGGGCCGCTTGCCCATCGCGTCGAAGCAGCCGGGCGTCGTGTGGTGGCCGAACTTGCCGCCGTAGCGGCCGATCGTCCATTCGATCCACACCAAAGGCAGGCCGAGCACCACCAGCGACACGAAATACGGAATCAGGAACGCCCCGCCGCCGTTCTGGGCGGCCTGCGCGGGAAAGCGGAGGAAGTTGCCCAGTCCGACGGCATTGCCGGCCATCGCCAGCACCAGCCCGACCCGTGAGGCCCAGCGCTCTTTTCCGCCCGCACTCATGGCATTTCCCGTTGATTGTCGTCGCGCTCAACACCTTTGTGTAATGCACGTCCCGCCGGAGACAGAGGCCCGACCGCGTCCGCGGCCGATCATGTTCCGGCAGCCGGCTCCGTTCGCGCCTTCCGCATCCGCTTCGCCAAGAGCATCCCCACCCCAAGCACCGCCGCCAAAATCAGCAGCCCCAGTGTAATCTCCGTCTTGCGGTGCTCCCAGAGACTCACCGCCTGGTCGCCGAGGAAGTACCCCGCCAGTGTGAGAATGGTCACCCAGAGACAAGCCCCCAACGTCGTCCACAGGCAGAACCGGAACAGGTTCATCCGCGCCAATCCTGCCGGCAGGCTGATCAGCTGCCGGATCGCCGGCAGCAACCGGCAGACAAACGTCGTCAGTTCGCCGTGCTTGTCCCACACGCGCTCGGCCCGGTGGAGTTGCTCCGGCGGAATCAGCAGGTACTTCCCGTAGCGGTCCAGAAAGGCCCGCCCGACGAACCGCGCGAAGTAGTAGTTGATCAAGCCCCCCGCCAGGCTCCCCGCGGTCCCCGAAAAGATGGCCAGCCACAGGTTCATCTTGCCATGATGCGCCAGCACGCCGGCCGGCAGCATCACCACTTCGCTGGGAAACGGGATGAACGAGCTTTCGATGGTCATCAGCACAAAGATGCCCCAGTAGCCCGAATGCTCCAGGCTCCCCACCCACCACAACACAATCTCTTCGATCCAGTGCGTGAGCTGCTCCAAGATTCGCTCTCCCTGCGCGGGGTCCGGGGAATTGTCATCCCAGCCCTGCCGCCTACATTCCCTGAATCATCTTGATCAGCTTCGGCACTTCCTGTGTGCTCGAGATCACCGCCATCACGCTGAAATACACCCCGCCCAGCACCAGCCCGATCCGCTGAAACCATCCCGGTCGAATCTCCTTGGGCAGCAGGATCAGATTCACCGCCAGCACGTGGAAGCAACTGAACCCCAGCGCGTAGTTGTACAGAATGCCCGTGGCCAGCGTGAGCAGTTTGTCGCCGGGAACCAAGGTCAGCATGATCAGGCCGAACAGCAGGTAAATGCACAGCACGCCAAAATACAGCCGGCCGATGTGCCGCGTGTCCCACTTCCGCAGCCAGGGGAGCGCCGTCCAGAAGACGTCGACCCACCGCCGCAGCACGCCGTCCGCCGTGGAAGCCATGCTGGTTCCCAGCACCAGCAGCCCGCAGAACAGCGTCAGGTACCAGAACAGCGGGCCGACGAACGACAGCATCGGCCCCCACGAGGCCACCGACTCCCCCACCGCCGTGCTGACGCCGTCGGCCGTCATCCCCGCCGCCAGCCACTTGTCCTCCAGCTTGGTCCCGCGCGGCAGGAACTGCACCGACAGCATGCTGGGCAGCGCAATTCCCAGGAAGCACGCCGGCACCCACAGGCACCACTGCTCGCGCATCACGTGCCACAACCAGCCGCGCCACCGCGGGAGGGAGTCCGCGTTGATTGGAAACACCATGCCGACATGCGACAGCTCAATGGCGTGCCCGCCGACGATGCTGGGAATGGCGCCGACGTGCGCCCCCATGCCCCAGCCCTGATCGCGGGTGTAGTTGCTCATCGGAGTGTTGGTCAGCCCGCCGTTCCCCGAGATCGCCGCCATGGACGCCAGAAAACCGACGATCGACAGATCGAACGCCAGCGACCGGCCCTGCCACAGCGCCGAAAACACGTTGTCGACATTGGCCCCGCCGTTCTCGGCCAGCACCGGGACGTTGCCGAACTTCACAAACCCGCTGAAGATCTCCCGCCAGGTGTCCGCGGTCGAATAGAAGACGCCCAGGAACAGCAGGAACCCCACGACGACCACCAGCTTGAAGGTCATCACGGCCTTCATCGAGTTGTACACCTTGCCGCCAACCGACAGCGGAATGAACACCGAGAGGAACACCGCGCAGGCCAGGGCCTTGAGCAGGAAGGCGTCGTGTGTGGTGTCGGGGAGCCGGCCGAGAATGATCGCGGCCGCCGGAACGGCGGCGTTCGAGGCGAGGTACGGCAGGATTGAGCCGATGTCGAGCAGAAGATACACGAACACCCAGAACATCGGCCCGGGCAGCGTGCGGAATTTGCCGGTGAAGATCGGCTCGCCGCTGTAGAGGGCATAGCGGCTGATTTCGACGTTATAAATGGCCTGGCCCAGGATGCTGAGCGTGCACAGCCACAACAGGGAACCGCCAAACTGCGCGGTGATCGTCGGACCCGTGAGCCATTCGCCGCCGCCAATCGCGGACGCCCCCATCACCAGGCCCGGCCCGATGAGCATGGCCCAGTTCCTCGACTTGAACACCGGCGCGGGAGGCAGCTCGCCGCCATCCCAGCGGGGCATCTGAGGCGAACCCGGATGCGGCGGCGTGAAGGCGGAACCGGGCGGCGCGGCCGCTGCGGTCTGCTCGGATGCAGAGGCGGTCATGGGCGGGTCATCTCGGTTGCAGGTCGTCGGGAGAGGACCGCCCCGACCCGGCGGCCGACGCGGCGATACCGCATGGTAATTGCCGATGCGACCCATTGCGAGCGCGGACCCGCCGCACGGGGGGCGATTTGAGAGATCCGCCCCGGCGCCCCAATCACCAGACCGCCGCGGCTACGCGGCGCGCCCCAGGACCAGACAGGCGTTATGGCCGCCAAAACCGAAACTGTTGGTCAACACGTAGTTGATCGGCAGCGGCCGGGCCACATTCGGGACGTAATCCAGGTCGCACTCGGGATCCTGGTTTACGATGTTGATCGTCGGCGGAGCCACCTGGTTCATCAGCGCCAGCACCGAGACCACAAACTCCACGCCGCCCGAGGCTCCCAGCAGGTGCCCGAGCTGGCTCTTCGTGCTGGACACGCAGAACTTGTGGGCGTGCGACTCGAAGACCCGCTTGATCGCCACCGTTTCCGCCTTGTCCCCCAGCGGCGTGCTGGTGCCATGCGCGTTCACGTAGTCGATCTG
>Ga0073934_10005843_pt1 | contig 18555 bp, 24 predicted proteins | sample LarsenN4metaG_FD_76834 | JGI IMG/M metagenome (GOLD analysis project Ga0073934, IMG submission 76834) | Hot spring sediment bacterial and archeal communities from British Columbia, Canada, to study Microbial Dark Matter (Phase II) - Larsen... ... | reverse complement strand
TCGTCGACCGGATGAGTACTTCATCCGTGGATATGTCGCCTGCTCCGTCGTACTGCCTGACGTCGGTACCCGCCGGCGCGCGCCGCGGCTATCGAACGACGAACTCGGCTCCGCCGCCGCGAGCGTCTCCGACCGTGACAGACCCGTGGTGCAGCTCGGCGAAGTCGCGAACGATCGCGAGCCCGAGTCCGGTCCCGCCGAATCGGCGTGTCGAATGTTCCTCGGCCTGATAGAAACGCTGGAACACGGTCTCCCGAATTTCGGGCGCCACGCCAGGCCCCGTGTCCGTCACGCGGACGGTAAACGACGGATCCTCGATGTGACTCTCGACTGCCCGCAGCTCGCAGCGGATGCGACCGCCTTCCGGCGTGAATTTGAAGGCGTTGCTGAGCAGGTTCAGCACGATGCGCTGGAATTGTGCCGGATCGACCTCCGCCGACAACGTGGCCGGAGTCTCGATGTCGTACCGAATGCGATTCTCGTCGGCGAATGCGTCGAAGTTCGCCGCCACCTCACGGACGAGGGGCACGAGATCGACACCGGCGTAGTGCGCGGACATCTTGCCGGCCTCGAGCTGCGCCACGTCGAGCAGATCGTTGACGTGTTTCAGGAGCGTCCTGGCGTTGCGCAGGACGATCTCGAGTGCCTCCGTGCAGCCCTCGGAGAGCGGCTCTTCGTCCAACAGCTTGCGGACGGGACCAAGAATCAAGGCCAACGGCGTTCGCAGTTCGTGACTGACGTGTGCGAAGAAGGTGGTCTTCAGCTGATCGAGCCGCCGAAGCCGCTCGTACAGCTCGGCTCGCTCGACATCGCGGCGTGCGAGCTCGTCGTTCGCGATACGCAATCGTTCGTTCGCTTCCTGCACCTCTTGTGCGCGCAGAAAGACTTCCGCCTCCATCTGCTCGGCGCGAACCTGCAGCGCCTCGTGTTGGCGCGCCTGGTCGAGACCCTGCTGCTTCAGGCGCACGAATCCGTGACGTCTTCGACACGATGGATGATGTAACTGACGTCCGGTCCCCCGTGGAAGACCGGGGAGTTCACGGGGCTCCAGTATCGCTCCTCGAATCCGCCACCCTCGGATTCCGGGCGCCGGATGTCGTACTTCTGGACCGCCATGGCGTCCGGCGCCTTCGACGTCAGAACGCGCTGCAGAGACGCCCGCAGGTGTCGAACACCCGTCGCATCTTTGTCGTCGGGGTTATCCGGGAAGACGTCGAACAGATGGCGTCCGAGGATCTCGTCCCGCTTCGTCATCGTCGCCTGGAGATATGCATCGCTGGCCGCGACAATGTGCAGGTCGGGCGTCAGCACGAGATACGAACCGGGTGCCGCCTCGAAGAGCGTCCGAACATTCGGCGGCTGCAGATTCTTCAATCGCATCATGTACACGGACGAGCAGCGGGATTCCGTCAGGTCAGTGTCCCGCATCACGCGGCGCTCGTCAGTCGGGATGAAGAGGACACACGTCGGACAGGTCCTACAAACGTCTGAGGCTCGGCCATACCGTGGCGCTCGGGGCGACAACGCGGCTTCTCTAACCGTCAGTGTGTATTGGCACCTATCTGGCAACGTTGCACGACGGTGGTCGCCCCGTTCTGTTGGTGACGACGTGGACAGCCGCTGGCAATGGCGGCGTCGTGGGTCGGACACCACGCCGGGAGAGCGGCAAGGAACGGGCGACGACCACTCTTGGACGCGTACACGCGCGGCGCCGCGCGTTAGCTCCAGAGCATCCGGTTCATGAAGCTGATCGTGCAACCCGACGACGGCGCCGCACCGCTCATCGACGCAATCGGCCACGCCCAGTCGTCGATCAACATCGTGATCTTCCGGTTCGATGTTCGGCGGATTGAGGACGCGCTCCAAGCCGCCGTCAAGCGTGGCGTGACGGTGCAAGCACTCATCGCTCACACCAATCGCGGAGGCGAAAAGCGGCTCCGCAAGCTCGAAAGGCGGATGCTGGAGGCCGGAGTCACGGTCGCACGAACCAACGACGACATGGTCAGGTACCACGGCAAGGTCATGATCGTCGACCGCGCGACGTTGTTCGTCCTTGGTTTCAACTACACCGGCGTCGATCTCAAGAGCCGAAGCTTCGGTGTGGTGACGAAGTCCCGTCGGGTGGTCCAGCAGGCGCTCGCGCTGTTTGAGGCGGACGCGACGCGCCACACCTTCACGCCTCAGACCGACGATCTCGTGATCAGTCCCGAGAACGCTCGTGAGCGTTTGGCCCGCTTCATCCAACGAGCCAGGCACACTCTCGACGTGTACGATCCACGAGTCACCGACGACGCGATGATTCGCCTGCTGAAGGCGCGCGCCGCGAAGGATGTCCGGGTGCGAATTCTTGGGACGCTCGAAAACAAGTGGGCGTGCAGGGAATTCGACGTACGAAAGATGCCCGGACTGCGGTTGCACGTGCGCGCGATCATTCGTGACGGCCGGTGCGCATTCGTCGGGAGCCAGAGCCTGCGGAAGTTGGAGTTGGATGAGCGCCGCGAGGTTGGCCTAGTCGTTCGTGAGACGTCGATCGCGAAGAAGCTGCAGGGCATATTCGACCGCGACTGGCAGTCCGCGTCTGAATTGAAAGAGCATTCCTCCACGGCCGCCTGAGTCCCGGCTTACCTGGCCGGTCCATCCTTCACGCCTCAATCCTCGGTTCACACCCCGTACCGAACGTACCAGCCTTGCTGTGGGTGTTCCTTGGCTTCGCGATGGGAGGCGGCAGGGTTGGAAGGCCGCAGCACCACGGAACACCTCGACGACGAGTCGGAGGTCAGTCAGCCTGTTCCGGCTCTCCGGAGCGCCGTGAACGCGCGCGGCGTAGCACTGACGATCCTGGCGACCGGAACAGCCATCCTGCTGATGCGTTATATGCAGCAGGTCCTCATCCCTTTCGTGCTCGCGGGTCTTGTGTTCTATGCGCTCGATCCCTTGGTTGATGCCCTGCAGCGGATTCACGTTCCCTGCAACCGGTCGGCAAGCTGCTCGGCGAATAGCGGCGTCGAACTCAACCTTTTCTTCGGTACCAGACTTGCTCCGGGTTTCCTACGGGCGCATCCGGTCCGCGCGGTGCCAGCAAAGAGGAGAAGGAACATGGCTTCATTCGTTCGAACGATTGCGGTCGCGGCCGCGGTGGTCAGCATCGCGTGCGGCGCGACCACGAGACAGCCGACGCCGACCACGGCGCCACCGGCTACACCGTATCCGAGCACGACCGAAGTGAATCCGAGTGCCTGGGGTGTCATTCCTGCGGGCCAGGAATTGGACGTGCGGCTGCAGACCACGTTGAGCTCGGAGACCTCGACCGTGGAGCAGCGATTCAACGCGACCACCGTCGTCGATCTGATGCAGGACGGCCGAATGCTCGTGCCGGCGGGATCGACGGTGCGCGGCGTAGTGACCTCGGTAGACCGCCCCGGACGCATCGACCGCGTGGGACGGCTGACGCTGTCGTTCGATCAGATCACCGTCCGAGGCCGGAACTATCCGATTCGCGCTACCGCCACCGAGGTGTTCGAGAGCGGCGGCATTCGGGAGGAAGCGGCGACCGCCGGTGTCGGAGCGGGCGTCGGTGGCATCGTCGGCGGCATCATCGGTGGGGTGAAAGGCGCGATTCTCGGCGCGGTGATCGGGGCAGGCGGGGCGATCGCGGCAACCGAAGGCAAGGACGTCCATCTGCCTGCGGGATCCATCATTCGGATTCGGATGGACTCGTCCGTCGACGTTGGCTAGCACCACGAACCCATGAGGCATGGACATGAAAAACCGTGACGAGATCAAGGGAAAGGCCGAACAGGTCAAAGGGCGCGTCAAACAGGCGGCTGGCGACCTGAGTGACGACGAGCGGCTGCGCAGCGAGGGCGAGACGGATGAGGCGCTCGGGCGCGCCCGAGAGGATTTCGGCAGAGCAAAACGGCGAGTGGGCGAGACGGTCGAAGACGTCGGCCGCCGGATGAAGCGCCGTTAAATCAAGAGGTGGCCGCGCTCGACGGGTCGAGCGCGGCCACCTCTTCGACCCCGCTGTCCTTTAGGACCGTCCCGACGCAGCGTGTCTTGCATGCGTTTCTGCATGGCGGAAGCAGTTGTCCGAGGATTGTCTTCAGAGACTGGAACAGATCGTCGCGGACGCCGGTCGCATCCGGACCCATCTTATTGCCGCGATGGCGGCTCGGCGGCGTCCCACGGCCACACACTCCAAGACCGTGTGGCCTTCGAAACCCCCGTCGGGTTCCTCGTCGCCGCCGAGGAAGCCCACACGACGATGATCGTCATCCACGCGGTTGCGAGCGACCGGCTCGATCCGGCCGGCCCAATATCCGGTCGATTGCGCCGATGAGCATCTGCGGGTCACAGGGCTTCGGAAGGTAGAAATCGAACCCGGCTCGACGTGCGCGTACCGCTCCGTCACTCAACCCCGACACGGCAATCGATGGAACCTGTTCGAGTCCGGCAAGGCCTCGAATCTCCCTGAGGGCACGGTCGCCGTCAATCGGATAGCCGAGACTCAGGTCCAGGACGAGGATATTGGGCCTCTGCTGGCGCGCAGTCATCAAGGCGGCCATGCCGCCTCCGACCGCCACGACATGACATCCCGCTTCGGTGAGCGTGAACGACAGCAGCTCGCGCGTGTCTACGTCATCGTCCACGACGAGCACTCGCGGCCGGCGCACGTACGGAATCGGACCGCCGATCGTCCCGCGACGCCGGCGAGCGCCCCCGCGCTGGCGACCGTGAGCATTGGTTGGAACCACCGGGCCTCCACTCATGTGCGCTCTTCGTGACTGCTGTGTCCCCGCTCCGCTCCGCCTCGCGCAGACCTTGTTCGACGAGAGAGTGCCGGATATCTGCCATGTACTTCTTCGCCATCACGATGGCGTCGTGCATCCGGCGTGGTTCGACCGTCATCTGATCGGAATGACACGCGCCGACTGCGCCAGGTCATCGGGCTCCGTCATCGTGCCCTCTTGCGTCTCGTCGAAGATCATCGGCGAGCCTCCGGTGAAGACCGTCAACGTCCCGTGGGACGGTAGCGACAGGCTCCCACAGAGCGGCGGCTTCCGTCAGTCGGACGAGTCCTACAAGCCTAGGGAATGCAGGACCCGATCACGCGCACGTGCTCGATATCGACCTCGCGCGCGATGATGTCGAACTCCACGTCGCGGTGCGGAACGCTCCCGGCAAGCCAGGCTGTTGGCACGCGCACCTTCTCTTCCTTACCGTCGAGGTCGAGCTCGATCTCCGTAAAGTCGCCCTGGCGGTCGATCTCGACCTCGCCCTTTTCGAAATCCTCGAGCTCGCCCTTGATTTCGACGCGTTGACCGATGTACCGCACCAGATCCTCGTCGTCGTCGAGCCAGTAGAGCACCTTCCCGGCAAGGCCGGTCGTACCTGACGGCGTGGCCGTCTGGCCGGCGATCGCCGCACCCGCCATCATGATGTCGCCGCGCGTCCAGACGAGCAGGTCCGGCGCTGCGGCCGGTAGGGCACTCGAGCGGGTCACGCACCCTGTCACGGTGATGTCGTCGCCGTCGACTTCCACTGTTGGCTGCTGGGCGGATACCGGCAGCGCCACGACGGCCACGACGGCGACGCTATTGGCAAGTTTCCAGAATGTCATCGACAACCTCTCGGTGTGGCGTACGCAAGTTTGAGGCCCGGAGACGTCGGAATCCTCCTACACGTGTCCGCGTTCTCCCGATATTCGCGCTGGTCTGCGGGGCGTAGACTCGCTCGTGAGTGACGCCGCAACGCCGGAAGGAAGCGGGTGACTGCGTGATGCACACTGTGCCAGGCGATCGACACGCGGATCGCTTCGAGCGGTCGGTGGATCGAGGTGAAGACGCGCTCGAACTGACCTGCCCGTCGTGCGATTCCCGCTTGGAGATCCATGAAACTCATAGCGGGGGTCGAACGATCTCGATTGTGTCGTTTGGCGCGTTGACCGAATCGTGCGCGGATGGAATCGAGCGTTTCGAAGCTCCGGGAACCAAGAGCATCGCCTGTCCCGCGTGTAGCTTCTCGATCGACCCCTCGGCATCGTACAGAACCCTCGCGAGCCTTCGGCCTCGGCAGAGGCTTCTCCGGATCGCCTGATCCTCTCGCGCCGACTCATTGAGGGCGGATTGCCGTCCCGATGGTTCGAGACCGGGGTTGCCATGCCGCAGAAAAGATGGCTAGCAGTCCGCTGCCGTTCGCGCTATTCTGCTGCGGCCTCGTCCGCCCGCGATGAAATTTCGCGTCTTCACGACCCTGCGGCAGCGGGTCGCGCTGCTGCTGGTTTCGGTCATCATTCCTGCCATTGTTCTCGTGGTCATGAATGCGGTGTCGACGCGAAGCCGTGATCGTGCCGAGGTTCAGCAGGAAGCCTATCGACTCGCGCGCCTCGCGAGCGCGACCCACGAGCGCCTCCCCGAATCGGCGGGACAGCTCTTTTCGGCGTTGAGTCAAATTCCCGCGGTTGTCATGCCCCAGTCCGAGAGCTGCGCCATGGCGTTGGCCGCAGTCGTGACACCCGGCAGTCAGTTTCAGAATGTCGGCGTCCTCAGCCGTGAGGGGATGATTCTCTGCAGCGCCCGTCCCATGACGACTCCGACGGTCGGCGACCGGCCGTGGCTCGAGGAGGCCGTCAAGATCGCCGGGTTGGTCGTCGGTCGCTACGAGGCTGGACTCGGTCCGCACCCCAGTGTGATTCTGGCCCGTCGTGTCATGCCTGCGGGCGGCGATCGCGTGCTCTTCGCGGCCGTGGACTTGATGTGGCTGAGCGAGCTGGCACGCACGGTGCCCTTGCCGCCGCAATCCTCCGTGAACGTCGTGGACGACCACGGAACCATCCTGGCACGGTATCCCGCCCATGCCGAATGGGTCGGCAAAGACGTGCGCAACGTTCCATTGATTGCGACCGCCCTGGCGCAGGGCGACGGGGTGATCGAGGCAGCGGGGATCGACGGCGTCGCACGCCTGTACGGCTTTCATCGGGTCGAGATGCCGGGTGGCAGCGGCTTCATCACCACCGTGGGAATCCCCCTCGATGTTGCCTATGAGCCCGCCAACACCCGACTGCGGGCGAGCCTGGCGATCCTCGCGGTCGTTGCGGTTGTGACCCTTGGTGTCGCCCGGATGGCGAGCGACCGTCTGTTCACCCGGAAGATCGATGCGTTGCTTCGCGCCGCTCGCAGGCTCAGCGCCGGAGATCTCTCGGCGCGCACGGAGGAGCCGTGGAGCGACGACGAGCTGGGCGAATTGGCGCGGACGTTCGATTCGATGGCGTGGGCGGTCGGCCAGCGCACCGAGGACTTGCGCCAGATGATGGAGTCGCTACGCGCGTTGGCTGCGCGACTCGAATCGGTCCGGGAAGAAGAGCGAACGCGAATCTCGCGTGAGATTCACGACGAGCTCGGGCAGACACTGACCGGCATCCGAATGGATCTCGATCGGCTCGAGGAGCGTGTTGCCGCCAGCCAGATGAGCGAGGCCGAGAAGAAGACGGTCGATGGAAAGCTGATTTCGGTTCGTGGTCTCGTGGATTCCGCTCTGGACACCGCTCGGCGCATTTCACGTCAGTTGCGACCGAGCGTGCTGGACGTCCTCGGCCTGAAGGCTGGAATCGAGTGGCAGCTCGAGGAGTTTCGGGCTCGGACACGCATCGACACCGAACTGCTGGCTCCAGACGATTTGGCTGGGATCGGCGAGGACATATCGGTCACGCTTTTCAGGATTCTCCAGGAAGCCCTCACGAATGTGATGCGGCATGCGAACGCGACCATGGTCACCGTGCGCATCGAGCGGGAAGACGATTCCCTCGTGATGGAGGTAATGGATAACGGGCGGGGATTCGAGCAGGCCGATCGACCGTATCCCGCGTCGCTCGGACTGCTCGGCATGCGTGAGCGGGCGGCCGTGTTGGGCGGGCTGACAACCGTCACTTCCCGGCCAGGTCATGGGACGACGGTTCATGTCACGCTCTCGGTTCGGCCTCCCTCCGCTCCCACGGGCAAGTCGTCATGATTCGAATTCTTGTCGCCGACGACCATCCTGTCGTACGAAACGGCCTGCGTCTGATGCTGAACGCGCACGCCGATCTGAAGATCACGGGCGAGGCCACCACGTCCGAGGAAGCGATCGCCCTTGTGAAGGAGGACCGATGGGATGTCGTGATTCTCGATCTGGGGCTGCCGGGGGCCGGTGGCATCGAGGTACTTCGGACGATCAAGGAGCACGCCCCCAAGTTGCCGGTGCTCGTCCTCAGTGTGCACCCTGAGGATGAACTGGCGATCCGTCTGCTGCGACTCGGCGCCGACGGCTACATTACGAAGGGCGCCGAATCAGAGGTGCTCGTGCCGGCCATTCGAAAGGTCGCCAGGGGCGGACGATTCGTCAGCGAAGCCGTCAATGAGAAGCTTCTGGAACGGGTCGGCCCGCACACAGCGGGTGAACCGTACGAGCGCCTCTCCGATCGGGAGTATCAGGTCCTTCGGTTGCTGGCGGCCGGAAAGACCACCACGGAGATTGCCAACGAGCTGTCGCTCAGCGTCAAGACGGTCAGTACCTATCGGACACGGTTGCTCGAAAAGCTCAATGTGCGGACGACCGCTGATCTGATCAGATACGCGTTAGCGCAGAAGCTTGTCGAGTAGGTGTCAGCGACGGCTGGCAAGCATGCGGATGGCGTCCGCCAACGTGCGCGTGTCGGTCGCCTTGTCGAAGAAGAAGTCCGCGCCGGCATCGGCGCAGGCCTTCCGGTACTGTGGGGTGCCGAACGCCGTGTACATGATGAACGACGGTCCACCGGGCTGACCGCGCTTCACATGGCGCAGCACGTCGATGCCGGTGCCGCCCGGCATTTTGATGTCCACGATCGCCACGTCGGGATTCGTCTTCTGAATGCCGACCTGGGCCGAGGGCACGTCCTCCGCCTGCCCCACGATCGTCACGCCGTCGAGCGTGCCGAGGAGCTCGACGAGACGCTCGCGAATGGTCACCGAGTCGTCGGCGATGAACACGCCCAGCGCACGGGAGCGCGATGATCCGTCAGTCGTTGGAACCACGATAGGTCCAGTATCCCACTCCTGAACGATCGCGTCGAGGCGCCCGCCTCCGATAGGCGTCGGACGTTTCCTACATGCAATCGGGCCCGAAGGGCGGCACGGGGTCAAGCAGCGTTGACGTGCCTGTAGACCTCCTGGACCACCCGATGAATGTGCACCGGCTTGGTCAACAGCGCCGCTGCCTGGGTGGCGACGTCCGCAGGTTCGACGCCGGTGACCACGATAATCGGTATCGTGCGGGTCTCCGGCCTCGCCGCGAGCTCGCGGTAAAGGTCCCAGCCGGACACCCGCGGAACGTTCAGATCGAGCACGATCAGCGCAGGTTTCTCGTGCTGCAGGCAGTCCAAGGCGGTGACTCCGTCTTCCGCCGTGAGCACATGAAAGCCCTCAAATGTCAGTGCCTGCCAGTACAACTGGCGCAGCGAGGGATCGTCTTCCACAACGAGGATGGTTTTCCTACGCTGCATATTCTCGGACGGGGCCTCAATCAAGTCCCGTTCCACTTCTGAAGCCCAGCAGTGGCTCGACGTGTGGACGCGCTCGACGCGACCTGTTGAGCTTTACTTTTCCGCGGCCAGCGTGCGAATCGTGTCGGCCAACCGGTTCGCATCCTTGGCCTTTTCAAAGAAGAAATCCGCACCGGCATCGGCGCACGCCTTCCGGTACTGAGGGAGTCCGTAATTCGTATACATGATGACCGACGGCTTGCCCGTCGCGGTCCGCTTGACGTTCCGCAGGACGTCAATCCCACTTCCCCCGGGCATCCGGATATCGATAATTGCCACGTCAGGCGTGGTCGTCGCGATCCCTCGCTCAGCAGAAGGCGCGTCCTCGGCCTGGCCCACGATTGCGACGTTTTCAAGGCCAGCGAGGAGTTCAGCGAGGCGCTCCCGAATCACCGCTGAGTCGTCCGCGATGAACACGCTGAGGGGCGTAGGACGAGATGCTGCCTGCGCTGCCAAGGAATCACGAGTATGGCACTTTGAAGCTCTGCCGTCGAGAGCCCAGGCTCCTACCGACGCGTCAGATTCTTCCTACACCGGTCAGCGTCATCCCGATATTCAGAATTCGTGCGCCCTCGTAGACTCGCCGTGGTGGCCAACTCCGCGGAACGCTCGTCATTGATCCTGCTGGTCGACGATTTCGAGGACGCGCTGGACATCTACGGTCAATACCTGACACGTCGAGGTCATCGCGTCGTGATCGCCCGCAACGGCCCCGAGGCAGTACAGAGTGCCCATGCACACCGGCCGGACATCATCCTGCTCGATCTCGCCATGCCTAGTATCAGCGGAATCGATGTCGTTCGAACGCTGCGAGCCGATCGAACCTTCGCGAAGCGTCCGATCGTCGCGCTCACCGCGCGTGCCCTCGAGGGCGAGCGTCTCGAGGCGCTCAGGGCGGGCTTTGACGAAGTCATTCCCAAGCCATGCCTGCCCGATGAATTGGCGGATTCTGTGCAAAGAATGCTCAACTACGGAGCGGCGCGAGCGCGCGTGTTGCTGGCGTCGGACATCGACGATCAGGCGGCTGTCTATCAGGCCGCGCTTGAACGGGAGGGCTTCCTGGTGCGGCGCGCTCGATTCGGCAGCGAATCCCTGGAGATCGGCAAAGCGATGCGGCCTGCCTGCGCCGTCGTCGATCCGAGGCTTCCAGACATGTCTGGCTGGGACCTCTGCAAGGTACTGAAGGCGGAGCGCACGACGTCCCGGGTGCGCATCATCGTGCTCACGCAAGAGGTGACGCCCGACGCGGTGAGCCGCAGTACGAAGGTCGGCTGTCATGGCTGGTTGATGCCGCCGCCGACGGGTGAGGACCTGGCCGCGACGGTGCGACAGGTGCTCAGCACCGAGCATGCTGCCCCGATGTCGGTAGACGAGGCGCTGCTTGGTGTGGTGGCGTGTCCGGCGTGCGGCTCGAGCAACGCGCGCGCGGGTGCTCGCGTCGCCGCTGCGCTGTATTACTGCTGTCAGCATTGCCGGTTTTGCTGGCGGGTCGACACGGCTTCCGCCTGACACCCCCGCTGATTAAGGCTTCATGTTGGCACAGGCTCGGCCGCGGATCGGAGGCGAAAGACGACAGATCGAGATGTCGGTCCGGCCTCAGATCGCAATCGTCGACGACGATTCCGGTTTTGCCAACTACCTCCGCACCTATCTCTCCATGCGTGGCTACGACACGCATTCGTACGCTCGGGGAGACCAGGTGCTTGCCGCGATGGAGCACGGGCAACCGCCGGATGTAGTGCTGCTCGATGTGATGATGCCCGGAATGAACGGCATCGACACCCTCCGTGCGCTGAAAGCGGCCCGGCCAGACCTCCAGGCGATCATGGTGTCCGGACGGCAACACGCCTCGACGATCGTGGAGGCCGTGCGCCTTGGCGCCGCCGATTATCTCGTCAAGGCCGAGCGTCCCGGCGAGGCCGGTGAGCTCGCGCTGGACAGCGCCATCACGAGGGCGCTCGAACGGCGCCGCGTGTTGTCCGGTGCCACGCTCCGGCCAGCCTCACGCAACGACCGCGGTGACCGACCGATCGGCTGGGACGAAAGTCCCGCAATGCGGACCCTCGCGCGGATGATCGAGCGCGTGGCAGACAGCGACGTGACGGTCCTCGTTCGGGGCGAAACCGGTGTCGGGAAGGAGTTGGTGGCCCGCGCCATTCATGAGCGGTCGACGCGGACGGAACGACCGTTCGTGAAGGTGAACTGTGCCGCGCTGCCGCTGGACCTGCTCGAGCGCGAGCTGTTCGGTCACGAGAAGGGCGCATTCACGGGAGCAGCGGCGGCGCGCATCGGGAAGTTCGAAGAGGCGCACCGGGGCACGATCGTTCTCGACGAGATTGGCGAGCTGAAGCCGCCTCTGCAGGCGAAGCTGCTGCACGTGCTGCAGGATGCCACGTTCACCAAACTCGGGGGGAACCAGACCATCAAGGTCGACGTGCGCGTCGTGGCCGCGACCAACCGCGACCTCGAGGCGCTGCTGGTCAGCGGCCGGTTCCGCGAGGATTTGTACTATCGTCTCAAGGTCATCGAGCTGACAGTACCGCCGCTGCGCGAACGGCGCGCGGAGATCCCGTTACTGACCGATTACTTCGTCGCGCACTATGCGCACCGGTACCAGCGGCCGGCGCCGGCGATGTCGAATGAGCTTCGCGAGCGATTCCTCCACCACGGATGGCCGGGCAACGTGCGCGAGCTCGAGAACACGATCAAGCGGTTCGTCATCCTTCGCGACGAACAGTCCATTCTTCGCGAGCTCGGTCGATCGACTCACGCGGATGACTCAGTGATGGTGGTAAGTGTCCCTGCGGGGACCGCTGTTTCGGCGTCGCCGACAGGCCGCAGCGAAGACGATGCCCGGCGCCTGGCCGACGTGTCCCGCGATGCGGCCATGGCTGCCGAACGTGCGGTCATCGCGCAGACCCTCAAACAGGTGCGATGGAACCGTCGTCGGGCGGCACAGCAGTTGGGCGTGAGCTACAAGACACTGCTGAAGAAGATCAAGGAATGCGGCATTACCAATAACTAGACACCGGCCATGTCTCATCGGTTCGGGCTGCCGAGGCCAAACCGACGTGGCTCGATTCTGGCAGCCGCAGATGGGGTAGCGATGGACAAACAGTCAACGAGGCCGCCGGAGCTCCGAAAGATCGACGAAATCGCCAACCGCCTCGATGACATCGAGGACACGCTCGAGGAGTGCCAGGAGCATACGCGCGAGAAAATGGAACAGGTCCGATCGCTGCTGGAGTCAGCCTCCGACGCGATCGACGACGCGGTAGAAAAGCTAGTCGAGCCACAGCCCGCGCCGGCTGAAACGGCTCCTGCGGACCCGAAGCCGGCTGGGTAGTGTTCTCAGGCGCCGATCATGGGCATGCGCGCGCAACAGGGGCCGACGAATCCTACCCCTCCGCAGGAACCTCCGACGCCGTTGCCCCATCCAGCTCCGCACCCGTTTCCAACTCCGCCCGTACCTGAACCGCAACCGCCCACGCCCACGGCGTCCGGCCGGACATGAAACGTGAACGAACAGCCGTCGACCAGCAGGCGATCGGGAAAGGCGAGACGACCATGACGAGCGGAACGATCAAGCGTGTGGTGCGCGAGAAGCGGTTCCGATTCATCGCAGGGACGACCAGGAGCACGAGTACTTCTTCCATTCGTCCGCGTGCCGGACGACGCGCTTCGAGGATTTGCACGAAGGTCAACGCGTGAGCTTCGACATCGGGCAAGGGACGAAAGGGCCACGCGCGGAAAGCGTGAGACCCGAGTAGGCCGCCTCCAGAACGGCTCGACGCGACCCATCCTATGGCGTCTCCCGTCGACTATATCGCGGCGGTAGAGGAGCGCCTTGACGCCTCTGCGCTCCTCAGTCAGGAGCAACTCGACGCGCATGCCTTCGCGCTGGCGACGTCGCATGTCGTCCGCGCGGACCGCCGGCGCCGGTGTCCCGCTTCTCTCGATCCTCGCGGAAGTACTTCGCCGAGCTCCCGAAGCTGGCCGAAGGGCCCGGCAAGGGCCTTCCACGCGTGTGCGCCGTCGTTCGTCGTCGAGGTTCTGCACTGGCTCCGCGACCAGCCGTTTTCGGCCGCTCCCGCGTGGTTCGCGTTACAGGACGCTCTCGAGGGCCAAGGGGAGTCGGCGGAGGAGGTGTTCCCCGCCGAACAGCAGCGCGAGTCCGCGGATCAAGTGGCGATCGGCAACGTCATTACCAGCATGCGTCTGCTCTCGGCGATCGACTGGCCGCTCTTCTTCGATCGCGTCAGCATCGTGGAGCAGATCCTGTGGGACGATCCGGCGGGCGCATATGGGGACATGGACTTCCCCACGCGCGAATCGCCATCGTCCAGCGCAACGCGCAACTCCAGGCGAAGCTCATCGACGATCTCCTGGATATGAATCGGCTGCTGTCCGGCAACATGCGGGTTGTGAGCTCTCGTTCCCGTGGACGTCGCCGTCACGACCAGATCGCCATCCAGGGCCTGCAGCCGGCCGCCGATGCCAAGGGGGTCTCGATCGCCGCGACGCTGGAACGAGCCGCACACGCGTTGGCGGATGGGCGGCGGGTGCAGCAGATTGTCTGGAACGTGTTGCACAACGCTATCAAGTTCACGCCCAAGGGCGGACGTGTCACTGTCCGAGTCGAGGAAGGCAACGGCCACGTCAGGATCGTCGTGCAGGACACCGGAGTCGGTATCTCGCGTGAGTTTCTCCCCCATGTGTTCGAGCGGATTCCGGCAGGAGGACTCGTCCACAACGCGCGAGGTGCCCGGCCTCGGCCTTGGCCTATCGATCGCCAAGCATCTGGCGGAACTGCAGGGCGGAACCCTTCGCGCGTTCAGCGGCAGGCCCGGGCAGGGCGCCACATTCACCCTGGACTTGCTCGCCGCCAACATGAAGAGCAGAGCGCCGGCGCCGCCCATCCGCGCGAGCCCGTCGGCCACGCCAGCACGGGCGACGCCCGGTGGGGCAGCCTCGTTCTAACCTTTCGCCTCAACGGGAGTCGCGCGCGCGCCTCAACTGCATCCGCAACGCCGCGCCATCCGAATGACGACAGGGGCATGTGATATGCATCTCGTTTTGGGCACTCGACATACGAACCCGGGAGGTGGGGTCATGACTGCGCGATGCACGGCATCTCTGGTGTTTTTGTCTCTTGTGTATGCCTCGTCCGTTGTCGCGCAGGAAACGCCGCTGAGCGAGTTCCAATCTCGCGTCGCCGAGTACGTCGCGCTCCGCGACACGGTCGAAACGAGTAGGGCAGGGCTCCACGACGCGGCACAGCTCGACGGGGCCAGACGGGCGCTGGCGGACCGACTTCGCGTGGGAGATTTCATTACGCCGAGCGTCGCGCGTGAGCTCGTTGCGCGGCTCCGACCGCAGTTGGACGGACCGACATGGGCCTCGCTGATGGCCGACAATCCGGGGGAATTCCCACTGACGGTTGGCGGCGAATACCCGGCAGGGCGGCCGCATTCGACCATGCCGGCGACGGTGCTGGACGTGCTGCCGCCTCTGCCCGACGGGATTGAATACCGCTTTGCCGGCCGGCACCTCCTCCTTTTCGACGCGCGAGCGAACCTGATCCTCGATTACATTCCGTACGCGCTTGCCGTCTGCGACTGCGAAGAACCGCGCGAGGATCTGCCTGACGACGAGTTAGATTTCTGATTCGGTAGGTGAGTCTACAAACGCCCGCCCGCCCGGTCGCTTAGCGGAGCCGGGCGGCGCCGCTCATGCTGTTTCGACGCTATCCCGCGCGAGAAGGGGCCGGATCTTAGGTAGATACTTCAGGTCAGCATCGACACGAAAAACGATTTCACGGGGGAAGCATCGACTGTTGTGTACGTATCGTTCGTCGACTTCGCCATGCATGGTGCTCCCGCGTCGTGAGCCTCTCCTTCGCTGGCTGTGAGATCCGTCTGCGGGCCAGTCTAGCGCGACCAGACAACAACTTCGGCCGCGCGCCTGCGCAGAAAATCAAAATGTCGCTCATTACGCGAACGCGACGTTCTGGAAGGATCGCCGGCTGAACAAGACGTGGCTGCCGACGAGATGACGCTTCGATGAATGAGCCAGGGAGGCCGGCGCAGCGCCTCGGCGGTCCCAGCTTGGCCAATCTCAGTCGGTCTGGTCCGTTTCATCTGGAGGCTGTTCGAGCGCCGCTGTCCCGCCTGGGCGTTCTGCCGGCCACGCTTTGAGTCCTGCTCGTTTCGCCGCGTCCCACAGCTGCTGATCGAACGTCGCCAGGACGATTTCCGCGCCGACGGATTCTTGCCAGGTCAAAGCGGACGCGAGTTGCACTGAATCGTAGCCGCGCAAGCCGTGCTCCCACGCCAGCCCCTCGGCTCGCTCGCCCAGTCCCTCGGTCATCGGGACGCGCACAAGGTCAGGCCAATCTCCACTGAACAGTCGTCGAGCGTTCCGTGCAAGCTCCGGTGTGACGACACCGGTGCGAGCGGCTCTGGCAAGTGCCGCAACCACTTCAGCGCGGCTGACGATCGACGTGGCCGTCATCTCGGATTCGGCGGTGAGCGCGATCGTTTCCCTTGACCCGCGTTCGACGATGTAGCGCTTCACCAGTGCGCTCGCGTCGAGGTACGCAATCACTCGCGATTTTCGACGACCAAATCGGCGACCGTTTTCCCGCCGCGAACCTTCCCGGCGGGCTTCGCCGGCCTGAGACGCCGACCACTCCACGCAATCGTGCCAGCTCTCTTGAGCGCCGCGATGCGCTCCCGCAGCGACACGCCCTCCGGAATGATGCGAGCAACGGGTTGGCCATGGTCAGTGACGACAATCGTCCTTCCGGCCCGTACTTCGCGAACGCACTCGCTCAACGTCGATTTGAGTTCCCGGATGCCGATTCGCTTTTCTCGTGTTCCCATGAGGCTACATTGTACAAGATGTGGCCACTATCGCAGCCATAGCCGTCGATCGGATAGGTCAGCCGCGCGAGGGCAGTACCGATGGCCGCGTCCTCCGGAGGTTCTTCCCTCACATCACCACAGCCGCCGCGGCGAACGTCAGGGCACGTGTGGCGCGTCACCGACCAGTTCCCGAATGCGAGCGGCCTTCTTCGCGCCGACGCCTCGGACTTCAGTCAAGGCGGACGCCTCAGCGCTAAGGACACGTTCGATAGACCCAAAGTGATCGAGCAGTCGTTGCGCGAGAGCGGGACCGACGCCCGGAAGCCCCTGGAGCAGGAACAGCCGTCTTGACGCGAGGCGCTTTGGCTTCCGGTCGAATCGACGAAGAACAGGCTGTGATCGCCTGCTCGCCTGATCGGCCAGAATGCGCAGAATGAGAAACGACTGTTCCGGCGCCGGCGAATGGAGCACGGGAAGGCGCCACATCGCTGCAAGCGACACGAGTGCCCCTTCGAGCGCGTGCGGATGCACCTTCGGCATCGATGGCGGCTTCGGACCCTCGATCAGAAGAACCGATCGATAGCGACAGTGAGCAAGTCTGGCCGCCTGCGGGAACAGGCGCCCGTCAAGCAGCGAGGCGATAAAGTCGCCGATCGTTTTTCGCTCTACCAGCACGTCGTTGTCAATCAGGTAGTCGCCGGTGTCCAGATGGACCATGCGGACATCGAATGCGCCGCTCCGACGTACCGCCTCGAGCAACGCCGAGTGTCTTTCGGAATGGTCGACAGAGAGCTGATGCGCCGAAGCAGACATGGTGCCTTGCATGCGCGGTGGACCCTCGTCGCATCCCCCTCGCGCCGTCGATGACGACGATGCCATCGTCTGAGGCGTTGATCAAGACTCATGGCCGACGCTCGAACGCCTTCTTCCAGCGCTTCTTCGGATCGTCGAACTTCACTGCCGCCGGATCGAAGGCCTCCGGGTCGAAGCTCCCTCCGGCCCACCGAAGCGTCGAGTCGTGTTCCTCGTGGTCGGGATCGGCAATGACCTCAAGAAACTCCGCATAGCCGTGGACACCACCACAGTCTTCCGGCGGACACCGACCTTCACCGGCGACACAACGCGGGTACCTGCGGCCGTCGTCGGCTGGCTCGAACCCCTCATGTACGAGCACGTGCTGCCAGTCGTCGCCGAAGTCATACGCGTACATTGCCGGTGGAGCGTGCCAGTTCCGTTGATCGAAGAACTTCGACAGGGGCACTTGCCACCCAGGGACGACCGGACGGTCTTCCGGATCGTCATCAGTCGGGATTCCGATGGAGACGACCTGCTGTTCCGCGGCGTCGAGCAGCCGGAACTCGTGAAGGTGGTAATCCAGCCAGCCCATGGCGTCTTGAATCGCAACGTGCAAGTCCCAAAACGAGTACTTCTCGGGCACCTGGATGCGGCGCCAGACGAGCGGGTTCGTGCCTGAGAGAACAACCAGGAACTGGTGCACGAGCTTTGGCCGAGGGGTTCGTTTCGCCGGCTTCCGCGGAATCGGTACTACGTTGGCCACGCGGTCCTCCCATGATCGCGTCGCGGAGGTTAGGAGCACACGCTCCAGAACTTCAGAGGACGATCGGTCAGATCCTCGCGCACGTGGCCGATGGCTGGGCGCGACGCCAGCAGGGCAAAGGCATCCTCGAGCGCGAGCACGACCTTCACCGCCGCGTCGACGCTGTCGACAGCAATGAAGTCAGCGATAGCCTCAACGTCCGCCTCGGCTCGCTCCGTCAGGCGGTACGTCTTGCTCACGCACGCTTCTTCGATCGGGCCGTCAACCGCTGCTTGATGCGCGCCATCGCTGCTGGGCCGTCGACAACGCGCCCAGCCTGGGCCTCCTGCCAGCCGCGTTCGATTTGTTCGCGCCAGCGCAGACGCACTTCGTCTTGTTCCTTGAGTAGACGTAGGCCCTCGCGCACGACCTCGCTCGCGTTGTTATACAGGCCGCTTTCGACCTTGGCGTCGACAAACCGTTCGAGTTCAGGTGTCAGTGAAACGTTCATATGACCTCGATAACAGAGTTTAGTAAAGTCTGTCGGTCATCAAGTCTGAGCGTGGAGACATTTTGGAGACGCTCTTCCGATTCGGCGG
>Ga0073934_10005842_pt1 | contig 18556 bp, 15 predicted proteins | sample LarsenN4metaG_FD_76834 | JGI IMG/M metagenome (GOLD analysis project Ga0073934, IMG submission 76834) | Hot spring sediment bacterial and archeal communities from British Columbia, Canada, to study Microbial Dark Matter (Phase II) - Larsen... ... | reverse complement strand
CCTTGACCTCGCACGCGAACGTCTCGGCGATGAACCGCCCTAGCGCTTTCAGCTTTTTCTTGACGACGTCATGATAGTCTCGGCCGCGCGCATAGACGGAAACGGCGCCGCGATCCCGTTGCTCAAGGATCGCCAGGGGATCGCCGTCCGGCCCGTAATTGAGACCCAGCATGACGATCGAGCGCGCGGCGGCCCAGAGCGCCCTCGGATCGCCGCGTTCGCCGGCGCGGGTTTCCATCCATACCATGTCGCCATGGCGCCCTGCGTCGAGAAACGCGCGAAGGCGCGCCGGGGCGTCGGGGATCGCGTCGGCGCGCGCGATTCGGGCGTCGTCAAACCCGAGACCGATCGCTTGCTTCTTGATGCGTTCGGCGATGAGCGGCGGCGCCGTCATCGCGTCAAAAATCGAGATCGGCGTAAGCGGGAGCGGGGGCCGCGCCGTCGATCCGGTCGGCGAGAAGGGGGCGCATCGACGGACGCGACTTCAGCCGAGCGTACCATTGCCGGACGTCCGGAAAATCGGCCCACGGAACAAGACCGAAATAGTCGTTGACCGAAAGATGCGCCGCGCCGGCGAGATCGGCGATCGTCAGGCGGTCGCCTGCGAGGAACGCCCGGCGCTCGACGAGATAGCTCAGATAATCGAGATGCCAGGCGAGCGCATCCGCGGTCTCGCGGATCGGCTCGGGTTCGCCCCAGCGGCGGCCGGTCCCGCCGCCGGCGATGCGCTTACGGACGATCAGCGCGTTGACTTCCGCGTCGAACTTGCCGTCGAACCAGTGAAAGAGCCGGCGGGCCTCGGCGCGGCCCGCCGACGTCGCCGGCAACAGCGGCGGATCGCGATAGGCTTCCTCGAGATATTCGGCGATCGCCGCCGCCGGCGCGATTGAAATTTCCCCGCCCGTCGGCGGTTCGTCGACGAGAACCGGCGTCGTCCCGGCGGGATTGAGCGCAGCAAGCGTCGCATCGCCCAACGCCGTCTCGACCAGGCGCGCGACGAGTCCCTTTTCGGCGAGGGCGAGGCGCACGAAGCGGCAGGCGGGGTCGAAGGGCGCGTGGAGGAGCTGGCGCATGGCGTGCTGCTATATCGATCCGGCGCGCCGATAGGCAAGCTGTCGAGTCCGTCCGTTAACCGCATCGCGCCGCCGCGCGCGCAATTGAAAGCGGCAAAACTCTTGCGTTGAAGCGCCCGTGAGTTGTGCCGGGCGGCGCTGGCCGTCCCGGAATGGCGCAATCGGGGACGGCGAACATGGCGGCCGATTACGACGAAACGGAATTTCGATACGATCATCCGGCCTGGCGACGGCCGGCGCCGCGCGCGAGGGCTGCGACAATGGCCCTTTACACATGGCAGGAACCCGGCTTCGTCTTTGGACTTTCGATGCTGGCGGCCGCGCCGTTCATCCTCGCCGCGCTCCTATCACCCGCGCTTTTGAGCCTTGCGCCGACCTTGACGGTCATCGCGCCGATCGCCGACGCGCGGGCGATAATGTCAGGCGCGGCGGCGCTCAAGGACGCGTCCTCGCCGCTTTATCTCGCTCTCCTGATGGCGGCGGATTTCTTCTTTGAGTCGCCGGGCCGTATTCATCTCGCGGCGAAAGCGTTCGCGGCGATCCTCGTCGCCTCGCCGCTCGCCTATTTCGCCGCGGCGCGATTCCCGGCGATTCAAGCGGTGCTGTTGACGGCGGGCCTTGCGGCCTTCGTCGCGGCGCCGTTCTCGGGTCCGCTCGAAATCAGCCTGGCGTTGCTCTCAGCGCTCGCGGTCGCGTTCATTGTCGCGCCGGCGGACGAGGGCGCGTTCCGTGCGCGCCTTGAAGGCGGCCTCGCGGCCGCGCTCCTCTTCGCGCTGTGGATTTCGAACCCTGTCTTCGCCTTGCTTGGATTTCTGGCGCTTTCCGCCTGTCCGTTTCTCACCGGTCGTCGCCGCCTCGACCGCTACTTCGTGGCGCTGCCAGGCGCGATCGCGATCGCCGTCGGCGCGGAAATCCTGGCGCCGGGCCTAAGCATTGCGCGCGCGAGCGCCGCATCCGGCGCGCTGAACGCGGCGGGGTCAGGCGTTGCGGTTGGCGTCTGGGGCCTTGCCGGCGTCGGCGCGTCGACGGCGATTGTCCTTTTTGCAGCGGCCGTCTTCGGCGGCCGGGAACACGCGAAAGGCTGGCTCACCGCCGCCGTCTTTCTCGCAATCACGCTCGTTGCGGTGAAACTCGCCGGCGCGCAGTCAACGCCGCTCTTTGCGCTCGCCGCCGCGATCGCCGCGTTTTCCGTTTCATCGCCCTTCTATGACGGCGTCTTCCGTCAGCATGACCGGGCGTCGATCGCCGTCGCAGCTTCGGTCGCTGCGCTGACGCTCTTCTGGACAGCCGCGATCATCGCACAGTCCGCCGGTCAGTTTGCGCTGCAGTTCAAGACCGCCTCGACGTCCGAGGCGAATGTCAGGGCCGCCTTCGGCCTTGTGCAGCCCGGCGGCCCTTCGATCGCGCGCTGGATCGAAGAGGGGCGATTCTCAACGCCCGAGGCGCGCGAACTCTTCGCGCTTGGCCCCGTCGATCAGTCCGCGATCCTTCTTGAAGCGGCTGACCGCGCGCGGACGTTGACCCGCGAAGGCTTCGATGTCGCGTTCCTGACCGGCGCTGACACCGCCTGCGTCATCGCCGGCGAACGGCGCTGCAGCGCTGACGGGCTCAGTGCTGCAAAGGCGGCGAATGTCGTCTTCGTGCCGCGGCTTGATTTCGATGCTGCGACGGCCGCCGCGCGAGGCCGGTCGGAGGCTTTGCTCTACACCGATTTCAAGATGGTCGAGCGCAACCCCTTGTGGGAAATCTGGGTTCGCCGCGGCGTCAGTCTCCCCGCCGCGTTTGCCCTGCAGTCATAGCAAAATCTGCCAGACTTTTGGTCGAAACTGCTTCCGGGGCCGAATCCGCCCTGAAAGACGCGGGTGTGGTCGCGACTCCACAAGCGCCCCATTTTCGGGCCCAACGAGCCGCCTGCGGCTAGAACCGGCCATCGAATCCATGGTTTCCTGATAGTTAACGCCATGAGTTCAGGGAGCCAAAAAATGAAAAGACACATGACATTGCTGCTCGGATCGGCCGCGTCTTTCGCGCTGATGACGGGCGCCGCGCTCGCGCAGGACGATTCCGACGAAATCGTCGTGACGGCGACCAAGCGGGCGCAATCGCTGCAGGACGTGCCGTTCTCGGTCAATGCGCAAACGCAGGACGACCTCGAGAAGACCGGCGCGCAGAATCTCGAAGATCTGTCCCGCAATGTCGCCGGCCTTTCCATCCAGAATCTTGGACCCGGCCAGAGTCAGGTCGGCCTGCGCGGCGTGTCCGCCGGCCAGATCGTGCGCGACCAGCCGGGCGTTAAGGAGCAGGTCGGCGTCTACCTCGACGAATCGGTGATTTCGCTGTCGCTGTTTACGCCCGATCTCGATCTCTTCGACCTTGATCGCGTCGAGACGCTGCGCGGACCGCAGGGAACGCTCTTCGGCTCGGGATCGATTGGCGGCACCATCCGCTACATCACGAACCAGCCGAACCTCGATGAATTCGAGGGAATGATCGAAGGCAACGTCAATTTCGTCAAGGACGGCGGCACCGGCTATCACGGCAAGGGGATGGTTAACGCGCCCCTCGGCGACAAGGCGGCGTTCCGGCTTGTCGGCTACTGGACCGAATATGGCGGCTTCATCGATGCTTTCCGCGAAGGCGGCGGCGTCGACGAGGATGTCAATGACGGCGAGCGCTACGGCTTCCGCGCCGCGCTTCGATTGGAGCCCTTCGAGAACTTCGCAGTGACGCCGCGCTTTATCTATCAGGACGTCGACGTCAACGGCTTCAATCGTCAGGAAGTCTACAATCTCTACGCCAACCCGTTCACGACGACGCGGCCGCCGGTCACCTTCGGCGAGCGCGAGCAGCATCTTCTCCTTCGCGAGCAGTTCCGCGACCAGACGTCGATCGGCGACGTCACGGTTGATTGGGACTGGGGCGCCGTCGACTTCACGTCGATCACGAGCTGGACCAACCGAGACATCCTCGTCAGCCGCGACGCAAGCGCGCTGACGCACTCGGTGTCGATCGATCTCGGCTATCTCCCGGGCGCGCTGTCCATTCCTTCAAACCTCAAGGATCGCACCAGCCTTGAGACGTTCACCCAGGAAGCGCGCATCGCGTCGGATTACGACGACAGCCGCCTCGACTGGCTCTTGGGCGTTTTCTACACGGAAATCGACCGGGATTACTCGCAGCGCCTGCCGACGCCCGGCTACGACGTCTTCACCGACATTCGTTTCGGCGCAGGGACCTCAGCGGCGGTCGCCAACGGCTTCCCGCTGAATTCGCCCTACAACGCCGACCTGCCTTACGACATCAAGCAGTTCGCCGTCTTCGCCGAAGGCACGGCGCACCTTACTCCGGAGATGCATTTCACGGCCGGCGCGCGCTATTACGACTTCAAGGAAGAGCGCGCGTTCGTATCCGGAGGCCTCTTCTCCAACGGCGACAACCGCACCGACACGACCGAATCGGACGGCTTCTCGCCGCGGTTCATTCTCGCCTATGACCTGAGCGACGCCGTTCAGATCAACGCGCAGGCGTCGAAAGGATTCCGTCTCGGCGGCGTCAACGACCCCTTGAACGCGACGCTGTGCACGCCCGCCGACCTCGCGATCTTCGGCGGCTTCCAGTCCTACGATGACGAGACGCTCTGGAACTACGAGGGCGGCCTCAAGGCGAAAAGCGGCGCGTTCACGACGAACATCGCCGGATTTTACAATGACGTGAAGAACCTCCAGGTGACGCTTGACGCAGGGTCCTGCTCGTCGCGCATATCATTCAACGTTCCCGACGCGCATACGCTCGGCGTCGAGTGGGAGATCGGGTATGAGCCGGCGGAAGGTCTCGCGCTCAGCGTCGCCGGCACCTGGCTCGAGTCGGAGTTCGATTCGACCGTTGTCGACGGCACCGGCGCCGTGCTCGCGGGGCTGCGCGACGGCAACCGCCTTGCTTCAGTGCCGCAGTTCCAGATCGCCGCGACCGCGTCCTATACGTTCCCGCTCGGCAGCAATGAAGGCTTCCTTGCGGCGACGTTCCAGCATGTCGGGACGCGATTCACGCAGCCCTCGGATCAGGAAAACAATCCGAGAAGCTTCGTCTCCGGCCTCCCGTTCGGCGGCGCGCCGGGCACGGACGCGACCGTTCTCGATCTTGAACTTCCTGACTATCAGATCTTCAATCTGACGGCCGGAATCGACTTTGAAGAGTGGGAGCTGCTCGTTTACGCGAACAATCTGTTCGATGAAAACGCCCTGCTCGCGTTCGACCGCGAACGCGGCGGCCGCGCTCGTCTCGGCTTCCATGTCAATGAACCGCGGACGATCGGCGTAACGGCGCGCTGGCGGTTTTAGGGTTCGACATTCATGACGACGGCGGCGGCCCGCAAAGGGCCGCCGTCCTTTTTGGGGCGCCGATCAAACCGTTTCCTGGAACCGCACCGGTTCGCCCGTCGCGGGTCCGAGGATTTCTCCCTCCCGCATCACCATCCGTCCCCGGATGATCGTCATGACCGGCCAGCCCCTGACCGCCATCCCGTCGAACGGCGTCCAGCCGACGCGCGTCGCCTGCTGCGCATTGGAGATCGTCTCCCGGCGCTTCAGGTCGACGACCGTGAAATCGGCGTCGTATCCGGCGGCGAGGCGGCCTTTGCCGGCGATCCCGAAAATCCGGTTCGGGCCATGGCAGACGAGATCGACGAAGCGCGCAAGGCTTAGCCGTCCTTCGGCGACGTGATTGAGCATGACAGGGACGAGCGTTTGCACGCCCGGCATGCCGGACGGCGAGGCTGGATAGGGCTTTGCCTTCTCCTCGCGCGTGTGCGGCGCGTGATCGGAGCCGATGACGTCAAAGACCCCGAGGCGCATTCCTTCCCACAATCCGTCGCGATGGCGCGCGTCCCGGATCGGCGGGTTCATCTGCGCAAGACCCTTCAGCGCGCGATAGCAATCCGGCGCGGCGAGCGTCAGATGTTGCGGCGTCGCTTCCGCCGTCGCGATGTCCTTCGCCGCCACGAGGAGCGGGATCTCTTCCGCCGTCGAGACATGGAGGACATGGATGCGCCGCCCAGCCTCGCGCGCGAGACGGAGGAGACGTTTCGTCGACGAGACCGCGGCTTCCGCCGTCCTCACCTCGGTATGGGACGTCCAGTCGCCGTCGCGCGCGAATTTCCTGTTTTCACGCAGCATGAACTCATCCTCGGAGTGGACGGCGACGCGCCGGCGCCCATGGCGCAGAACGTCAAGGACGCCCGCATCGTCCTCGACGAGGAGATCGCCGGTCGAGGCACCCATGAAGATCTTGACGCCGCAGACGCCTTTCATGCGTTCGAGCTCGCCAAGGTCCTTGGGGTTTTGATGAGTCGCCCCGACATAAAACGCGTGATCGCAGAACATCCGGCGATAGGCGCGCGCGAGCTTGCCTTCGAGCGCCGCTGGCGTCGTCGTTAAGGGATTGGTGTTCGGCATTTCGAAGACCGCGACGACGCCGCCGAGGACCGCCGCGCGGCTTCCTGATTCGAGATCCTCCTTGTGCGTCGGACCGGGCTCGCGGAAGTGCACCTGCGTGTCGATGACGCCGGGGAGGACGTGCAAGCCCGCGCAGTCAATCGTCTCGCCGGCCGATGCGCCCGACAGATCGCCGATCTCGGCGATGCGCCCGGCCGCGACGCCGATGTCGCGCCGGCCCTCGCCGTCGTGATTGACGACGGTTCCGTTTATCAAGAGGAGATCGAATGTCTTGGCCATGGGGCGCTTCTAGCGCGCTGCGGCTTGCGATCCATCCCCCCATTTCAGCCTTTCGCCGCCTGATCGCCGGCGGCGCGGAAAGGTCTCATCGCGAGCAAGGGCGCCGCGTAAAGCCCGAAAAAGACCGCATTGAAGGCGGCATTCGGGGCGACGCCGGAAGCGATCGACCCTGCGCTGTCGGCAAGGAACCAGACCGTGATCGCGGCGAGCGCGCCATTCCGCGCCGTGACATCGCCGCGCTCGATCGCTGGCGCCACGACCAACCACGACATCGTCGCAAAGGCGGCGGTCAGCCCAGCGCCGATGGCGCTCAGCCAGCGCGCATATTGATCGAGCGCGCCCGGCGTTCCGTCGAGCGGCCAGTCTAAGAGGTCGAGGAGGAACCGGGCGGGTCCGTCGAGACCGGGAAAAGCGGCGCCCGCCCAGAACAAGGCGAAAAGCGCAAAGCCGACGGCGTTAATTCGGGTAAGGAGGGCGGCTGTTTTCGGCGACATCATGGGCTCCTTCTTTCATTGAAGGACAGATTTCCGCCGTCGTCGGGCGAGAAACAATAACCTCCGAGGTAATGGCGCTGTCGCGCGAAGGCGCTAATCTCGGGGTCGCTTCATGACGGGGCGCAAGGCATGAAAAGGGAGTTCGGCGCTGTCTTGCGCGACTGGCGCCAGCTTCGGCGTCTTAGCCAGCTCGAACTTGCGCTCGCGGCCGGCGTATCCTCGCGCCATCTGAGTTTCCTCGAATCCGGCCGTGCGGCGCCGAGCCGCGGCATGATCCTTAAGCTCGCAAACGCGCTTGGGATGCCTAAAGGCGCTGCGAACGAGGCGCTGAAGTTGGCGGGATTTGCGGCCGCGTTCCCGGTTCTCCCAGCGCATGCGCCGGATCTCGCGCCGGTTCGAAAGGCAATTTCAATGACCCTAGAACGGCATGCGCCTTATCCTGGCGTAGCGATCGACCTCACGTGGAATATTATCGACGCCAATGAAGCGGCGAACGCGCTTTTTGCTCCGATGGGGCCTATTTCGAATATGGTTGAGCTGCTCATAGCGGTCGAGGCGACCGGCCTTATCGAAAACTGGGAGGAAACGGCGTTCCTCTCTCTGCTGCGCCTTCGAGCCGAGATTTCCCATCGCGGCGGCGACGCTGATCTTGAAGCGTTGGCGATGCGCCTTGCGGAGCATCCGCGCCTTGCCGCAGCCGAACTCGGCGCCGTCGATTTCGATCAGCCGGTCATACCGACGACGCTCAACATCGACGGCCGGCGCCTCTCCCTGTTCTCGACGATCGCGCAATTCGGCTCGGTCCAGGACGTCGAAGCCAGCGAAATTCGCATCGAGCTCATGTATCCGGCGGATGCGGCGACCGCGGCGTTCTTTGAAAGCGCGGAAAGCCGCGCAGTTGAGCCGAAGTGATCGTGAGGCATCGGCTCGACCTCCTGCTTGTTGAGCGCGGCGCCTTCCCCTCGCGTGCGCGGGCGCAAGCGGCGATCAAGGCGGGACTTGTTCGGATCGGCGGAAAGGTCCTCGACAAGCCGTCCGCCGTCGTCGCCGCCGATGCGCAGCTCGAGGTTTCTGGCGACGTTCATGATTACGTGTCGCGCGGGGCCCTGAAGCTCGAAGCCGCGTTGCGGGCCTTCAAGATCGATCCCTCAGGAAGAATCTGCCTTGATCTTGGCGCGTCGACCGGGGGCTTTACGGAGGCGCTGTTGCGGCGAGGCGCCGCGAAGGTTTACGCGGTCGATGTCGGATCTGGTCAGTTGCATGAGCGGATCGCGCGCGATTCGCGCGTCGTCAGTCTTGAAAAGACGCATGCGAAGGACCTGACGCGCGCGCTCGTGCCGGAAAGCGTCGACGTCATCGTCTGTGACGTCAGCTTCATCAGCTTGAAGAAGGCGCTGCCCTTCGCGATGGCGCTTGCCGCGCCGAACGCGCGCCTCATCGCGCTCGTCAAGCCGCAATTCGAGTTCGGGCCTCAAAAGATCGGCAAAGGCGGCCGCGCCAGGGCGAGCGATGCGGAGCTTCATGCCTTGACCCGTTCCCTCGGCGAGTGGCTGAAAGGCGAGGGCTGGCCCCCCGCAGGCGTCATCGAAAGTCCGATCGAGGGCGGCGACGGCAACAGGGAATTTCTGATTGGGGCGATCAAGTCGGCATAGATCGCGCGAAACGCCGCCGCGCCGCGCCGTCGCCCGTATCGCGGAGATCGCGGCGGCCGGCGACGGCGTTGCGATTGCCGATGGCGCGCGCATCTACGCGCCGCTGACCGCGCCGGGCGATGTCGTCGAGATCGACATTCGCAGCAGGCGCGGCGAGGTCATCGCCCTGAAGGAGGCCGGGCCGCATCGCGCCGCGGCCCCGTGCCGGCATTACGGGCAATGCGGCGGCTGTTCGCTTCAGCATGTGACGCGCGCGTTTTACCGCGACTGGAAGCGCGCGCGGGTCGTCGACGCGCTTGCTCGTGAAGGGCTCGGCGAAGCGGAGGTCCGGCCGACCCTTGAAACGCCCGCCGCCTCGCGCCGCCGCGCAACATTTGCAGTCAGAAAGCTTGGCGATTGCGCGATTTTGGGTTTTAACGCGCGCCGCGCGTCGGAAATCGTCGATCTTGAGGACTGCCTCATCCTCGACAGGAATCTTGCCGACAAGCTCCCGGCGCTGCGCGCGCTCGCCGCAACAATCGACGCCGGCGCCTTCGATCTTTCCGTCACGCAGTGCGAAAACGGCCTTGACGCTGTCGCGATCGGCAAGATCCGAACGCCTGAAGGGAGAGGACGCGCCGCGCTCATCGAAGCGGCGCGCCGGGCGGGAATCGTGCGGATGACCGTCAACGACGAGCCTATCGTCGCGTTCGCCGCGCCGGTCGTCCGCTTTGACGGCGTCGCCGTGACGCCGCCTGCGGGCTCTTTCCTGCAGGCGAGCCGGGAGGGCGAAGCGGCGCTGATCGGTCTTGTAAAAGAGGCGCTCGCGGAATCGAGGAAAATCGCCGATCTTTTTTCCGGCTGCGGGGCGTTTGCGCTCCCGCTCGCCAGGACGGCGACCGTCAGCGCGTTTGATGCGGACCGCGCCGCGATTGCCGCGCTGGCGACGGCCGCCCGCGCCGCACAGCGCGAGGGTTTGAACATCAATCCGGTCAAGGTCGAGGCGCGCGATCTCTTCGAGCGGCCGCTTTCAGCAAAGGAGCTTAAGGGCTTCGACGCGCTCGTATTCGATCCCCCGCGCGCGGGCGCTGAAGCGCAGGCGACGGCGATCGCGCAAAGCGGCGTCGCCCTCGTCGTCGGCGTCTCGTGCAACCCGAAGACGTTCGCGCGGGACGCCGTCTTGCTCGTGTCGGGCGGCTACCGGCTGTCGCACGTCGTTCCAGTTGACCAGTTCGTCTATTCCGCCCACGTTGAACTCGTCGGGATTTTCCGGAAGGGCTGAGCCTTGCCGCGCGCCTCATTCGCGACGACCGGCGTCAAACGCGCTTTTTACGGCGCATCGCAAGTTGCGCGCGTCGCCTGGTATACGGCCCATTATTTCGCGGGCCGGCGCCGCATGGGACCGCTGACGCGGCCCGGCGAGGCGCCCTATGCGGAGGAATTCGCGCCGCTCGACCGCGCGCGCCTCAAGGAATCGTTCCGCGCGCTGTTCCGCGTCGACTGGAAAAACATCGAAACCGGCGAATATCGAATGCCGTTCGAGTTGAGGCGCCTGCCTTCGCTGAAGAGGCTCGCGGCGCTTTCGCGCGACTATCTCTCCGACACTGAAAAAGTCGCGCGGCGCAAACATGCGAACGGCCACTCGGAGGTGATGCGGGCAGGCGTCGCGGAGAAATATCCGCGTTATTACCTCCAGAACTTCCATTTCCAGACCGACGGCTGGCTGTCGGCGGCGTCGGCGGAGCGCTACGACATGCAGGTCGAAACGCTGTTCACGGGCGCCGCCGCCGCGATGCGGCGTCAGGCGCTTCCATTCATACGGCGCGCCCTCAAGGGTCGCGATTGCGCCGGCGCCGACCTTATCGACCTTGCCTGCGGCGCCGGCGGCTTTCTCGAAAGCGTTCTCGACAATTGGCCTTACCTTCGCGCGACGGCGCTCGACCTCTCGCCCGCTTATCTTGGAAAGGCGCGAACCGCGCTCGCGCGTTTCCGCAGCGTCCGTTTCGTTGAAGCGAAGGCGGAAGCGACAGGACTTGTCGACGCGTCATTCGACATCGCGACAGCGGTCTATCTCTTTCATGAACTGCCGCCGAAAATCCGCGCCGACGTCGCCCTCGAAATCGCCCGCGTCTTGCGTCCGGGCGGCGCGTTCATCCTTGTCGACACGATTCAATACGGCGACGAGCCGGGGCTCGACACGCTCCTCGAGAATTTTCCGCGCGGCTTCCATGAGCCCTATTACGACAGCTATTGCCGGCTTGATCTCGATCGGCATTTTGCGGCGGCGGGGCTTCGGCGGCTCGGCGAAACGACCGCCTTCCTCACCAAGATCACGCATTTTGAAAAGCGATAATGGCGCGAAGCTCTAGGCGGCGCTTCCCGACCTGCAATTCGGAAAATGCGGACGAGGTCGCCGCCGGCGGCCTTCGCCGGCGCTATTGCGCGCCGACCATCGAACCCATTTTTTCGCTGACGGCGCGGCATTTCTCCATTTTCGGCCCCATCACCGACATGTCGGGCATCGCGCCCGACTTGACCGCGTCCATCATTTCCGCGCTGAGCCGCATGCATTCGCCCATGTCGACGACTTCATAGCCGGCAGGCGGCGCGAACAGCGCAGGATCTTGCGCGCCGCGCGAGATGGACTTGGCGAGCATCACCGTCCGCCCGCCGCTGACGACCCGCAAGGGAATGCCGTCGCGCGTCACGCACGCGCTCCCTGGCGCATCGCCTTGCGCCTCAGCGGCGATTTCATAAACCGCGCAGGCCTCGCCGGCGACTTCATCCGTACCCGTCTTTTGCGCGCGCGCCTGGCGCGCGGCGTCGACGCCGAACGCCGAAGCGGCGGCGCCGAGATCGGCGCGCGACATCGTCGTTGCGATCTTCGGCGCGCCTTCGCCTTCCGGCCACATCATCATCGTCGCGCCTGCGCCTTCGGTGAGCATCACTTGCGACCATTGGCCGTTCGCACCGCCGAACGCGGCCCCTGGCGGAAGCGCGATGCGCTGCTTTGCGCCCGACGAGGCGATCTTCACTTCCGTCATTTCACCCGCCGCGCCGAAATCATAGACGCCGGCGTAGTCAACGGACGGTTTTGGAAAATTCGCCGGCCACGAATCGTCAAGACGCGCCGGTGCTGCGTCTTCGGCAGCTTGCGCGGGCTTTGCAGTCTCGGCGGCGGCCGACGCTTCGACCGGGGCTTCGGTTTTTCGCCCGCAGGCGACGGCAAGTACGAGCAAGGCGATGACAGCTGGCCGCATTGGCGATCTCCTCCCAAGAAGCGCGGGAGTTTTCGCGCGCTTTGCGCCTGAAGGCCAGCGTCGCGCCGGCGCCGCGCAAGCGTGACTTGTTGCAAGGTGCGTCACGACGCCTCGTCAACCTTGCGCAGGCTTCACGTCGCGGTTGAAAACCGCAATCCGCGCCCTTTTATTCGAGAAATCGGCGATTTCCGGGTTGAGCTTTCCAAGCATTAACCTCAGCAACGCTTTGACGGCGCAAACAAAATCTGACAAAACCGCCTCGATTCCGCCGCCGAATTCCCGACGGCGCCAGCAGGGGTGCAAGGATCATGAGCAAGAAGTGGTTGATTTTGTTGGCCGTTTCGCTCGCCGCAGGCGGGTTGACGGCGTGTGCGAAGAAGAACGCGGAAACCGAAGCTGCGGTCGAGAACGCTGCGGAAGAAGCGGGTGAAGCTGCTGACGCCGCTGCGGCGGCGACGGGTGAAGTCGTTGAAGGCGCCGCGGAAGCGACGGGCGAGGCGGTTGACGCGGGTATGGACGCGACGGGCGCGGCCATGGACGCCACCGGCGAAGCCGTCGAGGGCGCCGTTGAAGCGACGGGCGAAGCCGTCGACGCAGCCGGCGAAGCGGTCGAAGGCGCCGTAAACGACGCCGCCGCCGCCGTCGAAGAAGCGACCGACGACCAGCCGCAATAAATCAACGACTTAGGTCTAAACGCGAGAAGCCGCCCGCATGCGTGGGCGGCTTTTTCTTTGGCTCGCGGACGGGAGAGGTCGGGTTCCAGTGGCGGCGATGGACGAGCCGACGCCGCCTGAAGACGTCACCGACGATCGCCGATCGCTCTTGCGTGAAACGTGCTAAGGCGAGCGCGCCGCTGATCAGAGCCTTTGGCGGCGGGATTTGCTGACGAAAATTTAATCTTTGGTCGGATGGTCCATGACGCGGCCGCTCAACCCGGTTTTCGCCAATCGTCCAATGACGATTTTCGCGGTGATGTCGGCGCTGGCAAAAAAGCACGGCGCAATCAATCTCGGGCAGGGCTTTCCGGACGAGGACGGTCCTCGCGCGCTCATCGAAGCGGCCGCGCGGGCGATCGAAAAGGGGCCCAATCAATATGCGCCGGTCCAGGGCGCGCCGGAGCTTCGCAAGGCGCTCGCGCGCGCCAACCGGCGCTTTTACGGGATCGAGGTCGACTTCGAGACGGAAACGCTGGTGACTGCCGGCGCAACCGCCGCGCTCGCCGCCGCGTTTCTCGCGTTCCTTCAGCCTGGCGACGAAGCGATCCTCTTTGCCCCTTACTACGACACCTACGCGCCGATGATCGAGGCGGTCGGCGCCGTCCCGAAAATTGTCCCGCTGCAGCCGCCGCTGTGGCGCATTGAGCGAGCCGCGCTTGCGTCGGCGGTGACGTCGAGAACGCGCGTCATCGCGGTCAACACGCCTCACAATCCGACAGGACGCGCGCTGACGATCGACGAACTGAAGATCATAGCCGACGTCGCGATCGCCAACGATCTCATCGTCGTCTGCGACGAAGTCTATGAGCATCTCATTTTCGACGGCGCTGCGCATACGCCTCTCATGACTTTCGACGGGATGCGGGAGCGCTGCGTCAGGATCGGCTCCGCCGGCAAGACATTTTCAATGACCGGTTGGCGCATCGGCTACGCGACGGGACCGGAGCGTCTTGTGACCGGAATGATGAAAGCGCACCAGTTCTTCGCCTATGTCTGTCCGCCGCACCTGCAGCTCGCGGTCGCGAAGGGCCTTGATTTCGACGACGACTATTATGCGGCGTTCGTCAAGGCGATGCAGGAAAAGCGCGATCTCATCATGGACGGTCTTAAACGCGCAGGATTTGACGTCCTGCCTTGCGAGGGAACCTATTTCGCGTCGGTCGATATCGGCTCCGTCGGGGGCGTCGACGACGTCGCGTTCTGCAAGGAAATCACCGCAAAAGCCGGCGTGACGGCGGTCCCCGTGTCGGCGTTTTACGGCGCGGGCGACAGTCTTGCGCCTCGCCGCTATGCGCGATTCTGTTTCTGCAAGAAACGCGAGGTCCTTGAAGAAGCCTCCCGTCGCCTCAAGGCGTATTTCGCATGACCAGAACCGCTCCGCTCAGGAGGTTGCGGGCCGCGACCATGCTCGCGGCCGGCCTCGCCGCCGCCGCATTGTCGCTCGTTTGGAGCGCGGCCGGCGCTCGCACGTTTGACGACGCGAAGCGGTCTTACGACAGGGCGCTCGAAAAGCTCGTCAAAGGGAAGGGACCCTCGGACCCGATTGCGGCGGCCGCCCTGGCGGTTATGGTCGACGGCGAGCTTGTCTACGCGGGCGCCGCCGGTTGCGCGGAATTCGAACCGAAAAGACATCAGCCATGCCGTCGCGCGTTCAGTCCCGAGACGAAATTCCGCGTCGCGTCGATTTCGAAGATGGCGCTTGCATTGGGGGTTCGGCGCCTCGTCGAAGACGGCAAGATCGACCTTGATCGCGACGCCTCGGACTATCTCGGCTGGCCGCTCCGAAATCCGGCATTCCCGGAACGTCCGATCACGACGCGCCAGCTTTTATCCCACCTTTCGTCAATCCGCGATCCGGAGGAGTACTGGGTGGACGCGCCAGGGTCTTTCCGGACATTGTTTGACCGCCCGACGCAGCCTTTCGCCGCGCCCGAGAGCGACGCCGATGTCGGCCCCGGCGCGTGGTTCAAATACGCCAATCTCAATTACGGCGTTCTTGCCGGCGTCATCGAGGGCGCGTCCCGCGAGCGCTTTGACCGTTTCATGTCCGAGCGCGTGTTCAAGCCCGCAGGATTGGACATCGGCTATAACTGGTCCGGCGTTGACCCTTCCGCGCGGCGGGCTGGCGCGGTCCTTTATGTGCGGGACGGAAAGGCCTGGACGGCCGTCGTCGACAGCCCGTCGATCCTCGGCGCCGATTCGCCCGTTATTCGCGCCGCCAGCGGAGTTGATAAGGACGATTACCTTGCGCGCTACCGGCCGGGCGACAACCCGACGCTGTTCGCGCCTCAAGGCGGGCTTCGCGCTTCCGTCGTCGATCTGGTCCGACTTGTCAGCCTCGTAAAAGATAAAGCGGCGCTTACGGCGCCGGCTTGGCGATTCGATCCGGCAAGACCAAACGGCGATTCCGAAGACGGCTATTACGGCGCGTTCGGTCTTGGCGTTCAGTCGGTTCCCGGCGACGCTGCGCTGCTTGGCCGAAGGGACCTTATCGGCCATCCCGGGGAAGCTTATGGCGTATACAGCGGCGCCTGGGCCGCGAAACGCGGCGGCGCTGACGGCGCGCGTCATGACATCGTCTTCGCTTTCGCCGCGACGGGCGTCAGCGATGCGACGCCAAAAGGCGTTCACCCGACTTTCAACGCTGTCGAAGAGCGATTGGTGCGGCTCGCGCTCAAGGCCGCAGAAGACCATGCCGCGCAACGCGCAGCAGCCGAGCCAAGACCGTTCGACGCCGAGGCGGACGCCATGCGCGATGTTGAAGCCGCGCTCGCCGCCGCGCGGGCAAGCGGCAAGAATGTCCTCCTCGTTCTCGGCGCGAACTGGTGTCACGACAGCCGCGGCCTTGCCGCCAAGTTTCGGACGCCTGCGCTCGCCGCAATCGTCGAAGACGGATTTCATCTTGTCTGGGTCGATGTCGGACAAAGAGACCGCAATCTCGACGTCGCGGCGCGATTCGGCGTCGAGAAATTGATTGGCACCCCGACCATCCTCGTCCTGTCGCCGGACGGCGCTCTTCTCAATGCGGACAGCGTCCATGAGTGGACGACCGCCGACTCGCGGCCGGTTGAGGCGGCGATCCGCTATTTCGGGGCGCTCGCCGGGCGGCGCGATTGATTACAGTCCGGTAATTTTGCGTCGATTAATTCTGTGTAAATGCCGGGCGATCTCTTGTGCGCCGCACGCAACTGCGATTGATGTCCGGCAGTCATCAACAGAGGGTGCAACCCATGAAAACTCAAATCACGTTGGCGCTGAGCGCCGCCTGCGCGTTCGGCCTCGCCGCCTGCGCGACCGAAACGACGGACGCTGCGGCGGTTGACGCGGCTTCGGCGGTCGCCACGACCGAAGAAGCTGCGCCCGCTGAAGCGACCGAAGAAGGTCTCGCGGCCGCCGAAACGACGGCGGAAGGCGCGATGACGGCGGAAGGCGAAGCGGCCGCGCCGATCGCCGCTTCGGCCGACGCGACGGCGGAAGCGACCGCCGACGAAACGGCGGAAGGCGTTGTCGATGCGTCGGCGGACGCGGCCGAAGGCGCGATCGAGCCGGCGACGGAAGCGGCTCCGCAGCAATAGGCTGCGCTGCGGAAAAAGTTCAGTATGAGTGATCCGGCGTCGCCTTCGGGCGGCGCCGGATTTTTTTTTCGCAGTCAGCTTTGGGCTTTTTCGCGCTGCGCGTCATTCCAGTACGAGACGCACGGGATCTTCGTTCGATCGCAGCGGTGGGCGTATTTACGCGCGATCTCGCGCACTTCCTCAAGCAGGCCCTCTTCGAGCGTGATCGGATCGAGCCCAAGATTGAGAAGCCGGCGATTCTCGACATCGAGATCGTTCTCCGCCGCCTCATTGCGCGGATTGTTCACGTTCTCGATCCTTGCGCCGGTCTTTTCGGCGATCATCCGCGCCAGATCCCTGACGCGATGGGTCTCGGTCATCTGATTGAGGATATGGACGCGCTCGCCGTGCTGGGGCGGGTTCTCGACGGCGAGCTGAATGCAGCGCACCGTGTCCTGAATGTGAATGAAAGCGCGCGTCTGGCCGCCGGTGCCGTGAACGGTCAGCGGGTAGCCGACAGCCGCCTGCATCAAAAAGCGGTTCAGGACCGTCCCATAATCGCCGTCATAGTCAAATCGATTGATCAGCCGTTCATCAAGGCGCGTTTCGCGCGTCTGCGTCCCCCAGACGATTCCTTGATGAAGGTCGGTGATCTTGAGGCCGTCGTTCTTGTTGTAGAAAGCGAAAAGCAGCTGATCTTGCGTCTTCGTCATGTGATAGATCGAGCCCGGATTGGCCGGGTAGAGGATTTCCTGCGTGATCTCGCGGCCGTCGACGGTCTCGATCTTGACCGGCAGATAGCCTTCCGGAATGCGCATGCCGGCGGTCCCGTAGCCGTAAACCCCCATCGTGCCGAGATGAACGAGGTGCGCATCTACGCCGGCTTCGACGATAGCGGCGAGGATGTTGTTCGTCGCATTGATGTTGTTGTCGACTGTGTAGCGCTTGTGGAACGACGACTTCATCGAATAGGGCGCCGCGCGCTGTTCGGCGAAATGGATGATGGCGTCCGGATTTTCCTCCGTGATGAGATGGAGAAGCCGGGCGTAATTCTTGGCGACGTTGATCAATTCAAACCGGATTGTCTTGCCGGACGTCTCCTTCCATGCGGCGAGCCGGATTGAGATCGGGCGGATCGGCGTCAGCGACTCGACTTCAAGCTCGACGTCGATTTTCCGGCGCGACAGATCGTCGACGATGACGACCTCGTGGCCGAGATTCGAAAGATGCAAGGACGTCGGCCATCCGCAAAAGCCGTCGCCTCCGATGACCAAAATCTTCATGCTTTCGCTCTTTGCGCCATCCAGCCTCGGGAACGTCCCAAGGCGTCTTTGGCGCACCTTCGCGCCGGAGGCAATATGACGGCCTGCGGCGCGCCGGCGAAAGGCCGGAAATCAGCCAGAAGCCGCGGCCCCGCGCTTGTCGGCGACGGAAGCCGGCAGGAGGCGCGAGACGCGTTCGCGCTCCGGTTCGGCGAGATAAGGGTTCCACACGTCCGCGACGAGGATCGTCCGTGTAAGGTCCTCCCCTTCGGATCGCAAACTGCGCCGGCGCGAACTTGGTCGCGCAGCCTACAGCGCCGTCAAGCGCAGCAAATACTGCCCATATTGGTTCTTGGCTAGCGGCGCGGCGATCCGGCGCAGTTGATCCGCGTCAATAAAGCCGAGGCGGAAGGCGACTTCCTCAGGGCACGCGATCTTCAGGCCTTGCCGGGTCTCGATCGTCTGAACGAACTGGGCGGCCTCAAGAAGGGATTCGTGCGTTCCCGTGTCGAGCCAGGCGTAACCGCGCCCAAGGACGCGCGCTTTCAGCTTGCGGTCGCTGAGATACATCTCATTCAGCGTCGTGATTTCCAATTCGCCGCGCGCTGACGGCTTCACGCGCTTTGCGCGTTCGACGACGGTCTCGTCGTAAAAGTAAAGGCCGGTCGCCGCGTAAGTGGATTTCGGCTGTTTGGGCTTTTCCTCGATCGATGTGACCGCGCCGGACGAATCAAACGCGACGACGCCGTATCGTCCGGGATCCGTCACCTGATAGGCGAAAATGACGGCGCCGTCCTCGAGCGCCGCCGCCGCCCGCAACTCTTCGGTCAGACCGTG
>Ga0073934_10005841_pt1 | contig 18561 bp, 15 predicted proteins | sample LarsenN4metaG_FD_76834 | JGI IMG/M metagenome (GOLD analysis project Ga0073934, IMG submission 76834) | Hot spring sediment bacterial and archeal communities from British Columbia, Canada, to study Microbial Dark Matter (Phase II) - Larsen... ... | reverse complement strand
GTTGTCGACCCGGGTTATTTTGGGGTTGGTGCCTCCATACAGGGTGGGGATACCCGCTTTTTTGACAATATAGCTGACGGCCTGCATCTGCGTGCTTTTTACCGGACCCACCATGACCACCACCTTATCGGAGTTGATGAGCTTGTTGGTCGCCGCGACCGCCCCTTGATTGCTGGACTGGCTATCCTCGGCGATCAATTCGATGGGCCGACCGTTAATGCCTCCGGCGGCATTGATCTCCTCAACGGCCAGATCGGCAGCTTTTTTAGACAAATCCCCGAGGTCCGCCGCCAACCCGGTGAGTTCCACGTTCAGACCTATCCGGATCGGACCGGTATCTTGCGCCTCCGCCGGGCTGCCCAACCCTAAAACTCCGAGATGAAAACGCGATTTCTCCCCCGAGTCAACATGGACCCATAAAGCGATCAGAAACAGAAGGACACCTACGACCCGGTGACCTCTCACGGCACCTTTTATGTTGAGCATAAATCTTCTCTCCTTTTAAGATAATGGGAGAGCGGGGAATAGCCCCGCTTCCAGGTAACAGGGTTAACGAGGAAAAAAGTGGTAAGTCTTCCAAGGGTTATTCCTAAACGGAATCGGTGCGCTCTCAGAAAGAGCCATAGACCTAAAAAACTTCTTTTCCTAACTACTTATCACAACCATAAGTTGATACTGTCTAAGCTAGATATCTTCTGAAGAGATGTCAATAAAAAAGCAAAGGGAACTTAAAGAAATCTTACAAGATTTGCCCTGGCTTTACAACCCATTTTAATCTTAAATTATAACAGAGGATTTAATTTATAGTCCGGAATGGCATTCTTCAAGATCGTTTAAATAAGGAGTGAACGAGATGCTATATAAAAATTTAAATATAGCGGATTTTGGATTTAACGCAGACTTTGTCCAGGATCTTTATGCGCAGTACTTGAAGGATCCTTCAGCCGTTAGCGAGAGCTGGAGACGTTTTTTTGACGGCTATGGGCGGAGCTTGTTCACAGGCAGAGATGGACCGGACGGAGAAGGGGCCGGGACGCAGGAGGCCGAAGAAGAGCAAAAGAAGGAGGAAGGGGCGGAACCCATCCCGGCCTCCCAGCCTTCCAGCCTCCCCCTCCCTCGTTCTGCCCATCTTCAGGCTCTTCACGGCGTTGGGGCAAAGATTGCGGAGAACATGGAGGCCAGCCTGACCCTACCAACGGCCACCTCCGCGCGGATCATCCCGGTTAAGGTGCTGGAAGAGAACCGCCGGATCCTCAATCAGCACCTGAGCCTGATCGGTCAGGGCAAAGCCTCGTACACGCATATCATTGCCTGGGCTATGATCAAGGCGCTGGCCGATCATCCGGTCATGAACTCCTCTTTTACAAGGGTGGACGGGAAACCCCACCGCGTGCAAAAGCCCGACGTGAACCTCGGCCTCGCCGTGGATATCGAACAGAAAGATGGCTCGAGGATCTTGCTGGTGCCCAATATCAAAAGAGTCCAGACCCTTAATTTCTTCGAATTTTTGAAAGCGTACAATGACCTCATCCAGCGGGCGCGTACGGGCAAACTGAAGCTAGAAGATTTTCAAGATACCACCCTCACCCTGACCAATCCCGGAACCATCGGTACGGTGGCTTCTATTCCTCGCCTCATGCCGGGGCAAGGAGTTATCATTGCGACCGGGGTGATCGGCTATCCCGCAGAATACCAGGGGATGTCCGAAGAGACCCTCTCTCAACTGGGCGTCAGCAAGGTGATGACCCTCACCAGCACCTACGACCACCGAATCATTCAAGGGGCGGAATCCGGCGCCTACCTGGCCCGTATCCATGAACTCTTGCAGGGGGAGGACGGATTTTATGAACAGGTTTTTGCCGACCTCAACCTGCCCCATGAGCCGGTTCACTGGGCCCGTGATGAAAATCCGGCCCTGTTCGATTCCCCCCATAATTATGAGGTCATCGAAAAGGAGGCGAAGGTCCTGCAACTTATTAACGCCTATCGGGTGCGAGGTCATCTGCTGGCCAACCTCAATCCTTTGGGCTACGAGCCGCACTATCACCCCGAGTTGGACCCGGCCCAGTATGGGCTGACCATCTGGGACCTGGACCGTAAGTTCATTACAGGCGGGCTGGGCGGTCAGGCGGTCGCCACGCTGCGCGATATCCTGGACATTCTGCGAGAGACCTACTCGGGGAAAATTGGGGTCGAGTACAGAAACATCCAGGACCCCGAACAAAAGCAATGGCTCCAAGAACGGATGGAACAGTCCCGCAACAAAAGCCAGCTCTCCAGCCGGATGAAACGCCACATCCTGTTGAAACTGAACGCTGCCGAGGCCTTTGAGAAATTTCTGCATACCCGGTATGTGGGCTATAAGCGCTTCTCCCTGGAAGGGGCGGAAACCTTGATTCCCATGCTCGACGCCCTCCTGGATGAAGCCGCAGAACAGAACGTGCAAGAGGTTGTGATGGGGATGGCCCATCGCGGGCGTCTCAATGTCCTGGCCAACATTATCGGGAAATCCTATGAAAAAATCTTTTCGGAGTTTGAAGGCTACTTAGACCCCCATACCCCCCAAGGCTCCGGAGATGTAAAGTATCATCTGGGCGCTTCGGGGTATCACGAGAGCCTCACCGGCAAAAAGATCAGCCTCTCGCTGGCCTCGAATCCCAGCCACCTGGAAGCGGTCAACCCGGTCGTGGAGGGGATGGCAAGGGCGAAACAGGAACGCATGGGAGATATCCGCTGGGAAAAGGTACTCCCCCTCCTGATCCACGGAGATGCCGCCTTTGCCGGTCAAGGGATCGTGGCGGAGACCCTCAATCTTTCTCAGCTACGGGGCTACCGGACCGGAGGCACCATTCACATCGTCATCAACAATCAAATCGGCTTCACCACCTCCCCCACCGAGGCCCGCTCTACGCCTTATGCGACGGATATCGCCAAGATGTTGCAGGTGCCCATCTTCCACGTGAACGGGGACGACCCTGAAGCAGCCGTTCATGTCGTGAAGCTGGCGCTGGATTATCGGCAGAAGTTCAAGAAAGATGTGGTCATAGACCTGATTTGCTATCGCCGGCATGGCCATAGCGAAGTGGACGAGCCCAGCTATACCCACCCGCTGCTTTATAAAAAGATCGAACAACATCCTTCGGTTCGACAGATCTACACGGAGATGCTGCTTCGAAATAAAGAACTGCAGCCGGAGGAAGCCGAGGAGATGGCGGCTGACTTTCGTGAGCGCTTCGAACAGGCCCTGGAAGTCGTTAAATCCCTTCAATCCCCCGACGGGAACGGCCGAGCCGGGATGACGCGGGATAGAGAGGCCCGGACCAAAAACCCCTTAATCGACCCGGCTACCAAGTCGCAACTGAAGGGACCCGTTTCAAATACCGGGGTCGAGCGAGAGAGACTGGTGAAGATTACGGAGCAGTTGTCGAGTACGCCGCCGGGCTTTACCGTGCACCCCAAGCTCCGCCCGCTCTTGGAAAGGCGGAAAGCCGCCGGCACCGGTAAAGCGCCTGTCGACTGGTCCCTCGCAGAAGCCCTGGCCTTCGGTACTTTACTGTGCGAGGGGGTCCATGTGCGCCTCAGCGGAGAGGATAGCGCGCGGGGCACCTTCAGTCAACGCCACGCGATCCTATTTGATTACGCCACCGGAAAAGAATATGTACCTTTAAACCATCTCGACCCTACCCAGGCGAAGTTCGATGTGTTCGATAGCCTCCTTTCCGAGGCCGCCGTGCTCGGTTTTGAATACGGGTACAGCGTTGAGGATCCTTCAACCCTCGTGCTTTGGGAGGCACAGTTCGGCGATTTTGCCAACGGGGCGCAGGTCATTATAGACCAGTTTATTGTCAGCTCAGAAGAGAAATGGGGCCAATCCGCGGACCTGGTCCTGCTGCTCCCCCATGGGTATGAAGGCCAGGGACCCGAACACTCCAACGCTCGACTGGAGCGGTTTTTACAACTCTGCGCCGAAGATAATATCCAGGTCTGTAACTGCACGACCCCGGCCCAATACTTCCATCTCCTGCGGCGTCAGGTCTACGATGGGGTTCGAAAACCTTTGGTTTTAATGACCCCCAAGAGCCTGCTACGTCATCCGCGGGTTATAGCGACCCTGGATGAATTGACGACGGGCCACTTTCAAGAGGTCCTGGATGAAACCGAACCGATTTCCAAAGAGCAGGTAGACCGGATCATCCTTTGCAGCGGCAAAATTTACTACGAACTGTGGCAGGGACGAGAAAGCCTCAAGACGAAGAACATGGCGCTGTTACGGGTGGAGCAGCTCTATCCTTTCCCTGAAGCACAGATCCGGGGATTGCTGCAAAAGTATCCGAAGGCGCACGAGATCCTCTGGGTCCAGGAAGAGCCTCAAAACATGGGAGCCTGGGGCTTTATCAGCCCCCGGTTGAGCCGACTCCTTCCCACAGATCGACAGCTTAGGTATGTAGGCCGGCCAGAAAGTGCCAGCCCTGCAACGGGCTCTCTGAAGATCCATCAGGAGGAACAAAAAGCCATCATCGAGGCCGCATTAGGGATAAGTCAGGGACAATAAGCAATAAGTGAGAGTCCATTGCCCGTGTCCTACGGTCCGGTATGTGGGCACAGCGCCGTGCTCCCCCAGATCTTAAAATTACAGACAGCGGACGACGGACAATAGACGGCGGACACATGAAAGTGAATGTCACAATACCCCAGCTCGGAGAAAGTGTGGTCGAGGGGACGATCCTTGAGTGGGCTAAAAAAGAGGGGGATTTTGTAAAGAAGGACGAGGTGCTTCTGGTGATCAGTACTGAGAAGGTGAACGCGGAGGTGCCGGCTCCGGCCACCGGGCGAATCCATCAAATTTTGGTGGGCGAAGGAGAAACGGTCCCGGTGGGTACGACGGTCGCTACCCTTGAAACGGAGGTCGGTGAGGCAGAGGCACCGGAGGCGGAAATACCGGAGGCCAGGGAGGCGCGGAGACGTGAAGAGGCCGTAGCCCAGGAACAGGAAGAGCCGCGGATCTCGCCCCTTGAGCCGGCTAAGGTCGAGGCAGAGAGGCCAAAAGCCCCAGAGGTGGAGAGACGCGAAGAGACGGAGACACAGAAACCAGAGGAAGCGCCTCGCGCCGCCGTATCCCCCCCACCCCGCATCTCTCCATTGGCCCGAACTATTGCTGAGAAGGAAGGAGTCCCCTTGGAGGACTTAGAGCAATTGCCAGGGAGCGGCCCGGGCGGGAGGGTCATGAAGCAAGATATCCTCTCGGATTTGGAGGCCCGAAGAAAGATTCAGGAGAGAAAGCCAGAGCCGCTCCCTCCCCCCCCTCAACAAGTTGAACGCCCTGCTGAGGCCCCTTCAAGAGAGGTACAAAGACCCAAGGCCGCCGAGCAAAGGGAAGACCGCCGCGTTGCCGCAGCTCCCACCCGCCGCATCGCTCAACTGCCAGGGGTACCTCACGCGGTGGCCCTCATCGAAGTGGATATGACCAACCTGATCCAATACCTGGAAAGGATTAAAGAAACCTTTGAAAGACAAGAAGGGATTCCCTTAACTTACCTACCTTTTATCCTCCTGGCCGCCGTTAAAGCGCTCAAGCAATTTCCTACCCTCAACGCCTCCAGAGAGGCCGAGGAGGTCGCCCTCAAAGAGTCCACGCATCTCGGTTTTACAGTTCCCCTGGAAGGTGGGAGCGTTACGCCAGTCATTAAGGACGCCGATAGTTTAAATCTGCTCGGCATGGCCCGGATAGTCCGGGATTTAACCCAGCGGGCCAAAGCTAAAAAGCTAGAACCTGAGGAGTTGCAGGGAGGGACCTTTACCGTCAGCGATACTGGGGCCTTCGGAGCTGTAGTAGACGCCCCGATTATTCACCCTTCCCAAGTCGCCATCCTAGGGATAGGCGCTATCAAGAAACGACCGGTGGTGGTGGAGGATATGATAGGGATCCGCCCCGTCATGTACGCCTCTCTATCTTATGACTACCGATTCATCGATGGGATCACCGCAGTACAATTTTTGCAAACCTTTGCTCAGACCCTGGAAGCGGTTGATTTTAAATTGTAGGGGTGCGTCTTCGTCGCGCTTCATTTCCATGGTTCTTGCTTCGATTGCTCTTGGGCGGCCCGTTCGAGGAGGGCACGCACCTCCTCATCGGTCGTTTGGGAGAAGTCTTCGTACCAAAGGCCAACCGCAGAGAACGGCTCCGGGGTCAAAGTACAAACGAGCTCATCCACCTCTGCCTTGAATTCATCACAGGTCGAGGGCGCAGCGACCGGGACGGCCACAACGATGCGGGCCGGTTGTCGCTGACGTAGGGCTGTAACCGCCGCCCGCATGCTGGAACCGGTCGCAAGGCCATCGTCCACAACAATGACCGTGCGCCCGCGCACCTCGAGGGGGGGCCGATCCCCTCGATAGATACCCTCGCGCCGCTCCAACTCACGCTGCTCGTTTGCGGCGACCTTATGGATCACTTCCTCGGGGATACGAAGATACCGCACCACTTCCTCGTTGAGCACACGGGTACCGCCCGTCGCAATAGCCCCCATGGCCAGCTCCTCTTGCCAGGGTACGCCCAGTTTTCGTACGAGAAAGACGTCCAACGGAGCGTTGAGCGCCTTGGCCACCTCATAGGCGACAGGGACTCCCCCCCGTGGTAACGCAAGCACCACTACGTCCGGACGATTCGCGTACGCTTTGAGTTGCGAGGCCAATACCCGCCCCGCTTCGGTTCGATCTCGAAATTGCAAGGGCATGGCATTCCTTCCCTCCTCTCAATAAATAAAGAGGGTAAGCCTGCTCTGAAAATGCAGCTTATTTTCATCGACTCGGGTGAATCCACGATCCATGATTAATTATCTTGTATTCCCCCACTGTAAATAATATGCAGAGCGAGCGGCATAGAGGCAAGGGGTAAAGAGGGTAAAACTACCCTGGCTCCTTTTCCCCTTCTTCGTCCCGAGAAGCTTCGGCGGTCTCCCGGTCGCCCTCCGCCGTGCCCGGGGTCCTTCCCGGATCGCCCGTCTGTTCCAGGCTACTCAGGGGGGTGGGCGTCCCTTGCTGTTCCCCCGGACCTTCTCCCTCCCGCAGCGAAGCTTCGGCGGTCTCCCGATCGCCCTCCGCCGTGCCCGGCGTTCTTCCCGGACTTCCCGTTATTTCCTCGGGGTCTATGGGTTTCCCCTCCCTTTGACGGCTCTTCTCCTCCTTATTTCTGGGTTGACCTGCCATTCCCTTTTCTCTCCCTTGTAGAAGTAAGCTTCAAACCGATCTCTAAGGTTTGAGCACCACCTTGATACAGTTGTCTTCTTTGTCCCTGAACATCTCGTAGCCCTTCGGCGCGTCCTCCAATCGCATACGATGGGTGATAACGAACGAAGGATCGATTTCCCCCTTTTGGATTCGTTCGAGCAGTGGACGCATATAGCGCTGCACATGGGTCTGTCCCATCTTGAGCGTCAGCCCTTTGTTGAACGCGGCGCCAAGGGGGAATTTATCGAGAAAGCCGCCATAGACGCCGGGGATCGAGACCGTACCACCTTTGCGACAGGCCTGAATCGCTTGACGTAAGGCGTGGGGCCGATCCGTTTCCAGATATACGGCCTGCTTGACCCGGTCATAAACCGCGTCGATGGCGGTACCGTGGGCCTCCATGCCAACCGCATCGATACAGGCGTCCGGCCCAAGTCCGCCGGTCATCTCTTTCAGCCTCTCGATCACGTCCGTCTCCTGGTAATTAATGACCTCTGCGTTACCTTGGGTCTCAGCCATTTTCAGACGTTCGGAAAACCTATCGATAGCGATCACGCGCTCTGCGCCGAGCATGTAGGCGCTTTTGATGGCGAACTGGCCGACCGGACCGCAGCCCCAGACGGCGATGGTATCGCCTTTCTGAGGGTTACAATTTTCCGCGGCCATATAACCCGTTGGAAAAATATCCGAAAGAAAGAGTACTTGCTCGTCCCTCAGCCCTTCGGGAATCTTGAGGGGGCCGACGTCCGCAAACGGCACGCGCGCATACTCCGCCTGGCCGCCCGCGTAGCCGCCCAGCATATGGGAGTAGCCAAACAATCCCGCTGATGAAAAGCCGTAAAGCTTTTCAGCCATCCAGGCGTTTGGGTTTGAGTTGTCGCACAGCGACCACAACGCCTTGTTACAGAAAAAGCAGTTGCCACAAGAGATTGTAAAAGGTACGACGACGCGGTCGCCCACCTTCAGCTTTTTATTTTCCCTGCCGACCTCAACGACTTCCCCCATGAACTCGTGACCAAGGATGTCGCCCTTCTGCAGGGTCGGGATATAGCCGTTATAGAGATGGAGATCGGAACCGCAGATCGCCGTCAGCGTAATCTTTACGATGGCGTCACGCGGGTTGAGTATCTTCGGGTCAGGGACCGTCTCGACCCGGACATCGTTGGTATCGTACCAGCAAAGAGCTTTCATGATAAACCCCCTAAAGCATAAAACGTAAAACGGAGGGATTGCAGACACCGCCCTGACGTTTTACGTTTTACACCTAAACCTTCATCCTTTATCTCGCACCCACCAGGATCCTTCCGAGCATGGATCTTCGCCCGGCAGGCTGGCCTTCCGTGGTAGGAATCTCGCCAGCTTCCATCAATTGCTTGAAACGAAGCAAATCCTCCTCGATTTGCTGTTCGGGGGCCTCTCCGAAGAGTTTCGCGATGAGGGCTCCGAGTCTGCCGGCTGGAGGATTATACTTGACCAGGACCTTCACCCGGGTCCCGCGGTCGCCCGGCACCTTTTCAAAATGCACGGAACCTGCGCTATCGACGTCCGCGTTTTCCAGGGAACGCCACGCAATAAATTCATTTTCCCTCTCCGTGTAGACCTCGGCGTCCCATTCGAGGGTCGTCCCTGCAGGCCCCTTCGCCACCCAATGCGAGCGCTTATCATCCAACGTTCTTACGGATTTCAGGTGTTTCATGAAGCGCGGTAGGTTTTCGAAGTTGCGCCAGAAGCGATAAAGTTCTTCCGGCGACTTGTTAATCGTCACCGTCTTTTCGACCTTGATCCCTTGCTCGTGAAGTACAGAGGCCACCGGGCTTACGGTTCGCCGGGCCGTACTGAGGCCCAGGCTCCGATAGATATCGCAATGTCCCGTTAAACCCCGGTAAACAAGCATTCCCCCCGCGAGGGCCAGCAGAGCCCCCCCCGGAGAGTTAAGTTTTAGACCATAGCGTGCGAGGGCTACCCCACCAAGTACGGATGCCAGACGCTCCCCGTCGCCGACGTTGATCCAGCGCACTTCACGTTCCGCCGGTTCCATTCCGTCCGCGCCTGGCCCGACAAGATCCCTGTCGCGTTCGGCTGTAAGTGTACTTTCCCGTGCTTCCATTTTTCTAATGACGATCCGCAGACGCTGCAACCGTCGATGAACGCAGATCCACGCCGATTAAATCCGCGCCCATCGGCGTTTACCGGCGGCTGCAGTGTCTGCGCTCATCTAAGAAGGACCTTAGTTTTAAACCCGATATCTTTCCATTAAATCCCGATAATAGGCCTGTCCACGTTCGTACCCACGACGAAAAGCTTCCTCGTGGTAAACGTCCGGATAACGCTCCCGTAAATATTCTCGAACTTCCTCATAGGGCTTGCCGCGCGGTACCGGGTGTAAGGCGGCCTCGAAACCCCGGCGGTAGGCCCGCTCGTCCGCTTTAAAATCCCGCCCCTGCGCCAGGTATCTTTCCTCTTCAGCATGGCGCTGTCCGATCCACCAGCGCTCGCGCGCCACATCCAGGCCCTCTGCGCCGGCCTGCGCCAGAACGTTACGTACGGCATCGGCCTGGACCCCTTCATCCGCCAGGACGACAACGACCGAGCGACCTTGCCTAAGCGCGTCCTCGTAAACAAACAGCTCATCTTTCGGCAATCCTTGCGAGAGGGAATTTTCTAAAGCTCCACCTACCGTGGCACCACCGGCTGCCCCTAAAAGGGCAGCCGCAGCAACCCCAAGGGCCACGACGGGGCCAATGCCGGGTATAAGCAGGCTCGCAGCAGCCGTAGCCCCGGTCGCACCTGCAACTCCGCCCACGACGGTACCTAAAGCTCTGCCCATGCCGGGTTGTTCTGTTTCTGTGGTCGGGACGGCCTCGAGCGCTTCTTTAGAAGCACCGGGAGTTAAAAAGTTAATCTTATCTTCTCCGAAGCCTATCGATCTCAAATATCTGAGGGCGCGCTCTGCGTCCGCACGCGAGGTAAAAATTCCAACAACGGTTCTCATGTATGACCTCCTTTCTGCGGTTGGTTCTCATCTACGGGGAGGTATTTGCTGCGTAGGGCGACGCGGCCTACCGCCGCTCCTATCAGCCGGCCTCACGCCGGTAAGCCGGATAACGCCGGGGCCTGGCCCTGCTCTTATTACCCGGAAGTAAAACGTACAAGCCTCGTCAGCCCATCCGCCGATTCGATTTGGAGTACCTCAGGGGTTCCGTCTTCAGCCTGTTCGAGCCTCACCTGAGAGGGCGCAGAGATGGTATCGGTGATGTGCTTTTCCGGTACGTCGCCCAGGATAATCGAGATGGTGTCCCTACCGGGGCCCTTTAAACCGGCGCTGATACCTACCAGGGGGAGTTCGCGCACCTCTTCTTGCGCGCCGATGTCAGCACCGAGAGTCTCGGCGCTGACGTTCCGTCCCCGATGCAAACGACTGAAATCGTCGAAAAAGGTAACCCATTGATCGCGCGGAATCTCTCGCGTTGGCATGCTGAAACCTCCCTTGTCCACCGTATACAGGTATTATCCAGAGTTCATAATAATACGGGCGACCCGATGGGTCGCCCCTGTTGGGTGCTGCTTATCTTTGTGGAAAATCTCCCCAAGCTTAGGAGGTCGTCACGCGCGGAGAGGTCATAAGCTGCTCTTTGCGCTCCTCCATCCTTGAGGTCAGTCTGTCCATCTCGTCGCTAAGGAGGCCTTCAGCTTCCGGAAGCATCTGGCTTTCTTCCTCTTCAACGTGATGTTTGACATCATCCATCAGTTCATCGAACGTATCGTCGAACTCGTCATCCTCAGGATTGAGATTCCTCAGCTCCTGGATCAGGTTCTTGACGGTCTGATGCTCCTCGATACTCTCGGCGACAAGCTCCTTGCCCTCTTCATCCGCTTTTGCCCTGAAGGCAGGATAGAAGATCTCCTCCTCCAGCTTGGAGTGGACCTCAAGTTCCATGCAGGCCTTATCGGCTATCTCCTTCTTCCGGCTCACATTCTCACTATCGCTCGCGGCTTCGTATTCGCGAAATAGCTCTTCTACCTTCCTATGATCATCCTTGAGCATCTGGATTGCGTTCATAATACACTCCTTCCTTTTAAAATTTGGCCTTAATATTCTCCCATACCGCCCATGACCGCGACGGTTGGGCTCAGAAACTTTATGCGCTATTGTCTAAAGGAGCAAGTTCCATGCCGCCGGCCCTCGAGAAGTAAAAGGTCCAGAATTAAGAACGGTCGGGTCCCCAGATGGAAAGGGACGGTGATCGGTTGGCAGTTCTTGAGTTATTAAACGATCGGGCTATTCCAGGGAATAGCCCTTCTTCAGGCAGATACAGGGCTTACCCTTGCCGGGGAGTAAGCTCTGGCAGGGGGGCCGGCGGTCAACTTTTTCCCGACGGCCAGGGACGAAGCGCCAAAGCCGCTCTATTTTTGCTTTTGGAGATAAAAGGGCTTAAAGGGTTTAATTTACCCCCTCGCTTTTTAGCGCGTACCCCTCCCTTTTTAGGATAATAGGCCTGAAAGGGTCTCGATTTACCCTCCTTGATGCGAAGATCTCGATGGGATCTTATGCTTTGTAAGCTTTTTATCCGGGGCCCTGTATTCGTGCGTCGCAAGCGCCGTCGTATTTACCAGTTTAAGGAATCTCATTGTTCCTCTGCGCGGCCCTGTCGCTTAATACCGTCAGCCACGACGGGGAGAGCATCGAGTCGCTATCTTTTCCTTTGATGCCGGCGCCCGCTACGTCGTCCGATTCGGGTAACAGGCGGTTGATCAGGCCCAGCAGGTCTGCGGTCAATCCGGGAAAAAGAGCGTGAAAGGTATCGGCGATCCTGGCCTGAATCGTGAGCACAACCTCCGCATCGCCGCGCTTGCAGGCCTTGAGGATTTGGCGCGCCGCACGTTCGGCAGCCATGGAAATGACGGGAAGCGCGTCACTAATACTAAACCAGGCGTACTCGGCCCGGTGCCGGCCTTTAAACAGGGCATTGCGGGGACTTCCTGTACGCATAAGGCCCGGACATACGGTGGTTACAATAATCCCATCCTTCGCCAGTTCTGCGCGCGATCCTTCGGAGAACCCGGTCAACGCGAATTTGCCCGCCACGTAGGGCAAAAGGTGGGGTACGGCGATTTTACCCCCAATGGAAGAAATATTGACGATGCGGCCATCGCGCCGCCGGCGCATCTCAGGAAGCACCGCCAACGTCGTGTAAAGCGGTCCCCAGAAATGCGTCCTCATGGATTCTTCGTAGTCTTCCAGCGTCATCACCTCCATGGGGCCGACTTGAATCACCCCCGCATTGTTAACGAGCACATCGATCTGCCCAAAATGATCGCGGACGGCTTGCACCATTTCGTGGACCTGCTCCTTATCCGTTACGTCACATGGCACGGCGAACACCTCGGCTCCGCGCCGGACCAGGTCGGCCCGCGCCCGTCCGAGCTCGGCGGCATCGCGCGCACAGATCGCCACCCGGGCTCCCTCCCGCGCAAACTCACGGGCCATCACGAGACCTAACCCGCGAGAACCGCCGGTAATAAGCACCGTCTTGCCGCGCAGACGGTATTCGCGCCATGATCGCAAAGCCCCGCGGGCAGCGATCAGCGCCCCTATGCCCAGCAAAGCCATCATGAGTTTATCTCCCTTTTGTCGCGCCATACTTCGTCCTCCTTATATCCCTAGGGTTTGCTTCTATGGTTTGCAACGCTTACGCGCGTTCAAATCAGCTACTGCTTCCATCCTGTGGGAGCAAGTTCTATACCGCCGTGCGACCCCTCCTTTGATTTTCGTCCCTTCGACCGAACTTAGAGGAGGAAAGGGTCTTGAAGGACCTCCCTTTCCGGGGGGTTTCCGTGTGGATGTGAGGTCCGTGGCCTTGACAATTTTAAAAGAGAAGGACTTTCTATAGGTAAGTAGATAGGAAGTGGAGAGATTCGTTATCTTTCAGGAGGGTCTTTTATGAGAAGCGTTCAGTTTATGGTTATTTCTCTGATTTTGATATTTGTGTCCTTGCCTCAGGCCTTCGCAGGTTGCGAGCTAGAAATGGTGCAGCGATCGGTCGTTCCGGTCAGTTTCACGCTGGCAGACGGAAATCAGGTGCTCATCCGGCGGCTGGGCCATTCCAGCTTTCTCATCACCTCGCCGGGAGGTACCACCGTTTTAACAGATCCCTTTTTGCCTTATCTTCCCGATACGCCTCCCCACGCGGTAACCGTAAGCAATATGCATCATGCCCACGATAACACCCAGGTTGTTAAAGGAAATCCCGTTCAATTGTTGGGGGTGACCCCTCGAGGAGAATGGAATCCCATCGACCAGAAAATCGGAGATTTCAGAATTTTTAACGTTTCCACGCGGACGGGCGGCGGGTTAGGAATTAACGCAGTTTTTGTCTTCGAGGTCGGAGATCTCTGCATCGCCCATTTGGGTAACTTAGGGCATCCCCTCAGCGAAGAGCAGCTCAAAGCCATCGGAAAGGTCGATATCGCCCTGATCTCTGTGGACGGAAGTTGGACCATGAGCTATGAGGACGTCTTGACCGTAATGGCGCAGCTCAAACCCCGGGCGGTCATTCCGATGCAGTACGATTTTAAGGGAATGATCGATAACTTCCTCTCCTTCGTGGGAGATAAGTATAAAGTACACAAAGTCGAAAGCCCTACCCTGGCGGTGAGCAAGGCGACGTTACCGGCAAACACGGAGATCGTGGTTCTGGGGTATCGGCCATAACTATACGCTTACGGGGGTAAGCTCCCAGGGAGCTTGTTTAAAAAGTAAAAAGGGGTTACGAAGCTCGTAACCCCTTAAAGAAAGGGAACGTCCCCAGGGGGATTTGAACCCCCGTTGCCGCCGTGAAAGGGCGGTGTCCTAAGCCGGGCTAGACGATGGGGACCCAGGATAAACCGTTTGTAGAAACAAATTTAATATAGAAATAAACAGGACCCCTGTCAATAGCAAAAAAAGCCTTTATCCTAAAACTCGGAAGATCTGTTGCGCGGAGATAGGCCCCTCACGCAAGATCCTGGGGGCAGGATCGGTCAGGTCTACCAGGGTGGAAGGCATGCGGTAGGAGGTCTCTCCCTGATCTAAAATTAAGCTCACATCCTCTAGCCCTCCTTCGAGCTGTTGGAGCACTTCCTCTACCGTAAAAGGGGAGTCTTTCCCGGAGCGATTGGCGCTGGTGGCGGTGATGGGCGCTTGCGCCGCTGCTGCGAGCTCCATAGGTATTCTGTTCCCGGGCATCCGAAGCCCCACTTTTCCCGTTCCACTGACCAGCAAATCCGGTACGATCTCCCTTTTTTTAAGAACGAGGGTTAAAGGCCCCGGTAAAAATTCCTTACACAGCTTTTCCGCCCCTTCATTCCAGAAGGATAGCCGCCGAGCCATTTCAAGGTCGGAGACAACCAAATGGATGGGTTTATTAAAGGAGCGCCCCTTCATTGCGAAGATTTTTCGAACGACCTCCTCTCGAAGGCCATCCCCTCCAAGCAGGTATCCCGTGTCTGTGGGGCACACCACGATACCTCCCCCTCGAATGACCTCTGCGGCTTCTCGAAGGGTTTCCGGGTCCAGGCCATGAAGGCACTTTCTGATGGGAGGCAGTCTTTTCATCTTAAGGAAACTGAGGTTTACAAGGGCCTCAAGCCCTGGAAGTGGGTTTTTGAATTTCAGACACTTCCAGGTACTTTTTTGCGCTCCGGCCCCTTAGCAGCTAAGAGATTCTCTCAAAAGTCCTCCGGCGCTTTATAACTCTAGATTGGCCTCGGCGCTCAGCTCCAATCCGCTCCGTAGCCCTTTTTTGAAGAGATGATAGGCTAATCCGGCTATGGTCGCTGCGTTGTCCGTACACAATTCTAACCTGGGATACACGACCTTTAATCCCAGCTCGGTTCCTTTTTCCGACAAGATTTTCCTCAACAAACTGTTGGCGGCAACGCCTCCAGATAAGGTGACCGTAGAAACCTGCCTCTCTTCGGCAGCTTTCAACAGCTTAGTTACCAGCACGTCAACCACGGCCTGCTGAAAACTGGCCAGGAGATCTTCTTCTCGGAGATCCCTTCCCTGACTCTTGGCCTCTTTAACGTAATAGGTGACCGCCGTCTTCAGCCCACTAAAACTGAAATTGTAATCCCCGCTATTCAAAAGAGGCCGAGGAAAGTCGATAGCTTTCGGATCTCCGCTTTTGGCAAGCCGGTCGATAATGGGTCCGCCTGGAAATCCCAGATTCAGGAATTTGGCAATTTTATCGTAGGCTTCTCCCGCTGCATCGTCCAGGGTTCCCCCGATAACCTCATGCTCTGTAGGGGACTGAATATAAAGCAACAACGTATGCCCGCCGGATACCGTCAAATTGAGATGGGGCACCTCCAGGTCTGAATGTTCCATAAAATTGGCATAGGCGTGGGCTTCTATATGATTCACCGCGATCAGGGGTTTACGTTGGGAGTAGGCGAGGGCTTTGGCTGCCGAGACCCCGACCAGTAAAGACCCCACCAATCCCGGCTTATGCGTGACGGCGATGGCCTCCGGATCTTTCAACGTAATACCGGCCTTGTTCAGGGCCTCATCGATCACGTAAAGTATGAGCTCCACATGCTTCCGGGAGGCAATCTCCGGAACCACGCCCCCGTACTTCCTATGGAATTCATTCTGGGAGGAGATGACATTGGAAAGGATCTTAACGCCATCTTCCACAACGGCAGCAGCCGTATCATCGCAGGAGGATTCGATACCTAAAATGAACATCGCGCACTTACCCCAGGGTTTTAATCTTTTCTACAACGCCCTGAATGATGTGGTCCGGCGTGGAGGCACCGGCAGAGACGCCGACGGTTTGAGCACCTTCAAACCAGGCGGGGTCCAGGTCCGCAGCAGATTCTACCTGATAAGTCCGAGGGTTAAGGGATTTGGAGATGGCGGTCAAGCGTTTGGTATTGGCGCTGGTAAACGAGCCGACTATGATCATGACGTCATTTTCCAGAGGCAGAGTTCGGATCTCGTTCTGATGAACCATCGTCGGCCCACAGATGGTATTGATGAATTTTAACTCCTGACATTTACCGACCAGTTTACCCACGATGGCCTGGACGTTCTCAATATTTTGGGTAGACTGAGAGACGACCCCAATTTTTTTCATCCGGCCCATTTGGGTATCCACTTCCTCGGGCTTAGCCAATACGGTGGCTTCCTTAACCTGACCGGCGATCCCGACCACCTCATCGTGCCCATGATCCCCGATAATCACCACCCGGTATCCTTCTTTTTCTAGCTGTCGGACATGCTCATGGATATCCAAGACGAGGGGACAGGTCGCGTCCACCACCTGAAGCCCCTGCTTCCTGGCCTCTTCATAAACCCCCGGGACGGCCCCGTGGGCACGTATCAGAAGAATGCCGGCATCGATATCTTGAATCTTGTCGACCACTTTAACCCCGGCTTCGTGGATGGACCGGACCACGTGCTCGTTATGAACGATATGCCCAAGCATATGAACGGGCCCTTCTCCACGCTGAGCCGTGTCCAGGGCAAGTTCTATGGCATCCCGAACTCCAAAGCAGAACCCCGCACTCTTAGCTACATGGACGGTGATCATTTATAACGCTCTCCGTTTCAAGAGTTTCAATCCACGCCCTACCCCCTTCGCAGGGCCAGTTTAAACCTTCTTATTTCCGATTAGAGGCCCCACACTTGCCAACCTTGCCCGGTCGAGCGGGGCCCCTCTCCCCAATTATTTAAAACCAGGCTCAAGATAAATATTGACTGTAAATCCGGGTTTTGTCAAGATGTTTACCGTAAAAATAATTAGGCGGGCTGCTTGACCATGACGGTAACGTTCATTCCATAATAAGGAGGAAAACCGTGAGATCAAAAATATTAGCAGGAGCCTTAGAATTTGGTTGGTTCGTTTCCTTTGTTGTTGGCCTAATGCACCTATCGATGGCCTGGGGGGAGCCCCTGGAAGAGGGGGAGACGTACGAGGCACAACATCTGTATTACCAGGCCGTCAAGGAATATGAGAAGATCGATAATCCTGAGCTCCGAGAAGAGAAATTGAACCACCTCTGGAACGGTTGGAACGGATTAGACGGTCAGATTATCCGGAGCCAGGAAAATCTCGCCAAAAATCCCAGCTCCGCGGAGGCCCATTATCAACTGGGGGATAAGTACTACCAGAAAGGGATGGCCCTGATCAACTATCAACGCCAAAACCTCAGAAATTATCCGGAGGCCTTCATTGAATCTGAGAAAACCTTCTTTTTGAACGCAGCTGCGAGCGAGGGTACCGAGGCGCTGAGGCTAAATGAAAAATACCCGGAAGCCCGCCTCCTCCTTGGAAAGGTTTACCTGGCCCAGGGTAAAAAGCCAGAGGCCATTCAGGAAATCAACCAGGCGGTTGCCCTGGACCCTAACTACAAGGAAAGTTACTGGACTCTAGCTCAAATATACCTGGCAGACAAAACCTACGACCAGGCCGAAGCTAACTTAATAAAGTATATAAACTTGAGCCCTGACGATGCGACCGCCCATGCTCTGTTAGGAAACGTCTATCTGGAGCGAAAAAACTTCGAAAAAGCGATCTCTGAACTCGACAAGGCCCTTAAAGCAAACCCCGCGGACGCAGAAGCGGTGGCCGCTTTGGCGAGGGCCTATAACATTTACGGAGATCATCTCTTCCAGGAAGGAAAGTACGACCAGGCGCTGGTCGCTTTTCAAAAAGCCTTTCAGTTAAAATCCCTGAAGGAGTACTATGACGATCTCCAAACCGCTCAAAGGAAACAGGAAGAAGTAAGGCTGACCCGTTTATCCCAGAAGGAAACGACCTCTAAAAAGTCAAAACAGATCCAGAAACCCAAACAGAAAAAGAAGAGGGGCGGGACCCATGCGCCCAAAGTCCAGACCTCCGCGAACAAAAAGAAAGAAAAGCCCCGCTCGGCTCAATCGGCGGCAACCCCACCATCGCCCTCGACCGGGTTAGCCACCTCCAGCCAGGCGTCCAGTCCACCTAAAGCAGAAAAGCCCGGGAAGCCCATGCAATCCGGCGGGCAGCCCCCCTCCGAGCAGTCGCTTCCCCCAACTCCGACCCCGACCGAGCAGCCTAAATCGGAACCCCCAGCGTCACCGCCGCAGCCTCCTCAAGGAGAACCGAAAGGAGAACCGAAGAAGTGAGGAGGGGCGGAGAAGCGGGGGGCTTTCAGGGGTAGTACTTTGCTCCCCTCACCCCCCAACCCCCTCTCCCACGCTGTGGGAGAGGGGGCGCAAGGGGCGAGGGAGCGCTCCGAAAACTGGCCGGAGATCCGATCACCCCCCTCTCCCACCGCGTGGGAGAGGGGCCGGGGGGGAGGGAGCACGAG
>Ga0073934_10005838_pt1 | contig 18570 bp, 17 predicted proteins | sample LarsenN4metaG_FD_76834 | JGI IMG/M metagenome (GOLD analysis project Ga0073934, IMG submission 76834) | Hot spring sediment bacterial and archeal communities from British Columbia, Canada, to study Microbial Dark Matter (Phase II) - Larsen... ... | reverse complement strand
GGCGCAGCCCGACGAAGCAATCGCGTCTCCCCGTCCCCCCTTGTCATTGCGAGGAGGGCGCAGCCCGACGAAGCAATCCCGTCGCCGCACCCCCTCGTCGTTGCGAGGACGGCGCAGCCCGACGAAGCAATCGCGCCGCCTCGCCCCTCTCGTCCTTGCGAGGAGGCCGCAGCCCGACGAAGCAGTCCCGTCGCCGCATCCCTCTCGTCGTTGCGAGGACGGCGCAGCCCGACGAAGCAATCGCGTCTCCCCGTCCCCCCTTGTCATTGCGAGGAGGGCGCAGCCCGACGAAGCAATCGCGTCTCCCCGCCCCTTGTCGTTGCGAGGAGGGCGGAGCCCGACGAAGCAATCGCGTCTCCCCGCCCCGCTTGTCGTTGCGAGGAGGGCGGAGCCCGACGAAGCAATCGCGTCTCCCCGCCCCTCTCGCCGTTGCGAGGAGGGCGGAGCCCGACGAAGCAATCCCGTCTCCCCGCCCCTCTTGTCATTGCGAGGAGGGCGGAGCCCGACGAAGCAATCCCGTCGCCCACGCCCTTCTCGTCGTTGCGAGGAGGCCTCAGCCCGACGAAGCAATCCCGTCGCCGCACCCCCCTTGTCATTGCGAGGAGGGCGCAGCCCGACGAAGCAATCGCGTCTCCCCGCACCCCCTTGTCGTTGCGAGGAGGGCGCAGCCCGACGAAGCAATCCCGTCGCCGCACCCCCTTGTCGTTGCGAGGAGGGCGCAGCCCGACGAAGCAATCCCGTCGCGCGCCGCGGGACTAGCGGTTGGCGGCCATTGGGTCCAGGGGCGGCAGGCCGAGCAACAAGCGGCCGTAGCCTTCGTAACCCGCGTCGCTCACGGCCAGGTGCTGGCCGGCGGCGGTGACGTCGCGCCAGTAGCGCTGCAGCAGGTTGCTCTCCTGGAGCGCCGCGCCGCCCGCATACCGGAACGCCTGGGTCGCGACCTCGACGCCGGCGTCCGAGGCGTAGGTGCTCGCCGCACGCAGCTTCGCCTGCAGGAACGGCTCCGGCACCCGTCCTTCGCAGGCGCAGCGCCACGCCTCCTCCAGGAGGTCGACGATCAGGCCTCGCGCCGCCCGCAGGCGGAGATCGGCCTCCGCGGCCCACTTCTGGACCACGGGCCGTTCCGCCACCATCGATGCCGCGGCGCCGTGGCCGCGCCGTTTCGTCCGCGCCTGCTCCAACAGGAGGTCGAGCGCCCGTCTAGCGCCGCCGAGGGCGAAAGCCGCGTGCTCGTTCGCGGTGAACGCCGGCATGCCCAGCCGGAAGATCGGACCGCCCCGCCGCGGCTCACCGCGGGCAAGGATCGCCCGGTCCCAGCTGAACTCGGCGGGTATGAAGAGGTCCTGGACGGAGAAATCGCAGCTGCCGGTGCCCCGGAGGCCCGCGACGTGCCAGTTGTCGTGCAGCGTCGCCGAGGCCGCCGGTATCACGAACATGCGCTCCTCCGGCGGGTCGCTGCCCTCGATCCGGGCGCCGGCGATCAGCCAATCTGCGTGGGGCGCGCCGCTGGCGAACTGGAACCGTCCCGAGAGGCGGTAGCCCCCGGGGACAGCGGCCGCGGTCCCCGTGACGCCGCCGATGCCCGCGGCCCGCGGGATACGCCCTTCCGCGAACACTTCGCCGATGGCGCTGTCCGGCAGGAACGCCCCGGGCCAGCCGATGCTCGTCGCACCGATCATGACGCTCCAGCCCGCCGACGTGTCGATGTACGTGACCGCCTCGATGACCTCGAGCTGGGTGACGGGATCGGCCTCGGCGCCGCCCAACTCGGCGGGCAGCTTGAGCGCCCAGAGCCCGGAAGCCGAGAGCGCCTCCACCGTCGCGCAAGGCAGGGTGGTCAGGGCTTCCGCTTCGTCGGCGCCCGCGCGCAGCGTGTCCGCGACGGACTCCACGGCCTCCAGCAGCGCGCGCCGCTTCCCGGCCCGGTCCGCGGGGAAGACGGCCCTGCCGGATAGACTCGGCTTTGCCGGCGCCTTCGTCATGGAAGTGCGGCCATCATCGGCGCGGCCGGAGCGCGGTGTCAATCCGGCAGCGGGTAGTGGATGCGGTACAGGTAGTACGGGGCCTCCTCCCCCGGCCCGTGCGTATAGCGCTTGACGAGCTCGTACGTCTCCGGGTGAAAGCGTGCGCCCAGCCGCAGGAAGAAATCGTCCCAGTCTTCGAACGTCAGGAGGTACTGTGGCTGGCGGCCTTGCAGGTAGCGGTTGAGCGTCCGGTCCCTGTTGTACTCCACCACGTCCGGGTTCACGAGGCCGACGACGTCCAGGACGTGGAAACGGCCGTAATAGCCGACAGCGCCGATGTCGTGGGCGGCCAGCGTCTCGTCCGGGCGGACGATGTTGTTCAGGTCCTGCGCCATCGCTTCGATGCCCCGCAGGTCGAACACCGCCCCGCCGTAGGTGGTCCGCCAGTTCTCGTACTGCTGCCAGGCCGGCACCGCCAGCACCACGAACGCCGCCGCCACCAGCGCCTTCGCCGCGTACCCGTTCTCCATCGCCGCGCGGACCAGCATCCACGCCCCTCCGCCGGCGAGGGCGGCCAGAAGCGGCACCACCGGATGCTGATAGCGGAAGAAGTAGTGGCCCAGCCCGCCGGGGAATACCAGGACGTACATGACCAGCACCGGCAGCCAGAACAGGCCGAAGAGCAGCGCCTCCCGGCGGTTGGCCGCCACCGCGGCGAGGACGGCGACGGGCAGCATGGAGCCGAGGAATTGGCCGACCTGCTCCCCCATGATCGTGATCTTGTCGCGGAAGAAGAAGTCGTACTCCTGGAAGAAGTGCATCTTCGCCGTCGCCGTGCCGGGCGTGAACGAGCCCGTCACCGCCAGCGCGAACAGGGAGAGCGCCGCCAGCGCCCCCACACCCGGGCCTGCCAGCGGCGCCGCCCTCTCGCCGAACGAGCGTAGCGGCTCGCCGGGCGCCCGCCGCAGCCACTCGTAGACCAGGAGGGCGGGCAGCAGGAAGGCGCCTTTCGGCCGGGTGAGGACCGCCAATGCCAGCAGGCCGCCGGTCAGGAGCCGGCCCCGGGGCGTATCGAAGCTCAGGTAGGACGCGAACGTCGCCGCGACGAGGGCCATGAACAGCCCCGTCTCCAGCCCGCCGCCGGAATCGAACGCCGCCCAGTGGTTGAAGGCGACGATCAGCGCCCCGGCGAACGCCGCCACCAGGCTCCGGAAGACGGCCCAGCCGAGCCAGAAGACAGCCATGGTCAGGAGCACGTGCGCAACGATCCCCACGCCGATGCTCGCCCGGACGGGCTCCACGCCCAGCTTGATCGGGACGGCCAGGACCATGACGTGCAGGATGCTCGTCGCCCCCGTGGACCACGATTCGCCATCGAAGGTCAGCTTGCCGTGCTCGGCCAGGTTGCGGGCGAAAGTCAGCGTGATGAAGCTGTCGTCGAAAGTCGGGTGGACGCCGCCGTCCGGCGTGGTCACGTAGCGAAGCGACGCCGCCAGGGCGACGGCCGCGGCGATGGCAACGAGGCCCCAGGCGCGGAGGGCGGCGGCCTGGACCAGCTGTCGCGAAAGCGGGAGGCGCAGAGGGATGACCAATCGGCCCAGCCTAGCGTCCTGACCCGGCAGGACGAGCGTTCACCCTAAGTAATAGCACGAACCACCCCCACGGCGGCCGTTCGGCCGCGGCCGCGTGCCCTGACCTGACGCCGCCCCGCGTTTGACAGCGCCAGAGGCCGGATATAGCCTTCGTCCGCGATCGAGTCCTCGAGAGGTGCAAACGTGAAGCGCAGCGAAGCCCGCATCCTCACCAGCCACGCCGGCAGCCTGCCCCGCCCCAAAGACCTCCAGGAGATGAACCTGCGAAAACAGCGCGGCGAGCCCGTCGACGACGCGGCGCGGGCCGAGCGCATTCGCCGGGCCGTGCCCGAAGTCGTCCGCCGCCAGGTCGAGGCCGGCGTCGACGTCGTCAACGACGGTGAGTACGGGAAGGTGAACTTCCTCCTCTACGTCCAGGAGCGCCTGGGAGGCTTCGAGTTCACGGGCGCCGCCCGGCCCCTGGGGGCGATGGCCGACCGCCGCGACCGCCACCTCTTCTCCGAGTTCTACGAGGACGAGTTCTCGTCCCGCGTCATCGCCCGCCGCGAGCAAGTCTGCGTGGGGCCGATCGCGTACACCGGCCACGAGCTGCTCCAGGCGGACATCGCGAACTTCAAGGCGGCGCTGGAGGGCGTGAGCGTGGAAGAGGCGTTCATGCCGGCGCTCGCTCCCTTCTATCAGGGCGAGAACCGCTACTATCGCACGCAGGAGGAGTACGAGACGGCCGTCGCCGAGGCAATGCGCGTGGAATACAGGGCGATCGTGGACGCCGGCTTCGTCGTCCAGATCGACGACCCGGGGCTGCCGTCGCAGTGGGACCAGTTCATCCCCGAGATCGGCATCGAGGAGTACCGCAGGCTGGCGGCCAAACGCATCGAGCTGGTGAACTACGCCCTGGAGGGCATCCCCGAAGACCGCATCCGCTACCACATCTGCTGGGGCAGCTGGCACGGCGCCCACGTGACGGACCTGCCCCTCGCCGACATCGTCGACCTCCTCCTCAACGTCAAAGCGCAGTGCTACTCGATCGAAGCCGCGAACGTCCGCCACGAGCACGAATGGAAGGTCTGGAAGAACGTCAAGCTCCCGGACGGGAAGATCCTGATGCCGGGCGTCGTCAGCCATGCCACCAACGTCGTCGAGCACCCGGAGCTGGTGGCGGACCGCATCCTGACCTACGCCGGCCTCGTCGGCAGGGAGAACGTCATCGCCGGCACGGACTGCGGCCTGGGCGGGCGTCTTCACCCCCAGCTCTGCTGGGCGAAGCTGCAGGTCCTGGCGGAAGGCGCCGCTTTGGCCTCCAAGCAGCTATGGAGCTAGCCCCCGCTCTCGTAGGATGCTTACCTGAGCCAGGAGGGGTGTTATGAAAATCGAAGCCGCGGTCTTTCGCGAGGTCGGCAGGCCCATAGAGGTCGAAGGCGTGGAGATCGACGCGCCGGAGCCGCAAGAGGTGCTCGTCCGCACTGCCGCCACGGGCGTCTGCCACTCCGACCTGCACGTCGTCGAGGGCAACTCCCGGTTCTCCATCGCCGACCCCATCGTCCTCGGCCACGAGGCGGCGGGGGTCGTGGAGGAGGTGGGCAGCGCCGTCACCACCGTGCGCCCCGGCGACCACGTCGTCGTCTGCCTCTCGGGATTCTGCGGCGTCTGCGAGCAGTGCCTCACGGGCCACCCGAACCTGTGCACGTCCGGCGTCGTCGCCAGGCGGCAATCGGGCCGGCCGCGCCTCTCGCAGGACGGCAGGCCCTTGCACCAGTTCCTCAACCTCGCCACCTACGCGGAGCGCATGCTGGTCCATGAGAACTCGCTGGTGAAGGTGGACGAGGACCTGCCCCTGGACCGCGTGGCGCTGATCAGCTGCGGCGTGCTCACCGGCCTCGGCGCCGCTTTGCGCACGGCGGGGCTGGAGCCTGGCCAGACCGTCGCCGTCTTCGGCTGCGGCGGCGTCGGCCTCTCGATCGTCCAGGGAGCGCGCATCGGCGGCGCGCGGCGGATCATCGCCGTCGACCAGTTCGACTCGAAGCTGGAGATGGCTCGCCGCGTCGGCGCCACCGACACCGTGAACAGCAGCCGCGAGGACGCCGTTGCCGCGGTCCGCGAACTCACCCGCGGCGCCGGCGTGGACCACGCCTTCGAGGCCGTGGGCATCGCCTCCCTCGTCCGCCAGGCGATCGAGTGCCTGGCGATCCCGGGGACAGCCACGATCGTGGGCGTCCTGCCGCCGAACGCGATGCTGGAGTTCCCGTGGATGGCCATCCGGCCGGAGTGCCGCGTGCAGACGTCCCGGATGGGCTCCAACCGCTTCCGGGTGGACATCCCGCGCTACCTGGACTTCTACCGCCAGGGGCGCCTGCTCCTGGACGAGATGGTCACGAAGCGCGGCCGCCTCTCCGACATCAATGAGGCCTTCCGGGCAATGAAGGCCGGCGAAGTCGCGCGCACGGTCCTCACGTTCGCGTAGGGCTCGGATGCTCCAGGGCGCAATCGATAGGCTCGGCGGCAATCTCCGCTTTGCCGTCGGCCTCCGCGGTTTCCTGCGCGCGGAGACCGGCGTCCAGCAAGCCCGCGCCCGTATCGCCTCGCAGCTCGCCTCGAGAGAGGACTCGTTCCTCGACCTCGCGGAGAAAGCCATCTACCAAAATCCCCGCAGCCCTTACCGCCGGCTTCTCGCTCACGCCGGCGTGGAGTTGGCGGACCTTGCCGCCATGGTGCGGGGCCGGGGACTGGAAGCCGCGCTGGAAGAGCTTTACGGACGGGGCGTCTACATCACCTTCGAGGAGCTCAGAGGGCGGCGGCCCGTCAAGCGAGGCAGTCTCGAGTTCGAGGTCAAGGTCTCCGACTTCGACAACCCGCTCCTCAGCGCCTTCTTTCAGTCCCGTAGCAGCGGGTCGCGCAGCGCGGGGACGCGCGTGTTCATAGACTTGCGGACGCTGCAACGCGAAGCCGAGTACGTGGCCTGCCTGTTCGACGCGCACGGCATCCTTGGGTCGAGGCCGCTGGCGGTCTGGCAACGCCGGCCGCCCCACAGCGGGGGCCTGAACGGCCTCATCCGCTTCGCCAAGATCGGGTGGCCTGCAGAACGCTGGTTCGCGCAGAATCCCTTCCATCTGGCGCATGGCGGCTGGCGGGGCGCCGCGTTCCTGGCTTACAGCGTCCTCGTTAGCTACCTGGCCGGGAAACCCTTTCCCTGGCCGAAAACCGTGTCCGGAGACCAGGCGCTGCGAATTGCTCGTTGGATGGGCGAGAAGAAGCGGGAAGGCCGTCCCGCCGTGCTGGATACCGGCGTCAGCGGCGCCACGCGTGTTTGCATCGCGGCGCGCGACAACGGCATCGATATCGCGGGCAGCGTCTTTCGCGTCGGCGGCGAACCGCTCACACCCCAGAGGGCGCGGGCCATGGTCTCGGTCGGGGCAAGCTTCCTCAGCCGCTATCAGATGGTGGAGACCGGGATTATCTCGATCAGCTGCGCCGACCCGGTCGAAATCGACGACATGCACGTCGTGAGCGAGAGGTTTGCCGTCCTCACCCGCGACAAAGCCGTGGGTCCGGCCGGCGAGTCCGTGCCTGCCCTTGTTTACACGTCGCTGCAGCCGGACTGCAGGATGATCCTGCTGAACGCGGAAAGCGGCGACTACGGACGGCTCTTCCGCCGCGAGTGCCGCTGCAGCCTCGGCGGCCTCGGGTACTCGCTGCACGTGGCCGGCGTCCACGGCTACGACAAGCTGACCAGCGAGGGCGTCACCTTCATGGGCAGCGAGCTCTACCGGCTCGTCGATGAGGTCCTGCCGGGAAAGTTCGGCGGCGATCCGACCGATTATCAGCTCGTCGAAGAAGACGAGGAGGGCATCCCGCGGGTCAGCCTCGTCATCTCGCCGAGGGTCGGCGGGATCGACGAGAAGGCCGCGGTGGGCGTGGCGCTTTCGGAGCTGAGACGCCATTTCGCCGGGCCGATCATGGCGGCGGAGTGGGCCCGCGCCGGCACGCTGAGGGTCGTGCGGCGTGAGCCCTACGCGTCCGGGGGCAGGAAGGTCCTTCCCCTGCACGTCATCGGTCAGGCGCAGGCGGCTCACCAGGCCAAAGGCGGCGGCCCGGCGGCCCGGCCGTGACGTTGGCGCAGACACCCCCGGCGCCCCTCACCGTGGTGTTCATAGCCAGCTCCGGCCGCTCCGGCAGCACCATCCTCGACCGCATACTGGGCTCCGCGCCCGGCGCCTGCTCCTGTGGCGAGCTCCAGCGCTTCTGGGACGTCCTGTACCTGCCAGACCGCCTCTGCGGATGCGGCGCCAAGTTGCTCGAATGCCCGTTCTGGACCTCGGTCATCGCTGCCTTCGGACCGATTACGCCCGGCGATGCCGGGAGGTTCGCCCGCCTGCACGAGATGGTGACTCGTACGCGGTCGCTTCCGCTTCATTGGACTCCGGTCAGGCCCGCCGCACTGCGGGCGGCCGTTTCCGAATACCAGGGCGTAGTACTGCGCCTGCTCCAGGCGATTGCCGGCGTCTCGGCCCGCTCGACGCTCATCGATTCGTCCAAGGGGGCGGGTTACGGCTGGCTGCTTTCGAGCCTGCCTGGAATCCGGCTGAAGGTTATCAACCTCGTCAGGGACAGCCGGGCGGTGGCCAACTCCTGGCTGAACCACCATAGGCTGCAGACCCGGCGGCCCTTTTATCCCTGGAATGCGACCTACGCGGCCCTCGGCTGGGACGTCGAGCACGCGATAGCGGAGCTCATGCGCCGGCGCGCTCACGCCTACGTCCGCGTCCGGTACGAGGACTTCGCCCGCCGGCCCGGGGCCGTCCTATCCGAACTCGCGGGGAAGCTCGGAATCGCCGTGCCGGACGTGTCGCCGGAGGGCGAGGTGCTTCAGGCGGAAGCCCACATGATCGCCGGCAACCGGACCCGCTTTCTCAAAGGCCCTCTGAAGATCGAAGAAGACCAGCGCTGGAAGTCGGAGCTGAGCGCGCTCGATGCGGCCAAGGTCACGGCCCTCACCTGGCCGCTCCTCCTACGCCACGGCTACCCCGTGACGTACGCGCGCGGCGGTCTGCCCTCCAGGAGCAGCATGGCGGCGGGTTAGCCTTCCATCGCCTCCTGGAGGAGGCGGTAGCCTTCCCTGCGGCCCTCCACCCAGGACGTCAGCCCCTCCAGCTCCATGAGGCGGCGCCAGCGGGGGTCTTCGTAACGCATGCCGAGCAGGGCCTCCGACCACCGCCGCGCCAGTGCGGCATCGAAGTCGGGTAGGGCGGTGAAGTTGCAGTGGTCGTAGGGCGGCGACGTCCATACGGAGCGCACTAGGGCCGCGTCCACGCGCCCCTCCTCCACCAGGCGCAGCCAGGTCGCGTGGCCCAGGGCGCCCGCGTCCGCCCGCCCCTCCTGGACGGCGCGCACTACTTCCAGCTCGCTCGTCCCCGTATCGCCGTGCTTGCCGACGTCGATGTCGAAGCGCAGGAGGGCCACGTCGCGCCCCGGCTCCAGGCCCGCCTGCCGCAGGAAGTGCAGGGGCACGATCGCCGCCTGGGCAGAGTCGGCGCTGCCGAGGGCGAGCGTCTTGCCCGGGAGGCTCTCCGGCCCGGCGATGTCCGACCCTTCGCGCGCGATCAGGCGCGTCGTGAAGTCCCGGTCCGTGTTGCGCATCCCCAGGACCAGGCAGGGAGCCGGGGCGCGCGTCTCGCAGCGCACGAACGCGACGTTCGTGTTCCAGGCGACGTCGATGACGCGGTCGAAGAGCGCGTCCACCTGGGCCTCGTAGTTCGAAAACAGCACGTAGTCCGTGGGGACGCCGGCCTCGGCGAAGTATTCGCGCATGCCTTCCCAGATCGTTATGACCTTGGGGTCGTATGCCACCGCGCCCACCCGCACGACTGTGCTCACGCTCGCCTCCTAGAAAAGGGGCAGGCCGGCGAGGACCTTGCCCAGCCATTCCGCCAGCACGTCGTTCGTCGGCGCCATGACGGAGCCTGCGCGCGCGTCCCGCCAGTGGCGCTCGATGTCAACGGCGCGGCTGTAGGCAAGGCCGCCGCCCACCTCCATGGCGGTCTCCGTTACCCCCTGCGCCGCCCGCGTCGCGCCGATCTTCGCCTCGATGAGCATCGCCAGGGCCGCGGCGTCGCCGCGGTCCGCCGCCGCGGCCGCGCTCCGAGCCAGCTGGCGCGCGCTTTCGGCCTTCACCGCCATGTCGGCGAGGTGCCGCTGGACGGCCGGCACTTCCGCCAGGCTGGTCCCCGCGGAGTAGCGGCGCGCCTTCGCGTGCTCGACCGCGTCGTCCAGCGCCGCAAGGGCGATGCCGGCGTTCACCGCCGCGAGGCCCGCCAGGAACGCCGGCGCCACGACGCCGAAGACGAGCTCCTGGCCGCTCCCCGGCGCGCCGAGGCGGTCCGCCTCCGTCAAGCGCACGTCCTCGAAGTTCGCGGCGATGCTCGAATTCCCCGCCATGCCGACGCCTTCCCAGGCGCCCTCGAAGCTCAATCCGGCGGCGGCCTTTTCGACGACGAAGATGTCGAGGCCCTGTCCCGCGGGCGACTGCACGAGGACGGGGTAGAGGTCGGCGTGGCTGCCGCTGGTTACGAAGCTCTTGCGCCCGCTGAGGAGGAAGGCGCCGTTCCGCGCCTGCAGCGCCAGCTCCGGCTGGTAAAAGTGGGCGCCGGTGCCGCGTTCGCTGAAGGCAAGCGTCGCGAGCAGCTCGCCGCGGGCCGCCGGCCGCAGCCACCGCTCCCCCTGCTCCGGGCTCGCCTTGGCCGCGATCGTCGCCACGCCGCAGCAGTGCATGAGGAAGCACATCGCCGTCGAAGCGCAGCCGCGGCCGATCTCCTCCTCGACGCGGACGAGGTCGCCGAGGCTGCCGCCGAGCCCTCCATGGGCCACGGGGACCATCAGGCCCATGAGCCCGGGCCCCGCTAGCGCGCGCAGGTTCTCGGCCGGGAACCGCCTCTCCCGGTCGATTGCCCGCGCGTTCGGCTTGAGCGTCCGCTCGACGAGGTCCTGCGTCTTTTCGATCAGCGCTTGCGTGTCCGTGCCTGCCGTCATCTCGCTCCTTCCTGCTACATGAAGTTCGGCGTGTGTAAGCGCGAGATCTTCTCTGCGGCCGCCGCGTCGAGGCCGATCTGGAGCATGCGCCGGACGCGGTGCGCGTGCATTTCCCGGAGAAGGCGCTGCACCTCGGCGAAGCCGCGCTCGACCTCTCTCGCGCCCCCGTCTCCGCCGGCGAGCACCGCGAGCGCCTCCAGGGTCATCGGGTTGCCGCCCGAGGCGGCCTCCAGCGCCGCCGAGCGCTCCTCCGCCGCCGCGACCAGCTCTTCGATGCGTGAAGGCTTGAGCTCCAGGACGTGGCGGGCATGGCCGATGCCGTAGGCGACATGGCGGCCCTCGTCCAGCCGCGCCCGGCGGGCGATGTCCGCCGTTACGGGGTCGGGCGCGTGCCGCTCCACGAACTCCAGGAGGTCCAGGAACGTCCCCTCGCCCAGGACGTGGAGGAGGAAGCTGGAGCGGAAGTAGTCCTCCTGGACGAGGAGGCCGTGCAAGGACCGCTCCGTCAAGACCGACGAGTACTGCAGCGCCCCGCCGTTGGCGAGGGCGCGCTTCGTGAACGCCTCGATGTGGCGGGCCTCGTCGTTGATGATCGTTGCCAGGAAAAGGACGGGTTCGACGAACTGGGCGTTGATGCGGGGGAGGAATTTGGCGGGGACGTAGAGGGCGGCGTACTCGTTTTCCGCTAGGAAGGTCATGACCTGGCAGACGGCGCGTTCCACCGCCTCCGGCAGGGGCGGCAACGACTCCCATTCGATGTCGCGGGAGGCATCCCACTGCTGGCCCTTGGCCTGCTCGTAAAGCTCCGGCAGGTTGTCCGACCAGACGTCCGCCTTGCGGTTGAGGACATACGGGTAGGACGGCCCGCCGGGCTCGGGCACCGCGCCCCGCGGCACGAAGCCGAAGTAGGCCGGCGCCTCCGCCGGGACGTCGCCGGCGCGGCCGGCGAACCAGTCGCGGACGTCGATAGCGCGGCCGTCGCGGCGCGGCAGCCTCACTCCCCAGTCCGCCTTCGCCCGCCGCGAGGGCGTCACCTTCCGGGCCAAGAGCTTGCCGCGGCCGCCGGCGTCCAGGTCCGCGATCGGCGAGTGGCCTTGGAGCCGAAGCCACGTCAAGCAGTCCTCGCGCAGCTGCCCGTCCGAGACCTCGACCTCGATGACCTCGCCGGGCTCCATTCGGTCGAGGGCGTTGCGAAGGAGGACAAGCGCCGTCTGGCCGGGCGCGAGGTCGCGCAAGTCCAGGGAAGCGTCCGGGGTGATTTGGTGGACTGTGCCGGAGGTCTGGTGGTCTGGCAGGTCTCCCACTCCTTCCTGCTGGGGGTCCGTCATTTCGGGAAGGAGTGGCGTTGAGCGGTTTGTGGTTGCCTCTTGGTGGTGCTCGCTGCGATTGCAGGGCCCGGCGCCGCCACTCAGTCCCGGAGCGGCACGAAGCGAATTCAGCTGAAACCGGCGCCCAGCTCGTGGGTCTTCGCTGCAGGCATTTCGATGGCCGTCACGACCTGGATTCTAATTCCCCATCGGCGCGTTTCGCCAGCCCTCGCAGAAGCACGGCTTTGATGTCGCCCTTACTCGGCCCTTGTGGGCGGCGAGCGGCGCTCCAGCCCAGGCCAAGCTTCAACCAAGGCCACCGCTCATGGCGTGGGGAGCGGCAAGGATGCTTGTTCCCAGTTGCGATTGTTCAACCAGTCCCAAGCGTCCTTAGGGAGAATGCCGAAGTAGTTCCGTTTGACTTCGATGATGAGCAGATAGTCGTCTGAAGGGTGGATATAGGGCGCAAGCTCTCGGTAGATGGCAGCCGCTGTCGTCGGCTCGCGAGTCTGGATAAGCCACAGCGATTCAATGTAGTGCATCCAGTCGCCTAGCGCCTTAATCCGCTCGAAGAGAGGCGTGTAATCCGCCCTTCTGCCAGGATCGTGGATGATCGCGAAGATCACTCGGCGCTCCTTTCTGTAGATGGCTCTGTGCCGGAAGGCAATTGGGACGCGGTTACCGGCCGCGCGCTAGTTCCGTAGGCTGCATGGCCGCTCTGGACCAGACTGTCGAAGCCTGTAAAGGTGAGGTGCGTGGGCTTGAACCAAGTCAAGAGGCTCACAACGAACACCACCACCCCGAATAGCACCACTATAGCCCACATGCCCCTCTCCTTGGCACTCGGGTCGAGTGTTGAAAAGACCACGATCTGGGCGAGGAACCCTTCGACGATGAGAAGCCCCAGGACGTAGAAGCCGAGGGGTTTGTCGATGGCCTCGACAATCCTTGACCACGCGCTCTGGCCTTGTTGCACCGAGCGGATTCTATTGAAAGAAGGAATTAGCCGCTAGGATGCGCATTCGCGTGGCGACTGCCTCGCCGCAGGCGCCGATTGACAACGCCGCGGCGCGGACTAGGCTATGCCCATCACCGCAGGGAGGGCCGCCATGGTCAAGCAGCTCTGCATCTCGTCCGATTCCCACATCGTCGAACCCCCGGAGCTCTTCGAGCCCCTGAAAAAGCGCTTCGGCGACCGCGCCCCGCGGATCATCGATACCGAAGACGTCGGGCCGCGGCTCGACCTCGGCAACGGCCAGCTCGGCATCGCCATCGCGGGCTTCCTTCAGGCCGGCACGGACTTCGGCAGCCCGGAGGCGCTGGAGATGCGCAAGAAAGGCTACGAGCTGGCCCGCCCCGGCGTCTACGACATCGCCGCCCGCCTCGAAGACCAGGACCTGGACGGCGTCGACGCCGAGGTCCTCTATCCGAGCCTGATCTTCAACGTCTACCAGATCGAAGACCTGGACATCCTCAAGGCCACCTTCGCCAGCTACAACGACTGGGTGACCGACTACGTCTCCGGCGCGCCGGACCGCCTCTTCGGCCTTGGCTGCGTCCAGCTCTACGACCTCGACCAGGCGATCGATGAGATGGCGCGGATCAAGAAAGACGGCCACGTCGGCGTCAGCATCCCCGCCACCGCTCCGCCGAGCCGTCCGTATTCCGACCCCTGGTACGACAAGTTCTGGGCGGCTGCCCAGGACATGCGTATGCCCCTGGCCATGCACATCTTCACGGGCGCCACGCCCAACCACGGCCTGCCCAACTCGCACGCGGGGTACGCGCTCGCCTTCTGCGGCATCGCATTCACCGTGGCGGACCTCATCCACTCCGGCGTCTGCGAGCGCTTCCCCGGCCTCCGCTTCGTGGTCACGGAGTTCGAGACGGGCTGGACGGCCCACGCCCTGGAGCGCATGGACTGGGTCTACAAGCGGCGCGGCGGCGCCCGCCACTACCCCGCGATACCCAACAAGCCGAGCCACTACTGGCGCCAGAACTTCCGCATCACCTTCGAGGACGATCCCATCGGCATCATGACCAGGGACAAGATCGGCGCCGAGACCCTGCTTTGGGGCAGCGACTATCCCCACGGCGACTCCGTCTTTCCGGACTCGCAGGGCGTCCTCGACCGGATCATGGCGGACTGCACCCCTGAGGAGCGCTATCGCATGACCGCCAAGAACGTCGTCGACCTCTACGGCCTGCCGTTCGAGGCGTAGGCAGGCCCCGCGCCCGGCGGGGCGGCAGGCAAGGCTGAGGCGGGGCAGCGCCGGCGCCAGCCCGGAAAGAACGCCCTGGGTAGTCCGGAGGCGGGCTTCGAAGATGAGTAAGCCTACTCGGCCCCCAGGAGCGCCGCGGCGTTGTGCTGCGTCATCTGCTTGACCTGCATCTCGGAGAAGCCGGCGTCGAGCAGCTTGCCGATGTAGATCTCGAACCCTTCCTGCAGGCCCGGGTTCGTCGTCTGGCCGAGGTCCGTCGCCACGATCGTGCTGGACGGCCCCACTTCCTTGATGTTGTTCAGGGTCTCGTCCCAGGTGCACTTGTTCGTGTGCGGCGTCGTGAACACCCGCTCGAAGTAGACGCCGTACTTCTGCAGCGCCTTCTGCTCGTCCACGGTGAGGTGGGTGGTCGGGAACTCGGGGTGCGTGATGATGATCCGCTGCACGCCGGCCTCGCGGGCCGCCTTGATAACGGGCTCCATCTCTGACGGGGCTATGTGGCCTGTCGCCATCACCATGTCGTACTTGGCCATGACCTCCAGGCACTGGCGCATCTCCGGCAGCACTTTGCCGTCCCCGTCCGTGACCGTCAGGTAGGCTCCGGCGATGCCTGCCGCACGCAGCTCGCGGGCGATGCTCATCCAGTAGGGGAGCTTGCTCTCGTCCAGCTGCCCGGCCACATTCGCCTGCTCGTTGGCGGAGTCGCACGTCGGCAGCCAGCAGACGCGCGCCCCCAGCCGGGCGGCGATGTCGATCGCCGTGGGGTTGAGGCCGCCGACCGGGTTGTTGAGGGCGATGGCGCCGTAGACGTTGACGCCGGGAAACATCTCCCGGATGAGCGTTGCCCGGTCCGAGGTCACGGCGTGATGGGACTTGAGGACGATGCCGCCGAAGCCGCGCTCCTTCGCCAGCTGGGCAAGCTGGATGTCGTTGAACTTGCGCGGCAGCAGGTCCGGCCCTGAATGGACGTGCGTGTCGAACGTGCCCCTGAGGAGCCCTTGGATCGTCTCCTTGTCAGCCATCGTTACCCCCTCGCTGTCTTCGGTCGCAGCATAGCACCGGCTTCTGCCGGAAGGCATCCAGGCCCGCTGCCAAAGCGCTGCGCCGGCCGGCGTCCGGACTTGCCCGAACGGCCTTGCCCCCTGCCGGCGGCGGCATCCTTCCTCACCTCGATGCCGCCCGCGCCGGAGGGGCCGCACCCCGCCGCCCCCATCGTTGACAGGCCCTCCAAGCCCTCTGAGAATGGCGGACAAAGCGGCCGCATTGCCGGGAAGCAGAGGAGGGAAGCCTGAATGTCCGAGTACGCGCGACCGGAATTCTTGGCCGACGGCGACTGGCTCGAGGCCCACCTCGGCGATCCGAACGTCCGCGTCGTGGACTGCGACGTCCGCGATGCCTACCGCCGGGCCCACATCCCCGGCGCCGTCTGCCCCGCGGACAATTACTTCAAGAACCCGGACGACCGGCGCTTCATCATGACGCCGGACCAGTTCGCGGCGGAGATGCGGCGCCTCGGCATCGGCGACGAGACGCTGGTCGTCGCCTACGACGCCAACGGCTCCCTGACCGCCGGCCGGCTGTGGTGGTGCCTCAACTACTACGGCCACGAGAACGTGAAGGTCCTCAACGGCGGCTGGAACCTGTGGCTAAAGGAGGAACGCCCGATCACGGCCGCCGAGCCGAAGGTCGAAGCCGGCCCCTTCACCCCGCGCGTCAACGACTCCCACGTCGCCACCGCGGACTACGTCCTCGCGCAACTCGGCAAGCCGGACGTCGTCATCCTCGACGTGCGCTCGGACGGAGAGTGGGAGGGGACGAACACCCGCGGCAACAAGCGCCAGGGCCACATGCCGGGCGCCGTGCACCTCGAATGGCTGAACAACGTCGAGGCCGATGACGTCAAGTGCTTCAAGTCCCCGGACGAACTGCGGCAGATGTTCGAGGCGGCCGGGATCACGCCCGAGAAGGAAATCATCACCGTCTGACAGGGCGGCATCCGAGCAGCGCAGTCTGCGCTGACCCTCCGGCTCCTGGGATACGAAAACGTCCGCAACTACGACGGGTCGTTCGGCGAATGGGGCAATCGCGACGACACGCCGATCGTCGTCGATTAGCGGGCAGGGGCCGCCCTGCGCCGCCGCGGCAGCATCGTTGAGGAGGAGAAGGCGAATGACCGGACGCCGAGACGAATTCGTAGTCGATACCGCCTGGCTCCAGGAGCACCTGGACGCGCCCGGCCTTCGCGTCGTGGACTGCGACACTCGCGACGCCTATCGCCGCCTGCATATCCCCGGCGCGGTCTTCGCGGAGGACGCGCCTTACAAGGACCCGGACGACCGCCGTTTCGTCATGAAGCCGGGGCAGTTCGCGGAGGCGATGTCCAAGCTGGGGATCGGAGAAGAGACGGAGGTCGTCGCCTACGACACGAACGGCGTCTCCGCCTCGCGCCTGTGGTGGTGCCTCCGCTACTTCGGCCACGCCAGGGTCCGCGTCCTGGACGGCGGTTGGCAGGCCTGGCTGGCGGAGGGGCGGCCGGTCAGCGCCCGGGAGCACAGGGCCGCGCCCGCCCGTTTCACCCCCCGCGTGGACGAAAGCGTCTTCGCCAGCGGCGACTACCTCCTGGCCGGCCTGGCCCGGCCGGACGTCGTCGTCCTGGACGTGCGGTCGGACGCGGAGTGGACCGGCGAGCGGGCGCCCGGCGGCCAGCGTCCCGGCCACATCCCCGGCTCCGTCCACCTCGAATGGCTCGAAAGCCTCACCCAGGGCGACGTGCGCCGCCTGAAGGCGGAACGCGACCTCCGGGAGATGCTCGAATCCTGCGGGGTCACGCCCGATAAGGAAGTCGTCACCATCTGACAAGGCGGCGGCAGAGCGGCGCAGTCTGCGCTCGTCCTCAAGCTCCTCGGCTACGAACGCGTCCGCATGTACGATGCCTCCTTCGCGGAGTGGGCCAACCGCGAGGACACCCCTATGGAGACATGACGGCCGCTGACCGCGTGCCGCCCCGACCGCGGGTAGGAAACGTCTCCGGGGCGCCGGCAGATGACCCGTTGCTCGAAGGCCGCGGCAAAGGCGCCGGCGCCGGGGTTCATGCCGCGGCGGTCCTGTTTCCTCGTCCCTCGCGCCAAAGTTAGGGGTTTCCCCCGATGGAGGCCCCTCGCGGCGGCTGACTATGCTTCGGCCGTCAGATGGAGACCGGGACAGCAACAGCCATAGCCAGCGCCTGTCAGCACCGTTGGCTCCTCGGCCAGCCTGAGGGCGGGCGCATCGAGGCGCGGTGCCGGAAATGCGGCGCCTCCAGGTCTTATCCAGCCGTGCTGGACGACCTCGATCCCGGGGTCGATCTGCCGGAACGACATCCAGCAGGCGTGGCGACGGCCGCCGGCGGGGCGCGGCCGTCGTCCGTCGCCGTCTTGTCGGGCGAACCGGAAGCGTGATAAAAGGTTAACGCCTTGTCGCTTCGATAAGTGAGAGGCGTGCCCGAAGGGAAGGGAAGCCGTCCGATCGGGCAGTGCAAGGAGGAGTCTGTGAACCGCACCCCCGCCAACCCCGTCATCCCTCGCTCCGAAGGTCAGCAACGGAGCGCGGCCAACCCGCCGATCCGGGTGCTCATCGCCGACGACCACGCCGTCCTGCGCCAGGCGCTCCGCTACATGCTGGAGGCCCAGTCCGGCCTCGAGGTCGTCGGGGAGGCGTCGAACGGCCGCGAGGCCGTCGACATGGCGGAGAAGCTCCACCCGGACGTCATCCTCATGGACACGATCATGCCCGGCCTCAACGGCATCGAAGCCACGCGCCAGGTGCGGCGGCGGCTGCCGAAGACGAAGGTCCTCATGCTCACCGGCTACATGGAAGACGAACACGTCGCGGGGGCCCTCAAGGCGGGCGCCTCAGGCTACGTGATCAAGAAATCGGAGATCGACGAGCTTTTGCTCGGCATCCAGGCCGTGCACCGCGGCAACCCCTATTTCAGCTCCAGCATCGGCGACGGGGACCTCACCGACTACTTGTGGCAGCTCAAGAGCAACTCCGGCCGCGTCGGCTATGAGCTGCTCACCGCGCGCGAGCGCGAGGTGCTCCAGCTCATCGCCGAGGGGCGATCGAACCAGAAGATCGCCGAAGAGCTGTTCATCAGCGTCAAGACGGTGGAGGCGCACCGCGCCCACATCATGACGAAGCTGCACGCCAAGAACCGGACCGACCTCATCCGCTACGCCATCCGCAAGGGCCTCGTGGCGCTCGACGCGGTGCCTATCGAAGACGAGACCGGCGTCTAACCAACGGCGGGTCCGGCCGGCGATGCCCCTCTCCGGAGGGGCCGGAAGCGGAGGACAAGGATGATGTCGTCCGAACTACCCTCGTCGGGAGCGACGAGGAGCCTCACCAAGGCTGTCTTCGTCAGGCGCCTGGAGCGCCTCGTGCGGCTGCGGCGCGACTACAGCCAGGACCTCAACCCCCTGGG
>Ga0073934_10005837_pt1 | contig 18571 bp, 13 predicted proteins | sample LarsenN4metaG_FD_76834 | JGI IMG/M metagenome (GOLD analysis project Ga0073934, IMG submission 76834) | Hot spring sediment bacterial and archeal communities from British Columbia, Canada, to study Microbial Dark Matter (Phase II) - Larsen... ... | reverse complement strand
TTCGCTCCAGACCATGACCTGCGCGATGTCGCGCTGCAGCAGGGCGCGGTCTTCGGCGCTCACGTGGCGGTTCATGCCGCCGGGGATCGAGCCGGTGCCGTGCACGCGCATGCCGGCGGTGACGCGGATCACCTCCTGGCCGAACTTGCGCAGCAGCACGCCCTTCTTCGCGATGTCGGGGTGCGCCTCGATGACGCCGACGATGTTGCGCTTCTGAACCTCGGAATCGAAGCCGAACAGCAGGTCGGGCGAGCTGAGGTGGAAGAAGTGCAGGGCATGCGACTGCAGCACCTGGCCGTAGTGCATCAGCCGGCGGATCGCGGTCGCCGAGGCGGGCACCGGATGCGCGCCGATCACCCGGTCCATCGCCTTGCTGGCAGCGAGGTGGTGCGAGACCGGGCAGATGCCGCACAGCCGCTGCACCATCACCGGCACTTCCCAGTAGGGCCGACCTTCGATGAACTTCTCGAAGCCGCGGAACTCGACGATGTGCAGTCGCACCTGCTGCACGCGGTGGGCGTCGTCGAGCAGGATCGTCACCTTGCCGTGGCCCTCGACGCGCGACACCGGGTCGATGGCCACGCGGCGCAGGCCGGCAGGGTTCGCGGCAGTCTCCAGCGATTCAGTCATAGTGCATGAGTCCATGGCCCAGGTGCGGCGTGCGTCCGGCCATCAGGTCGGTGAGGAACTGCCAGAAGGCATCCGCCGACGGCGGGCAGCCGGGCAGCGAATAGTCGATGTGCACCACCTCGTGGATCGGCCGCACCTGGTTGAGCAGCAACGGCAGCTCGGGATCGTTCGGCACGCCTTGCGAATAGACGGACTCGAGCAGCGGCCGCAGCGGCAGGCGGTTGCGCTGTGCCGGCAGGCCGCCGTTGATGGCACAGGCGCCCACCGCGACCAGCGTCTTGCAGTGCGCGCGGAACCCGCGCAGCACCTCCACGTTCTCGGCATTGCACAGGCCGCCTTCAATGAGCCCGAGGTCGCACTCCCCCACCGTCTTGATATCGGTGAGCGGCGAACGGTCGAACTCGACGTGCTCGATCAGCTCGAGGATGCGTTCGTCGATGTCGAGGAAGGACATGTGGCAGCCGAAGCAGCCGGCGAGCGAGACGGTGGCGACTTTCAGCTTGGGCATCACGACGCCTCCTGCCGGTCGGCATCGGCGGCCGTGCCTTCGTCGTAGCGGCGCTGGCCGATCGGAATCACGAAGCCGCGGCGCTTGGGCAGGATCACGCCCACCGGGCAGATGCTGGCGGCGCGGTCGGTCAGCGCCATGTCGGTGTCGCAGAGGAGTCCGCTCTCGCTGTTGACCACCAGGTGTGTGCCGATGCCGTGGCCGGCGATGGCGAACACGTTCTTGCCGTCGACCTCGCGGCTGGCGCGCACGCACAGCTCGCACAGGATGCAGCGGTCGAAGTCGAGCAGGATGTCGGGGTGGCTCGCATCCAGCGGGCGCGCCGGATAGAACTCCTCGAAGTGCGGCCCCTCCATGCCCATCTCGTACGCGGTGGCCTGCAGCAGGCAGTTGCCGCTCTTCTCGCACGAGGGGCAGAAGTGGTTGCCTTCGACGAACAGCATCTGCAGCAGCGTCTTGCGCTGCGCATTGAGTTCCTCGGTGTTGCTCTCCACCTCCAGCCCCGGTGCGGCCTTCATCGTGCAGGCCGCCGCCATGCGCCCACCCGCCCTGACGGTGCAGACGCGGCACGAGCCGTGCGGCGCGAACTCCGGGTGCCAGCACAGGTGCGGGATGTAGCGGCCGGCGCGGCGGGCGGCTTGCAGGATGGTTTCGCCGGGCTCGAACGCCACGTCCTCGCCGTCGAGGGAGAAGAGCGCCACATCACTCATGCGAGGACTCCAGGTGCGCACCGGCGTCGTCGCGCCCGGTGGCCGCGCGGGCCTCGGACAGCTCGGCGTCGAGGTCGAAGCCGGGCACGAAGTGCAGCGATTTCAGCCGCCGCTCGTAGGACGGGCGGAACTTGGCGATGGTGTCGCGCAGCGGGTTGCAGGCCGCGCCGCCGAGGCCGCAGTGGGTGGCGCCGTGCATCAGCTTGTCGAGCTCGTAGAGCACCTCCACGTCGTGGCGCGAGCCGCGGCCGGCGGCGAGCTTGTCCATCCGGCGCACCACCAGCTCCGTGCCGACACGGCAGGGCGTGCAGAAGCCGCAGCTCTCGTGGGCGAAGAACTGCGCGAAGTTGCGCGCCACCTCGAACATGTCGCGCGAGCGGTCGAACACCATCAGGGCGCCGGCGGTCGGCACGTCCTCGAAGCAGATGCGCCGGCCGAACTCGCTGACCGACAGGCAGCTGCCCGACGGCCCGCCCACCTGCACCGCCTGGGTGTCGCGCGCGCCGCAGTCGACCAGCATGGTCTCGACGCGCGTGCCGAACGGGTACTCGTAGAGCCCCGGCCGCGCGCAGTCGCCCGAGATCGAGTGGATCTTGGTGCCGGTGGACTTCGGCGTGCCGAGGCCCGCCCACCAGGTGCTGCCGCGCAGTGCGATGTGCGCGGCGGCGCAGAAGGTCTCGACGTTGTTGACGCTGGTCGGCCTGCCGAGGTAGCCCTGCTCGACGGGGAAGGGCGGGCGGATGCGCGGCGTCCCGCGTTGGCCCTCAAGCGACTCGATCAGCGCCGACTCCTCGCCGCACACGTAGGCGCCGGCGCCGAGGTGGATGGTGATGTCGAAGTCGAAGCCGGCGCGGCCGAGGATGTTCGCACCCAGCAGGTTCGCGTGGCGCCGGCGCTGCAGCACGGCTTCGAGGTGATCGAGCAGGTAGCGGTACTCGCCGCGCAGGTAGACGAAGCCCTGGGTCGCGCCGATCGCCAGGGCGGCCACGGTCATGCCCTCGAAGACGAGATCGGCATGGCGCGTGAGCAGCACGCGGTCCTTGAAGGTGCCGGGCTCGCCTTCGTCGGCGTTGCATACCACCACGCGCTGTTCGCCCGGCGCCTGGCGGCACAGATCCCACTTGGTGCCGGTGGCGAAGCCCGCGCCGCCGCGGCCGCGCAGGTTGGAGCGCTTCACTTCCTCCAGCGTGCCTTCGGCACCGCGAGCCGACGCTGCGGCCAGCGCCTCGCCGGGCGCGAGGGTGCTGCCCAGAAGCACGTCGGCACGGCGGATGTTGTCGTCGACCACCGACCATTCGGCGGGCCACTGGGCCGGCGGCACGTCGGCCTCGACCAGCTCGGCGATGCGCGCCACGCGCTGCGCATCGAGCCGCGTCACCACCTGGTGGTGGTTGACCAGCAAGGCCGGGCCCTGGTCGCCCAGCCCGGTGCAGGAGGCGGTGGCCACGCTGACCCGGCCGTCGGAGCGCATCACGCCGGGCTGCACGCCCAGCCGGGCGCACAGGTCCGCCATCAGTGCCTGGTTGCCCAGCATGCGGTCGGTGATGTTGTCGCTGAACAGGAGGCGGTAGCGGCCCACCGGCTGCAGGTGGAAGAAGCGGTAGAAGCTCGCCACGCCCTCCACGTGCGCCAGGCTCAGGCCCAGTTCGCCGGCGAGACGGGCCAGCAGCGGCCGCGGTAGCCAGCCGTGTTTGGCCTGGGCTTCGCGCAGCAGCTGGACGAGCGAGTTCGGCTGGCGGGGATAGGCGGTCATTCGCGCGCATGCTGTAGTGGCTCGCCATGATCGGGCTTGATCCGGGGCAAGAAACACAAGGCCGAGGGGAACGAAGGGGTTACGGCACACTCGCGCCGATGCCCGAGACGGAACGTCGACACGCTGTCATGAAAGCGGTGAACTCCTGGTTCGCCGCGCGCGGCTGGCAGCCCTTCGAGTTCCAGCGCGAGGTCTGGGTTGCCATGACCGCCGGCCGCAGCGGGCTGCTGCATGCCACCACCGGCGCCGGCAAGACCTATGCGGTGTGGATGGGTGCGCTGCTGCGCGGGCTGGCCCTACCGCAGCGCGCGCGCGGCGCGCCGCCGCTGCAGGTGCTGTGGATCACGCCGATGCGCGCGCTGGCCGCCGACACCGTGCGCGCGCTGGCCGCGCCGCTGCCCGAGCTGGCGCCGGAGTGGACGCTCGGGCAGCGCAGCGGCGACACGCCCGCGGCCGAGCGCGCGCGCCAGGACCGCCGCCTTCCGACCGCGCTGGTGACCACGCCCGAGTCGCTCAGCCTGCTGCTCACGCACGAGAACGCGGCGGCCGAACTCGGCGCGGTGCACACCGTGGTCGTCGACGAATGGCACGAGCTGATGGGCAACAAGCGCGGCGTGCAGGTTCAGCTGGCGATCGCGCGGCTGGCCCGCTGGAACCCGTCGCTGGCGGTGTGGGGCCTGTCGGCCACGCTGGGCAACCTCGACGAAGCCATGCGGGTGCTGGTCGGCGCGCGCGAGGCCACGCTGGTGCGCGGCCGCATCGACAAGACGCTGGTGATCGACACCCTGCTGCCCGAGAACCCCGGCCGCTTCTCCTGGGCGGGCCACCTCGGCGCGCAGATGCAGCGGCCGGTGGTCGAGGAGATCGAGCGCAGCACCACCACGCTGGTCTTCACCAACACCCGCTCGCAGGCGGAGATCTGGTATCAGCTGCTGCTGCAGGAACGGCCCGAGTGGGCCGGCCTGGTGGCGCTGCACCACGGCTCGCTCGACAAGGACGTGCGCGAGTGGGTGGAGCTGGGGCTGAAGGAGGGGCGGCTGAAGGCGGTGGTGGCCACCTCGTCGCTGGACCTCGGCGTCGATTTCCTGCCGGTGGAGCGCGTGCTGCAGATCGGCTCGCCCAAGGGCGTCGCGCGGCTGCTGCAGCGCGCCGGCCGCAGCGGCCATGCGCCCGGGCGGCCGAGCCGCGTGACCATCGTGCCGACCAACACGCTGGAGCTGGTCGAGGCGGCCGCGGCGCGCCACGCCGCCCGAGCCGGCCGCATCGAGCGCCGTGCCACGCCCGACAAGCCGCTGGACGTGCTGGTGCAGCACCTCGTCACCGTGGCGCTCGGCGGCGGCTTCGAGCCGGCGTCGCTCTACGAGGAGGTGCGCTGCACGCACGCCTTCCGCGCGCTCACGCGCGCGGAGTTCCAGTGGGCGCTGGACTTCGTCGAGAAGGGCGGGGCGAGCCTGGCGGTCTATCCCGAGTACCACCGCGTGGTGCTCGTCGACGGCCTGTACCGCGTGCCCGACCGCGGCATCGCCAAGCGGCACCGCCTGCAGGTGGGCACCATCGTCGGCGATGCCAGCATGCAGGTGAAGTACCTCAGCGGCGGCACCATCGGCACCATCGAGGAGAGCTTCATCGCGCGGCTGCGGCCGGGCGACTGCTTCGTCTTCGCCGGCCGCGTGCTGGAGTTCGTGCGCACGCAGGACATGGCGGCCTACGTGAAGAAGGCGACCAAGAACAAGGGCATCGTGCCCTCGTGGGCGGGCGGGCGCATGCCGCTGTCCACCGAACTGGCCGATGCGGTGGTGGAACTGCTCGCCACCGTGATGCCGGGCGACGCCGCGGCCGAGGCCGCCGATCCCGCCGATCCCGAGCTGCGCGCCGCCGGCCCGATGCTGGCCACGCAGGCCCGGCTGTCGCGATTGCCCGCGCCGCATACGCTGCTGGTCGAACGCTACCGCTCGCGCGAGGGCGAGCACCTCTACCTGTATCCCTTCGCCGGCCGCTACGTGCACCTCGGCCTGGCCAGCCTGTTCGCCTGGCGCCTCGCGCGGCATGCGCCGAACACCTTCAGCCTGAGCGTCAACGACCATGGCTTCGAGCTGCTCAGCGCCGAGCCGGTGGATCTGGCGTCGCTGCACGACGGCAGCCTCTTCGCCGCCGACCACTTGCTCGACGACGTGCTGGCCAGCCTGAACAGCAGCGAGCTCGCGCAGCGCCGCTTCCGCGAGATCGCGCGCGTGTCCGGCCTGGTGTTCAGCGGTTACCCCGGCGCGCCCAAGAGCATGCGCCAGCTGCAGGCCTCCAGCGGCCTGTTCTACGAGGTGTTCCGCAAGTACGACGCCGGCAACCTGCTGCTCACCCAGGCCCAGGCCGAGGTGCTCAGCCAGGAGCTCGACATCGAGCGCCTCGCCGCCACGCTGCGGCGGCTGGCGCAGCGGCGGCTGGACTTCGTCGAGCTGAAGGCGCCGAGCCCGTTCTCGCTGCCGCTGATGGTCGAGCGGCTGCGCGAGAAGCTGTCCAACGAGAAGCTGGCCGACCGGCTGGAGCGCATCGTGCGCGATGCGGAGAGAATCGCGGACCGATGAGCAAGTTCACCCGACTCTTCAAGCTGGCCAACGCCGCGCGCCTGGCCACCTACCTGATCGCGCTGTGGAAGCTGTTCAAGCATCCCGAGACACCGCGCGGGGCGAAGCTGGTGGCGATCGCGGTGATCGCCTATGCGGTCAGCCCGATCGACCTGATTCCCGACTTCATCCCGGTGCTCGGCCAGCTCGACGAGCTGATCCTGCTGCCGCTGGGCGTGGCGCTGGCGAAGAAGCTCACGCCGAAGCCGCTGTGGGAGGCCCGGCTGCGCGAGGCCGAGGCCTCGGCCGAGCGGTTGCCGAAGATGTGGTGGGGCGCGCTGGTGATCGCGCTGATCTGGCTGGTGCTGCTCGGCCTGTTCGTGTGGTGGCTGGTCCGGATGTTCGCCGCGGCATGAGGGCGCTGCTGCTCGGCCTGGCGGCGCTGCTGGCCGGCCCGGCGCTGGCGATGACCGGCGTGGTCACGCGGGTGAGCGACGGCGACACCGTGTGGGTGAAGCCCGACGATGCGCCCAGGCGCAAGCCGGTGAAGGTGCGCCTGGTCGGCATCGATGCGCCCGAGCGCTGCCAGGCCTGGGGTGCCGAAGCCGCGGCGGCGTTGCGCGAGCGGGTGCTGAACCAGCGCGTCGAGGTGCCCACGCGCGGCGTCGACACCCACGGTCGCGTGCTCGGTGGCCTGCGCCTGGCCGACGGCAGCGACGTGGCCGCGTGGATGGTGTCGCAGGGCCACGCCTGGAGCTCACGCTACCGCCGGAATCCCGGCCCCTATGCGCGCGAGCAGCGCGAGGCCCGCCAGCGTGGCGCCGGCCTGTTCGCGCAGGCTTCGCCGGTGGAACCCTGGGTGTTCCGCAAGACCCACGGGCCCTGCGACTGACTCAGCTGCGTTCGCGCATCAGCGTGCTCTTGCCGAACAGGCTCTCGATCAGGTCGACGGCCAGCGCCGCGGTCTTGTTGCGCACGTCGAGTGCCGGGTTCAGCTCCATCACGTCGAGCGAGGCGAGCCGGCCGGTGTCGGCGATCATCTCCATGCACAGCTGCGCCTCGCGATAGGTCGGCCCGCCGGGCACGGTGGTGCCCACGCCCGGCGCGATCTCCGGATCGAGGAAGTCGACATCGAAGCTCACGTGCAGGTGAGTGTTGGCGTCCAGCGTGGCCAGCGCCAGCTCCATCGCGTGGCGCATGCCCATCTCGTCGATGTAGCGCATGTCGAAGACTTCCAGGCCCACCTGGTGCACGAAGCGCTTCTCGCCCGGGTCGACGCTGCGGATGCCGATCTGGCGCACCCACTTCGGGCTGATCGCCGGCACGTGGCCACCGATCTCGACCAGTTCCTTCGGTCCGTGGCCACACAGGCAGGCCACCGGCATGCCGTGGATGTTGCCGCTGGGGGTGAGCTCGCTGGTGTTGAAGTCGGCATGCGCATCGAGCCAGAGCACGCGGAGCTTTCGGCCCGCCTCGCGGCAGTGGCGTGCCACCGCGCTGATCGAGCCGATGCCCAGGCAATGGTCGCCGCCGAGCAGGATGGGCAGCCGCCCGAGCTGCAGCTCGGCATACACCGCCTCGTGCACGGCGGTGTTCCAGGCCACCACCTCGGCCAGGTGGCGGTAGCCGCCCACCGGCGGCAGCCAGGGGTTGGCCGGGCCGGCGAGGTTGCCGCGGTCGACGACCTCCAGCCCGTGCGATTCGAGCACCGGCAGGATCTGCGCCACGCGCAGCGCTTCCGGGCCCATGCTCGCGCCGCGGCTGCCGGCGCCGATGTCGGTGGGGGCGCCGATCAGGCTGACCAGTTTCTTCATCGTCATCCTCAGACGTCGTCGGCGAACGGGCCGGTGGTGGTCTCGGGCAGGTCGAAGCCGTAGGCATCGGCGAGCACCTCCCAGGCTTCCTCGGCGGTCTCGACGTAGCGGAACAGGTCGACGTCGCCCGGGCTGATCATGCCGGTCTCGATCAGCCAGTCGAAATCGATCAGGCGCGTCCAGAACTCGCGGCCGAACAGCAGGATGGGGCGCTTGCGCGACTTGCCGGTCTGGGTGAGCGTCATCGTCTCGAACAGCTCGTCGAGCGTGCCGAAGCCGCCGGGGAAGCACACCAGCGCGATGCTGCGCATCACGAAGTGCATCTTGCGCAGCGCGAAGTAGTGGAACTGGAAGCACAGCTCCGGCGTGATGTAGGGGTTGGGCGCCTGTTCGTGCGGCAGCACGATGTTCAGGCCGATGCTCTTGCCGCCGATCTCGTGCGCGCCGCGGTTGCCCGCCTCCATGATGCCGGGGCCGCCGCCGGTGACCACGTAGACCGGCGCCTCCATCTCGCGCGACTTGCGCGTGACGATGGCGGCGAAGCGGCGCGCCTCGTCGTAATAGCGCGACATGTTCACCGCCATCTCGGCGCGGCGGATCGCCTCGGCATCGCCCGAGGCGCGCGCCGCCTCCAGGCGCGCGAAGGCGAGGTCCGGCGGCAGGATGCGCGCGCTGCCGAAGATCACGATGGTCGAGCGGATGCCGTGCTCGCTCTGGATCATCTCGGGCTTGAGCAGCTCGAGCTGCATGCGCACGGGTCGCAGTTCCTCGCGCAGCAGGAACTCGGTGTCGGTGAAGGCGAGCCGGTAGGCGCTCTCCGGGCCGGCGTAGCGCGAGGGCTCGGCGGCCACCTCGGCGTCTTCTTCCGCGGTCGGGAAGTTGCGCGCGGTCAGGTCCTGTTTCTTGTCCATGGCGCGGAGAATACCCGCGGCCGGCCCGCCCTCAGCGCCGTGAGGCGCACACCGGGCAATTGCCGGCGCGCTGCATGCGGATCTCGTTCCACTCCATGGTGCGCGCGTCGAGCATCTGCAGCCGGCCGGCCAGCGAGCTGCCCACGCCGGCCAGGAGCTTCAGCGCCTCGGCCGCCTGCATGGTGCCGATGATGCCCACCAGCGGCGCGAACACGCCCATGGTGGCGCAGCGCACTTCTTCGAAAGTGGCCTCGGGCGGGAACAGGCAGGCGTAGCAGGGGTTGGCCTCGCCGCGCACGTCGTACACCGAGATCTGGCCGTCGAAGCCGATCGCCGCGCCCGAGACCAGCGGCTTGCGGTGCGCCACGCAGGCGGCGTTGACGGCCTGGCGGGTGGCGAAGTTGTCGCAGCAGTCGAGCACCACGTCGGCCGCGGCCACCAGTTCGTCGAGCCGCCGTGCGTCGGCACGCTCCTGGAGTGCCACCACGCGAACGTCGGGGTTGATCGCTGCGATGGCCTGCGCGGCCGAGCCCACCTTGGGCTGGCCGACGCGCGCCATCGTGTGGGCGATCTGCCGCTGCAGGTTGGTCATGTCGACCGTGTCGTGGTCGACCAGGGTGATGGTGCCGACACCGGCCGTGCCGAGGAACAGCGCCACCGGTGAGCCCAGCCCGCCGGCGCCGATCACCAGCGCATGACCGGCCAGCAGCCGCGCCTGACCCTCGACGCCGATCTCGTCGAGAAGGATGTGGCGCGAGTAGCGCAGCAGCTGCGCGTCGCTGAGGTCGGCGTGGCTCAGTTGGTCTGCGCCTCGGCCTTGCGCTCGACGACGGTCTTGCTGACCAGCACCGGCTTGCCCTTCAGGCGGTTCAGCGCCTGGGCGAGCTGGAAGTCCTCGGGGCTTCCGAACTCGGGCAGCGGCTTGATCTCGGCCCGCTTCGCGGCCTCCGCCTCCAGCTTCTTGCGTGCTTCCTCGCGCGCCTTCTCGCGGGCCTCGTCCTTCTGCTCGGCCTGCCCGGCGATGTGCTTCTCGAGGTCGGCCTCGCGCACGCGCAGCGCGGCGAAGACGTTGCCTTCGGCGGTTTCGTCGAGCATCACGTCGGGCACGATGCCCTTGGCCTGGATCGAGGCGCCGCTGGGCGTGTAGTAGCGGGCGGTGGTGATCTTCAGCGCGGTGTCGGGGCCGAGCTGGCGCACCGTCTGCACCGAGCCCTTGCCGAAGGTCTGCGAACCCATGATGGTGGCGCGCTTGTGATCCTGCAGCGCGCCGGCGACGATCTCGCTGGCCGAGGCCGAGCCTTCGTTGACCAGCACCACCAGCGGCACCTTCTTGACCGCGTCGGGCAGGCGCTTGAGCGGATCACTGCCGCCTCGGCGCAGGTAGTACTCGGGCGAGGCCTTGAAGGTGGCCTTGGAGTCGGCGATCTGCCCGTTGGTCGTCACGACGACGACGTCGCTGGGCAGGAAGGCCGCGGAGATCGCCACCGCGCCCTCGAGCAGGCCGCCCGGGTCGTTGCGCAGGTCGAGCACCAGGCCCTTGAGGTTCGGGTCCTGCTTGTACAGGTCTTCCAGCTTGCGGGCGAAATCCTCGACCGTGCGGTCCTGGAACTGGCTCACGCGCAGCCAGCCGTAGCCCGGCTCGACCATCTTGGCGCGCACGCTCTGCACGCGGATCTCCTCGCGCACGATGGTCACCGGGAAGCTGCGGCTCTCGGCCTTGCGGAAGACCGTGAGCACCACCTTGGTGTTGGGCTCGCCGCGCATCTTCTTGACCGCCTGGTCCATGGTCAGGCCCTTGACCACGGTGTCGTCGATCTTGGTGATCAGGTCGCCGCTCTTGAGGCCGGCGCGGAAGGCGGGCGAACCCTCGATCGGCGAGACCACCTTGACCAGGCCGTCTTCCATGCCGATCTCGATGCCCACGCCGACGAAGCGGCCGCTGGTGCCTTCGCGAAACTCCTTGAAGCTCTTCTTGTCGAAGAACTGCGAGTGCGGGTCGAGGCCGGAGACCATGCCGGCGATGGCGTCATTGATGAGCTTCTTCTCGTCGACCGGCTCGACGTAGTCGCTCTTGACCATGCCGAACACCGCCGCGAGCTGCTGCAACTCCTCCAGCGGCAGGGCCGACACCGAGCTGCGGGCGATCGCCTGGAACTGCATGGTGGTCAGCGCACCGGCGACGGCGCCCAGTGCCAACCAGCCAGCGACCTTGAGTTTGCTACCCATTCACGACCCCTTCACACCCGCGCACATGCCCCGTGGGCACGCATGAACGGCCAGTATAGGACGCGGGTCGCCCTTGGAGGCGGGGCCTGCCGGGAAAGTTGCACGTGGCGGACGGCTTTCCGGCAACGCGGTGCAACCGCCGCGGATCAGGCCTTCTCCCGATGGAAGGTGACGACGTGGTCGACTTCCGGGCGGATTCCGATCCACTCGCCGATCTGGTGGTCGTGGTGGGAAGGTACGTGAGCCAGCACCTTGTCGCCACTGGCCAGCCGCAGCGTGTAGAGGAACTCGGCGCCGCGGAAGGCCTTGCTCTCGATGCGCGCCTTCACCGGCGCGGCGTCGTCGTGGACGATGTCGTCGGCGCGCAGCAGCACCTCGCACTCGCCCTCGGGGTAGGCCTCGGGCATCGGGCACTCGGCCACGTCGGTCAGGTCGCCCAGCGGTGTGCGGACGATGCAATTGCAGTGGCCGTCCTGCGGCACGCCGTGCGAGACGATCTTGGCCGGCGTGAACACGCCGTGGCCGATGAAGTCGGCGACAAAGCGCGTGGCCGGCCGGTGGTAGAGCGTGTAGGCGTCGTCCCACTGCTCGAGCCGGCCGCGGTGCATCACGCCGATCAGCTCGCCGACCGCGAAGGCCTCCATCTGGTCGTGGGTGACGAACAGCGCGGTGGTGCCGGCCTGCTTGAGGATGGCGCGCAACTCCTGGGCGAGGCGCTCGCGCAGGTCGACGTCGAGGCTGGAGAAGGGTTCGTCGAGCAGCAGCAGCCGCGGGTTGGGCGCCAGCGCCCGCGCGAGCGCGATGCGCTGCTGCTGGCCGCCGGAGAGCTGGTGCGGCGCGCGCCGGGCGGCGTGGGCCAGGCCGACCAGGTCGAGCACCTCCTGCGTGCGGGCGCGGCGCTGGCCGGCCGGCAGGTGGCGGATGCCGAAGTCGACGTTCGCCTCCACGCTCAGGTGCGGGAAGAGGGCGTAGTCCTGGAACACCATGCCGATGCGCCGCGCCTCGGGGGCGACGTGAGCGCCCGAGGCGGCGTCGGCCAGCACCTCGCCGTCGATCACGATGCGGCCCGCCGCCAGCCGCTCCAGGCCGGCCACCGCGCGCAGCAGCGAGGTCTTGCCGCAGCCCGAAGGGCCGATCAGCACGCCGATCTCGCCGCGCCGCAGCCCCAGCGAGACCTGCTGCACCGCGGCGCGAGCCTCGGTGGTGCCGGGGTAGGTGACGGTGGCGTGCTCGATGGCGAGGAACATCGCCCTATGATATCGGGCCTTCCGCAAGAACAAGAATCGTTCGCAAGTGGCTTGCGCCCGGTCAAGCCGCGCGACCGCCACGAGCGCCCGCCCGCCTCCGCCGCGCCATGTCCCGCCTGCTGACGCTCGCCTGCCTGCTGCTCGCCGTGCCCGTGCTGGGTGTGCTCGGCTCGTGGGCGGCGATCGATGCGGCGAGCCTGGCCGTGCTGCGCCACCAGCTCGACACGGTGCTGCCGGAGTACGCGCTGAACTCGCTGCTGCTGGCGGCCGCGGTGGCGGTCGGCGTGGCGCTGCTCGGCGGGGCCACGGCGGCGCTGGTGGCGTTGTTCGAGTTTCCGCTGCGGCGCGTGTTCGAGTGGGCGCTCCTGCTGCCGCTGGCCATGCCGGCCTACGTGCTGGCCTACGCGGCCACCGACTTCCTCCAGTTCAGCGGTCCGCTGCAGACCTGGCTGCGCAGCGTCACCGGCGCGCAGGGCGCGCTGTGGCCCGACGTGCGCAGCCTGGGGGGCGCGGCGGCCCTGTTCATCCTCTGCCTGTATCCCTACGTCTACCTGCTGACCCGGGCGGCTCTGAGCGAGCGGGCGGTGCCGCTGATGGAAGCGGCGCGGCTGCTCGGCGCCGGCACGCTGCGCCGCGTGCGCGAGGTGGCGCTGCCGCTGGCGCGGCCGGCGCTGGCCGCCGGCGTGGCGCTGGCGCTGATGGAGACACTGGCCGATTACGGCGTCGGTGCGTATTTCGGCCTGTCCACCTTCACCACCGGCATCTACAAGGCCTGGCTGGTGATGGTCGACCGCGACGCCGCCGCGCAGCTGGCTTCGGTGCTGCTGGTGCTGGTGGCGCTGCTGCTGTGGGTGGAGCAGCGGGCGCAGAAGCGGCTGCGCTTCGCCGCCACCCGCACCGGCGCCGCCCATGCCGCCGAGTCGCGGCCGATCGCGCTGAGCGGCGGCCGCGCCGCGATGGCCGTCGCGCTGTGCGCGCTGCCGGTGCTGCTCGGCTTCGTGCTGCCGGTGCTCGTGCTGCTGCGGCTGGTCTGGCAGGAAGCGGCCCATGCCGAGTTCGGCCTGCCGCTGGCGCGCTTCGCGCAGTGGGCCTGGACCAGCTTCAAGCTCGCCGGTCTGGCCGCGGTGATGGCCACCGCAGCGGCCCTGGCGCTGGGCTTCGCGCTGCGCCTGCGCGAGAGCACGGCGCTGCGCGCCGCCGCCCGCGTGGTCTCGCTCGGCTACGCCGTGCCGGGCGCGGTGATCGCGGTGGGCATCCTGCTGCCGGTGGGCTGGCTGCAGACGCACGCGCCGCAGCTGGGCACCACGGCGCTGGTCACCGGCACGGTGTTCGGCCTGATGTATGCCTACCTGGTGCGCTTCTCGGCGGTGGCGCTGCAGTCGGTCGAGGCCGGCTATGCGCGGGTGCCGCCCTCGGTGGACGAGACGGCCCGCATGCTCGGCGCCTCGCGGCGCCGGCTGTTCGCCGAACTGCATGCACCCTTGCTGCGCCGCGCCGGCATCGCGGCGATGCTGCTGGTGTTCGTCGACGTGATGAAGGAACTGCCGGCCACGCTGGTGCTGCGGCCGTTCAACAGCGACACGCTGGCGGTGGTGGCCTACCAGCTTGCCCGCGACGAGCGGCTCGGCGAGGCGGCGCTGCCCTCACTGGCCATCGTGGCCGTCGGGCTGATTCCGGTGCTGACGCTGTCGCGCTCGCTGCGGCCCGACCCGGCCGCCTGAACCCCTGCGCTCAGCGCTTGGAGTTCATGAACTCCTCGATCAGGTCGCCGGGCAGGGTGTCCATCGGCGCTTCGCTGACGCGCACGCCGCCGAGCAGCTCGAGCGACGATGCCAGCCAGCCGTTCTCACGAGGATCCACGGTCGACTTCGGCGCCGCGGGCACGGCGACGGCCTGCCTCGGATCCACGTACTCGCCTTGAGGCGCATTGGCGGTGATCCGCCAGACCAGCTTCGCTGGTTGCTGCTTGTTCGCCGTGAATCGCGCCATGGTGGACCGCCCCTCGCAGCGCCTGCCCGGAATGGGTGAGCTGCCCACGCATGGTAACGAGTGCAGGCGATCGTGCCGCACCGAATCCCTAGCTTGAACCCGGGTCTGCGCTGGCCCCCCCGACAGGAATCGAACCTGTATCTGCCGCTTAGGAGGCGGCCGTTCTATCCATTGAACTACGGCGGGAGCCGCGGATTCTCGCATCCCGCCGGGCGGCGGCGGCCTCGGCTCAGTTCCAGCGCCAGGTCCAGATCACGTCCAGCGAGCTGTCTTCGCCCGACTGCGCGCGCAGCGTGAAGCGCTGGGCGATCCGGTAGATCAGCTGCCAGGTGCCGGCGGTGGCGTTGAGGCTGCGCTCGTAGCCCACGTACCAGCGCCGCGAGAGCTGCTTGCCCAGCGAGACCACGGTCTCGCGCACCTCGCCGTCACTCTGCCGAACCGACACCTCGTCCAGCCCGATGGCCTGGATCAACTGGTCGGTCGGCCCCTGGTTCTCGCCGGCCAGCAGCGCCAGCGCCGCGCGCTGCAGCAGCGCGGTATCGGCGCGGCCCAGGCCCTCGCTGGCGCGGCCGAGCACCAGCCAGGACAGCTTGTCGATGTCGGCCATCTCCGGTTCGGAGAACAGGCGCACGCGCGGGTTGACCGCCGTGCCGGTGACCGCCACGCCCACCCGCACGTCGAGGTTCGGCCGCGTGGCCTCCACGTCCAGCCTCGGGTTGTCGGCCGGGCCGTTGAAGACGAGGTTGCCGCGATCGATCTCCAGCTTCTGGCCGTAGGCGGCGTAGGTGCCGCCCGCTGCGCGCACGGTGCCATTGACGGCCAGCTTGCCGCCGGGCGAAGTGAGTCTCAGCTCCCCTTCCAGCCCTGTTTCCAGGCCGCGGCCGCGCAGCTTGAGCTGGCGGCCCAGGTCCACTCGCAGGTCGAGGTCGACGCTGGGCATCCGCACGCTGGGGCTGCCGTTGCGCGGCGCCGGCTCGCTGGCCGTGGCCTGTGCTGCGCGGCTGACCAGCACGTCGTCCGCCAGGGTGGGTGCGTCGCTGCGGGAGAAGTCGATCAGGCCCTCGTCGACGCCGAACTCGCCTTGCAGCCGGAGGCTGTCGCGCTCGAGCTGCATCAGCGCGCGGCCGCTGGTGACGATGCGGCGATCGACCCGGCCGAGCAGCTGGAAGCGCTGCGCCTGCAGCTGCAGCCGGGCCTGCGGCGTCGCGCCGAGCACCGCATCGCCGCTGAGCGTGAGCGTGCCCTCGCCGGCACGGGCGGTGAAGCGCTCGATGCGCGCACGGTCGCCCTGCAGGGCGATGGCCACGTCGCCGCCGGTCACGTTGACGCCCTGCAGGAAGTTGCGCACCGACAGGTTGCGGCCCTGCACGGCGCCGGTGAATTCGGGCGCGCCGAAGCGGCCGCCGATGCCGGCAGTCACGCCCAGCGTGCCGCCCAGGCGCCAGCCGGCCGGCACCCAGGTGCCCCAGGTGCCGAGGTTGGCCACCTGAAGCTCGAGCACGCCGGAGACCGGTGTGTCGGGCGCGGGCCAGGTCGCCTGTGGCGAGGTGCGGGCGACGAAGGCGCCGGCGGCCACGCCCAGCGTCGAGCCGGCCAGGCCCTGGGTGAAGCTCCAGGTGCCGTCGGCCACGTCCAGGCCCAGGCGCAGGTCGGAGAGGCCGAGCGATTGGGTGCCGGTCTCGTCGGTCACCGTCAGGTCGCCGCGTTCGCGCTCGATCACGATGTCGGCGCTGAAGCTCGGCGCGCTGCGCAGCGCCAGTCGCCCGCGCAGGTGCAGGTCGCCGCCCCAGCCGAAGTCCGGCTGCAGCCGCTGCAGCAGCGGCGCCACCGCCAGCGGCTCGAGTTCGGCCTGCGCGTCGACGTGCGCCGGCGCGCCGCCATGGGCCGCTTGCCAGGCCACACGGTCCCATCGCAGCGCCGCGCCGAACACCTCCGCCCGTCCGGGCTGCAGCAGCAGCTGCACCGCGCCGCCATCGAGCCCGGCGACTTCGAGCGAGACATTGCGGCTGGCCAGCCAGGCCGCTTCGGCGCCGGCCGGGCGCGCATCGAGCTGCACCAGCGTGCCGCGCCAGCCGCCCACTGAGCTGCCAGCCGCACCCGGCACGAAGCCGCCCTGGGCCACCAGCCGCGCCTGTGCAGGGGCCTTGCCCGGTGCGGCCGCGCCGGGCTGCAGCGCCTCGGCCCAGGCCGGCGGCCGGGAACTGCTGCTGGCGGCGAACTCCAGGCGGTGGTTGCGGCCGCTGCCCTGGGCGCGCAGCGTGGTGGTCTCGGCGCGGGCGGGCCCGATCGCGAGGGCGCTCAGCTCGACCGTCGCGTCGACGGGCGCGTCCAGCCCCGTGCCGGCCTGCCAGGTCGCATGACCGGAGCGCAGCTGCAGCGCGCCGGCCCGCAGACCGCTGGCACTGGCCTCGCCGCGGGTGCTGAGGGCGGGCCAGCGTCCGGTCGAGTCGGCCTTCGCGCTCAGGGCGCCGGCCATGCCCTGGCCGGACGGGTCGATGCCGGCCAGACGCGCCAGCGGCGCGAGCCGGGCCAGAGCCGGTGCGTCGAGCGTGACGGTCCAGCGGTCGTCGGCGCCGCCGCGCGCCGCCGCGAGGCGACCTTCGGCCGCCAGCCGGTTGCCGTCGAACTCGGCCTCGGCGGTGGCCATCAGCTCACCGCCCGCGCTGCGCAGTGCCAGCCGGCCGCGCAGCGGCACGCCGCCAAGCTGGCTGTCGGCGACCGCGACGCTGGCCTGGCCGCGCAACGCCGCCAGGCGGTCGAGCGCCGCGCCGGCCGCCGCGGCCGGAACGGCGAGATCGAAGTCGCCCTGGGCATTGAGCCGGTGCGGGCCGCGGCGCCAGGGCGAATCCTCGCGCCCGCGCCACCACAGCGCAGGGTCGAAGTCCGCCAGCGCCGCCTGCCCCTTCAACTGCCAGGGCTCGCCGGCGGCGGCACGCGTCGCGCGGCCCGACACGGTGGCTCTGGCGCCGGCCGCTCGGGCCTCGGCGCTGGCGAGTTCGATGCGGTCGGCGCCGCCTTCGCGCTGCCAGCGGCCGTCGATGCGCAACCGTGCGGGCCGGTAGGCACCGCGGTCGCGCACGCTGCCGGAGAGATCGCCACGCACCGACACGCCTTGCACTGCCGCAGCGGGCGGACTGCCGGCCAGCGACAGCGGGCCGTCGAGCCACATCGCCGGTGCGCGCGCGTCGAGGCGGTCGGGCTGCAGCGCGGCGACGGTCGCCTCCAGCGTCCAGCCATCGGCCGCCCAGCGGCCGCGTCCGTCGATGCGGCCGGCGCCTTGGCGCGCCGTGCCGAGCTCGGCGCTGAGCGTGCGCAGGTCGAGCGTCTGCGGGTCGTCGGGCCGCGCGCGCAGCTCGAGCGCCAGCCGGCGCAGCGGCAGCCGGCCGTCGTTCCAGGCACCTGGCGCGGCGTTGTCAAGGTTCACCTCGATCTCCGCCGGCTGGTCGATGGCGCGGGTGCGGGCCCGCGCCTGGCCGCTGATCGCGGTGACCGGCGCGGCCGGGTGGAAGGCGGACAGGTCCAGCCGCTGCGCGCGCGCCTGCAGGTCGCCGAGCGGCCAGCGCTCGAAGGGCTTGAGCGTGGCGTCGAGGTCCAGCGACTGGGCGGGCAGCGGCGGCGCGCCAGGCGGCGCGGCGGGCTGCGCGCGCAGCGTCGCCTGCAGGCGCGGCGCGGCGAGTTCACCGGCCAGCGTGGCCTGCGCCGACCACTGCGCGTTGGCCAGCGCGCCCTCCTGTTCGAGCCCCAGCGTGGCCTGCAACGGCATCGGCGCGGCCGTGCCGACCGTGGCACTGCCCTGGGCGCGCAGCCGGCCGAGGGCGAGCGAGAGACCGTCGAGGCGGTGCACCGAACCGCCCTCGGCGCCGAGGTGCAGCCGGGCGCGCAGCCGCTCGATCGGCGTCGCGCCCAGCGGCGCGATCGACAGCGTGCCGACCTCGAGGGCATCGACGCGCAACTCCAGCGGCAGGGCCAGCGAACGTGGCGGGGGCGAGGGCGACTCGGCCGGCGCGCCCGGCGAGATGCTCACCCGGTCTGCGGCCAGCCGATCGACGATCAGGCGCGGTCGCCAGCCTCCGGCGCGTTCGGCGCGCAGGCCGGTCCACGACGCGCCGTCGATCACCACCGAACCGCCACGCGGCAGGGCGATCTCGAGTCGCTGAACGCGCAGGTCGCCGAGCAGCATGCCGCCCACGCCGCTGGCCTGCAGGCCCGGCACGCGCGCCAGCGC
>Ga0073934_10005836_pt1 | contig 18572 bp, 13 predicted proteins | sample LarsenN4metaG_FD_76834 | JGI IMG/M metagenome (GOLD analysis project Ga0073934, IMG submission 76834) | Hot spring sediment bacterial and archeal communities from British Columbia, Canada, to study Microbial Dark Matter (Phase II) - Larsen... ... | reverse complement strand
TGCGGGCTCGATCAGCGACAGCGCAGCCGTCATCCGCGTGTTCACATCGTCTTCGTAAAACTCGGCAACACTGGACATCATGGCGGGCAGTGCGCCTGTCGACTCACCTACTTCGATCATGTCGATCGCGAGTCCCGGGATGACGCCGGTGTTCTTGAGCGCACCCGAAAGAGGTTGACCTTCTCTCACCATGCGTTGCGCCTTGCTGAAAGCCTCCTTGAGCAGAGGGCTACCGAGGGAATCGGCCGCGGTGTCTAGTCCCTGAATCAGCGGGATGCCACCGGTTAGAAGGGTGCTCATCAAACGTGAAAATTGCGCGACTTGATACTTGATCCAGATCTCTCCGACCACGGGCAGCCGCAGCCGCACGCGGTCCCACAGCAGTTTCCCAGATGCAGTCCTCAGGTAGAGCCGGATTCCAACAACCAGCAACAGAACGCCGACCGCAGCCGCGAGGATGTAGGCTCGCGCGGTGGTTCCAACCGCGATCAGGATCTGCGTCATCGGGGGTAGTGACGCCGACATACTGCCGTACAGCGTGGCGAAGTTCGGCACGACGTAGGTGACCAGAAAGATGATGAGCAGAATCACAAGGCAGATCAGGACCGACGGATACAACAGCGAGAGGAGGATTTTCTTACGGACTGCCAGAGCCAGTTTCTGGTAATTCACGAAACGCTCCAGCACGTCGCCGAGAGCGCCGGATTTCTCCCCGGCCATGATGGAGGTGACATAAATTGCCGGAAAAATGGCCTGGCGCCGGAACGCCTCCGAGAGCAGCGAGCCTTTGCGGACATCGTCGCGCACTTCGTTGATATAGCGCCCAAGCTTCGGATCGGTCAGCCGGTCGGCGAGCAGGTCGAGCGCCTTCAGTATCGGCAGTCCGGCGCGAAACAGAGTCACGAACTGCTGGTTGAAAATCAGGAACTTCTCGACGTCGAGCTTCTTGGAGCCGCCGACCGCCCCCGACGAAAATCCAGCCAGATTCGCTTTGGGGCGAATCGAGTACACCAGATAGCCCTGTTGAGAAAAGCGCTCCCGAATCTCCTCTTCACTCGATCCCTCGACCACCTGCTGACGGATCTCGCCGCGTGCATCGGCATACTTGAGTGCAAAAGCCGGCATTGACTCTCAGCGCTCCAAATCCGTTGTCTCTACGACGCTGACGCCTGGCGGCGCAGTAAACCGAAAGATCGCATTATCGAGCTGGGGGTTGAGTCTCTCATTGCTGAAAACATACTCCATGACGGAACGATCGTGCCCGGCAACGCTCAGGCGCTTGATCAAGCCTTCTTCTGTCACCGCAAACTCCACTGAAACGAACGGAGCGCGTTCGTTCTTTGGAAACGCACGAATCACCGGATCGCCATTCTCGGCGCGCAACTCGAAGCGGTTGAAAAAGCGTTTAAAGTCGAGCCTGCCGACAAGGAACGAAAGCGGCGTCCGCAGATCGCCTGAGTCTTTCATCGATATTCGCTCGACCTGCGTTTCGCCCGGAGTGTAGAGATAACTGAATTTGCCGTCAGTCAAAAACAGCTTGCCGGGGGGGGTGGTGTAATTCCAGCGCATTCTGCCCGGCTTATGCATGAGGAGTTCTCCAGCCTCAACACGACGGCCGAACCCGGGCATCGTATAGCGCTGCTCGAAGCCCACCGCCAGCGTGCGGATCCGGTTGTAGCGCTGCTCGACCTTTCTCAAGATCGCGTCCAGCGATTGACCCTCCGCGGGGGCGAGCAAGGCAAACAGCAGAAGAGAATACACCTTCACGAAGTGCTAGACGTCTCCAACCCTTCGGACGTGCAGACCCGCTATGGCGCGAGTCGTCGAATCTCCCATAAACCTGACGTCGAGAGGCTGTATAGTATCCGGTCGTGCAGCCGGGAACGGCGCCCCTGCCAGAACTCGATGGAGTCGGGCGACAGCCGGTATCCGCCCCAGTGGTCCGGACGCGGCACAGCTTCGGAGGCGGCGTACTGCGCTTCCAGGCGGGCCATCTCTTCCTCCAAAGCCGCACGCGACGGTATCACCTGGCTTTGAGGCGAGACCGCCGCTCCTAGCCGGCTGCGGAAGGGCCTGGACGCAAAATACGACTCGGACTCTTCCGGAGAGACCGGCGCGACGGTACCTTCAATCCGGACCTGTCGCTCCAATTCGGCCCAGTAAAACGTCAACGCTGCATTGGGATTAGCCCGCAACTCCTGTCCTTTGCGGCTGAGGTAGTTTGTGAAGAAAACGAATCCGGATGCGGAGACTCCCTTCAGCAAAACCATCCGGGCGCTCGGCTTGCCGGCAGCGCCCACAGTCGACAGGCACATTGCGTTTGGTTCAGCCAGCTCGGAGGCAAGCGCATCGGAGAACCAGCGCTCAAACTGGCGAATCGGGTTGGGATCGACCGAAGCCTCGTCCAGTGCGGCACGGCTGTACTCCAACCTCAGGGTGGCGGTATCAAGAGGACGCACAATTTTATGATGTCGCTTGAACTGGGGCGGGATTAATCATGATGGAGTACTAGTACTAGTCGGCCCGCGGTTTCATTTTTTGGACTAGCCATTCCAGCCGCTCTGTCCCATACTGATGTATTCGGAGGGAAGATGAAAGCGATTCGCGCTTTGCTGTGCTTGCTTGCCGTGCCAGCATTCTTGGCTGCGGCGCCCGCCTGCGTGACCGGTACGCTGACGGATTACATTGGATTGCCATCCGGTGGCTGTCTTGTCGGAACGATTTCGTTTGAGGACTTTTCGTTCAGTGTAATCGGCTCCGGCGGCACTGGCGTGGTTGTTCTCGGCCCATCCGACATCACGGTTAGCCCGGAACTTACACTCAGTGGGTCGCGCTTGCGCTTTTCGGCCCCATTCAGTGTGATCGGCGATCAGTTCACCGAATACCTGATTGAGTATTTGACTGATCCGCCGCCCCCGATTATCCATGGTTGGGACGAGGAGATGTTCGCGGAGTCACCCGTTGCCCCGGGCTATGCTCAAATCGACACGTTCCTTTGCCCCGGAGGTCCCTTCGACGAGGACCGCGGAGAAGAGGGAGTCGGTTGCCGTACCGCTCCGGTGGAACAGTTGACCATTCTTCACGATGGCAGCCCGGCTCCCATACTCTTCGATTCAGTTGATTTCGGAGCCACTTATCAGTATGTCGGCGTGAGGACTTTCGTGAAACTTGTTGCGAATGGCGCTTCCTCAGACATCGACGGTTGGGGAGCGAGGGCAAGTATCGTCCCGGAACCCTCGACCTTCCTGCTGGGAGGCGCTGCCCTTATTGCGCTCGGCTGGTTGCGCCGCAAGCGGGGCTAGAACGCCGCTTCGAGTTTTTTCGCAGCGCTTCTTCGAAGCGTGCGAGGTTGCCCGCCCATTTCTTGCGCAAGTCCGAATCCTGGGAGAGCAAGGAGAGAGCTTTGCGCTCCGTTGCCACCGCATCCTCCAGTCTGCCGGCCGCGAAGTAGACATCCGCGAGGGTGTCCAGCACTTCGGCGTCGCTAGAGTTGCTGTTCGCAACCGCCATCTCCCCCGCGGCAATGGCGCGGCACGGATCGTGAACTTCAGCGACCGGCCCCGCGGTCAACAGGTAGGCATAGTGCTGCAGATCGTAAAGTGCGGCATCTGGCCGTTTCACCATAGGTTCCAGAACTTCTATCGCCTGCCTGGCATACGGTACAGCCTGCTCGACCCGGTCCGCCTTATGTAACGCCATGGAAACGCGGCCCAACGCAATATGCATGTCGCGTTGCGCTTGCGTGGAGAGTGGGTCGGCAGCGAGAAGTCGCGCCGCGATGCCATGCGCCTTGAGATAAGCGTCTGAGGCGAGCACATAAGCGTTTTGCGAATCGTAGTAAATGTCCCCGAGGTTGCTCCAGCCCGCCAACTGGTCCCTCATCAACTGGATGTTGTCGGGAGCGGATTTGCGGAGCTCTTCATACATGGCGAGAGCTTTTTTGATCTCGATGATTCCATCATCTGCGCGATTCACATACGCCAAACCGACTCCGAGATGCTCGCTGGCGATTGCCCAGTGACGTTTGGCTTCGCGGCTTTGGGGCTCGGCGGTTCGCCATTTCTCGGCGAGTACGACGGCAGCTTGCAGCTCTTTCAGCGCTTCCTGCACCTGGCCGAGGCGGTGCATCGTGAAACCGATCTTATAGCTGGCCTGCACGCGCTCGCTCCACTGGGATGCCGACAACAAGTCTCGCGCTTCGCGGTAGTTTGCCAGAGCTGCCTTGCGGTCTCCTTCGAGCGATTCAATTTCAGCAAGCTTGAGTTTGGCGCGGCCCATGCTGGGCTTGTCGTTCAACCTTTGTGCCAGAGCGGCCGCCTGCCGGTAGCTTTCGATAGCACCTTTGCGATCACCCAGATTGGCGCCGTACAGATTGCCCTGTACGTCTCCTGCGCGCAGGTAGGCTTCCATCAGGTCTCGCTGTAGCGCCATGTCGCCGGCCGACCTTTGGCCGAGTCGGCGGAAGGCCTCCAACGCGTTGTCGATGGATGTTTTGCGAGCGGCAGTTCCACTGTCGCGCATCGCGGTGTCTAAATCGAAAACCATGAAATGCGCGATCTGTTGCAGGTCGCGGGAGCGGGCGTTCGCTTCCGCCGCGTAGTTGAGCGACACCACTGTGCTGGTGGCGAGCGAGATGGCCACCACGGCGGCAGCCGCGACACCGGTCTTGTGGCGGCGCAGGAATTTGCTGATGCGATAGGTAGTCGTGTCCTTCTGGGCGGTCACCGGCAGCCCGCTCAGATAGCGTTCGATGTCTTCCGAAAGACTCAGCGCGGACGGATAGCGGCGCTCCGGCTCCTTGCGCATTGCCTTGAGGATGATCATGTCCAAGTCGCCGCGCAGTTCCTTACCGGCGATGGTGCTCGGCGGCGGAGGTGTCTTCTCCAGGATCTCGGCCGCGATTTCGGTCACGGTCTGGATGGAGTCCGGAATCGGATGGCGGCCGGCCAGCAACTCGTAGAACACAACGCCGAGAGTGTAGATATCCGACGCCGTGGTGATGTTTTCCCCGCGCAGTTGTTCCGGGCTGGCGTACAAAGGCGTTAGCGGGCGGGCCCCGGCCATGGTGACGCCCAACTTCGCGCCCATGAACTTCTTGCTCATGATCTTGGCGATGCCGAAGTCGAGCAACTTCGGCTCGCCGTCTTCGGTGACCATGATGTTGCTTGGCTTTAAGTCGCGATGGACGACCAGGTTCTGATGGGCGAAATGCACCGCCGAGCATACCTTCTGCAACACGCGAAGCTTATCTATCAGCGTCAGGTTGGGCCGCCGCATGTAGACATCGGCCGGCTCACCCTCCACCAACTCCATGACGATGTACGGGTATCCCTCGGGCGTGGTGCCGCCGTCCAACAGGCGGCAGATGTTGGGATGGTCGAGGCTGGCCAGAATCTGGCGCTCGTTGCGGAAGCGCTGAACGATTTCATCGGAATTGGCGCTGCTTGGAACGATCTTCAGCGCGACGATTTTTTGAAACTCAAGATCGGCCCGGGCAGCCGCGAACACTACCGCCATTCCGCCTTGGCCAAGCGGCCGCAGAATCTCGTATGGTCCGATGCGCTGGCGCCCCCGTTCAAGCAGCGCGTCGGGTTCGGAGAACGCTTCCAGAAGACTGCGTAGCTCGGTGCGGATCGGCGTTGGCTGGGCGTCAATGAACTTCTCACGCTCTGGCAGCGGCATTTCGACTGTGGCGTCGAAAAGGTCGCGTACCGTTTTCCATTGATCCGGACTGAGATCGGCTGGGGCAGCAGGTGTAGAAGCGGTTGCCGATGCTGGAGGCGTGCCGCCGGCTATAGTCCCAGCATGTGGGCTGAAGCCGATTACGGTTTCATCATTTGGGCGGAACTCCCCAGGTGGTCCGCTGCCGCCGTCCATATCAAAACAGGATCGCACCTTTTTGGCGCTGTCCTGGTGGACCGCGTCGCGGAGGGATAGAATCGCTACTATGTCCGACGAGCGGCAAGAGCTTTTGGACACGCAACTGTACGGCGAACTGCGCCGGCTGGCTCAGCACTATCTCTCGCACGAGCAGCGGCGCATCACGCTGCAGGCGACCTCACTGGTCAACGAAGCGTACGTGCGTCTATCGGCGCAGCGCTCCGAAGCTCAAAGCCGTGCTCATTTCATGGCTCTAGCGGCGACGATGATGCGCCGGGTGCTGCTTGATGCCGCCAGAGCCCGCACCGCGGAGCGCCGGGGTGGCGCACAGCAACGAATCACGCTGACGGATGTGCTTGGGATTGCCAGCGCACCTGATGCGGAAGCCGATGTCCTTGCGGTAGATGAGGCGTTAAGAAAGCTGGAAGCGCTCGATCCGGAACAGGCCAAAGTGGTTGAATTGCGTTACTTCGGAGGTTGTTCCGTGGAGGAAACTGCCGAGGCTTTAGGCATCTCAACGCCAACAGTGAAGCGCTATTGGGCTTCCGCCAAAGCCTTCCTCGTGCGCGAACTCAAACGGACCGCCGGCTGATCAGGCTCGCGTTCCGGCTGCCTCACGCGCGGACGGCTTTGAGTTTGACGCCATGAACGCCTTGAGCCGTTCCACTGCATCCATCAGCTTCTCCATCGAGTTCGCATAGCTGAATCGCAGATAACCGGCGCCGTACTCTCCGAAGGCTGTACCGCTGAGACAGGCGACTCCGGCCTGATCGAGAATCGCATCAGCAAGCGGCTTGGATTCCCAGCCGGTTGCTTTGATGTTCGGAAAAGCGTAGAACGCACCCTCCGGCATGCGGCAATGGAAGCCGGGAACTGTATTCAATCCGGCTACGAAAGCGGCGCGCCTGCGGTCGAACTCAGCAATCATCGCTTCAGCGGGCTCTTGCGGACCCGTTAACGCTGCGATTCCTGCCCGCTGCGTGAACGTTGCTGTGCAGGAGTTCGAATTGACCATTAATTTGTTCACAGGTCCAACAAGCCATTCCGGCATCACGCCGTAACCCAAACGCCAGCCGGTCATCGAATACGTCTTCGAGAAGCCATCCAGGATAATCGTCTTCTCAAGCATTCCCGGGAACTGGGTGATCGATACCGCGGTCTTGCCATAGCTCATCCGGGAGTAGATCTCGTCCGAGAGAACAACCACGTCACGGTCGCGCAATAACTCAGCAATTGCGGCAATATCCTCCGTGGGCATTACACCCCCCGTCGGGTTGGCAGGCGAGTTCAGAATGACCATGCGGGTTCGCGGCGAAAGCCTACTGGCGAAAAGATCGAGATCGAAGGAGAAACCACGTTCCTCCTTGAGTGGAATTGGCACAGGTGTCGCTCCTGTGAAACGGATCATCGACTCGTAAATCGGAAACGCGGGGTTCGGGTAGATCACTTCGTCACCGGCTTCGCAAATGGCGAGGATGGGGAAGTAGATAATGGGTTTTCCACCGGGAGTCACACACACGCGCTCCGCGCCCACCTTGATGCCCCGTGTTCGCGAAACATATTCCGCGATCGCTTCCCTTAGTTCTGGCAGCCCCTGAGTTGGACCGTAGTGAGTGTAGCCCTCGTCGAGCGCCTTCTTTCCCGCCTCGATGATGTGCTTGGGCGTACCGAAGTCGGGTTCGCCGATCTCGAGGTGGATGATGTCTCTTCCTTGAGCTTCCAGCGCGCGAGCCCGCACTAGTACTTCAAACGCGGTCTCCGTGCCGAGCCGCGACATGGCAGCAGCCAGTTTCATTAGAATCAGACCTTTCGAAAAAATGGAACGTCGCAGCGCCGTTCGACAAATTCAACGGTATCACCGATGGCCACCGGTTCACCTAGAATGCGCACAGTGAGCCGCTCGCCGCCGGCTATTTCAACGATAGCGAGCTGGTAAGGAGCATCTTTTACGAATGCTTCCGGTGGCGAGTAGACTGTCGTTTCGGTGTAGATTGTCCCCCTCATGATTTCCCCAAGATGGTGACGACGGCGGTTGCGCCGGATCCGCCCAGGTTCTGCGCCAGGCCGATGTCATTACGGGTTACCTGCCGTTCCCCCGCCTCTCCCCGCATCTGAATCACAAGATCACAAATCTGCGCGACGCCGGTTGCACCGACCGGATGGCCTTTGGCTTTCAAGCCCCCCGAAGTGTTCACGGGTCGAGGACCTTTCAACGCGGTACATCCGGCGGCGGCGTAGGGCCCGCCCTGGCCGCGTTCCACAAATCCCAGGTCCTCGGTGGCGATAATCTCGGCGATGGTAAAACAATCGTGCACTTCGGCGAAGTCAACATCGGACGCCTGGATGCCCGCCATCCGGTACGCCTTTTCCGCGGCGCGCGCAACCGCTGCGAAGGAAGTGATGCTTGCCTTCCGGTCGAGAGCCACGTGGTCTGAGGTTTGCGCGATGCCGAGGACGCGAATCGGTTTGCCCGCGAAGTCGCGAGCCTTCTCAAGCGGCACGATCAGCACGGCGGCGGCGCCGTCGCTTACCAGGGAGCAGTCGTACAGCGTAAGCGGATCAGCGATCATCTTGCCGGCCAGCGCCTGTTCGATGGTGATGTTCTTGCGCATGTGCGCCAGCGGATTCAACGCGCCTGCTGCATGGTTTTTCGCGGCGACAGCCGCAAGATGCTCTCGTGTCGTCCCGTACTCGTGCATGTGCCGCTTCGCGATCATGGCGAACAGGGCGGGAAACGTGCCGCCCGCTTTGATTTCGCCGCCCAGGTCGCCGGCTGAAGCCAGAATTTCCGCGACTTTTGGAGTGGGCTGCGAAGTCATCTTCTCGACGCCCGCGGCGATCACCATGTCGTACATGCCGGCCGCGACGGCTGAAACGGCATGAAAGAAGGCTGAGCCGCTGGAAGCGCATGCGGCCTCAAACCTTGTGCACGGCACTCCTGAAATCCCTGCTGCCGCGGCTACGTAAGGGGCAAGGTGGTTCTGGCCGACAAACGACGGTCCGGCGAAATTCCCCAGATAGAATGCCTCCACTTGGGCGGGTGTGGCGCCGGCATCGGTCAGGCAGCGCTCTACCGCTTCGACCGCAAGCGAGCGCAGGTCACGGTCGGGAAATGCGCCGAACGGCGTTTTTCCAATGCCAGCAACGGCGACGGGTCTCATGCCTATAGCATAACTATTCTTTGCTGGAAGTTGGCAGTGAATCACCCACCTTAAAGTGGTGATATTTTCAGAGCCGGACATTTTCGGACACCTTGAGCGATTTCGGAACGTCCGATACGATAGGGTCAGTTCGGACTGCACGCGGCGGGCAACAGGGGCGTCAACCTGAATAGAGCCAGATGCGTGCCGCCGTCGAATCACTGGAGTTTGTGCTGCAAGAGCCGGGTGAGACTCAACTCGAAACCGCAGCGCGCGCAGAGTGGCGGGCGCAGCAAGATCGCTTCGTTGAGGCGAACCTGCGCCGCATTTTCCTGATTATCTACCGCATCGTAGGTAATGTTCCCGACGCACAAGACCTTACCCAAGAGACATTTATCAAGGCCTTGCAACGGCAGGAACAGATCAAGGACCTGGAAAAAGCGGCCCATTGGCTGTCCCGGATCGCGACAAACACGGCGATCGACTTTCTACGCCGTCATGGGCGGGTGAGTTTTACCGAGATCGAGGATCTGACGGAACCGTTGCGCAGCCCTGCGGAGGCAAGCCCGGAAACCATTTTGCTGCGTGCCGAACAGCAGGGCTGCCTGGAAGAAGGCTTGCAGCGGCTGACGGAGCGGGAACGGGCGGCTCTGATTCTGAGAGATGTCGAAGATCTGCCGGCGGACGAGGTTGCCCGTCACCTGAACTGCCGTAAGGCGACGGTTCGGTCACATATCGCGAACGCACGGACTAAGTTTCGTAAGTATTTGGAAAAGAGGGACTTAATATGACAAAGCATCCCTCGGGGAAAGATCTTGCACTGGCCGCGGGCGGTGATCTGAGCATGGTCGCGCGATGGCGGTTGAAAGCTCATTTGCGGCATTGCGCGGAGTGCAGTACGGTCTTCGAAGCCGAACGAGCGGCGGTCTTGGTGCTGCGCGGAAGCGTGGGAAAATCCTTGCCGGCGGACCTGGATTGGGAGCGCCTGTCGGCCGAGATGAAAGCCAATATTCACCTTGGTCTCTCGGCTGGAGAGTGCGTCGAGCCAGTGCAGCGGGCTACCGTCCAGCGGTCGCAGAATCCGGCGGTTCTTGGTTGGCAGACGGTCGCCATGGTTGCGTCGCTGACCATTGTGCTGACGGCAGGCTGGTTCCTCGGCCGCTCCCCGAATCAACCGGCGCCAGGAAGCGTGGCGGTGCTCCCCACTGAAGGCGTGTTGCTCGAAAGCACCCGGGAAGGGGTGGTGATTCAAGGTAAGGGGTCTATGACCTTCTTGCACCCAAACTCCGAGAGGGTGGCGACCTTGGCCGAATGGGGTGGCGCGATGCGCGCACGCTCTGTAGATTCTGAAACGGGACAGGTGACGATAAGCCATGTGGTTGCGGAATAGTCTTCTCGCAATCGCGCTGTCCAGTCCGGTTGCGATTTTCGCGCAGGGGCCGGAAGTGGCCATAGATCCTCGCGCTGCGTTCAAGGTGAGTTTCGCGGCCGACGCGCCGGTTGCGCTTGCAGCAGCCGATTGGGGTTCCACGAAAGCGGTGGCGCGAGGCGGAGCGCTGTCGCTCGATCTCCACAGTACCTTGCAGTTGAAGAACACCTCAAACCGGCGGATTCTGGGCGTGACACTTCTGGTCACCGCACAGGAGGTCACGCCGGGAGGGAAGGGATCCGTGGCTGTTCCAAGCCTTGATATCGCTCCCGGAGAGTCGTTTCCGTTGCGAATCGATCTGCGCCTGATGCGCCCGCTGCAGACGGTGGGAGGCGGCGGCGCACTGGTGGAAGTCACTCTGGACGGCGTCCTTTTCGAAGACCTCGGCTTCTATGGACCGAACCGCTTGAATTCGCGGCGGATGATGACAGCTTGGGAAATGGAAGCCCGGCGTGACCGCAAGCATTTCCTTGCAGTCTTGGAGAGCGGTGGCCGTGACGGGTTGCAGAAGGCCATGCTTGCCAGTCTCGCCAGAATCGGCGAGCAGCCCGGACTTGCGATTCAAGCGCTGCGTCCGGGCAGGTCCACCGTCGCCGGCGCAACTAAGCGCGTTGAGTTCACCTTCCTGCGTCTGCCGGATGCGCCTTTGGACCTGCTGGCCGGTGCAGCGAATGTGGCAGGAGCGGAAGCGCGCGACCCGCAGATTGAAGTTCAGAATCGGACACGGCGTGAAGTTCGCTATCTGGAAGTCGGTTGGCTCTTGCGCGACCAGGACGGGAGCGAGTTTGCCGCCGGGTCGGTTCCGGCCGAGGTGAACCTTGCGCCCGGTCAGAAGACAGAGTTTCGCAAGGAAGCGGCACTACGATTCTCCCGGCAAGGCGCAACTGTGCCGTTGCGAATCGATGGTATGACCGGGTATCTGAGCCGCGTCGAATACTCCAACGGCGAAGTTTGGGTTCCCGCTCGCAGCAGCCTCGCACAACCGCGGCTGGCACAAACTCTGGCGCCGTCCGCTGAAGAGCAGCGCCTGGCTGAACTCTATCGCCGTAAGGGGATTGACGCGGTAATCCAGCAACTACGGCGTGTTCATTAGCCGGAAACTCCGATAGCCAGCCGGACAGCAGCGTCCCGCAAGCGGACACTCACGCTTTTCTCCGGCGCCGGGCCTGGATAGGTAACCCGATAGAAACGAGTCATTTAGGCGCAGGGCGCAGATTCGGACCACAAACCGCAAGACAGAGCCCAACTGACTCTTCGTAGGCTCCGGAGCCACCTCAACATCTTCTAGCAGCAGGGAACCGCCATCGATGAGAAACGACCTCTTGTACTCGTTTCGCACGTTGACCAAGTCGCCTGGCTTTACCCTGTGCCGGGCTGCCTTTTGCCGGGACGGCCACGATGATCCTGCGGATCGAAGGTTCACCCGAGGCTGCCCTGGCGGCGTGCGAGCCGCGGTTCAGCGTCTGGACCCTGGCTTGCCCTTAATAACATTTCAACCACGCGAGAGGACGAGAGGAATGGAACAGAGCGCGATCGCAGGAACGCTTGCTGGCGATCTCTTCGGTGCTTTGCGGGATCAGAGTGGACGTGGTTGGGCCGTAGGCCTGCGCAGCCATGGCCATGCTGGCGATTGCTGTTGTGGCTGCGGCTCTTCCCGCGTGCCGCGCGGCGGCGACAGATCCGATCAGAACTCTGCGCTGGGAGTAGGCAGACGAAATGCGTCGCGGAGCGCGCCCAGACTCGCGCTCCGCAGCGGCGGCACGGGACGGAGGATGTGGAGCGCGCCGCCGCAAGCTGCTTTGATTGTTTCTGCTTCTCTGCCTATACACGCGACGGAATGGCGCGAAAAAGCTCACTCTCGCGCGTCTAACCAACCAGAACGAATCAGTCTGTCAAGTTTGCGCAGGCGGCGCAGGAAATCGCCGCCGGGTTCCGCTCACTTGAACGAGAGGCATCGTTTAGAATTGAGTGCAAACGCTTTTTTCCTGGTAGATGGGGTTTGGGTAAAGGATTTTGCCGTGGGCACACCGGATGTAACAACACTGCTGGTGAACTGGAGCCGGGGCGACCATTCCGCCCTTGACCAACTGACGCCGCTGGTTTACGACGAACTGCGCCGGCTGGCGCAGAGCTATCTGAGACGCGAACGTTCCGAGCACACTCTGCAGAGCACGGCGCTTGTTCATGAGGCATACTTGCGTCTGATTGACCAGCGCAACGTCAACTGGCAGAGCCGGGCGCATTTCTTCGGCATCGCCGCGCAGATGGTACGCCGGATCCTGGTGGACCATGCTCGAGCACACCGGGCTGCCAAGCGCGGATCTGGCGCGATTCACGTAAGCCTCGATGAAGCTTTGGGCGTACCGGGCTTGACCAAAGACTTTGAGCTGACGGCATTGGATGACGCGCTGAACCTGCTGGCAGAAATCGATCCCCAACAAGCCAAAATCGTGGAATTGCGGTTCTTTGCGGGCCTTTCGATCGAGGAGACGGCCGAGTCACTGGGGATTTCTCCGGCTACAGTAAAGAGAGATTGGGTGACCGCCAAAGCGTGGCTGTTTCGCGAGATCAGCCGCGGCGCGGGATCATGAGCGGAGCACGCTGGGACCGAATCAAGGAAATCGTATCGGCAAGCCTGGATCTACAGGAACCCGAACGCTCGGCGTACGTCTCGGAGCAATGCGGCGAGGATTCTGACCTTCACGGCGAAGTTCAGTCTCTGATTGCGAGCTACGAGGAAGCGGAAGGCTTTCTGGACAAGCCGGTTATCCCCGAGTTGCCCGATCGGGCAATGACGCTGTTGGAACAGGGCGTTGCCCCGCACGTTGCGGGAGGGGACGCGCGCCTGGGCCAGCGCCTGGGTCCCTACAGAATCGTTGAACTGCTGGGTAGCGGCGGAATGGGTGTGGTGTACCGCGCCGTTCGCGAAGACGGCGACTTCTCGATGAATGTCGCCATCAAGCTCGTCAAGCGGGGCATGGATTCAGATCTGATCCTGCGCCGTTTTCGCCGGGAACGGCAGATCCTGGCGCGGCTGAATCACCCCAACATTGCCCGGTTGTTGGACGGTGGCGTGACGCACGAAGGGCTGCCGTTCTTCGTGATGGAGTTCATCGCAGGGACTCCGCTCGACGACTACCTCCGGCGTAACAAACTGCCGTTGGATCAGCGTTTGGATATGTTCCTGGCTGTCGCCGCCGCAGTGGGTTATGCGCATCAGAACCTGGTGGTTCATAGCGACCTGAAAGCCAGCAACATCATGATCTCGAAAGAGGGCGTGCCGAAGTTGCTGGATTTTGGCATCGCCCGGCTGGTGGATCCGGAAACGGAGGATCAGACGCAGCGGACCGGTGCGTTCCGCGCTGTGACGCCTGCTTACGCGAGCCCGGAACATCTCAGGGGCGACCCTGTCACTGTCGCAAGCGACGTCTACTCGCTGGGTGTGCTTTTCTACGAGATGCTGACGGGGGAGCGTCCGTTCGGTGTGGAAATGCGGACGCCCCAGCAGGCGCTGGCGGTGATTGAGAGCATGGAACCGCGTCGCGCCAGCGCTGTTTCCGGCGACGGTTCGGTAGCCGGCGACCTGGACAACATTGCCCGCAAGGCTCTCGATCGTGAGCCATCGCGGCGCTATGCCACGGTCGAACAATTTGCCGATGACGTCAGGCGTTATGTCGAGGGTCTGCCGGTACTCGCCCGTCCCAGCACCGTCACCTACCGGCTGTCAAAATTCATTCGCCGGCACCGTTTCCAAGCCGCTGCCGTCGCGTTGCTGCTGCTGTCTCTTGTAGCGGGAGCTGCGACCACGGCATGGCAGGCGCGCCAGGCACAGTTGCAGCGTGAGCGCGCCGAGCGCCGCTACAACGATCTGCGCCGTCTTGCCACCTCACTGATGTATGAAATGGACGAGGCTTTAGTCGGCGTACCGGGGGCTATCCATGTCCGCGCCAAGCTGATGGAGCGCTCGCTTGCGTATCTGGACTCGCTGAATCGCGATTCGGCCACGGATGACACTCTGCGCGCCGAATTGGCGGCAGCATACGAGAAGATGGGCGACTTGCAAGGCCAGCAGGGCGAGTCGAACCTCGGGAATACGGCGGCCGCTTTGGAAAGCTACCGTAAGGCGCTATCCATACGCGAAGAGCTTGCGACCCGAAATCCACGCGATCCGAAACGCAAGCAGGACTACGCCGACATTACACAGCGAATCGCCGGAGTTTTCAAAGTCGCGGGACAATACCGGGAAGGCCTCGATATGGATCAGAAGGCGCTGCGTATTCGGGAGCAGTTGCTTGAGGCCGATCCTGCCAATCTCGATCTACTTCGCTCGTACGCCCGCAATCTGACCACTATGGGCGGAAGCTATTCCCATCTGGGTGATTGGACGGCGGTGCTGGACTACCGCAGGCGCGCCCTGGACTATCACCAACGGCTGGCTGGGCTGCCGGGCGCCACAAAGCAGGACCGCCACGGACTAGCGCTCGCCAACATCCGCATGAGCAGTATTCACGTCAAGCTCCGAGGCTATGAGGCTGCCTTAACGTACGCCCGTCAGGCGTTGTCAATTGAGTCCGATATTGAGCATTCGAATCCCAACAATCGCGTTGACCGTCTCGCGCTGGCATACGCTCAATCTTCACTGGCCTACGCGCTTGTTGAAAGCGGCTCGGCGAATGAAGGCATCGCGTGGTATCGCACTTCCATGCGGATTTTCGATGAGATCATCGCGGCGGACCCTGCGGACGAGCGCGCCGAGAGTCTGCGAGCCACTGCACATGCGCGCCTGGGGCTTGCGTTGATCGCGAAAGGCGAGGCGGACGAAGCGCTCGCACTCATGCGCAAAGCGTTGCAGGAACGTATCGCAATCAGTGGCGCAAATCCCGCGAATATTGGTGCTCGCGCCGAAGTGGCGGAAGTGTATGGATGGCTTGGAGATGTACTTTCCGCGGCCGGCAAGCGCTCGGATGCGCGGGCTGCTTACGTTGAGGCGCTGCGCATTTTTGAGCAAATGGACCGGAATGGACAGTTGAACGCGACCCACCGCGAAGCGTATGACCGCGTGAAGAAGTCCGGCGCTGTGGCGAATCCCTCCGGGAGTTGAATCCAATTCGTCTTTGATTGCCTATTCTTATTGATTGTCCGCGCGGCAAAGGTTAGTTCCCGAGATTATCTTCACAAATCGCCGGCCGCTTTTTTTACAAGCGGACCATGTCCGTTGCTCCCCAAATAAAGTTATACTTCCGGCATTCGAGCTATGAGATTCGCAGCAATTCTTCTTTTTTGCATTCCCCTCGTTGCCCAGGGGCCGCTGGCGGAGCGTCACGTTGTGAACTCCAGCGGCGCCTTGACTGGGCCCACCAGCCTGAGTCCGTCCCGCGCCGGAGAACAGTTTCTGGAGGGGCGACTGCGCCAGGCTGGTCTGGGGGAGCCTTCGGCAATCGGAGTCTACCTCGCCAAACAATATCGGACCGAGCACAACGGAGTAACGCATCTCGTCTACCGGCAGAGGGTGCAGGGAATGGACGTCTGGAACGCCGAGTACGTGGTAAACGTGGACCGTGACGGGCGCGTTCTCAACGCAGGCGGGAACCTGTATTCAGGAGCCGCAAATGGCGCTCCGCCAGACATCCTGTCGGCGCGTAGCGCCGTTCGAGCGGCCGTCAACGCGGTGAATCCACGCCTGGCCAGTGATTTCCGCCCGTTTGAGGGAGAGCCAACCTCGGACAGGAACTCGGTTCGTTTCTATCGCAGCAGCACAGGCGCGGATATCACCGGTCAAGCCGTGTGGTTCGCGATCAATGGAAGACTCGAGCCGGCCTGGATGATGGCGGTAACGGATGAAGACGGCATCACGGCCTACTCCACCGTAATCGGCAGCGAGTCCCAGGCGGTGTTCGCCAAAGAGCCGTTGACGTGGTTTCAGAACGCGCCGCGTGGGCTTGTCTTCACAGGCCACAACCCGCAGCCGAACCCGAATCCGGGCACGCGCTTAACCGCGGAGCCCGCCTACGTCCAGCGTGTCCTGCAGCTGTTCAGCGGAGATCCGATCGCCTCGCCTCGCGGCTGGCTGAGTGGGAACCGCACCGCCGGGAACAACGTAGTGGCGGGCATCAATTCGTCCGGGATCACTCTTGCGACGGACATCCGTACTGCGGAATCGCCCACGCTGGATTTCCAGTTCCCGCTGGAGCTTGGACCGGGCGCGCCGGCGCCGACACAGTTCTGGGAGGCCGCCGCTACCAACCTGTTCTTCTGGGTCAATCGGATTCACGACTTCTTCTATTCGATTGGCTTCGATGAACAGGCGGGCAATTATCAGATGGACAATTTCGGGCGCGGCGGGACCGGCGGCGATCCCCTCTATGCGCACGCTCAGTTTGGGTCGGCAGCGAATACGGGCTCTGCTGCCACCAACAACGCCTTTTACACCACGCGAGCGACAGGCCAGGATGGCGCCGCAGCGATGATCGGCATGTACCTTGGATCCTCACCGGGAAGGTGGGCGGATGGAGCCTATAGCTCGGAAACGATCATTCACGAATACACGCATGGCGTGAGCACCAGGTTGGTGCGGCAACTCACTGGATTTCAAGGTGGCGCGATGGGCGAAGCGTTCAGCGACTTCTTTGCATTGGAGTACTTGACTCCGGAAGGCGCGCCTGTGGACGGAATCTACCCGTACGGCGAGTACCTCTACAACACGTTCGGGCTCGGAATCCGCTCGCGGCCGTATTCCACCAACATGGAAGTCAACCCGCTAACCTACCGCGACCTTGGGCGCGCCACCAACTTCGTATCCGTCCATAACGACGGCGGCATCTGGATGATGTCACTGTGGGAGATGCGCGCCAACCTGATCCGCCAATTTGGCGAGCGCGAAGGCCGCAGGCGGCTGCGTCTGAATGTCGTGGACGGCATGAAACTCTCGCCGCCCGCGCCCAGCATGGTGGATATGCGCGATGCGATCCTATTGGCGGACCGTGTCAACTTCAACGGTGAAAGCCAGTCCCAAATCTGGGAAGCGTTCGCCAAGAGGGGCTTGGGTGTACTCGCCTACAGTCCGGGGGCTGACACGTTGATCGTACGTCCCTCGTTCGAACGGCCATCGCGTACCGGTGTGATCGGGTTTCAGTTTGAGAGCTACACCATCGGCGAGCCGCTGCGTATCGTTTTGCATGACTTGAACAGCACCGCTCAGTCGGTGGCGGTTGATGTCCTGGCAGGCACCGGGGATCTGGAGCGGGTCACATTGTTGCGGTCAGGTTCCTTTTACACAGGCACAATCGCCACCAGCGAAACTGTTACGCCCAATCAGGGTGACAGCATCCTAAGTGTTACCGCCGGCGATACCGCGGCAGTCTACTACAATGACGCCGCGGCCGAGCAGGGCTTCCAGCAGGTTTTCGCTTCGGTGTACTTACGGCGTCCGTATTCCGTCACCTTAACGTCGGGCCTGCCCTACCAGTTCGGCAATGAGACACTGCTTGGCCGGTTACCTGCGGGAGGCGCCTCGCTCCGTATCGCTTTGCCGTTTGAGTTTCCCTTCTTCGACCGGCGTTTCCGCGAAGCAATTCTTTACAGTGACGGACGTATCTCTTTCGACGTGAACCTGGGCGCCAGTTGCTACGACATCACCGGTCTGCGCGGCTTTGCCGGCGTGGCGCCGATGTGGACGTGGATGGCCACCAATGGCCTGGCACAGCCGAATGAGGGCATATACCAGAGCCGGCCTTCGCCGGATGCGATCACGATCCGCTGGGCAGGGGAAACCAGTCCACTGTCGGCCACGCCATTCGCTGCGCCTCCTTCTCCGCTGAACTTCGCGGTGACGCTGTATCAGGACGGCCGCATCGTTTACCAGTACGGGGATGGGAACACTGCGGTGGCCAACGCCAGCCCCTTTGCGGGTTGCAGCGCGGGTGCACCGGTAGTTGGCATTTCGGCGGGCAACGGAAACTTCACGCAGACGACCTACGCCGGACGGGTGGATTTGCGAAATGCCTGGGCGGTGTCCTTCCTGCCTCCTTTCAACGAGTCGACTAACCCGGTGCTGCGGCTGGAATCTCCGGCGCCCGGCGGCGAAGTTTCCGAGATCCTGGAACTCAGAGGGTATGCATACGACG
>Ga0073934_10005833_pt1 | contig 18576 bp, 15 predicted proteins | sample LarsenN4metaG_FD_76834 | JGI IMG/M metagenome (GOLD analysis project Ga0073934, IMG submission 76834) | Hot spring sediment bacterial and archeal communities from British Columbia, Canada, to study Microbial Dark Matter (Phase II) - Larsen... ... | reverse complement strand
GGTCTGCTTGTCCGTCTTTCGCCACGCCAGCTCCTTCTCTCCAGGCCCCGTCGCGCGGAACCCCTGCACATTCTTCGCGTAGTCGTTGATCCTATAGGCCCCCGGCGCCCAGCTCGGCATGGCAAACTCCGCTGCCGGCCCCTTCAGCCCGCTCGCGCGGAGCGTAATCTCCAGCAGGGCGTATTCGGCTTGCCGAACCGCAGCTCGTACTCCATCGGCTCCGCCGCTGCCGCCGCGACAGTACAGGCCGCCGCCATCAGTGCGGCCAGCGCGATTAGCATCCATATTCTCGTTAGTTTCATCTCGCCGCCTGTTTTCCCTTTTCTATCTTCCGTCCTCGCCCGTTCGGATCCACAGCAGCGCCAGCAACTGACCCACTACCGCCCCGGCGCTATCCAGAAGCACATCCTCCACCGCAGCGCCGCGGCCCGGCACAAAATGCTGGTGAATTTCGTCCACGCCTGCGTAGCCTGCCGAGATCAGAACGGCCCACACAGCCCATCTCCACCGCCACCCGGCCGTGCCGCCGCGCAATCCGCGCAGCACGAATAGGCTCAGCAGACAATACTCTACGAAATGCGCCGCTTTGCGCACCAGCCAATGAAGCTGCCACAGCGTTTCCAAAGTCGCATCGGGCAGCAGCCATTGGAGAAAGGGAAGGATGAATCGAGAGGTGTATTCCCCGCCAAAGTAACCCGAAGAAAAAAAGGAGATGAGCGCCGCCCACCCCAGCGCCGGCCACCAGTCCCGCACCCGCTGCTTCCATCTTTTGTCGTCGAGAATTTCCATCCACCAGTATCGTGCAATTCGGTTTGCACCCTACCAGGCTGTCGAAAAAGTGAGTTGGCTGTCATCCCGAACCCCGGTCCCGAAGCCTCGGGACCTGGGATCAGGACGAGGCATCTGCTCTTGTTGAAAGAAGGGCAGATACCTCGGACTGCCAAATAGCGCTATCCGTTGGAATGACGTTCTTCAGTGGCCTGTTACACCCTACACCCTGACCCCTGACCCCTGACCCCTTCTCCTCACTCCAGCCGGTAATTCGGCGCTTCCTTCGTGATGATCACATCGTGCACGTGGCTTTCGCGCAGCCCCGCGGAGGTAATGCGGATAAACTGCGTCTTCTCCTGCAATTCTTTCAGGCTGCTCACCCCGCAGTAGCCCATCCCGCTGCGCAGCCCGCCCACCAGTTGCTCCACCAGCCCCGCCAGCGGCCCTTTGTACGGCACGCGCCCCTCGACGCCTTCCGGCACGGATTTCCCGCGCTCTGCGGTCTCCTGCGCGTAGCGGTCCGCCGATCCCGCCTCCATGGCCCCCTGCGACCCCATCCCGCGGTACGACTTGAACGTGCGGCCCTGGTAGAGGATTGTCTCCCCCGGGGATTCCTCCGTCCCCGCAAACAGTCCCCCGATCATCACCACCGATGCCCCCGCCGCAATCGCCTTGGTGATATCGCCGGAGAATTTCACTCCGCCGTCAGCGATGATTGGCACGCCGGTTCCCTTCGCCGCCCGAGCCGCCTCAAATATCGCCGTGATTTGCGGCACCCCCGCGCCGGTCACCACGCGCGTGGTGCAGATAGACCCCGGCCCAATGCCCACTTTCAGCCCGTCAATCCCCAGTGCAATCAAATCCCGCGCGCCTTCGAACGTGCCCACGTTCCCCGCGACAATCTGGACCTCCGGCAGGCGCTGCTTCACCGTCCGGATCGCTTCCATCACCCGCGTGGAATGCCCGTGCGCCGTGTCAATGGCCACCACGTCCGCGTGCACCCGGGCCATCTCCAACGCGCGCTCCAGGTAATCGCCCGTTGCGCCGATGGCCGCGCCCACGCGCAGCCGGCCGTGCTCGTCTTTGGCCGCGTTCGGGTAGTCGCGCTTCTTCTGGATGTCCTTGACGGTGATCAGGCCCTTCAGGTTGTAGTCCTTGTCCACCACCAGCAATTTCTCGATGCGATGTTTTTGCAGCACGTTCTCGGCCTGCTCCAGCGTCGTGCCCACCGGCACGGTCACCAGATTCTCCTTGGTCATTACTGCGCTCACCGGCTGGTCCAGGTTGCGCTCGAAGCGCAGGTCCCGGTTGGTCAGGATGCCCACCAGCCGCGTCCCGCGCGTCACCGGCAGCCCTGAGATGCGGTACTTGGCCATGATCTCCAGCGCCTGCCGCACGGTTACTTCCGGCTCGATGGTCACCGGCGCCACGATCATCCCGCTTTCCGAGCGCTTCACCCGGTCCACTTCCTCCGCTTGCCGCGCGATGCTCATGTTGCGGTGGATGAACCCGATGCCGCCCTGCCGCGCAATGGCGATCGCCAGCCGCGATTCGGTCACCGTGTCCATCGCCGCAGACACCACCGGGATGTTCAGCTCCAGCTTCCGCGTCACGTGCGTCCCCGTGTCCGCTTCTGTCGGCAGCACCGACGATTTCCCCGGCGCCAGCAGCACGTCGTCAAACGTTAGTCCCTCTGCAATTGGTCCGTCCTTCATGTCTTCCCCATGTAGGGGCGGGCTTCAGCCCCGCCCCGTTCTGCTTCAGCCCCGTTTTCCTCTGCTCCCCATAAACATCACAGCCCAGCGGCTGGCCGCTGGGCTCAACTTCATCGCTCCCTGTGCGAAAACACATCCATAAGTAAGGCCAGCATTCTAGGGGCCTGCGCCCCTACCGTCAAGCGGCCCTACGCCGGGGCACCCGGTGTTGTAAGGGCATCCCGCCACCGCGGGACTCCGCCCGTTCTTGCTTCTGTAGTATCCTCTCCCTGCCGCGCGCCCACGAGGTGCCCCCATGCTCGACCTCGCGCGTTTCTTTCAGGCCGTGGTCTCCCCCGCGATTTTCGTTTCTGCCAGCGCGCTGTTGATGCTCTCGCTCAACGTCCGCCTGATGGGAATTGTCACCCGCCTGCGCCAGTTCCATCGCGAAAAGCACGCCGCTGCACGCGCCGGCCGCTTGCAGGAGGCCGAGACCCTGGCTGACCAGATTGCCTCCATCGAGCACCGCGCCGAACGCATCCGCAGGGCCTGTCTCTACACGCTGCTCTCGCTCAGCGGCACAATTGCCTGCTGTCTGCTGCTCGGCCTGGGAATCTACTGGGGGTTCGCTCGACTCCTCGCCGTGGGCGTGTTCGTCGCTTCCATCCTGTCGTTACTGGTCGGCACTTGCTATTACGTCTCCGAGATCACCGTCGCCCTCAGCTCCGTCCGCGACGAGGCCAAATTCTTCCACCTCATTGACCTCGGCGTGCGCGCCGCCAGCGAAGCCGGCCCCGATTCCGAAAACCCCGAACGCCGGTAACCGAGCCGGAACTCAACGTGGTGGCCTCCCAATCTCCTCGGAAGCCTGCACATAGACAAGGATCTCATGAAACGGACACGGCATGACCTCGACGCCGGAGAGCGCGACGCTGGCTAGCGAAATTCGGTTCGAAATAGTCTTACGAAGTTATCGGGGTACGGCGCGCAGGATGGCAAACTGCCGATCTTTTGTGGCTCCCAGGAAGAGCAGCCCCTTCGGGGTATAGCAGCCCAGGGCGCCACCGAGCCGCGTGTTCGACTGATAGTCGTACAGCCGTTCTCCGATTTCCGGGTTCACGAGCGAAAAAACCATCTTCTCGGGTGCGTAGAATCCACCTTCGCCTTTTTCTGCAAATTCCACGATGAGTCCGACTCCGTGCGCGATCCCAGAGTCAGTGCCCCGGCTTTTTCTGACGGTGGTGAAATTTCGAGCGTCCGCACGAGAACCCCGTCGGCGCTGATGACATAAAGCTTCGGCTTTTCGGTGTGAAACATCATATAGAGGTTTCCATCTTGCCCCATTGCGATGGCCCCCATGCTTATGGCCTCAGGGCCCAGCAGAGGTCGGCGTTCGGTCCCCGGCGCCTCCCCAAATGAGGAATCACTCGGCAGTTGGAGTTCTTGGATGACGTTTCCGCTTCGATCCAGAATCGCAGTAACTGGCTCCACCTTCTGCTCTTGCTTGACTCCGGTGGCAGCGGCCTCCGCGTCGTCCGCCGGGGACCTTTCGACCTCCCTGAACCCGGTAAGGAGAAACTCCCCAGTTGAGAAGACCGCCAAGTGCCCGGCCGACCGTAAGCGGAGTTTCACTGCCGCCGTGAACCGGTGCCCCCCTTCGTCGTTCAACGAAATCAAACCAAGCTCGATCTTCCGGTCCTTTGTCGGTCTTGCGGCGAGCAGGTACACTTGGCCGTCGGTTCCCACATCGAAATCGTAAATGTCCGCGCCATCCCAGCCCGGCACTTTTTCAGTCGCAAATACTGCTTTGCGCTCGCCGTCCGGGGAAATCTTTACCACGGGCGCGGAAAAGTATCGCACCCCGTGGAAACGAACATAGATATTCCCGCGCGCGTCGCACTTAATTGGGTGCACCGTGGCAGCCGCGCCCTGACCAGGTACCGGGATTTCCCTCTCGAGCTGCAAAGTCAGCCGCGGTACATCCTTCTGCCCCTGGGCCCCAAGGGCGCAGAAAAGCAACATTCCGAAAGACACTACCGCCCAGCGCACTAATCCCCGGATGGCCACAGTTCTTCCTCTCGCTTCTCAGAATGTCGCTGCGACCTCGCTGGCGGCTTCCACTCGGACCGGTACGTACCCGCGCCCCCGCAGGTGGGAACATACACCACCGTTGGGCGAGTCCTGCCGGTCTTCGCTCCTTTCAGAGCGCTAGGTCGCTCCATCAAGCTGCAGCTTCCCTGCTGATTCGTTGCCTCAGCCGCATAGCAGGTGCTCCCGCAGCAAAGCGGACCAGGCATAATGAAGCGACAGACTGTGAATCCGGAGGCACAGCCAGCCACAGTGCCTTGACCGGAACAATTGCCCGCGCATTCGCAGTTTATGAGTCTCCCGGATTTGAACTCGCCGCAATCATTCTGCGCAAACCCTCTCTGTGGAAGCCACAGGACAAGCGCCGCTTGAACCAACGCAGATTTGGAAAAGCGCTTCCTGGTTGGCCTCCCGAGGAAATTTACTGATACACTATCTCGGGTGGGATGTGAAGAGAATTAGTACACGGCCCTTAAAATAGATTCGACCGATAAAGTCCCGTTTGCCGTTGGCTCTTTGCCTACGGTCACAGGCTGCCGTCCGGCTTCAGCTTGTAGTACTCCGTCTGCACTCCCGCCATCGGCCGCACGCGCTCCAGCAGCGTGGCCTTTTCCTTCTCGCGCATGGGCTTGAACTCCCGCGCCAGCCGCGCGTTCTCCTCGAGCTGCTCCAGCGTCTGCACGCCGCTGATCAGCACGTGCATCGGCAGGCTCCACACGTACGGCAGAGCCTCTCGCGCCCGCGCCACCGCTTTTTGCAGCATCCATCCGCCGGCCATGGACTTCATCGCCAGCACGCCCGTGCGTCGCTTCACCAGCTCCGGCAGCACCGTTTTCTCAAAGCTGCGGTAGAACAGGTCCACCACGTTCAGCGGCATCTGCATCGTGTCGAAGTCATAGTAGGAGAGTGCCTTCAGGTTCGTCTCCGGGTCCTTGTGTCCCGTCACGCCGATGAACCGCACCTTGCCGGCCTTCTGCGCGGCCAGCGCCGCTTCCATCGAGCCGTTCGGCCCGAAAATTTGTTCCAGGTCCTGCTGTACTTTCACGCTGTGGATCTGCCACACGTCCAGATAATCCGTCCGCAGCATGCGCAGGCTTGTTTCCAGCTCCTTCTCCGCCTCCTCGCGGCTGCGCCCCAGCACCTTGGTCATCAGCACGACGTTTTTCCGCTTGCCCTCCAGCGCCTTTCCCAGCCGCTCTTCGCTCACGCCGTAATCCCGCGCCGTGTCGAAGAAGTTGACGCCCAGCTCCAGCGCCCGCCGTGCCAGCTCGATGGCTGGTTCTTCGCTCTTGTAAATCCCCAGCCACGCCGCGCCGAAGCCCAGGATCGTGCAGCTCAGTCCCGTGCGCCCCAGCACCCGCCGGGGAATCTCTTTTGCCGCGCTGGCCTCGCCCGCCAGACAGCCCAGCGCTGCCGGCACGCCCGCCAGCGCCCGCAGAAACTTTCTTCGTGCACTGCGCCCGGCTTCACTCATCCGCTCACCATGTTAAGGGGATTATGCTTCTCGAACAGTACACCAATTCCCGCCGCCCGGCCATGCCACGTTGCAGCATTCCCGTTCCTATCGTACATTGAGTGGGGTGATTCCCTTCGAGCCACATCCACTTCTGCTCAACCCGCACGCGATGACGCTGGTCGCCGCGCGCCTGCCGCGGCGTTTTCCGCATCTTGGCCCGCCCGCCGAGCGTCTCTTCGAAGTCGAACCCGGCTCGCGCATCCTCGGCCACTGCCACTGGCAGTCCGGACCGCACAGGCATCCTACGCTCGTCCTCGTCCATGGCCTCGAAGGCTCTTCCGAATCGCTCTACATGCTCGGCTGCGCCAATAAGGCTGTCGCCGCCGGCTTCAACGTCGTGCGCCTCAACCAGCGCAACTGCGGCGGCACTGAGCCGCTCACACCCACGCTCTACAATTCCGGTCTCTCTGCCGACTACCGCGCCGTCGTCCGCGAACTCGCCGACCGCGATGGCCTGCCGGAGATTTTCGCCGCCGGCTTTTCCATGGGCGGCAATCTCGTCCTCAAGATGGCCGGCGAATTTGCCGGGGCGCCGCCGCCCGCCCTCCGTGGCGTGGTGGCTGTATGTCCTTCGCTTGACCTGGAAACCTCCGCCCCCGTCTGCGACGCGAAGCAAAACTATTTCTATCGCTGGCACTTCGTGCGCAACCTCAAGAAGCGCTACCGCAACAAGGTGCGCCTTTTTCCGGAGCGCTACTCCCTCGACAGCCTCCACCGCATCCGCACCATCCGCGAATTTGACGACGTCATCACCGCGCCGCACTTCGGCTACCGCGACGCCATGGACTATTACCACCGCGCCAGCGCCCTCCGCGTCGTCCCCCAAATCCGCGTCCCCACGCTGGTCCTCACCGCGCAGGACGATCCGCTGATTCCCTTCGTCTCCTTCCGTGATCCCGCGCTCACCGCCAACCCGCACATCACACTGGTCGCCCCCGCGCACGGCGGTCATTGCGGCTTCGTCTCCTGCCGCGACGGCGACGAACGCTTCTGGGCCGAAGCCCGCATCCTCGAATTTTGCAGGGAACACTCACGGATAGCAGAAAGAACGGAAGCAAGGAAGTAGGGAAGTACGGAAGTAACGAACAGAGAAAGAAACGACACAGGAGCCGCAAAAACGAATGCCAGAGTTCTTCCAACTTCCTTAGTTTCTTACTTCTCTTATTCAGGCAAACGGATTCTCGAGTGAGGTCGCAAACCCCGGCGTCAGCAGCTTCGCCGGCCCGTTCTCGGTAATGGCCATCACGTCTTCGCACCGCACGCCGTACTCCCCGCGCACGTAAATTCCCGGCTCGTTGGAGAATGTCATGCCCGGCTCGAGCACCGTCTTGCTCCCGCGCACCAGGTAGGGATGCTCGTGACCTTCCAGCCCGATGCCGTGCCCCAGCCGGTGCGTGAACTGTTCGTAGCCTTTTCCGTAGCCGGCATCCACGATCACCTTCCGAGCTGCGTCATCCACGCTGCCGGAAAGCTTCCCGCGCTGCGCCGCTTCGAGCGCCGCGTCCTGCGCTCGGCGCACCGTCTCAAACGCCCGCTTCAACTTGTCCGACGCCTTTCCCAGCACGGTCGTGCGCGTCACGTCTGAGGAGTAGCCCTCCACCGATGTCCCGCCGTCCACCAGCACCACGTCGCCTTCCTTCAGCTTCTGCGGCTTCGTCGTGCCGTGGGGCAGCGCCGCCCATTCGCCGAAAAGCACCAGCCCGCCGCCGCCCAAGCCCATCCGCTGGTAGCCCTGCGAGATCAGCGCGCTCACGTCGCGTTGCGTCATCCCTTCGCGCAGCGCCGTGAACACCGCCTTGTACACCGCGTACGTGGCTTCGTGCGCCAGCGTCATCAGGTTCAACTCGTGCGCCGTCTTTCTCGCCCGGCAGCCCACCGTAATCGGGTCGCCGCTCGTGAACTGGAATCCCGGCGCTGCCTTGCGCAGCCCGTCAAAGAAAAAGTACGGAGTGCTTTCATTCACGCCGATACGGCCGGTGCGAAAGCCGCGCTCGGCCAGCGTCTTCGCCACCAGCGCGTACGGGCTCTCATCCTCCTGCCATACCCGCAGCTCCAGCGGCCAGCGCAGCAGTTCGCGCAGCCGGTCCGCCTCGAACGCCGGGCCCACCAGGAACGCCTCGCCCTTCCGCGGGATTGTGAGCGCCATCAACCGTTCTCCGCCGCCCCAGCGGATGCCCGTGAAGTAAAACTGCGTGCTTCCCGGCGTCACGTAGAGCGCGTTGTACGGCGCCTTTGCATCGGTCATCAGCCGCTGCGCCTGTGCGATCCGTCCCTGGAATTCCTCCACGGTGATCGGCTTCACCCGCTCGCCCAGCGACTTCAGCTTGTCAAACGCTTCCGGCAGAGGCTGGCGTTGCTGCGGCGGATGTTGCGCTTCGGCTTCTGGCGCAAGTGTAGCGCCCAGCCCTGCGCCCACTCCCGTCGCTGCGGGCACCAGCATGCCCGCCTTCAGCAATCTCCGCCTTGAAATCCCCATTGGTTCCTCCGTTGGCTTCCTTAGACGAAGCGCAGCAAACCGACGTTTCTATCGGCTTTTGTAGTGGCGGCCCCGCTATGCGGGGCCCGGCAACTTCATCGAGGCTGCGAATTGCCGTTTCTACTTTGGCGGCGCGGTGATGTCAAGCGATGGAGTGTTCTTGCACGCGTTGCTTGCGCGGGGCTTGCCATTTCCACTGCGACTCTTCTCTTGCACCAAGAACTTGAAAAAGGGGCACAATGCCGAAATTTCGGCACTGTGCCCCTTCCAGGTCTTTGACGACGACCCGAATACCCTGATGGCCCGTCCCCGCGCTACCGGTTACGCCGTTTCGCCGGCGCGCCCGGCAGATAACTCACCACGATGGGCTGCTGCAACTGGAAATCAATCCGCGTTTCTGACGGCACGCGGATCTGCTGCCCCTTGGTGAATACCTGCGCTCCCGCTCCTGCTCCGGCGCCAACCGTTGCGCCGATCGCCGCGCCTTTCCCGCCGCCGGCGATGGCGCCGATCACCGCGCCAATGGCCGCGCCCGTGCCGACCTTCGCCGCAGTATTCTTCCCGCGCGAAGCGCCCACCTGCTCGTACGTCGAGCTGTCCACCGTGTACCGCCGGCCCTGAAATTCGATCCAGGAAAGTTCCAGTTCTAATTCGCTCCGACCGGCCATCCGCCCTGCGGACTTTGCTTCCACCAGCCGCACGGACACGTCCACGCCCGACGGCACAATCTCTTCGCCATCTACCATGATCGGCGCATCCAGCGAGGCGTGGAACGTCTCCCCCGCGCGGTTCACTTCCGAATCAATCGAATCAATCATGCGCACGGCCAGCGTCGTCCCCGCAGGGATTTCCACTTTCACCGGCTTCGGCTCCGCCGGCGGCGGAGGCGGCACGGCTGGCGCAGCCTCCGCAGGCGCAGGATTCGCGGCCACCGGCGCGGGCGCGGGTTCCGCTTTCACCACCGGCGCTGGCGGCGCGCGCTTCACAGTTCTTTTCGCCGGTGCCGGCGCCGGCTTCGGTTCCGGCGCAGGCTCGGGAGGAGCTGCTTCCGCAGCCTGCGGCGCTTGCACGGTCAGCAGGTCGTGAACCTTCGTGACGCCTTTCGTTTCCGCGGCCAGCTTGAAGGCCTGGTAGCGCGCCGCTTCGCTGGGCACTTCACCCGCCAGCGTCACCGCGCCGTTTTTCGCCGTCACGTCCACCTTGGCGCCCTTCAGTTGCGCGTCGGAAAACATCCGCGCTTTGATCTCCGTGGCGATGGCCTCATCGGACGGCCCGCGCGAACATCCCGCGGCGACCACCGCAAAAACCATCACAACCAGTATCCACACACTTGCTCGGCGCATTGCTCCTCCTACGCAGATGAACCCGCGGGGCTGGGGGTGGGTTGCGCTTGGCTCTCTGCCCATTTCGTCTTTGCTCCCGAATTACGATGCGCCGCCCGGCGCAAAAGGTGTATGGTAGCGCTCCGGAGGTGCGATATGCGACATCGAAATCGCGCTATCCTGTTTCTCTCGCTGTTTTTGTTCTTCCTCTGTGCCACTGCGGCACTCGCCCAGGAAGCCAAGCAGCCCGCCTTCCTCGGCAACAAGAACAGCAAGAAGTACCATGTTGCTTCCTGCCAGTGGGCGCAGAAGATTGCGCCGAAGAACCGCGTCGAACTCGCCGCCGTGAAGGAAGCCGAAGAAAAAGGCTACGTGGCCTGCAAGGTCTGCAAGCCCAACGAGAAGAAACCCTGAGCCTCTGTCGCACGGCCACTCTTGGCTGGGCACCCCCTGTATCGCAGTGGCTTCCTGCCGCTGCCGCTACTCTCCGCAAAACGAAAAGGGGTGAGGCCCGAAGGCCTCACCCCGGTTGAAGGTTAAAGCGCTCGTCGGACTAGAAGCTGACGCGCACGCCAATTTGCAGCAACCGCGTATCTGTCAAGCGACCGCGGGAGGCGGTCAAGGCCTGGAGATCTGCTGGGGTGCTGTAGTTGTAGTTCAACGAACCGAACCCGCCGCCGAGCCCACCGTAGCTGCCGTAACCAGTGGTGTTGAACAGGTTGAACACCTGCAGCCACGGCTCGACCACCAGCCCTTCCCTGATCATGTTCAGTTTGATCGGGCGGGTGACGCCGAGGTCGAGGTTAAAGATGTTATCAAACGGCCACGGGTTGGTGGTGGGCACCAGCGGGATGACCGGAGAGGTCGCCTTGAGTGCCACCAGTTGCGCCGTGGTGAAGAGCCCCGCGGTAACCAGCGCCTGCCCGGCGGGGGTGATAGTTCCCGCCACCGTGCTGTTGTACACTTGCAGGATTGAGTTCAACTCGCTCCAGTTCTTGATGGAACGCCCCAGTGAGCCGATTGCCGTGCCTGGGAGCAAGCTGGCGTTCGGTGCGGTACCCGTACTGCCACTGCCGGTCAGGTCCGTGGTGAAGAGCGCGTTCGATCCGGTAATCCCGATCGCCGGCATAAACAGCGTGATCGGCGTCGGCGTGGAGAAGCTCCAGCGCTGGGAGAAGCGGAAGCCGAACGGCACGTCCAGCACCACGCCGGCGGAGATGATATGCGTCCGGTCGAGGCCTGTCGGCCCGAAGTACTTCCGGTCGAGCGAGTTGATCTTGTTGATGGCGCCGTTCAAGAACTCGGCGCGTCCGGCCCCGTTGGTGGCTTCACTGCGCCCAATCGCCCAACTGAAGATGTAGTTCATGTTCTTGATGAAATACAGCTTGTCTCTCAGCCGGCCGGTGGCCTTGACGTGAAGCGCCTTGTATTTGCTGAAGCCGCCACGGGTCATGATGCGCGCCCGGAGGAAGTCGGTGGTCTGGATCGTCGTGAACGATGACGAGGGATTCGGCGTGAGACCCCGGTAGATGCTGTCGGAAGCCAGACCGAACGACGTAATCGTTCTCGTTGGGTTGGCCGCAATGTAGGCAGCCACCGTCGGAACGCCGGCCGCAGCCAGCACGGAGTTGACTTGGGCCGTTGCCCTGGCCACATTCAGCGTACTTGCGCAACGACGGCATTCCAGCTCCTCGCCCAGGAACGGCAGCCCCACGGCGTGATTCACCAGGAAATCTGCAGAGACGACGTGCCCGGGGAAGATCTCGTGCTGGAACCCGATGTTGGACTGCACCGAGTAGGGGATCTTGAACTTGCTTCCGCCGATCAGGAACCCGAACGTCACGCCTTGCGAGGTTTCGAACTGGATCGGGCCCGCCGTCGGGCTGAAGCTGTAGGTGGAATAGACGTTCTTCACGGCTGCGTTGATCGCGCCAATGATAGGCAGCACCTGTGCCATGGAGAGCGTGGTGTCCGTCAGGCACGTCCAATCACCGGCCGCCAGCTCCGTCGTGGCCGCGGCGGTCTGGCAAGGCGCCGGAAGCGAAGCAGGCGCAACCCCCGCCACAGCCGGCGTAATTGGGAGGCCGTTCGGCTGGGCAACATGGGCGCTCGTGTACACGTCCGGTCCGATGCCTGCCGGGATGAGCGCGTTCTGGTCGAACAGCAGGTTGTTGTAGATGTTCATCTCGTAGGCGACGTAGATGCCACCGCGGATAGACGTCTTGCCCTTCGACCACGGATCCCAGGCGAACCCGAACTGCGGGCCGAAGTTCGTCTTCGGTGGCTTGGGCGACTTTTCAATCCCCGCGCCCCAGTAGGCCAGGTAGGCCGGCCGCTGCACCTGCGATTCGTCGTTGAAGTAGCCGGTGTCGTACTCCCAGCGGGTGCCGATGTTGAGGGTCAGGTTTCTCGCCGCGCGCCACGTATCCCCCAAATACCACGCAAGACGCGTGTTCTTGTGGCAGCCGTAATTGAAGCCGTGGCAAGCGCCGATGGTGAAGAACCCGTTGTCCGGCCCCGTCGAGAAGTCCAGCAGCGGCCATTCCAGCGGGTTCTGGACGTTGCCGCCCCGCGCGAGAATCTGATCGTTGATGGTACCCGGCCCGGTGGCTGGGTCGTAGTTGCCGGTCAGCGAGAGCGGACCCGCGAAGTTCGCGTACCCGCCCAGGATGATCCGGTTGACTTCGCCCCCGAACCGGAAGGTGTGTTTGCCCCACACGTAACTGCCGTCGTACTTGTTCTGGAAGTTGTCTTGGTCGGTTTCCTGCGGTGCCAGGCTGTTGGGCCCCAGCAGGAAGCCGGCGATGCTCAGGTTATAAGCAGCGCCCTGCGGGGTTGTGGGGAACGGGAACCCGGAGAAGCTCTGGCTCACGATGCGGTTGTTGAAGTTCACGTAGCCAAAGCGATAACTGCTCGTCCACTTCCCCCAGGTCCAGTCCAGCCCGCCGATGTGCACGATGGTCCAGTTCACGTTGGAGAACGGGGAAACCGGCACCGTACCTCCGGAGACTTTGTTGCTGTCCCAGCCGAAGCGGTAGAACGCGCGCATGTTCGACGTCACGTTCCAATCCGCGCGCTGGTTGATCATGCGGATATCCAGCGGGACGCCCGAGGAACATCCGCTCACGCAGTTGTTCGAAGAGCCGAAGGGCACGGTCGGGAACTTCGGGTCGCCGCGGTAGATGCCCTGCTCTGACTGGTAGGTGCCTTCCCAGTTGGAGAACCAGAACAGCTTGTTCTTGACGAATGGCCCGCCGGCCCGGTAGCCCACCTGGTGGCGCTTGAAGGGTTGTTCGTCCAGGAACTGGAGCCGCGCGCCCATGTTCTGGTTGCGGAAGTAGTAGAACCCGCTCCCATGGTACTCGTTCGACCCGCCCCGGGTGATGATGTTCACGGCGCCCGAAGAGGTCAGCGAGGTGGATAAGTCGAGGTTCGACCGGGAAAGTTGGAACTCCTGCACGGCGTCGTCCGAGAGGTTGGAAACGGTGGTTCCTACCGTCTCGTCCGTCACGTCAATGCCGTCGATCTGCACGCGCGTGCCGGTGCCGCCGCGACCGGAGATGCCCACCGTGCGGTAGGCCTTCTCTTTAGTCGGGTCAATGCTGCCGCCGTCCCGAATCTGGACGCCGGGCTCCAAGGCCGCCAGCTCAAGGAAGTTCCGCGCGTTCAGCGGCAGTTGGTCGATCTGCGTCCCGCTGACCACGCCGTCCAGCGTGGCCCGCGTGGTGTCCACCTGCGCTTCGGCCGCGGAGATCACTTCCACCACCGCGCCCGCGACTGCCAGCTTCAGGCGCACATTCGCGTCCCTGGTCTGGCCCGCGAGCACGTCTACCTCAAGCTCGATGGGCGCGAACCCGCTGGCTTCGACGCGCACCTTCCACCGGCCTGGTAGCAACAGGCTGAAGGAATAAATGCCCGCGTCGTTTGTCTTGGTTTCGATGGTGCGGCTGGTTTGGACTTCCGTGGCCTTCACAGTGGCGTTGGGCACGACTGCTCCGGTTGGGTCCGTCACTTCACCGCGGATGTTTCCGGTCGGTGCCTGGGCGTAACTGCTACTGGCCAATGCCCCGGCAAGGACCACTGCCAACAGGAAAAAACAGAGGCTGGCCCTCTTGCTTCTCACCATACACCCCTCCTCAGCAATTGATCGGAAGATACTCCCGCCCGCGGATGCGGACAGGCGTACCCGCAAGCTCCTGCGGGTGCTAGGTCGAACTTGTGACACTCACCCCACCACAATGCGTACTTCCTCTAGGCTTTTTATACGCCGCTCCCCCCAAAGTCAAGCCGAATTTCGGAATAAAGGAGCTAAAGATAGTCTTCCCACCGCGCCGAAAAGCGGCCTCTTGCATCCAGCGCAACTTTCTCGGCCCGCCAGGGTTTGTAATGGCTGGGGAGAGAGACGGTCTTTGCCGTAGGGGGGATTTTTCAGTTCTCGAAGGAGATGACATCATGCGTCTCATGAAACTTGCGCGCGTGTTGCTGGTCGCGCTTTGCGCCGTGCTGGTCATCAGTTGTGGCGGCGGAATAGACGACTCGCCGCCAGCGCAGCTTAAGTCTGGCACCGCCTTTGTCATTGGTCAGGATGCTCCTCTGGGCAGCGTTCTGGCCTTCAAGATCACGCTCACCGGCCTGACCGCCTCCGACGGCACCGCCTCCGTTTCGCTGATCACGCAGCCCCAGGATGTCGAGTTCGCCCGCCTCAACGGCCTGCGCACCTTGCTGGACATCCGCTCGGTGCCCGTCGGCAACTACACCAGCGTCACAGCCAACCTGGCCTCTCCGGTGATCAGCTATCTGGACGCCTCCACCACTCCGCCTTCCGTCCAGACGCTCAACGGCACGCTCACTACATCCAGCATCACCGTGCAGTTGCGCCAGCCCATGGTGGTCACCGACAACGGCCTGGTCGGCCTGCACATGGACTTCCGCTTGGGCAGTTCCCTCCAACTGGACGCCAACGGCCAGATCACCGGCAGCGTGGATCCCAAAATCGCCTTCCGCGCTATCCCGCCGGATGCGGTCGAGGCGGAGATTGACGAACTCCACGGCGGCGTGGTCAGCGTCAATACGCAAGCCGCCTCGTTCGTCATGCAGGGCCCCCACGGCCGCCTGTTGACCGTCACCACCGGCGCCAACACCTACTTTGAGCAAGGCGAAGACCTCAGCACGCTAGACAGCAACTCCATCGTCGAGGTCTCCGGCAAGCTCCAGCGCCAGACGCTGACTTTGTTGGCCAGCTCCGTCCAGGTGGTCTCGAAGGACCGCTTCTTCCTTGGCGGGCTCATCACGGACGTCCGCCCGGCCACCGGCCCCGCTGACGAAATGGATCTGCTCGTCCGCACCGAGCTGCCGGACCTGCCCAATGCGTCGCTCGGCCGCATCACCTCGCTCGCTTTCGATGGCAACGAGCGCTTCATGATTCACCACTTCCGTCTGCCGCTCAGCTTCTTCCTCTTCAACCGCGCCAGCCTCATCGCCGGCCAGCGTGTTTCCGCCGGCGGCGCGCTCATCTCCCAGACCAACCCGCCGACGCTCGACGTGCGTCGCGTCACGCTCCACCGCCAGGGCTTGGAGGGCGGCTGGATCGTGGGCAGCACAAGCATTCTCAACGGCAACAACGGCGAATTCGGCTTCCGCTCCGCCGGCCTCACCGGCATCCTGTTCGGCCAGCCGGTCCGCGTGTTCACCTCGGACCGCACCCGCTTCATCAACCTGGCCGGCCTCTCCGACTTGAGCGGCTCCTCGCCGATCCCGCTCCGCGTGGTCGGCTTGGTCCTCCAGGACCCGGTCAACAACAAACCGATCATCATCGCCTGGGCGGTGGAGAAGCTGGTGCCGCAGGTTCCGTAACGTCACTCCTCGGACTGGAAAGTCCCCTGGCCGCTGCCGTTGCTTTCCGTGGAACGGCAGCGGCCTCTTTTTCAGAATGCCCATTCGGAGATTCGGAAATCACTCGAGGCACAGCTCGCCGGGCAGCTATTCTTGTTTGTCCGCATCGAGCGAAAGACTCAGATCGCATGTTGCCGGGGTCCTTTCAAGCGTCCGCGATTTTGGCTGGCCCGAGGATTCTGCAAAACTCCCATGAGGTTTGCTCTGTGCTCCACCGAAGGACAGGCTTGACAAGCCAGGGAGCTAGTAATATAGAATATTCTATATTACTGGAGGACCCTCGGTGCCCGCGAAAAAAGCGTTCTCGCAGATCGAGCGTGAACTCTATTCATGCCATGCCGAAATGTGCAAAGTGTTTTCCCATCCTACTCGCTTGCAGATCTTGAATACCCTGCGAGAAGAAGAATTGTCTGTTTCGGAGTTGGCCCGAAGCCTTGGGGTCTCCATGGGCAATCTTTCCCAGCACCTGAATATGATGAAGCAGAGACGCGTGTTGGTCTCACGGAAGGATGGCAACAATGTCTACTACCGGCTGGCCAACCCCAAGATACTTGAGGCGTTTGATCTGATCCGGGAAATCCTGTTCGAGCAAATGCAGCGGGAAAGCACGATTGTCCGACAAATGGAGCGCGTCCGCGCCCGCTCCTAGCATCGAAGCGTCAGTCAAACATCAGTCAAACAAAGGGAAGCCTGAACTATACGGACAAGCTGACCATCGTCATTCGGGACGCACCGGCGCGAGCGAGAAGGCTCTAAAACGCACTGCGTTATGACTTTGGATTTTTCATAGACAGATTGAAGCAGCACCTTCAAGTAAGGGGATAAGAACGATGAAGCTCGGGATGGTGATCTATTCCACTGACGCGGAAACTGTATGGAATGCCTTCCGGCTTGGGGTGTTCTCCCTGAAGCAGGGCGATGAGGTCCGAGCGTTTTTACTCGCGAAGGGCGTCGAATGCGAATCTCTGGACACGGACAATTTCAAAGTCACTGCGCAAATGCAGGATTTTGTCAACAGTGGCGGATCGATCCTCGCCTGCGGTACGTGCCTCAAAATCCGCCACTCCGAGGGTTCTGAGCTGTGTCCGCTCTCTACCATGAAAGACCTTTACGAGATTATCCGGGATTCGGACAAGGTGATTTCATTCTAGTTTCCTGGAAGCTGGGAGACATGAGCAGCAAAACGATCGTGATCCTTGGCGGCGGCGTGGGCGGGCTGATGGCGGCGAATGAGCTCCGGCGGCTCCTCGCCCGCGAGCACCGCGTGGTTCTGGTGGAAAAGAGCCCGGTCCACGCGTTTGCGCCTTCCTTCCTGTGGCTGATGACGGGCGACCGCACAGCGGCCCAGATTTCTCGCCCGTTGCGCACACTCGTGCGCCGCGGCGTCGAAGTAGTCCAAGCCGAGGCTCGAACGATTGACTTGGCCGGCCGGCGGGTTGAAACGAGCATCCAGGAACTGAGGTACGACTACCTGATTGTCGCGCTGGGCACGGCTTTGGCACCGGACGCCATTCCGGGTCTGGCGGAAGGCGGGCACAGCTTCTACACCTTCGACGGCGCAGCCAAGTTGCATGACACGCTGCAGAGTTTCCGTGGTGGGAAAGTAGCGGTGGTCGTGTCGGGATTGCCGTTCAAGTGCCCCGCTGCGCCCTACGAAGGGGCCATGCTGCTTGCTGACTACTTTGCCCGGCGGGGAGGGAGGGACAGGGTGGAGATGCATCTTTTCACTCCCGAACCGCAGCCGATGCCGGTAGCAGGACCGCAACTGGGCAACGCCGTCAAAACGATGGTTGAGTCCAAGGGCATTTCCTACCACCCGATGCACCAAATCAAGGCGGTTGATCCGCAAGCAGGTGAGCTTCAGTTTGACGGCAAGGAGGTCTTCCGCTACGACCTGCTGGTTGCCGTCCCGCCGCATCGCGGCCCGCAGCTTGTGCGGGAAGCGGGACTGGCAAATGAAGTCGGCTGGGTTCCTGTTGACGCAGGGAGCCTCGCGACCCGGCACGAAAACGTTTGCGCCATCGGCGACATCACTGCAATCTCGCTTCCCGGCCGTTGGAAACCGGACGTGCCCCTGATGCTCCCGAAGGCTGGCGTCTTCGCTCATGCGCAGGCTTTCGTCGTGGCGCACCGGATTGCGGGCCAGATCAACGGAACCCGCGTGGAAGAAAAGTTCTGCGGGGACGGCTACTGCATGCTGGAGGCGGGCCAACACGAAGGCGGGTTTGCCTTCGGCAATTTCTTCGCGGAACCCGCTCCACAGGTGCAGATCCGCAACCTCGGAAAGATGTGGCATCTGGGCAAGGTGCTGCTGGAAAAGTGGTGGCTGGCTCCCTTTGGATTGAGACGTGCCGCCTTGCGGACTGGCCTTGAGTTAGGGGGGAAGGCGCTCGGGATTCCGGTGGTGCTGTGAAGGCCAGAGCCTTCTTGGGTGCATAGACTTCTCCTCTATCTTGAACCGGATTTTGAAGTTCGGTGAAGAAGCTAGTCCAGTTTTCGGTTGATCGCCCTCGGCTAGTGGTTTTCCTTGCGCTAGCTCTCACCATCCTGTTTGCGGTCCAACTGCCCAACATCAAGACCGACACCGATCCCAAGAACATGCTGCCCGTCACCTCTCCGGTGCGGCAATACAACGACGAAGTGGAAGGATGGTTTGCACTGCATCCCGATGTGATCGTACTTGGTATCCGCAGCGATCAGGGGACCTTTACGGCGGGGACGCTGCGGCGCATCGAAAACCTCACCCAAGCAATCCTCAAGATTCCGGGCGTGATTGCTCCAGACGTCATCGCCCTGCCCACCGTAGACGACGTAACT
>Ga0073934_10005832_pt1 | contig 18582 bp, 13 predicted proteins | sample LarsenN4metaG_FD_76834 | JGI IMG/M metagenome (GOLD analysis project Ga0073934, IMG submission 76834) | Hot spring sediment bacterial and archeal communities from British Columbia, Canada, to study Microbial Dark Matter (Phase II) - Larsen... ... | reverse complement strand
CCGTCGTCCTGATCGCCGGCGACGACGACGGCTGGAAGGGCTCGGGGCGCTCGATTCCGCCCTTCGACCTGCACGGGGCGCTCGCCGCCTGCTCCGAGCACCTCGACCGCTTCGGCGGGCACCGGGCGGCGGCTGGCCTCGCGATCGCCCCCGAGCGGATCGAGGGCTTCGCCCAGGCGTTCGCCGCCCACGCCGACGAGCACCTCTCCGAGCAGGACCTGCTCCCGGTGACGGTCGTGGACGCCATCGTCTCGGCGGAGGACCTCACCCTCGGGCTCGCCACCGAGCTCGACCGGCTTGCCCCCTTCGGTCTCGGCAATCCGGACATCACCCTGCTCCTGCCCGCGTGCCGCGCGACCGAGCCGGCGGCGGTGGGCGAGGGCAAGCACCTCCGCTTCCGCGTACGCCAGGGCACGCGCGACGCTGGCACGGCGATCGCCTTCGGCCTCGCGCGCCAGCTCGACCGGGTTCGGGCCGGAAGCCTCCTCGACCTCGCCTTCCGGCTGAAGGAGAACCGCTGGAACGGAACGGTCGCGCCGCAGCTCGTCGTGCGCCGCCTGTTCGACACGCATCCGGCGTACGAGGAGGTGCGGGCGAGGCTGGCCGAGCGGTGGAAGGCCGGCGCAGGGGCATGGACGCCGCTCGAGCGGCGGATCTTCGCCGAGCTCGGGCTCGACGGCGCTGTGGGACGCCGGCGGCAGCTGCTCGAGTCGGAGGCGTTCCGGGAGCTGCTCGAGCAGGAGGCGCTGCTGCGGGCCGCGTGAGTCAGGCGAGCGGGACGAGCGCGTCGCGCATCGCCACGGCGAGGCGGCGTGCGAGGCGCTGCCGGAGCCAGCGGCGGAGGAGGCGCATGGGAGAGGAGCGTTCGACGCGGGTGCGGTGCCTCCTGCGCGGGGAGAGGGGGCCGTGGAGGTGGCTCAGTACACTGAGCCCATGAGCGTCCTCGACGCCAGATCGCACCACGCCAGCCTCGTCGAGGAGCTGATCGCGGAGGTCGAGGCCTACAACCCGGAGGCCGATGCGGAGCTCCTGCGGCGGGCCTTCGCCGTCGCCGAGCGCGCCCACGCGGGACAGACGCGCCGCTCCGGCGAGGAGTACATCTACCACCCGCTCGGCGTGGCTCGGATCTGCGCGGAGCTGCACTTGGACGAGCAGACGATCGCGGCCGCCCTCCTGCACGACGTGCTCGAGGACACGGGCTACGACCTCGAGGAGCTGCGGGCGGAGTTCGGGGCCGAGATCGCGCAGCTCGTGGAAGGCGTCACCAAGCTGACCCGGATCAGCTTCCAGAGCCGGGAGCAGGCCGAAGCGGAGAACTACCGGAAGATGATCGTGGCGATGGCGCAGGATGTCCGCGTCATCCTGATCAAGCTCGCCGACCGCCTGCACAACATGCGGACGATCGAGTACCTCGGCAAGCAGAAGCAGGCGCAGAAGGCGCGGGAGACCCTGGAGGTGTACGCGCCGCTCGCGCATCGGCTCGGCATCCACGCCCTCAAGTGGGAGCTCGAGGACCTCGCCTTCCAGACGCTCCACCCTCGCAAGTACGCCGAGATCAAGGCCATGGTCGCCGACCAGCGTGCCGACCGGGAGGCGCAGGCCGAGAAGGCGGCTGCGATCCTCGGGGAGGAGCTGGCCAAGGCGGACGTGCCGGCCGAGATCACCGGCCGGGCCAAGCACCTCTACTCGATCTACGAGAAGATGGCCAAGCGCGGCCGGGAGTTCAACGAGATCTACGACCTGACCGCGCTCCGCGTCATCTGCGAGCGCTCGGGGGAGGAGGGAACGCGCGACTGCTACGCGGCGCTCGGCCTCGTGCACTCGCTCTGGAACCCGCTGCCGGGACGGTTCAAGGACTTCATCGCCATGCCGAAGCTGAACCGGTACCGCTCCCTGCACACGACGGTGATCGGGCCGGAGGGCAAGCCCCTCGAGATCCAGGTGCGCACCCGTGAGATGCACGAGGAGGCCGAGTACGGGGTCGCCGCGCACTGGCTGTACAAGCGGGGGCGGGCGACGAAGGCCGACGACGAATGGCTCGCCTGGGTCAAGTCGCTCATGGACTGGCAGGCCGACGAGCAGGACCCCGGGGAGTACATGCGCAGCCTGCGCACCGACCTCTTCTCCGAGGAGGTGTACGTCTTCACCCCCAAGGGCGAGGTCAAGGTCCTCCCGGCGGGGGCGACCCCGATCGACTTCGCCTACGCGGTGCACACCGACGTCGGCCACCGCACGGTCGGCGCGAAGGTGAACGGTCGCATCGTCCCGCTCCACTACCGCCTGCGCAGCGGCGACTTCGTCGAGATCCTGACCTCGAAGTCAGGCCGCGGCCCCTCGCGGGACTGGCTCGCGCTCGTCACCTCCTCCCGCGCTCGCAACAAGATCCGGCAGTGGTTCCAGCGGGAGTCGCGCGAGGAGCAGGAGCAGAAGGGTCGCGAGCTGCTCGACCAGGCGCTGAAGGCGCAGAAGCTCCCGTACCGCAAGCTCCAGGGCTCGAGCGTCCTCGCCCAGGTGATCCGCGAGACCGGCTTCAAGAAGGCCGAGGACTTCTACGTCGCGCTCGGCGCCGGGAAGCTGCAGCCGGCGCAGATCGTGAACAAGGTCATCCAGCGCCTGAAGACGGACGAGGTCGCGGAGGAGCCCGCGATCACGACGAAGCCGGCGAGGGCCAGGGCCACCGTCTCGAGCGACCGGCTCGGGATCCGCGTCCCAGGCGTCGAGGACGTGCTCGTCCGGCTGGCCAAGTGCTGCACGCCCGTGCCCGGCGACCCGATCGTGGGCTACGTCTCGCTCGGGCGCGGGATCACCGTGCACCGCGAGGACTGCCCGAACGTGAAGGCGCTGCAGCGCAATCCGGAGCGCTTCACGGCGGTCGAGTGGGAGGGAGGCGCGTCGGCGGGCTTCCTCGTCCAGATCGCGGTGGACGCCTTCGACCGGGCGCGCCTGCTCGAGGACGTGGCCCGCACGTTCGCCGAGCACGGCGCGAACATCGTCTCCTACGGCGGCGTGGTCGAGGACGGGATGGCCCGCAACTGGTACACGGCCGAGGTCGGGGAGGTGAAGGAGCTGCGCTCGCTGCTGACCGCGCTGCGCAACCTGGACGCCGTCTTCGACGCCTACCGCGTGACGCCCTCCTGAGCCCCGCTCGGGACGAGGGCCGAGCCTGACCGCAAGTCACGGGGCCGGCGGCCACGTCTCGACTCCACCGGGCTGGGTGCCGGCAGCCGCGTGCCCCGAGCGAGGGATGCTCCCTCGTTCGGGTGGGGTACCTCGTTCGAGGGATTGCGTCCCTCGAAGGCGTGATTACAAGGAGAGTGGGGAGAGGGGAAGGGAGCCGCGCGTCCGCCTCGCGCGGGCGCGCGGCAGATCTCTCCCCGCTCCCCAGCCTCCGGTTCCAGCCGGAGCACGACCGGACGACGCGGGACGTGCTTCGATAGGGCCGTGCGCTGCCCCGCGTGTGCGAAGGAGAACCCGCCCGCCGCCCGCTTCTGCGCGAGCTGCGGGACCCTGCTCGAGCGCACCTGCCCCTCGTGCGGGACGCCGCTTCCGGGGGATGCCGCCTTCTGCACGTCGTGCGGGACGAAGCTCGAGGACGAGGTCGCCGCGGTCCCGCCGACTGCCGTCGCGAGCGCGGGCGAGCGGCGGGTGGTCACGGTCCTGTTCGCGGACCTCGTCGGCTTCACGACGCTCGCGGAGCACCTCGACCCCGAGGAGCTGCGCGCTCTCATGACCGAGACGCTCTCGGAGCTGACCGAGGAGGTCGAGCGTCGGGGAGGCTGGGTCGAGAAGTTCATCGGCGACGCGATCGTGGCCGTGTTCGGCGCCCCGGTCGCCCACGAGGACGATCCGGAGCGGGCCGCCGCGACGGCGCTCGCGATGCTGGACGTCGTGCGGCGACGGTCGGAGCAGACCCCGGCTCCGCTCCAGCTCCGCATCGGGATCAACAGCGGGCTCGTCGTCGCGGGCGCGATCGGCGATGGCTCCCAGACCGGCGTCATGGGGGATGCCGTGAACGTCGCCGCGAGGCTCCAGCAGGGCGCCGGCGAAGGGGAGGTGCTGCTCTCGGCTTCGACCTGGCGGCGGGTTCGGGACGCGTTCGAGCTCGAGCCCGCCGGCGCGCTCGAGGTGAAGGGCCGGGAGCAGCCGGTCGAGACGTACCGGCTCCTCGGCCGAGGCCAGCCCGGCGCGAGGCAGCGACTGCCGTTCGTGGGGCGCCGGGAAGAGCTCGCCCTGCTCGACCTCCTCTGGTCGAGCGCGCGCAAGGGCAACACGCACGTGGTCAGCGTCGTGGGCGAGCCCGGGGTGGGGAAGTCGCGGCTGCTCGAGGAGCTTCGTCCCCCCGGCGACCCGATCGACATCAGGATCGCCTGCGGTGGCGAGCGCGCCTTCGGCCCGTTCGTCGAGCTCGTGGAGCGGATTCTCGGCGGCGCGCCCAAGGACGCGGACGAGCTCTGCGCGCGCGCCGCCGAGCTCGGCGTCGAGCGGGAGCAGGCTCTCCTCGTGGGCTCGTTCCTCGGCTTCGGGGGAGCTCCGCCGGTCGTGCGCATGGCGGACGAGCAGCGCGGGCAGCAGGTCTTCGCCGCCTTCTGGCAGTTCCTCGTCGCGATCTTGGGCTCCCACCCGGCGCTCGTCTGCCTGGACGACGTCCACTGGGCCGACGAGTCCTCCCGGGAGCTGCTCGACTTCCTGCTCGAGCGCCTCGCGGGCGTGCCGCTCATGCTCGTCCTCTGCTACCGGCCCGGCTTCGAGCGGGTCGAGCGCGCCGAGCTACGGGCAAGCCACACGGTCGTCCGCCTCGAGCCGCTGACCGCAGAGGAGAGCGTCGAGCTCGCTCGCGGGTTCCTGGGCGCGGGGGAGCTGCCCCGTGATCTCGAGCGCCTCGTCGCCGAGCGGGCGGAGGGGAACCCGTTCTTCATCGAGGAGCTGCTGCAGGCGCTCCGGGAGCTGGGCTCGCTCGAGGTCGTCGACGGCGTGGCCGTGCTGGCGCAGGTCGAGGTCGAGATTCCCGACACCGTGCAGGGGACGATCCTCGCCCGGGTCGATCGCCTTCACCCTCGTGCGCGCGCCGTCCTCCAGCACGCCGCCGTCCTCGGACGCTCCTTCTCCACGGACCTGCTCGCTGCCGTGGCCGGAAACGGCGACGTCTCGGGCCCGCTCGCCGATCTCGAGCGAGCGCAGCTCGTCGTGCTCAGGGCCCCGGGCGAGTGGACGTTCAAGCACGCCCTCATCCAGGAGGTCACGTACGAGACCCTGCTCCTCCGCCAGCGGCGGGAGCTGCACCGAGCGGCGGCGGAAGCGCTCGAGCGCCGTGCGGGGGACGATCCGAGCCTGCTCGAGGAGCTGGCGGAGCACTACGCGCTCGCCGAGTCTCCGGAGCAGGCGCGGCGGTACGCGGTCGCCGCGGGCGACCTCGCGGCCGAGCGGAACGGCTACGTCGAGGCGGTCCGGCGGTACGAGACCGCGCTCCGCCTGTGGGGCGAGGGAGACGCGGAGGGCCGGCTCGAGCTCATGCACAAGCTCGGGCAGGCGGCCATGATCGCGGGCGATCTGACCACCGCCCGGACGGCGTTGATCGAGGCGGCGGAGGGCTGGCAGGTGCGCGGTGAGTCTCTCCGTGCCGGAGGCGCCCTGGCCGTTCTCGGACGGGCCTACTGGCAGTCCGGCGACAGCGCCCGAGCGGCCGAGACGCTCGAGCGCGCGATCGGCCTGCTCGGCGAGCAGCCGTCGCCGGAGCTCGTGCGGGCGTACAACTGGGCGGCTGCGGGCCACATGCTGAACGGCGAGCTCGTCCAGGGCCAGGAGCTCGCCGAGCGCGGGCTCTCCCTCGCCGAGGCGCTCGAGGCTCCCGCGTTGCGCTCCCAGCTCCTGAACACCCTCGGCGTCTGCCGGGTCGGCCTGGGCGACCCGGGCGGCATCGCGAAGATCGAGGAGGCGCTCGCGCTCGCGCTCGAGGCCGGGGAGCCGGAGGCGATCGGCCGCGCCTACGTGAACCTCTCCGACACGCTCGCGAAGACCGGACGGCTGCGCGAGTCGGTCGGCGTGGCCGAAGCCGGGCGGGCCGCGACGCGGAAGCTCGGCGCCCCGTCCATGGAGTGGTTCATCGCGGGCAACGAGGCGTCGTCGCTCGTCGCTCTCGGCCGCTACGAGGAGGCGGACGCGCTGACCCGGGAGATGCTCGACGAGCAGCGCGCCGTCCTCGGAGTACCGGGTCTCGTCAACGCGGGCATGACCAGGGTCGAGCTGCTCGTCCGCCGCGGGGCGCACCAGGACGCTCGCACGCTCGCCGACGAGATGCTCGGCCTCGCGCGGGGGATCGGCGGCTCGGAGTTCCTGGGCCAGGCTCTCCTGACGGAGGCCAACCTGGAGCTCGCACGGGGCAACGCCGCCGCCGCGCGGCACGCGCTGAGGGAGGCGCTGCAGATCGCCACCGAGGAGGACGTGAGCAACGTGCTGCCGATGGCGCCGGCCGCCGCCCGGCTCCTGCCGAGGGACGAGGCGGAGAGCCTGCTCGAGCGCGTGCGCGCGCTTCCTTCGCTCCCCCTCGGCGATGCCCTCTGCGCGGAGGCGGAGGCCGTGCTGACGGGGAACGCCTCGACCTTCCGCGAGGCCGCGGAGCTCTACCGGTCGGTGGGGATGCTCTACGACGAGGCGCGGTGCCTGGCCGGCGCGGGCGCTGCCGGGGCGGCCTCGGCGATCTACGAGCAGCTCGGCGTCCCTCCGCCGTCCTCCTCGGCCGCTGTGGGCCGCTAGGGCTCCCAGGCCTCGCCGCGCGTATCCCAGCCGATCAGGACGTGCGCGGAGACGAGCACGGCGACGCGCTCGAGGAACGCCGGATCGGCCTCCCCGTCCACCCACAGCTCCCCGACGGGCGAGCCCTGGAAGGAGATGGCCACGCGCGTCCTCCGCGCCTCGTCGGGCTCCCCGGCCTCGGGCCCGAGCACGAGCTCTCCGCCCTCGCGGAAGGCGATCCCCGCCCACGCGATCCCGGGCTCCTCGGCGAGCGTGCGCACGGCGGCGCGGAGCACCTCGTCGGGCTCGCCGCCTCGGTCGAGGATGCTCTCGATCGCCACGAGGGCTCGGCTGCTCAGCGTGCGCTCCTCACTCCTCGAGGTCGGCGCCCTCGAAGGCGCGGATCACGCGCCGGAGCTCCTCCGGCACCGGCGTCGGGCGCCGTGAGGCGAGGTCGACGAGGACAAGCGTCTGCTGCGCCGTCACCAGGAGCACCTCGTCTGGATGCCGGTAGGCCGCGCACTCGTAGGTCACGCTCGAGCGCCCGATCCGGCTCACGCGCACGAACGACTCGATCAGATCGTCGAAGCGAGCGGGCGCGAGGTAGTCGACGTGGGAGGCGCGCATGACGAACTCGGCGTCGCCGAGCCGCATCCCTCCACCCAGGTGGCGGTGGTACTCGGTGCGGGCGTGGTCGAAGTACGGGAGGTAACGGCCGTAGTAGACGACGCCCTGCGCGTCGGTGTCGGAGAACCACACGCGCGAGAGCGCCGAGTACTTGAAGGGCGGCCGCCGGTCGGTGACCCGCCCGAGCTCGAGGACGTCGGTCACGACCCCTCCGCCCGGCGGATCAGCGCCAGCACCTCCTCGCGCTTCTCCTCCAGCAGCTCGCGGGAGAGCGCCTCCAGGTTGAGGCGCAGGAGCGGCTCGGTGTTCGACGGGCGCACGTTGCAGTGCCAGTCGGCGAACTCGATCGAGATCCCGTCCAGGTGCGAGATGCGCGCGCCCTGGGCGGCGTAGTGCTCCTTCAGCTCTTGGAGCGTGAGGGCGACGTCGGTGACCGGCGTGTTGATCTCGCCCGTCAGGTGGTAGCGCTCGCGCAAGGGGGCGAGCAGCTCGGACAGCTTCCGCCCACGACGCGAGAGGAGCTCGAGCACGAGCAGGAAGGGGATGACGCCGGAGTCGGCCTGCGAGAAGTCGCGGAAGTAGTAGTGGGCCGATACCTCCCCGGCGAAGACGGCCCCCTCCTTGCGCATGCGGTGCTTGATGAAGGCGTGGCCGACGCGGTTCACGAGCGGGATACCGCCCGCGCGCTCGATCGCCTCGGGCACGGCCCAGCTCGCGCGCACGTCGTAGATCACCTTTCCGCCCGGCTCGCGCTCGAGGATCGCCTCGGCGAGCAGCGCGGTGACGAAGTCGCCGGGGACGAACTCCCCGGCGTCGTCGACGAAGAAGCAGCGGTCGGCGTCGCCGTCGTAGGCGACGCCGAGGTCGGCGCCCTCCTCGAGCGTGCGCCGCACGACGAAGCCTCGGTTCTCGGGCAGAAGCGGGTTGGGGTCGTGGTTGGGGAAGTTGCCGTCGGGCTCGAAGAAGCAGCGGACGACGTCGAGCTGGGGCAGGCGCTCGAGCACGGGCGGGAGCATGACGCCGGCCATGCCGTTGGCTGCGTCCACGACGACCTTCAGCGGCGCGATCGCCTCGGGGGCGACGAAGGAGAGCACCTTGGCCACGTACCCGGGCCAGACGTCCTCGCTGCGGACCTGCCCGCGCCGCGCCGGCGGCCCGAACTCGCCGCGGGCCCGCTCCCGCACCTCGGCGAGCCCCGAGTCTCCCCCGACGGGAAGCGCACCCCGGCGGACGACCTTCATCCCGGTGTCGTCCTTGGGGTTGTGCGAGGCGGTGACGCAGATCCCGCCGTCGAGCCCCAGCTCGCCGACGGCGTAGTAGAGCATCTCCGTCCCGACGAGCCCGAGGTCGAGGACGTCGGCGCCCCCGTCCGCTGCGCCCTCGATCACCGCCTGGGCCATGGACGGCGAGGAGAGGCGCATGTCGCGCCCGACGGCGATCGTCCGCGGCTCGAAGTGCTCGGCGACGGCGCGCCCGATCCGGTACGCGCCCTCCTCGTCGAGCTGCGTCGGGTAGCGGCCGCGCACGTCGTAGGCCTTGAACACGGAGGGATCGAGCACGGGCCGATGCTAACCGGGGACCTCCTGGAGGCGTCCGGGGGTAGAGAGAGAGAGAAGATGCGCTCGGCGCTGCTCGCCGCCCTCTGCCTCGTGCTCCTCTCCGGAGCGGCGGCCCCGCGCGGTCAGGCGACGGCATCGGCGCCGGCGGCGGCTGCGAAGGCGGCCTTCCCGCCGGTGCTCCGGGGTCTCGTACCGTTCGCCGCGCGGCGCGCTCGCCTGGTTCGACCCGCTCACGTTGCAGACGCTTCGCGGCCGGAAGGCGCCGCTCGCGGGACACACGGGGAGCTGGGCGTTCTCCGCCGACCGCGGCCTGCTGGCGATCGCGAGCTGTGCCGGAGACCAGGAACCCCTGCCGAGCATCAGGTTCGTGGACGCGCGCGCGATGCGCGTTCGCGGAGACCGGCGGCTCTCGCCGGTCCGCGGCTGCGCGAGCGCGCTCACCTGGCTCCGCCCGAGACGGCTCCTCGCCGTCGTCCAGGCCGCAGCCGACGCAGCGGTCGTTCTCGTCGATCCGCTCGGGTGCCGCGTCCTGCGGCGGGAGCTGCTCCCCTCGGCTCCCTGGGCGAGCGGACGGACCCGGGGCGAGCTCGTCCTCCTCCTCGGCTCGTGGGGAGCCGTCGCGCCGGCCCGGCTGGCCGTCGTCGACGCCGCCGGCCGCGTCCGGCTGCGGACGCTGGATCGCGTCCTCGCCGGCATTGTGGAGGAGGGAGAAGGCGAGGAGCATCGGGCGCGCACGATCCAGCCCGGCCTGGCCGTCGACCCGGACGGCCGCCGGGCATACCTCGTGCCGGCCTCGGGGCCGCTCGCCGAGGTCGACCTCGAGTCGCTCGCGGTCTCCTACCACGAGCTCGACCGTCCCTCGCCGCTCGGGCGCCTGTTGCGCTGGCTCGACCCGGTCGCGCAGGCCAAGGTGCTGGAGGGCCCCGTGCGCGAGGCCCGCTGGCTCGGCGGCGGGACGATCGCCGTCTCGGGAAGCGACTACTCGCTCGTCCGCAAGGACGGTCAGGAGCTCATGGTGCAGGCGCCGGCGGGGCTGACCCTCGTGGATACGCGCTCGTGGACGGCCCGCGTGCTCGACCGCGAGGCGAGCGGCTTCGCGGTCGCCTCCGGGCTCGTTATCGCCCAAGGTGGACGCTGGGACTCCGCGCTCGACCGCGGTCTCGGGCCGGGCCTGCGCGCCTTCGATCTCGACGGGCGCGAGCGCTGGCGCCTTCGCGCGGGCGAGTACCGCTGGCTCGACCCGGCCGGCCCGGTCGGGTACGTGTGGCTGGGCGAGGGGCGCGCCGAGGTGGTCGACCTCGCCACCGGCGCCGTCCTCCGCAGGCTCGAGCGGGACGAGCACCGCGACCCCTTCCCGCAGCTGCTCGCGGCCCAGTCGGCGAGCTGGTAGGCCGCCGCGCCGTGGGGATGCCCGCGGCCACCGCCGTCGTTCCTACACTTCGACAATGGAGCGCAAGCTCGCCACCGTCCTCTTCGTCGACCTCGTCGGCTCCACGAGCCTCGTCACGAGCGCCGACCCGGAGGTCGTCCGCCTGCGGGTGAGGGAGTTCTTCGAGCGGGTCCGCCACTGCGTCGAGTCCCACGGCGGCCTGGTCGAGAAGTTCGCGGGCGACGCGGTCCTCGCCGCCTTCGGCGTGCCCCGCGTCCACGAGGACGATGCCCTGCGGGCCGCGCGCGCCGCGCTGGAGATGCGGGCCGCCGTCGCCGGCCTGGGGCTCGAGGCGCGGATCGGGATCGAGGCCGGCGAGGTCGTGGTCGACGACGCGGAGTCGACCTTCGCGACCGGAGAGGCGGTCACGCTCGCGGCCCGGTTGCAGCAGGCGGCGCGCCCGGGCGAGATCCTCGTCGGGCCGACGGCCCGCAGGCTCTCCGCCGGGGCGCTCGTCGTCGAGGACGCCGGCCCGCTGGAGCTGAAGGGCTTCGATGGCCCGCTGCGCAGCTGGCGCCTGCTCGACGTCCTGGACGCGCCCGCGCGCCCGCGCGGCCCGCGGGCACCACTCGTCGGCCGCGAGGCGGAGCTGGAGCTGCTCGAGAACACCTTCGCCCGCACGGTGCGCGATCGTCGCGCCCACCTGTTCACGATCTACGGCGAGCCCGGCGTGGGGAAGAGCCGCCTCGCGCACGAGTTCCTGGACGGCGTCGAGCGGGCGAGCAGCCTGATCGGCCGCGCGCTCCCGTACGGGGAGGGTGTGACGTACTGGCCGCTCGGGGAGATGGTCAAGGCGGCGGCGGGCATCGCCGACGACGATCCGCTGGAGGAGGCGTTCGCCAAGCTGCGCGAGTGCTGCGCGGAGGAGGCCGTGGCCGACGTGCTCGCGCTCGCCTCCGGCCTGCTCGTGGCGCTCGAGGGCGAGCGCAGCCCGCAGGAGATCGCCTGGGCGGCGGGCGAGGTCTTCGAGCGCCTGGCCGACGTCCAGCCGCTGATCCTCCTCTTCGAGGACATCCACTGGGCCGAGGAGCCCTTGCTCGACCTGATCGAGCACCTCGCCGACCGCGTGCGGGCGCCGCTCTTGATCCTCTGCCTGGCCAGGCCCGAGCTGCTCGACACCCGCCCGAGCTGGGGCGGGGGGCGGGTCCGCGCGACGTCGATCGAGCTGGAGCCGCTGACCGAGGACCCAAGGTCGGCGGCTCGTCGAGACGCTCCTCGGGCAGCTTCGGGGAACCGGCCTGACGGTGCCGGCGACGCTCGCCGGAACCGTTCTCGAGCGCGCCGAGGGCAACCCGCTCTTCGTCGAGGAGACGGTGCGGATGCTGGTCGAGTCGAGGCCGGCCGGCCGAGCCGGCGAGCGCGTCCCCGACACGCTGCAGGCGCTGATCGCGGCCCGCCTCGACCAGCTCCCCCCCGCGGCCAAGGCTCTCCTGCAGCGGGCTGCGGTAATCGGGCGCGTGTTCTGGCGCGGCGCGCTCGAGCACCTCGCGCCCGACCTGGAAGACACGAGCGGGCTCCTCGACGACCTCCTGCAGCGCGAGCTGCTGCTGCGGGAGGCCCGCTCGTCGATCTCGGGCGACGTCGCGTACCGCTTCAAGCACGTCCTCATCCGGGAGGTCGCCTACGGGAGCCTGGCCAAGCTCGCGCGCGCCCGGTACCACAGGCGCTTCGCCGAGTGGCTCGCGGAGCGAACGGGCGAGGAGCTGATCGAGATCCGCGCTCACCACCTCGGCCAGGCGGTCGACCTGCTGACCGAGCTCGAGGGCGCTCCCCCGGAGGAGCTCGCCGAGGAGGCTGCGACCGCGCTGGTCAAGGCGGCCAAGCGCGCCCTCGCGCGCGAGTCCTACGCGAACGCGCGCGCGCTCGGCCTGCGGGCCGTCGAGCTGCGCCCGACGCTGGGAGCGCGCTACGCCGCCGCCCGCGCGGCCTGGCGGATGCAGGACTGGGCCGCGGTCGAGGTCGAGATGGAGAAGGTTCGCGAGCAGGCCGGCGTGCAGGGCGAGACCGTGCTCGAAGCGCTCGCCCTGACTGCGCTCGGCGAAGTTGCGCTCCGGCGTCACGGCGATCCGGCCGCCGCCCGCAGCCTCGAGGATCGGGCGCTCGAGATCCTCCGGGGAGAGCAGGACTCGGGCGCGCTCTTCGAGGCGCTCGTCGCGCGAGCGACGGTGGCGGCGTGGGTCAGCGAGCTGGACGAGGTCGTGGGCTTCCTGGAGCAGGCCTACCAGCTCGCCCTCGGCGCCGGCCGTCCCGATCTGCAGACGACGGCCGCGCAGGCGCTGGCGCAGATCCACCTCGTGCGGCTCGAGCTGGACGAGGCCGAGCGGCTGAGCGTCCAGGCCCTGGGGCTGGCGGGGGAGAGCAAGAGCCTGCGGGCTCGCACCGGGGCAACGCTCACGTACGCGTCGCTCCTCGCCGCCAGAGGCGAGCTGGACGAGGCCGAGACGCTGTTCGAAGAGGTGCGCACGTCCGCGGGCGAGCTGGGCGTCGAGCCGGCGGTGGCGGCCGCGCTCGGCAAGCTTGCCTGGATCGCGCGGCGCCGCGGCGAGCGACGGCAGGCCGAGAAGCTCCTCCGGGAGGCGCTGCGCATCCTCACCGCTCGCGGCGACCGCGGGCCGCAGCCCGAGCTGCGGGCCGCGCTCGCGGAGACGTTGGCCGACCTCGGCAAGATCGACGAGGCCGAGCGGCTCGCGCTCGAGGCCGCTGCGGGCGCGGGAGCCGAGGACGTCAGCGCCAGGGTCGCGGCGGCGGCTGCGCTGGGCGCCGTGCGCGCCGCGCAGGGTCGTGAGGAGGAGGCCGAGGAGCACCTCGCCTCGGCCGACTCGCTCGCGCGCGAGAGCGGCTTCAGGCTCCTCGAGCTGGAGCCGGCCGAGCGGCTCGCCCGCCTCCTGCGCGAACGCGGTCGCGACGAGGAGGCGGCTCGCTACGAGGCCCGCGTGGCCGAGCTCTCGCTGCCCTCGAGCACGGCGCGAATCGCCTGACTCGACGCCTCGTCCGGCGACTCCGAGATGACCGTGGCCGGACGCTCGAAGCGTGCGAGGGCCTCGCGCAGCGGCTCGGCCCGCAAGGTTCCTTCGCCGTAGGGCAGGTGCTTCGTCTCGTTGCGGTTCGCGTAGGCGATGTCGGAGAAGTGGATGTGGAAGGGGGCGCCGGGCTCGAGCACCTCGTCGGCGGCGGCGAGCGCGGCCGCGAAGGCCTCGACGTCGCGGTAGCCCCCGTCGCTCGTGGCGTGCAGGTGCGCGAAGTCGAGCACCGGCCGCACCCAGCCCGTCCGCCGGGAGATCTCCAGCACGTCCTCGAGGGAGCCGAGGTCGCGAACGCGGCCCATCACCTCGACGCCGAAGGGCACCGCCCGTCCCTTGCCCTCCAGCCGCTCGCGCAGCTGCTCGAGCTGCGCGACGACGGCGTCCAAGGCCGCCTCCCGGGTGCGTCCGAGCAAGAACCCCGGATGGAAGACGACGGGCGCGGCGCCGCAGGCGGCGGCGATCCCGGCGCTCCGGTCGAGCGCGCCGACCGCGGAGGCGAACTTGCGTCCGCTCGTCTCCAGGTGCCCCATGAAGCCGAACAGGGGCGCGTGCACGGAGAGCGCCACGTCGTGCTCGCGGGCGAGCTCGCCGAGGCGCTCGGCGAAGGGGTAATCCATCCAGAATCCACTCTCGAAGTCGATCTCGCACGCGCGGTAGCCGCGCTCGAGCAGGAGCTCGATCGCGTGCTCCGGCGCCTCGCGGGAGGGGAGCCGGGCGGGGCCGACGCGAAGCGAGGAGGGCATGGGGGCCATCGTAGGCGCGGATGTGATTCGCTTCCGCCGTGCGAGCGACGCTGCTCCTGGCCGACTACGCCGTCGTCGCGGAGGGCAAGCTGACGATCGTCGGCGGCGGCTGGTCGCAGACCGGCCCCGACCCGGTGCCGTTCGGGATCGCGCTCCTGATCCAGGTTCCCTGGGACCAGGCGAACACGCCGCACTCGTTCGCGGTCGAGCTGCTCGACGCGGACGGCGCGCCGGTCTCCTTCGCGGGCGAGGACGGCGAGGAGCAGCCGGTCGCCTTCGGCGGCGACTTCGAGGTCGGGCGCCCGCCGGGGCTGAAGCCGGGCACGCCGCTCGACTTCCCGGTCGCGATCAACTTCACGCCGCTGCCGCTCGAGCCCGGCCGCTACCAGTGGCGGCTGACCATCGACGGGACGTCGCAGGCAGACTGGACGCTCGCCTTCACGGTGCGGGCGGCCGAGGCGTAGGGCTCCGTCCGACGCGGCGCGTACGCTCGGGCTCATGGCCGTCCGGCCCACCCGCATCGACCTCCTGGAGCTCGACATCGACCTTCGCCTGGCCGACCTCTGGCGCGAGGCCGTCGACGTGCCGGAGTGGAGCCTCGAGGTGGTCGCCGCCTTCATCCGCGCGGCCTACGGCAAGGGCTACTGCGACGCTCTCGTCGAGGAGCCGGCGGGGGCGCTCTGCCTCGAGCACGGGTACCGGCTGCCCGAGGGCCGCGTGCGCGAGCCCGACGCCGCGTAGGCGAGGGGCCGGGCGGGGCGGTCGGCCCGGCTGACTGCTCGTACGCCAGGCTAGACTTCCGGCCGTGGCGAGGAAGGCAAGCCCGGCCCGGCTCGTGATCGCCCTCTCGGTGGCCGCGGTCCTCGCCGTCTTCCTCCTCTACACCTCGATCGCCGGCGGCGGCAACGCTTCCGTCTCACCCAGCGAGCTGCGCGGCCGAAGCGACCCGGTGCAGCTCGCCGGGCTCGTCGTCGGGCCGGTGACGGGCGACGCGCACGGCGGCGGGCTCCGCTTCCGCCTGCGCGACATCGGCGAGAAGTCCGGGGTGACGGTGCCGGTGCGCTACACGGGCTCGGTCCCGGACCTCTTCAAGGTCGGTCGCCACATCGTGGTCGACGGGCGGCTCCGGAACGGCGTCTTCGTCGCCGAGCCGGGGTCGATGATCACGAAGTGCCCGTCGAAGTACAGCCCCGCTCAGAAGGCGGGGACGGGCTAGGGATGGAGCGCGGCTGGAGCGGGGCCGGTCGGGCCGGCGCGGCGCCGCGGTAGGCGGCGCCGAACGGTGTCCGAGCTCGGCCGCGCCGCCCTCCTCGTCACGCTCGGCCTGAGCGTGTACGCGCTGGTCGCCGGGGTCGCGGCCGCGCGCCTCGGCCGCCGGCGCCTCGCGCTCTCGGCGCAGAACGCGCTCCTCGCCGCCTTCGTCTCCACCGCCGTCGCCTCTGCGGTCCTGCTCGCGGCGTTGCTGCGCCACGACTTCTCCTTCACGTACGTCGCGCGCACGACGAGCGAGGCGTTGCCGACGGCGTACACGATCTCCGCGTTCTGGGGCGGCCAGGAGGGCTCGCTCCTGCTCTGGCTGCTCGTCCTGACCGGGTTCGGGGCAGCGGCCGTGCGGCTGAACCGGAGCTGGGCGCGGGACCTCGTCGTCTGGGTCGTGCCCGTGTTCGCCGCGGTCGCGGTCTTCTTCGCCTTCCTGGTCGTGGCGGTGGCGAGCCCGTTCGCGACCCAGCCCGCGCCTGCCGACGGCGTCGGCATGACCCCGAGCCTCCAGAACCCGTACATGCTCGCGCACCCCCCGCTCCTCTACCTCGGCTACGTCGGGCTCACGGTGCCGTTCGCCTTCGCGCTCGGCGCCCTGCTCTCGGGCAGGACGGACGAGCGCTGGCTGGTGGCCACGCGCCGCTGGACGCTCGTCGCCTGGACCGCCCTCGGCGTCGGCCAGCTCCTGGGTGCGCACTGGGCGTACGTCGAGGTGGGCTGGGGCGGCTACTACGCCTGGGACCCGGTCGAGAACGCCGCGCTCATGCCCTGGCTCGCCGCGACCGCCTTCCTGCACTCGGTCATGATCCAGGAGAAGCGCGGGATGCTTCGCATCTGGAACGTCCTCCTCGTCTTCCTCGCGTTCTCGCTCTCGCTGTTCGGCACGTTCCTCACCCGGTCGGGGGTCGTCAACTCGATCCATGCCTTCACCCAGAGCTCGATCGGCCCCTGGTTCCTCGCCTTCATCGCCGTCACGGTGGCCGTCTCGGTCGCCGTGCTGCTGCGACGGCTGCCCTTGCTGCGCTCGCGGGCGCGGCTCGAGTCGCCGCTCTCGCGCGAGGCCGCCTTCCTCTACAACAACCTGCTGCTCCTCGCGCTCTGCCTGGCCATCCTCTGGGGAGTCGTCTACCCGCTGCTCTCCGAGGCCGTGCGGGGTGAGGCGGTCGTCCTCGGCCGCTCCTACTACGACTTCTTCCTGCGCGCTTTCGGGCTGCCGCTGCTCCTGCTGATGGGGATCGGGCCGCTCATCGCCTGGCGGCGGGCGTCGCTCGCCAGCCTGGCCACGACCTTCCGATGGCCGACCGCGTTCGCGCTCGCGACCGGAGCGGTGCTGCTCGCCCTCGGGGCCGGCAGCTCGCTCCCGGGGCTCGTCGCCTACACCTTCTCCGCGTTCGTAGCGGCGACCATCGTGCTCGAGTTCGCACGCGGAACGGCGGCCCGCAAGGCGCTCGGCGCGACCTCCTGGCCGGGAGCGTTCTTCTCGCTGATCGCGCGCAACCGCCGTCGCTACGGCGGCTACGTCGTCCACGCCGCGATCGTCCTGCTCGCCGTCGGCATCGCCGGCTCGAGCGCCTTCGACTCCGTGGGCGAGGCCACGCTACGGCCGGGAGAGACGCTGGAGGTGGGACGCTACGCGCTGACCTACCGCTCGCTGGACGAGCGCCAGACGGCCAACGCGACCGAGCTGCGCGCGCTCCTCTCCGTCCGTCGCGGCGGTCGCGACCTGGGCACGCTCGAGGCGGGGAAGAACGCGTACACGGTCGAGCAGCAGGTCTCGAACGAGGTGGGGATCCGCAGCGACCGCCTGACCGGCGAGGACCTGTTCGTGATCGCGGAGCAGATCGACCCCGACGGGACCGTCACCTTCCGCGTCTTCGTGAAGCCGCTCGTGAACCTGATCTGGCTCGCCGGGCTCGTCTTCGTGCTCGGGTCGCTGATCGCCCTCTGGCCCGACGCCCGCGAGCAGCGGCGGCTGGCGGAGCGGGCGAGCTCGCTCGGGCTCACCACGTCCCGTTGACCCTGGCGCTCGTGCTCGCGGCTCTGCTCGCGGCCGCGTGCGTCCTCCTCGTCGCGCTCCCCTTCCTCAAGGAGCCGTCGCCCGCATCCGATAGCCTGCACGAGCTGGACGAAGCCGAACGCCGCCGCCTCGAGCGACTCGAGGCGCGCGACCGGGCGCTCGCCGCGCTGAAGGAGCTGGAGTTCGACCACAGGACGGGGACGATCTCGGACGAGGACTACCGGACGCTCGTCGGCCCGCTCCGCCGGGAGGTCGCGGCGGCGCTCCAGGCCCTGCAGGCGGACGCCGGGAGCCCGGCGGACGGAACGGCCGGGGAGGGACGCCCGTCCGGCGGGCGAACCTCGTAGCCATGCGCCGGAGGCTTGCGCTCCTGCTCGGTCTCGCGCTCGCGCTCTCCTTCGCGAGCCCCGCCGCCGGTGACGAGATCGAGGACCAGAAGGCGGCGCTCGACGCCCGCATCGCCGCGTTGCAGGCGGAGATCCGCGAGGCGCAGGAGCGGGAGGGCGTCCTCACCTCCCAGCTCTCGGCTGTCCTCTCGGAGCTCCGGGCCGCGCAGGCCTCGGTCGACGAGGCGGAAGGGCGCCTCGGGGTGCTCGAGGCCGAGCTGGCTTCCGAGCAGGCCCGCCTCGACGCCCTGACGGCGCGGCTGCGCGAGCAGACTCGTCGGCTGCGCCGGCTCGAGGCCGAGGAGCGCCGGGCGGTTCCGATCCTGGAGGCCCGGGTGCGGGCGATCTACATCGAGGAGCCGCCCGACCTGGTCGCGTTCCTCGTCTCCGCCGCGAGCTTCGACGACCTGATCACGACCTACGAGAACCTGCGCCGGATCGGTCGCCAGGACCAGCGGATCGCGCGCCAGGTCGCGCGGGCGCGGGAGCGCGCCGCGGCCGAGCGCCGGGCGACGGCGGAGACGCGGCGGCTGGCCGCGGCCGCGGTCGCGGCGATCGCCGAGCGCACGCGCGAGGCCCGCACCGTCCGCGACCGCCTCGCGGCCGGACGAGACGCGCTCGCCGCCGCCCGCGGCCTCAAGGAGAGCGCCCTCGCCGCCGTCCGGACGACCCGCGAGGAGTACCTGCGCGAGGTCGAGGCGCTCGCGGCGCAGAGCGCGGCGCTCGCCGCCCGCATCCGGGACGCGCAGGGCGAGGCGGGGTCGACCGGCAGCGGCGCCCCGTCGGCGAGCGGCTTCATCTGGCCCGTG